>Ga0326726_10001964_pt1 | contig 19119 bp, 16 predicted proteins | sample MHFenrmetagenome_2_FD_207603 | JGI IMG/M metagenome (GOLD analysis project Ga0326726, IMG submission 207603) | Lab enriched peat soil microbial communities from Michigan Hollow, Ithaca, NY, United States - MHF15MN | ecosystem: Environmental > Terrestrial > Soil > Wetlands > Peat | place: USA... | reverse complement strand
GATTTTCACCGAGGCACCTTTCGGGTTCGCGGGGATGTGATCGAAGTCTTTCCAGCCCATGAGGAGAACCGTGCCGTTCGGATTGAGCTCTTTGGGGATGAGGTCGAAAATATTTCTGAGATTGATCCTTTGAAAGGAAGGGTCATCGAGCCTCTGGATAAAGTTCCCATTTACCCCGGGAGTCACTATGTGACTCCGCCTGAACGAATGCAGAAAGCGATCCAGGGCATCCGGGAGGAATTAAAGGAAAGGTTGGAATGGCTTCGAGCACAAAATCGGCTTCTTGAGGCACAAAGACTCGAGCAGAGGACGAGATTCGATTTAGAGATGCTTCGGGAACTCGGCTACTGCCAGGGTATCGAGAACTATTCCCGTCATCTCACCGGAAGAAGTCCGGGCGAGCCCCCTCCCACTCTGCTGGATTACTTTCCAAAGGATTATCTCTTATTTATCGATGAAAGTCATGTGACCATCCCCCAGCTCATCGGAATGTACCGGGGGGACCGGTCCAGGAAAGAGACACTGGTGGAGTACGGGTTTCGTCTTCCGTCGGCCGTGGACAACCGGCCGCTCATGTTCGAAGAGTTTGAAAAACGTGTCCGCCAGGTAATTTACGTCTCCGCAACACCGAGTGGATACGAGATGAGGAAGGGCCGTGAAAGAATTGTGGAGCAGATCATCCGTCCCACAGGTTTGAGCGATCCCCTTCTGGAGGTAAAGCCGGCGAAGAACCAGGTGGACGATCTTCTTACGGAGATTCAGGAAAGGGTGAAGAAAAAGGAGAGAGTCCTCGTCACGACCCTCACCAAGCGTATGGCAGAGGACCTGACAGAATACTACCTGGATCTGGGCATTCGGGTCAAATACCTCCATTCCGACATTGATACCCTTGACCGAATAGAGATCCTCAGGGACCTGCGACTCGGAAAATTTGATGTGCTCATCGGGATCAATCTTCTGAGGGAGGGGCTCGACATTCCGGAGGTCTCTTTGGTTGCCATTCTGGATGCCGATAAGGAGGGTTTTCTCCGATCTGAAAAATCTCTCATTCAGACGTTTGGCCGGGCTGCGCGAAACGTGAACGGCAAGGCGATCCTCTACGCGGATAAGATGACCGAGTCCATGGATCATGCCATTCTGGAAACAAACCGGAGGAGAAAGATCCAGGACGTTTACAATGAAGCTCATCAGATTACTCCACAGACGATCAAAAAAGCGGTCCGGAATATCTTAGCTTCGATCTATGAAGCAGACTATTTTACCTTTCCCGCCGTGTCCGATGTTGAAGGGGAATACGTTCCTGTTAAAGAGATTCCTGTGATGGTCCAAAAATTGAAGAAGGAGATGAGGGAAGCAGCGAGTCGCTTAGAATTTGAGAGGGCCGCCGAGCTGCGCGATAAAATCCACCACCTCGAGCAGATGGAGCTAAAAGTGGGATAGAGGGTGAAGGTCGAAAGGAGAACGAAGGATGGAGAAATTGACACAGCATATAAAAGATTTGGTCGAATGCCTGGGCGGCGTGGCGGTAGGTATTGCAACCGCCAAGACGTTGGAAGGCGGTCCTCCCTCATCGGACCTGCGCTACGTATCGCCGGAGGCCAGGTCAGCGATCGTCTTTGCTGTGCCCCTTGATCAAGGCGTTATAGAACCCTTTTTGAAAAAGGAGGATCATCATTCCCATGCATTGAACAATGTCCGGACGAACACCCTCGTCAGTGGCATCGCATTTGAGGTTGCGAACTTCCTGACGCAGGTCGGACATCCCTCCGTTCCTCAGGCGGCCAATTTTGTGTATCGCGCGGACACCCAACACAGCCCTAAAAATGAGAAACCGCCTATCAGCCATCGATACCTTGCCGTACGATCCGGAATCGGTTCCTTCGGGTATTCCGGCAATGTGATTACGAAAGAACATGGTGCTGCCATTATTCTCGGCTCAGTCGTCAGCACGGCGGATCTGATCCCGACCGATCCACTTCCCGTAGAAGATAATTATTGCGATGGGTGCCGAATCTGCCAGGCCGTTTGTGCATCCGGGTATATGTCAGCCGATGAAAAGGTAACCGTCTCTCTGGGTGGGATTGATTTTTCTTACTGCAAAAAACGTGACCATCTGCGCTGTGACTACGTCTGCGGTGGGTTCACAGGTTTACATCGATCGGGCAAATGGTCGACTTGGTCGCCGGGAAGATTCCCCATTCCGGAAAACGACGAAGATTTTAGAGCCGCCATTCGCAAAGCGGCCAAAGCCTATGTCAAAAGACCAAAGCCGAAGGATGGTTTTTATCATTTCCTCATGCCCGGCTACCGAATCGAGAATACCTGCGGCAATTGTCAGCTCGTCTGTCACCCGGATAAAGAAATTCGAAAACGCCGCTACAAGATGGTGGTGGAAAGTGGCGTGGTGGTGCAGAGGCCAGACGGCTCCCGTGAGAAGGTTTCTCCCGAAGAGGCGAAAAAACGAATTGCCAAGATGGACCCGGAGACCAGGGCGCTTTATGAGGAGATGGGAGAATAGGAATCAGGCCGCTCCATGATTTAGACCCCTTTCGTGGAACAGCAGGATGATCTCAAGAGTCAGCGAGCGATCGAAGATGAGTGATGCGCTGTTTTTGAAAGAGACGCCATTTAGGTAAAACTTCAGAATGAATACGAATGCCTTTGATCAAAAAATCAACCGCCTTCCCACTAATGCAGGCATCTATCTATTCAAAGACCAGAAAGGGACGATTCTCTATGTCGGCAAAGCGGGAAACATCAGACATCGGGTGAGTTCCTACTTTCAAAAGCGGGAAGGGATGGATGCGAAGACCCTGGCCATGTTGGAAAAGGTGGCCGATATCGATACGATGGTAACGGATACGGAGAAAGAGGCCCTTATCCTCGAAGACAACTTGGTTAAAACACACCATCCCCGCTACAATGTGAAGCTCAGAGACGATAAGAATTATCCGTGTCTCAAACTCTCGATGGAGGAGAAATATCCCACTTTATGCGTTGTGAGGCGAATCAAGAAAGATGGTTCCCTCTACTTCGGGCCTTATCCTTCTGCCACGTCGCTTCGTGAAACCTTAAGGGCGATCCGCAGGCTTTTTCCCATTCGTACGTGCATCGATACCAAATTTACCCATCGGTTGAGACCCTGCATCAATTATGAGATGGACCGATGTCCCGGCCCTTGCTGCGAAGAAGTCGATCCAGCCAAATACCGGGAAGTCGTGCAGCAGGTGAGGATGTTCCTAACGGGGAAGAATAAGGATTTGGTGGAGAACCTCAAAAAAAGAATGAATGAAGAATCGGAAAAGCTGAACTTCGAAGGGGCCGCCAAAATTCGAGATTTGATCGCACACATTGAGCAGGTGATCGAAAAACAGAAGATCGTCTCCCAGGATTTTCTCGATCAGGATGTGATCGGATTCCACCGCCAGGATCATAAGATCATCGTCTATCCTCTTTTCATCAGAACAGGGAGGCTCATGGGAGGCAAAGGCTTCGTCCTTCCTTCCACCGGGCTTCTGGATAAGGAGGTCCTTTCATCCTTCCTCTTCCAGTATTACCGTGAAGGCAAGTTCATTCCTGAACAAATTTTGATCCCCGCAGAGATTCCCGAACAAGAATTTGTGGAAAAATGGATGACGGAACTGAGGGGAAAGAGGGTTCGAATCTCTGTTCCGATGAAGGGTGACAAAAAGAATCTTCTTAAGATGGCTTGCGAAAATGCGGAACGTTTCTTTCTTGCAGAGGATGAGCTTCAAAAGGACCGGCAGCAGCAGCTTCAAGCCTTAAAGGAAAAGCTCCACCTGAGAAAAATTCCGCGAAGAATCGAAGCCTTTGACATCTCCAATCTCCAGGGCGGAAATGCCGTTGGATCGATGGTGGTCTTCGAAGAGGGAGAACCCAACAAAGACCGGTACCGGCGTTTTAAAATCAAAACGGTCGAAGGAGCGGACGACTATGGCATGATGTACGAGGTTCTCCTCAGGCGTTACCAAAAAGCCGTTAAGGAGAATGACCTCCCGGAACTGGTTTTATTAGACGGAGGAAGAGGGCAGTTGAATGTGGCGCAGGAGGTGTTCAAAGAACTGAAGGTGGAGGAGATCGACCTCATCAGTCTTGCGAAGGAGAGGCCCCTTGAAGAATCCCGTTTCTCTCGATTGAGAAAGAGCGAAGAGAAAGTCTTCCATCCCCATATCAAGGAGCCCATCCTTTTGGGAAGGCGCTCGGGTCTTCTCCAGTTTCTCGACCGGATTCGCGACGAAGCCCATCGATTTGCTATCAGCTACCACAAGAAAGTGAGGGGCCGGGAGTCCATCAAATCAGAATTGGAAGAGATACCGGGAATCGGCCGGGTCAGGCAAAAAGAATTGTTGAAATTTTTTGGAACGGTTGAAAGGATCAAGGAGGTTACTGAAGAGGAATTGGCTAAGGCCCCAAAGATGAATTCAAAGTCGGCTCAAAGAGTATATCAGTTCTACCACAACGGGTAGTGAATCATATTCAAAGAATACACCCCTTATTGTATTGAATCAGAAGAATCGGGATTAAGTCCTTCCTTCATCACAACGAAACCAGGCTGAATAAGTGACATTGAAGCCGGCCTTCTTGAAGTCCGTAACAATTGAATCTGGCGAGGTCGTCTTTAATCGAAGCACGATCATCCAATCCTTCTTCTCAGGCCTCGGCAAGGAAATCATGCTTAATACAATCGTATTATGCTGGTTGACAATTGAAATGATCTTCTCAAGATCACTCAGCTTGCCGCCCAGACCTTCGATGGTGATTCTCGATCCTTCTTCCCTTATCCCTAAGGCACGAGTCAGAAACCGGACGATATCGGATTCCGTAGCAATGCCAACCAATTTTCCATTCTCAACAACCGGAAAAGACCCGATTCTCTTGTCTTGGCCGATCTTCAGAGCTTCTTCGAAGGGGGTGTCAGGAGCAAGGGTAACTGGATTTTTCTTCATAATTTCCTTCACCTTCATTTTGGAAAGAAGATAATTCAATTCGTGGACGCTCAGGGAAGTGGCTGGCGAGGGTGAGGCTTCGAGGAGGTCATGCTTGGTGATAATTCCTAACAGTTTACCCTTGTCGACCACCGGGAGCCGCCGGATATTGTTTTCTTTCATAATCTTTTGTGCGTCGATCACCAGTGTTTCACTATCTACCGTCATCGGATTCTTTGTCATCATGTCCCTGATTCTCATTTTTTGTCCCTCCCCATAAAGTTTTCTCTTCCTAAGCTATTATAGGCACTAGTGTTCCCATTTCGCAACAAAAATCTGTCAGGAATCAAATACTTGTATTTTGACTTCTTGATTTTCCCCTGCCTGAGGCCGGACAGGAGTTTCATTTTGACTTTTGGTAGTCAATGGGATAAATATAAAATCTCAAGAGGATGTCGTTGCCGAAGCTCGTATCGAGACTTGGTTATCGATACTGGATGTTCGAGCTTCCTTTGTACTAGCTTCCGGCTTCGATACCAGCGTCGTCACCTTTAAACGATATTTTCTTTATTCTTAACAATTTAAAGGGACCGAAAGGGAGTACTTGTGGAGATCAAAGCTGTCCGTGGTTTTAATGATGTTCTTCCCGACGAGATTGGGAAATGGCAGTATGTGGAGAAGACTGCCCGGGAAGTTTTCGAAGGGTTTGGTTTTTCGGAGATTCGCATTCCGATTCTTGAAGCGACGGAACTCTTCTCCAGGGGCATTGGAGAAGCAACGGACATTGTTGAAAAGGAGATGTATACCTTCAAGGACCGAAGTGGCAACTCACTGACCCTCCGTCCTGAAGCCACAGCGTCCATGGCAAGGGCCTATTTGGAACATCAGCTTTACAGCTTCGATCCCGTGGCAAAACTTTATTGCATTGGACCCATGTTTCGGTATGAGAGACCGCAGAAAGGCCGCTACCGGCAATTCTACCAGATCGACGCAGAGGTATTCGGCGTGGAGAATCCCATGGTGGATGCTGAGGTCATTGTGATGCTCGTCCATTTTCTAAAAAAGGTAGGGCTCGAGAATCTTGAGCTTCAGATCAATTCCCTCGGCGATCGCGTCTGCCGGCCTCGGTACCGGGAGGAACTGAAGAAATTTTTTACGAGTAAATCTTTCCAACTCTGTGAAGATTGTCAAAGAAGGCTTCAGACCAATCCCCTCCGCATTTTTGATTGTAAGGTGGAGACCTGTCAGGCGGCCATTGCCGATGCACCCAAGGTGAGCGATTTCATCTGCTCAGAATGTCAGAAGCATTTTGACAAGGTGAAGGAATACCTTACGATGGCTGGGCTGACTTACATCTTGAATCCCAGAATGGTCAGGGGGCTGGACTATTATACTCGAACCGCTTTTGAGGTGGTTTCCTACCAGTTGGGTGCTCAAAATGCCGTGACCGGTGGGGGGAGGTATGACAATCTTTTCCAGGAGATCGGAGGGCTCGACATACCGGGGATCGGTTTTGCTGTTGGAATGGAGAGGCTTGTCTCCTTATTGCCGAAGGAAAAAGAGTTTGTCCTGCGTCCGCATCTCTTCGTCGCTGCTCTCGGGGAAGGGCCTCTTAAAGAGGCTTACCGGATTATCAATCAACTCCACCTCGCGGGAGTTCGAGCGGAGTTAGATTATGAAGGCAAGAGTCTGAAGAGTCAGATGCGAAGGGCCGATAAACTGAAGGCTCGATATGCCCTCATCCTGGGAGAAGAGGAATTAAAGAAGGGGAAGGCAGTCTTGAGAAATATGGAGACGAAGTCCCAGGAAGAAATCCCGATGGCCAATCTTTTGGAAATCCTAAAATCAAAGATTGTGTTTAAGATTGATCAATAAACTTTTTGGTGGTATAAATTGGTTTGAATAGAATTGCGCTATGCGCTTCTTTGCGATAAACGGATTGGGGGATCGTTCAATGGTAGGACGCCGGACTCTGACTCCGCGAATCGAGGTTCGACTCCTCGTCCCCCAGCCATATTTCACCTATAATTTCAGCAACTAAACCTCCCAATATCCTGGTCAGAATTGGTCAAATCCTAAAGCAATCTCGTATGGGTCCTCACATTGCCCAGATCAAAGGGGATGTGACAAGGGAGCTAAGGCTTTTTTTACGTTTTAAGGGTTTGATGACTCCAAAAATCGATCAAATGTTGCTGCTTTGTTTAAATTGATGCTAAATCCTTTAAGTATTTTTGATTGGGAGACTTTGGGCAACAGCCCGTAAAGATTTGACCCCATTGACCCTCCCAACTATCTTATAACACCCGCTCTAAGTATGCTCACAATGTCGGGCTTTTGACTCGCTTCGGCCATGTCCAAGGCCGTTTGGCCATGATTGTCCTTCGCATTTACGTCGGCACCCTTCTCGATAAGAAGCTTCGCTACGTTGGTACTTCCATAGGAGGCAGCCTCGTGTAATGGGGTGTGCTGGTTTTGGTTCCGGGCGTTAACGTCTGCGCCTTTCTCGATAAGAAGCTTCGCTACGTCGGTATTTCCATAGGAGGCAGCGTTGTGTAGGGGGGTTTGCTGGTTTTTGTCCCGGGCATTTACATCCGCACCCTTCTCGATAAGAAGCTTCGCTACGTCGGTATTTCTACGGGAGGCAGCCTCGTGTAGCGGGGTTTGCTGGTTTTTGTCCCGGGCATTTACGTCCGCACCCTTCTCGATAAGAAGCTTCGCTACGTCGGTACTTCCATAGGAGGCAGCGTTGTGTAGGGGGGTTTGCTGGTTTTTGTCCTGGGCATTTACATCCGCACCCTTCTCGATAAGAAGCTTCGCTACGTCGGTACTTCCATAGGAGGCAACCTCGAGCGGGGTATCCTGGTTAGAGCCCTTGGCGTTAACGTCCGCGCCTTTCTCGATAAGAAGCTTCGCTACGTCGGTACTTCCATAGGAGGCAGCCTCGTGTAGCGGGGTGTGCTGGTTTTGGTTCTGGGCATTAACGTCTGCGCCTTTCTCGATAAGAAGCTTCGCTACGTCGGTCTTTCCGCGGGAGGCAGCGTAGTGTAGCGGGGTGTGCTGCTTAGAGCCCTTGGCGTTAACGTCCGCGCCTTTCTCGATAAGAAGCTTCGCTACGTCGGTACTTCCATAGGAGGCAGCGTTGTGAAGCGGGGTGTCCTGGTTTTTGTCCTGGGCATTAACGTCCGCGCCTTTCTCGATTAGAAGCTTTGCTGCGTCGGCCTTTCCCCGGGAGGCAGCGTTGTGTAGCGGGGTGTGCTGGTTTTTGTCCCGGACATTTACATCCGCACTCTTCTCGATAAGAAGCTTCGCTACGTCGGTACTTCCATAGGAGGCAGCCTCGTGAAGCGGGGTGCCCTGGTTTTTGTCCTGGGCGTTAACGTCCGCGCCTTTCTCGATTAGAAGCTTTGCTACGGCGGCCTTTCCCCGGGAGGCAGCCTCGTGTAGCGGGGTGCGCTGGTTTTTGTCCCGGGCATTAACGTCCACACCCTTCTCGATAAGTTGCCTAACTTTGAAAATATCTCCTTTTATCGCCGCTTCATGCAGCTCTTCGGCGTGCACATGTATTGAGGAAATCAACAGGGTTAACATTACAAAGGCTACCCCTGCAAGACTTATCGTTTTCATCATTCACTCCTTTCTGATGATATGACCCTTGATGTCAATAGTGGACACGAAAGACTCTCTCATGCTGCAACATGCCTTGCATAGAAATGCCGCTCATAGATAGCTTGAGATAGGTACCCCCGCCGTGCTTGCCTTCTAGATGGTTAAAGATTTTTTGCTGCTCATCAGTTGCCTCTCCCAAAAGGGTCAACCACAGAAATTCAAAAAATCCTTGACTCTTTTCTTCCGAATCATGTAAATTATCTTCCGATCATCACTCAATAAAAAAGGGATCAGTTAGAGGAGGGCTTTAACTGATCCCCGCCAGTACATCAAATGGGATTAGACAAGGGGGGTGATTTGGTGTACTGGCTTTTTTATAACCTAATTTCATTATTAAAGGCTGTTTGTCACAGGCTTTGTTCGTAAGGAATACGAGTTCCCTAATTATCAATTAGAGCGGGACAGAGTGTCAATAGAAAGTGCTTATAGAATCTCCGGGGTTCTTGACATTGAAGAGGTGATTAAATGCCCTTAGCGTGCCAATGGAAGGGGATGTCTAATGCACTTCCGCTGGTAGTCTTGCAGGAATTTTTTGAATCGATTCGATTTCTCTTTTGCTATATGCTTTTTCCAGACCATAAATAGTGGTCAGGCTTAGGTGGCTTCCATCTTCTGATTCAAGAACAACCGTTGTACGATCAATCCACCTCACCCTGCAGATCTGTCCGTCTGAGTGGCGAATATAGATTTCTCCGACTTTTATTTCCATGAAAAACTCCCTGAATATATTTTCCAATGTATCTGTTAGGAAATCAAACCGGGAGGAGATGAACCCGATCTCGAAGGTTGAAAAGTCATCAGGCGGGGACGGGCAGGGATAGAGGGAGAGAAGGATAGGATAGGAAGAGGGTATCAATGAGATTTGGGAAGCTATCTCATTCACCACCTTTCTCTATGCGGATTAGTCTTAAAGGTTTATTTATAATAATGTGTGAATTTTGTGTGGCGGGTTTTTCAGCCTGCTCTTGGATAGATAAAAACTTCTTAAATATTAGACACTTACTGATAAGTGGGCAACGAGGTTCGACTCCTCGTCCCCCAGCCAATCTTTCATTAATTATCCAACTACCCATGTAATCCCAAAAAGTTCTGCGTGAGTAATTTTGCGGTCCATCCTTCAGTGTGAAAGCCTGCTACACTCTGGTTAGATCATTGACACCCAAAGGCATTTCTTCTTATACTTTTTTCAGGATCAATGGGTTGCTCATGACAATCACGACATGAAAGTGAAAACCTTAAATCTCTATACCTGTCTTAATCTCATCAGCGTCATTATCCTGCTGGGGGGTTTGGGTAGTGCGATTTTGATTTACCGGACAGCTGAGGATACTCCGTATGGAGTTTTGGGTTACGAAGAAGGAGGTGGCACTGTCTATCCCGTTATGCCTGAAGATTCGAAACAATATTTGCGGGGTTTGGAACTCTATGGCGGAAAGGCAAATGTGCTGATGGATCAGCTCAGGCGTGGATTTATCGGTTTATGGCATGGAAGAACTCTCGCGTTCACAATAGCCTTCATTACCTTTTTTATATCTTTCGCACTCTTTTATACTGCCAATTACTTGTTGCCATCCCGCTTGGAATCTCACGACCCTGGTGAAAAAAATCGGGACGGGACTGACGGCTAAACTATTGAGATATTGAATGACGTCGGCCTCGTGTAAAACGAGTTGTTTCTGTTGCAGAACCCTTCAGCCTCTGACGGTCTTGCAGGAAAGTTTTACTAATCGGTCCATAATAAAGCAGACATATTTATGCGCTGAAGATTAGAGAAGTTTTTGTAAAATCCCTCCCACCCTCCCTTTGCCTGTCTCCGACAGGGAAAAGATTACCAAAGGGAGGAATTACCCCTCTTTGGGAAAGAGGGGACGGGGGAGATTTTCCGAAGATTGTGTCTATTCAATTATGGACTCCTTAGTAAGACTGCTTGCTGAACCTACATTTTCGATTGGATTGCCCTCATCACCTTTAGCATCAGTTTAAATGGTTTGGATTTATATCATGACTGATTGATAGTCCCTGCTATATAAAGATTTAGGTCCTCGGAATAATAAAGGAATGAGCCGGTAGAACCCGAATGCCCCCATAACGGGGGTGCCTTGATCATCTTACTAATGAGCCAGGGTAGTTTGAAGCGCATCGTCCCGTAACCATATTGAAGCGGAAATTGCAATTTGTGCCAGTGGTGCATCAATTTCAGCGTTCCCCCACTAACAATTCGCCCCTCATTTAAGGCTTTGAGGAAAATGATCATTTCTTCTGCTGTAGAAACAATGCCACCGTCAGCCCAGTAGGCCCCATTCGGACGGGTTTTGGTAATGTTCACATTTTTATAAAATACGTCTGCTGGAATAGCTGATGGAACGAGTTGAGGTTCAAAGTGGCCGATCAGCCAAGTATGTTTCAGGCTCAGAGGACGAAAGATAAATTCCTCATAAACGATGTGAAGCGGTTTACCGGTTACGGCCTCGATGATCTTTCCCAATAACTGGAAATTTGTATCCGAATAGGATGCACCGGCGCCTGGCTGGAAATTAGGTCTCAAGTCGTTCCGTGCTCTGTCAATTGTCTCATCTATTGTCCATCGTCTTTCCGGTTCTTCCATGAACAATTCAAAAAGGCTTTTCCCTCCTTTCGGTTTCTCACTATAGTAATCTGCAATGCCTGAAGTATGCGACAACAGTTGTTTAATGGTAATTTCGTGGGAATAATCCTTCCCTTTATATACATGAATGCCTCGAATAAGCCGTTCCGGAAGGTATCGCGACATGGGATCATCTAAAGAGAGTGCTCCCTTTTCGTACAATCGCATGATTACCGTGGCAGTATATAGTTTTGTGATACTGGCAATATAAATAGGAGTCTCTTTGGTCATAGGCACCTGACCGTTTTGTCTGCCTATTCCTGCTGCACCCGACCAAGAGAAGGAGCCGTCACCCTTCATCACAGACAGAACACAATTTCTAACCGATTTGTCTTTCTCTACTAATCCAGAAACCAGATGTTCCATTTCCTGGTTTAAATTACCAAACTGTCGGGTTGAACATCTCGACAATGTTATGAATAATCCCGTTGCAATGACAAGTATTGTGGATGCCTTTATTATGCGGTTCATCCTTAATCTAGCTGTCCTGTAATGCCGAGGATTTTATTGGGAAAATCGCTCCATAACATTATTTAGTATCTTTATTCCATTGTTTCTACAATGACATCCCTGGTAATCTTTCGGGTTATCTTTTCTCTGTCAGCTCAAGGTAGATAACTTCAACGAGGCTCGTCCAGCACACGCTTATCCCGTGGTGAGATTCTTAATAAAGGTGCTATTTTAATTTCTTAACTATCCCAATTATGTTCGGGATAGACCTAGCAACTGGTATGTTCCCATCTTCATTAAGGCTCGCAGGACGACCAATCCTCTCAAACTCAATACCTTTTCCTGAAAAATAGAGATTAGCCTCCTGTCCCCCTTCCAAATACATCGCATTATAAATCGAAATGGGTAGTGATAATAGTATATTGGCAAATTCATATCCTGAGTAACGGGATTCCGTAAAGATGAACAGCGCATTCCCTTTTTTGTCCATACCAAGAACGGCTAAGCCCCATGCCTTGTCCTGTTTCCTCCAGACATTCTCCTGCTGACAACTAATCATTCTTATGTTCTGGACAAGCGTTTGATATTTGCCCCTTAGCTTTTCAAACTCTTGGCATTTCAAATCAATAATCTGAATCTCTGGAAGGGTTGATTCGATTGGGTTAAACGCCAAAACAGCTTTATAAGTATTGTTAAGTCTTGGATTATTGGTATGGCCAAAATTCTTCATGTAGCCGACATTTCTTATTCCATCCTCCTGGTACATTCCAGCATTAATGGCAGAAATGAGATTGTGCTCTCGGCACCATTGCTTCACCGTCATTTTTGTTTTTCCATGCTCCGAAGCACATAAAAGCTTGAATGAATAAACCCCGGGGTTAATCTTCACGATAGTGATTCCTGAATTGTTGATCTTTAATTCCCCTGGAGGAGCAAATTCTCCAATATACAGTCCTTCGTCAACTTTCTTCCATGAATCGTCCCCGGATAAAGTCACATCAGGATGTAGAACCATGGTGAGGATGGCGGTGAAAACAAGCAAAGAGGGGATTCGTTTCATAGATCTTCTCTAAAGAACTGGTCCAGAGAGGATTTTTTTCGATCAAATCCACAAACGGGTGTGGAATAACTGTGGAATTGAAGTCTCTCTCGTTTGACGGACACCATCTCCACCGTTTTGCCTAGAAAATAGGCATGGATAAGTGTTGGAATAGATATGCAAAATATGAATATTTCTCAAAGCTCACGCGACAAAGGACCCGACTCTGCCCCCTAAGCTCCCACGAGTGGGTCTGGAAATAGATTCTGCCAAACTTGATTAAGAAGTAAAATTTGATCAAACAGGCTTTCCCTTGCTCTTACGATAATCCTTTGTGATGGATAATCCTAGAGTAAATAGAGAAATCAGCAGCCCTGTAAAAAGCCCCCATTCGGGCCCGTAATCTTTCATGAAGCTGAAAAGGTCCATCACCCTTGCCTTTCTATCGATGCGCTTCACCTCTATCCCGACCTCATCCCCAGAGACATGCACCTTGATGTAGTGGTGAAAGAAATGTTTCGGATCCTTCCCATGGAGCCCGCCCCCTGCTCCACCTGTAATCGTATAAGGAACCCCTTCCTTTAGACCTGAAAAATATCCGTGGATGTGGGCAGCAAAGAGATGGGTCACATGGTAACGTCTGAAAAGATTGAGAAGGTCTTTCCCATCTTTCTCAGAGAGGCATTTGACAAACCCAGGTCCTCTTGGATCGAAAGGAGGCACATGCATGAAGACGAGACGAACCCTTGAGGCCTGAGATTTCTGCAGCTCGGCCTCCAACCACTGACGTTGGGCCTTATCAAATTGAAACCTTGCTGATGTATCCAGAATGATAAAGTAGTTCCGACCTATTTCAAAGGAGTAGTAGGTCGGACCAAAGATCCCCCGATAATTTGTAGACCCCCTGTATAAGTCGTTGTTCCCGATAACCGCAAGGAAGGGAATAGAAAGGCCCTTTTCTATCTGATTAAGGAAGCGCCGGTAAAACCACCTTCTCCCTTCGCGTAATGAATCTCCCAACTCAATGGCAAAGGCTATCTGTTTGTCATGATCCACATCACGGAGAAGCGGCTCAAAGCACGCATCATGTCCCTTGTGATCCCCAAAAGCGGCAAAGCAAAAGTCGGTAGGATCGACCTTTATTCTTGAGATCTCACTTTTGTTTCGATCCCGGACAGCGGGTGGGATGTAATGATCCCAGAATTCAAAGGCAACGAATCCCAAGATAAAGAGAGAGGCAATGATTAGATTAACAAGGTGATTCCTAAATACTTTTTTCGCAACCATAAGCCTCCAGAATTAGCTCCGTAGAAAGTAATGTACTGATCGTAAGGCGTCTTTTGCTTTTAAGAACTTCAAGAGTTTTTCCAACTGGATCACATTGGATGGAACGAATACCTTTTTTTTATCACTTCTCTCCATAGAGAATACCTATCGTTCCAACCATAAACGGCAATCTGAGCGCCTTGGGAATAAAGGCCGAGTCAGCTGTCTTGACAAACTCCACTTTGGTAATGCCCCAACTCTTGACTGTTGCAAGCAAATCATCTGTTCTCCCGTATACTCGCCTCAGCAAAAATAAGTCTTGGAAGGCGAATCTTCCCTGTTTCTTGACCACTCTTAAGGCCTCTCGGATCAAGGCGCGCTTGACTTTGGTATCTCTGACTTCATGAAACACTAAATTGCTTACTGCCATATCGAAGCATTCATCCTCAAACGGCAAAGCTGAAGCGCTAGCCTTTTGAAAGCTCACTCGCTGCGCCACCCCTTCAATCTTTGCATTTCGTTCGCAAACGCTCTTCGAGTATTCCCACTGTTTGCCCCAATAATCGATTCCGGTAACCCGGGCTTCAGCATATTTTTGCGCGAGCTTAATCGTGAGCGGGCCGTTGCCACATCCGATATCCAGCGCCTTCCCTCTGCCATCCCAATCCAAATGCTGTAACACCAACTCTTGGATCCGGGTTTGTATATCTCCGCCGGCCGGAGAGAAGCGGTATCGGGCATAAGCAAAATAGAGAGCAACCAACAGAAAAGCTGCAGCAACAACTACCAAAGCCGTCAGTGCAAAGGATACTACCCAAAATAAGAGGCTTATTGCACCGGGAATGTAGACAAACTTTTTCGATACCCAATTACCATAATCTGGCTTCTCTGCAAGCAATTTGTCCATAACAGGTTTTTTATCTCACATCACAAGAAAACACAATGTCCTGCGAGCCCCCTCGAAGTCCTTAACAGGTTATCTTTTCTCTGTCAGCTCAAGGTAGATAACTTCAACCAGGCTCATCCAGCGCATGCCTCCAGCCCCGTCTTCGATATTGAATATCTTTTTGACTTGATCGAGGGTTTTTCCTTCTTTCACCAGGGCCTGAATTCTAATCTGTTTTTCTTCGACGGTTTGGATGACACCCAGAATCTCTTTCTTCGTAGCCAGGTCACCGTGACCGTGGACGAACATGTCGGCATCGAGGTTCAGGATGGCCTTCAAGACTTTGACCAAACCGAACGAGTTTCCATTCTTATGGCGGTGGATCAGCGGATCTCGGCCGATAAAGATGAGGTCGCCGATAAAAGCTACCTTCTCATCGGGAAAATGGACAACTGCGTCACCGTCAGTGTGCGCAGGGCCGAAATAAAAGAGATCGATACGTTTCTCTCTACGGACACCGCCGAGGTAGAGGCTGAGTCTCTCCGAGAAAGTAATGTTGGGGAGATAGTTGCGCTCCCGGCCGGACTGAAAAGCATTGTCCATATGGACACGGGTTTTCTCATGAGAAACAATATTTGTCCCTCGCGGGAAGCCTAGCAAGCCGTTGACATGATCGGCATCGCTGTGGGTGAGAGTGATGTAGCTGATCGGATTGAGGGTTAACTTCTTGATTTCCGCAATCATCTGTTTGGCTGCATCCTCGGTCATCTTAGCGTCGATGATTAGGATTTCCTTTTCACCGATAAAAAAACCGGTGTTGGCGCCCATCCCCCCCTTGACCTGATAAATGTTGCCCTTGATATTCTGAACGGAGACCGGCAAGGCTTCCTGCCTTGGTGGCTGTGTCTGCTGAGAAGCACGTTGTTGGGCCCAAATCGGGGGGATAAGTCCTAAAAGAAGAAGGCACAAAATAATGCAGGTAAAGGAGCGCTTCATTGACCGTTTCCTCCTTAAAGTGAGAATACCAATACACTCGCCATGAATGAGCAATTGAAATCTACACAATTAAGAAGAAGCTGTCAAACGTTACCGGTAGGAGAGGTAAATAAAAAATACCTGTACGCAGGGTAACTGTGAAAGAAGACGAAACAAGCTTCTTTTTATATTGAAGGGGGCCACATTTTCTATTATGATTTGGGCTCGAAGAAAAAGAAAAGGAATAAAGTGCAAAATGGAAGAATATCTGAAACCGACATCCATTGTTGATTCCGATCATCCTTTGGTAAAAGATAAGGCTCAGGAAATAACCAAGGGTCAAAAGGAAGTTATAGAGAAAGCTCGAAGCCTATTTTATTTTGTAAGAGACCATATCAGATACAATCCTTATTTGCCACGATACCTACCTGAACACTTTCGGGCCAGCAATACATTAGCCAGAGGGGAGGGTTTCTGTATTCAAAAGGCCTCCCTCTTGATCGCCCTGAGCCGTGCCGTTGGAATTCCTGCGCGATTTCATTTTGTCATTCTTCGCAATCATGTCTTACCTGAGAAAATAGCAGAATTGCTGGTATCAAACGTGATTCCAGACCATGGTTTTGTCGAATTTTATCTTGATGGGAGATGGGTTGGAGCAACCCCTGCGTTTGATCTGGAAATGTGTCAAAAGTATGGGATCATCCCTGTAGAGTTCGATGGAAGGAACGAGGCCAAATTTCACTCTCACACTCAAGATGGAAAATTGCACATTGAATATATCTTGGACCGAGGGACCTATACCGACGTCCCCATAGAGGAAATTAAGGAATGGGTTCTTCCCGAATTAAAACCGGAGGCGAAAAAATTAATCTTAGGAGAGGGACCGTAAAAAAATAGTAACTTGAACCTCTTGGAAATATTCCTTTTGAACTTTCTCAGGGATTCGATTTTGGATCGCCTCATTCTTTCCGTCATTGGGTCATTGGCGAGGTGTGAGCTATGATTTGGGTAAATATTACATTAGTTCTTCTTATCTCTCCGTCTCGAAGATACTCCGCATAACATTCCACCCTATGTGAACCAGGACCTATTCCGGGAAGGCGTACTTGGAAAGCTCGCTTCGTTCCCAAAGTGAAATACGACACATCAGATACATCAAAAAAGTATTGGGGCCGTCTGGACTCATAGAAACAAACTCTTTTAATCTTTGGATTACCAGCTGCCTCAAAAAATATATTGATCGCGAAGGATGAATTCGCTTCCAGGCCAACTCCAACAACGTCCATGCTTAATAGTCTTACCTCACCAGTGGCAAGAGGTGTGTTTGACATCGTCGCGCAGGAAGAAGCTCCTAACAAAACAATCCCACTTGCCAAAATAATTACCGGCATAGACCTCATGAAGACGAACCTTTCCTTCCGCCCTTCCGCTATGATATATCGGACCGTATTTTAAGACCGTATCATTGTCAAAACCATTTTGAATCTCGTTATCGCTTTCAACGCGTGTGGGGCATTGGCCGGCATTACCAACATCTCGCCTCCTTTTAGAAGAAACGGTTTACCTGAAATAACCACTTCTGCTTCACCGTCAAGGAGGTAGACCAAGGCATCAAAAGGTGCCGTATGTTCACTCAGCCCTTGTCCCTCATCGAAAGCAAAGAAGGTTACTGTTCCTGTCTTTTTTTCAACGATCGTTCGACTTACAATCGAACCTTTCTGGTAATCCGCCAAATCGGTTAACCTTATTGCCTGTATTCCAGATTTTTCCATGTCTTTCTTCTCCTTGTAATCGTGTAATTGCTTCTTGGGAGATTTGCCCTTTTCCTTCAACTTTCAGCCTCAACCTTCACTTCAAGAGTTCCTCTCGTGCACCTGGTTCGCGCTGTTCTGTGAATAGTCTTTTCCTCCACACCAGAAATTTCCGTGGAGGGGCATTGGCTTCTATCTAAAATACGGAATTCTGAGAAGGGTGTCAATGAGAATTGGAGGCTATCAGTCGTACCAAGCTCTCCTCACGAGTCATGTATGGAGTCGCCTTGACATCATGCGGACCCGTGACCATATGAAAGATATGAGCCAAGTTTGAGCCCTCAAGACCAATCTGAAAGAAGAAGAGCAATGAAAAAATTATGGTTAATATCACTGGCAAGTTTTGCAATCAGCCTTATGGTGTCTATGCCATCCTCAACCGATTTTTTTCATCATACAGATAACGGATGGACAGGAGCGTGCTTTGCGGAATTGCCATGTTGACCGGATGATCTTTGGAATTTGTTTCTTGCCAATCTTTCGGAACCCCAATTTCAAGGCAAATTTTTCAGCGTACAGTGTAAATAAGTAAAGCCTATCTATTTTCCACATATGTGCGAAGGCAATTAGTTTTTTGTTAAGCATCCTGGCGATGCCTCGGCCGCGGTAAGTTTCGTCTACGCACAATGAACGGAAGAGCCCTGATCGACCATAGACTTCTATCCCGACCACTCCAATGATCTTTTTGTCAGCCTTCGCCACCATGAAGGATTTTAGATGCCTGTGAACGTAGAGGGTGGGTAGTTCACATGCGGATAACAATCTGCGAATCTGATTTTTGTCGCCACGTGCGGCAAAAGAATAGGTGATGGAATGCTGCATTGCTTTGCCTTCAACTTCTGATAGATCTTTGGGCTTTTTCGGCAATGGATTCACATGAAATTATCGACAAACATGGTTTAGCCCTTGAGCAAACCCTTCTCTTCAAAAAGGACAAACGCCTGTAGCACATCCTCCGGAGTACTCTGAATCGACTGACACCGGGCCGCTCATCGCTGCCTGTTCTTCGCCTTTCTTATAGCCAAAAGAGAGAACCTGATCCTGTTTGCTTCCGTACCGGTAAATGGTGATGCCCTTGCATTTGAGCTTGTAAGCCAGGAGATAGATCTTTCTCACGTCCTCCACTGTGGCATCGGCGGGCAGATTGATCGTCTTCGAAACAGAATTGTCCGTAAATTTCTGAAAAGCAGCCTGGATTTGCACGTGCTGCTGAGGAGTGACATCGAAAGCCGTCACAAAAGTCCGTTTGATGCTTCCCGGTATTCCTTTCATCTTTTTCAATGAGCCGGAATGGGCCAATTCGGCAATCAGCTCTTTGCTGTAAAAGCCCTTCGCCTTGGCCACTTCCTCAAAGTAAGGATTTACTTCGAATAGTTTCGTCCCGGACAAGACATTCCTCACAAAGCTGATCGCAAACAAGGGTTCGATCCCGCTCG
>Ga0326726_10001963_pt1 | contig 19122 bp, 16 predicted proteins | sample MHFenrmetagenome_2_FD_207603 | JGI IMG/M metagenome (GOLD analysis project Ga0326726, IMG submission 207603) | Lab enriched peat soil microbial communities from Michigan Hollow, Ithaca, NY, United States - MHF15MN | ecosystem: Environmental > Terrestrial > Soil > Wetlands > Peat | place: USA... | reverse complement strand
CATTCTATCCGATACGGATTTCAAAAGGGAAGAAAAATAAAGGAGGAATGCAACCGGAGATGTGAGGAAAGAATTTTCAAATCGGAAGGATAAGAATTGGGGAATGGTTATCTTTTCTGATCAGTCTTTCTTTTTCTTCAGGAGATCGAGGAGGTCGGATTCTTTCTTGCTATTGGCTTTTTCCTTCTCGACCTCGGGCTTCAATTCATCTCTTTTCCACTCCTTCTCCCGGATCATATGCTTTTCGATCCATTGGTCGAGGGCCTTTACATCGAAAAGGACCCGGTCCCCGATTTTGAGGTAGGGAAGTTTTTTCATCGAAGCCATTCGATAGATGGTGTCCGTAGAAAGGCTGAGGAATTGACTCGCCTCTTTTGCCGTAATCAACCTCCGGAGTTCGGGAATCTTTTTCATTCGATCTTCCATCCGTTCAAAATACTTCTCGGCCAGAATGTCGGCGAGCATATCTAAGAATTCTTTGACCGGGGGCTGGTTTTCTTCTCGTGCCATCTGTCCCTCCAAGAGTAACCCCCCTCTATTCCCCCCTTAAGCTAAGGGGGGATGAAGGGGGGTTATGAACGTTCTTTTTCTCTTGCCGCTTCCTGAATCTTCTTCATCAGAGCGAAATTCTCCGAATGACCGGTTAAACGGGCCGTCACTTTTCCTCGAACCGGACGGCTGAGGAGATAGAAATCGCCGATCAGGTCAAGAATCTTGTGCCGGACAAATTCATCCGGGAATCGAAGTTCGGTGTTCACGATCTTCTCGTCATCGAGGAGAATCAGGTTATGGAGGCGGCCTCCTCCGGCCAGTCCCATCCGTTCAAGCATCTCGATGTCTTTGAGAAAACCGAAGGTTCTCGCTGGAGCGATCTGGTCCCGAAAGGCCTCTTCGCCCTCCATCGTAAAATCAAAAGCCTGCTGCCCGATGGGAAGCGGATAGTCCAAAAAAAAGTGGACGGAAAAGGCCTCAGCGGGTTCGATGGTCAGAGATTTATTCTTCAGAATGATTTCCATTCTTCGATCGACCACGAGTTCGGTAATTTTTTCCTCCTGTTCCTCTACTCCCGCTTCTTCCACGATCTTACAAAACTCTAAAGCCGACCCATCCATCACTGGAATCTCTTCGATCATCTTGACCATCAGGTTGGTGATACGATAGGCATGCAATACCGCCATGAGATGCTCGACGGTCTTCGCAATCGCCCCTCCCTTCTTCAGGGAAGTGGCAAATTCTGTCGTCTGCACGTAGTCGAGATGAGCCGGGACCACCTCATCGGATGAGACGTTTCCAAAAAGAATTCCGCTATGAGGAGGAAGCGGTTGGAGCAGTAGTCCGGTCTTCTTTCCGGAATGGAGTCCTGTTCCGTAAAGCACCATACTCTGCTTCAGGGTTCGTTGAGCCAATAAGGGGGTTTCTTTTCTTCTGGCAACCCCCTTGGCTGAGGGAGTCGCTTGCCGAATCGAGGCGAGAGAAGGTACGGTGAGCTCCTCGGCTTTCTCCGTCGCTAATATTTTTTTACCCTGAAACAACTCCTCGGAAACCACTTCGTCGGATGGCGGGACAGTCACCAACTCCTTTTGGCGATCGAGTGCTCGACGGATGTTCATCAGAAGGACATCAAGAGAAAGAGGTTTCTCAATGAAGTCAAAAGCTCCTAATTTCACCGAGGTCATGGCGGTTGAGATCGTCGCATGACCGGAGATCATGATCACCTGGCAATCGGGAGCGATCCCCTTGAGGCGTTTTAACACCTCGATGCCATCCATCCCCGGCATCCAGATGTCGAGGAGGGTCACATCCGGCTCCTCCTCCTGAAAAACTTTAATCGCCTCTTCGCCACTCTTTGCTTTGGCGACCTGGAAACCTTCGTCCTCTAAAACGCCCGCGATCGATTGAACGACGCTCTCCTCATCATCAACGATGAGGACTTTCTTGGCCATGAGATCCTCCTTCGGAACTATTCAATGCATCCATTATCACAACCTTACCAAAGAATCAACCATTTATTGGAATAATGGAATATTGGAATGTTGGGTTTTAACCCATTCTTCCAGTCTTCCAAGATTCCAACATTCCAGTTTTTATTTGTCAATCTGCGCCTTCTGGAGCCGACCGCTGAAATCCCGGTAGATCACCTTCCATCGGCTAAAGGTATCCAAAGCACCGCCTCGGCCTCCTGCCTCTTTCCTTCCATAGCCCGAATGTTTGAACCCGCCGAAGGGCAGTTGTATCTCCGCGCCGATCGTGGAGGCATTGATGTAAACAATTCCTGTCTCGAGATCCCTCTCGGCGACAGCCGATGAGTTAACATTCTGGGTGTAAATGGCAGCGGAAAGACCATAGGGGATACAGTTGACGATCTGAATGGCGTCCTCAAGGTCTTCTGCTTTGATGACAGAAACGACCGGCCCGAAAATCTCCTCCTGGGCGATCTGCATCTCGGGGGCAACATCGATGAAAATGGTTGGCTCGATAAAATACCCTTCGGAACAACTGCCCTGATGACAAACTTTCCCTCCCAGGATGAGCCTTGCTCCCTCTTTTTTTCCGATCTCGATATACCTGAGAATCTTCTTGAACTGAGATTCATTGATCACCGGACCCACATCCGTCCCTTTTTTGAGACCATCTCCCAGTTTGAGGTGAGACGCATTCGTCTTGAACTTCTCAATAAATTTCTGGTAAACTTTTTTATGCACAACGAGTCGACTGGCAGCCGTGCACCGTTGTCCGGTCGTTCCGAAAGCGCCCCAGATGGCCCCCTCAACGGCCAGATCCAGATTCGCGTCATCCATGACAATGATGCCGTTTTTCCCGCCCATCTCCGTCGCAATGATTCGGTGAATCGCCCCGCAAATTCGTTCAAGACGTTTCCCGGTATCAAAAGAACCTGTGAAAGAGACGGCATCCACTCCAGGGTGGCTGACCAAATATTCACCTACCTCTCCTCCCGGCCCATGTACCAAATTCAAAACCCCTTTTGGCAAACCCGCTTCCGCCAGGGCTTCCACCAATTTTGCGGCACAGACGCTTGTATCACTCGAGGGCTTGAACACGACCGTATTGCCGCAGATGAGGGCTGGAAAGACCTTCCATCCGGGAATGGCAATCGGGAAATTCCAAGGAGTGATCAAGGCGAAGACACCGATCGGGACGCGAACGGATTTCATGTCCTTGCTTGGAAGTTCGGATGGAACGGTCTCTCCGGAAAGCCTCCTTCCCTCTCCGGCCATGTAGTAGCCCATGTCAATGGCCTCCTGGACATCGCCCAGACCTTCTGAGAGAATTTTACCCATCTCCCGTGTCTCCAGCTTTCCCAGCGACCCCTTATTCCTTAAAAGAATCTCCGCGGTCCGGAAAAGGATTTCACCCCTGCGTGGAGCTGGAGTCAGCCGCCACCGCTCATAGGCTCCTCGCGCTGCCTTCACCGCCTGATCCACATCTCCTCGGCCTGACTTCGGGATCACTCCGACGATTTCATTCTTATTGGCCGGGTTGATCGAGCGAAAGGTTTCTCCAGATTTCGAATCGATCCATTTCCCATCAATATAATTCTTGACCCGTTCCATCTTCGTCTCCCAATTGAGATTGTCAATTATCGATTGTTGATTGTCGATTTCTAATTGAGTTATTCTTCATTCTCGATCCGCAATTTTCATTCCGCAATTCGCATTTCAGTAGTTCCCTACCCCTACCTTCTTCTTCAGGAGATCATAGTCCTCCTCGGACGAAGCAAAAATTGCCGTGTTTCCCAACCTCACATTCCTCAGCCCGACGGATTTGACTCCTAGGTAGGCCTCTATCATCTCTGAAACCTTCGGACTCTTATAACGCTTCATCTGATATTCGGGGAAAAAAGCAAGTATGGTAAAAGGGATTTCCGGATCGACATCGAACAGCAGTTGAGCGATCTTTTTCAACTGGGGCGTCTCCACGAGGTTGGGTATGTAGAGAGAGAGAACCTCCAGAACAAAATCCCTTTTGACGATCTCCTCAGGAAGCTTGAGGATGTTCCTATTAAAGCAACCCGTCAGCCACTTGTGGTCTGTTCCGTCGTAGGCCTTGATGTCGAGCCATAAGGAGTCCACCCCGGCCTCCTTTAAAAGATCGAGGTTCTGGGGTGTCAGGCCATAACCATTCGTCTCGATCAACACCCAGAGACGGGTCTCTGCTTTAATGAGGCGAGTGCATTCGACATAGAACTCCGGGCAACAGGTCAGGTCCCCTCCCGTGAAGGCAACGATATTTCGGGCAGGTCCCCACCCCTGAGGACTCAAGAAGATCTCTTTTTTCTGGATCACCTTGGGACAGAGAGAAGACCGTTTCCCGTGCATCACACAGGCCCCGCAACAACGACAGGAATCCGGGGCATGAAACGCGGTTGCCCTGTTTCGAGGCTCTCGAACCGTTACTTCCTTTTCGTATTCCTTACACGCTTTGAGGATGTCGGCAGGAGACCACCAGTCCCCCTTGGCAATTCTCGTGAAATTCCAAGAATGGCATTTCCGGCAAGAAAAGTTACAACCCGATTGATAGATCGATAGGTAATTTTCCGGACGGGAGAGGTGGACGGCCGAGATCAATCTGAGGATGCCATCGTCTGTCTTTTTGAGAGTGGCCTCGCAGGCGGGAGACCGTCCCTGTTCGGCCTCCACAAAACAGCCTCCCTGCGGGTATCCCTGTCTAATCAGATTGCATTTCACTTAAAAATTTTATCACATGCCATCTTCTCCTTGCAAGTCACAGTAACCGTATGATATAGACAAATCAGAATAAGGGGATAGGGGGATGGGGGAGATTGTTTTGTAATGGGGAGAGCAAAATGGAAAAAGAACTCTTGCAGATCGCCCAGTGGATCATCAGTTCTAAGAGGCTGGTGGTCTTTTCGGGGGCAGGCCTCAGCACGGAATCAGGTATCCCGGACTTTCGAAGCCCTGGAGGAGTTTGGGACAAGTATGATCCTGAGGACTTCTACTTTCAGAATTTCATTGCCAGTGAAGCCTCCCGAGAAAAATATTGGCAGATGGCAACGGAGATGTATGAACCAATAAGAATGGCCCGACCAAACCAGGCCCATCTCGCCATCGCAGAATTGGAGAAGCTCGGCAAACTCGACTGTGTCATCACTCAGAACATTGACGGTCTTCACTTCAAGGCGGGAAATTCAAAGGAAAAGGTACTTCAACTCCATGGGACCGCCATTTTCGTCTCATGTTTGAGTTGTAAGAAGCAATATGATCGCGATGAGATCCAGGAACGAATAAAAAAAGGAGAGAAGGCCCCTCGTTGCGATGACTGCGACGGCATTCTCAAGCCCGCTACCATCTCATTTGGCCAATCCATGCCCGAGAAGGAGACCCAAGAGGCCTATGACCGATCCTCGCGTTGTGATCTCTTCATCGTGATCGGGTCCTCTTTGGTTGTCCAGCCCGCGGCCTCCATGCCCCTGGTGGCAAAGAGAGGGGGAGCGAGATTGGTGATCATTAACCGTGACGCCACTTCTTACGATGACCTGGCAGATCTTGTCATTCACGCTCAGGCCGGCCCTACCATGGCCGCCATTTTGGGAAACGTTAAAAAGGGAATTATGAATTAGAGATTTCAAATCGCAGATTTCGGATTGAAAAGCGCCTAAATAGGATGAAGGATAATTTTCGACAACTTCAAAGTGAAGCAATTCAATTAGGTGCGACCAAGGCAAAAGTCATTCCTGTCTCCTCCATCGTGATCGATGAAAGGGTTCGATTAAAATGCTTGATTCCTCTCTGTGATAAATATAACCGGCATCTGATGTGCCCACCCAATCTCCCCTCAGTAGAGGAGTTTCGAAAATCGCTTAAAAAATATTCGAAAGCCTTGTTTGTCCAATTATCCTTTGGGAAGAGCGGGAAGGTTTCCAATGCGGAGATCCGAAGATACGGACTTTTCCTCCACCAAATCATCCACCAATTGGAGAGAAAGGCACTTTCCCTGGGTTATCCGTTAGCGGCAGGTCTGATCGGTGGTTCCTGTAAACTCTGTATCGAATGTGTTGGTCCTGCTGGTCCTTGTCGTCGTCCTCTGATGTCAAGACCTTCGATAGAAGGAATGGGAATTGATGTCATTCATACCGCTAAAAAGATTGGCCTCCCTTTCGATTTCTCTTCCAAGAATCGTCTTTTCTGGAATGGATTGCTTTTAATCGATTAGCAGTGTCACCTTACAGATATGGACATTTTATGACCACCTGAACAAAAATTGGCACATTTTTATCCCCCAAAGAAGCTCGCCGTAAGAAAAATCATGTAAATTTAACAAATTAAATTTGTCACAAAATGGCACTTATTTTGCTTACTTACAGAGGAATCGGTAGATTGAAATTTCAATCCGGGCTATAAATACGACCAAAGGATGTCGAAAATCTGATGAGAGAAGCATCGGTTAACTTCCTTTCTAGGCTTTCGATGACGATCATCTTTTTATCTTATTTCGTAAGCTGTTCCACCATTGACCAAATGATTCATCCCGATGAGGAACCCACATGGCCATCCTATGAACAACTTCTAAAAGAAGGCTATAAAGGGCCCAAAGCAAGGGTGGTGGTTGTTAAATTCACTGACTCGGCAAGGGGTAAAGAGACGAGTCAGGTGGGGGATGGAATGGCTGAGATGTTATGTAGCGCTCTGTTGGCTACGAATCGATATATTATCCACAGTCGCAAACCCTTGAATGATACGGTTAAAAGCCAGGATGCCGCGGATAGCAGTCGAATGAAAAAACAGGAAGAAATCGATCTCTTCGTAGATGGGATCGTAAAAGAATTCGAACCGGGGGATGCCGGCGCCGGAGAGAGAACAGGGGGGACTTCACATGTGACCCTCATGATTACAGTGACTGATACAAAAACAAACAAGCCTATCGACACAAAGAGAATGAGAGGGAAGGCGGCAGATTCTGAAGTCGCTGGAAAGACTGGGGTCCGATTGCCAGATGCTTTCAGAAACTTTTCAAAAACACCTATGGAAAAGGCCATACGCATCGCCATTGAGGAGTCAGCAAGTTTCATCGTGGCCAAGACGCCTCGTGAGTCCTATCGGGTTTCTCCTCCACCCCCACCGCCTAAGGAAACGCCAAAACCTCCCCCCCCAAAGGTCCAACCTGAAGTCTCACCGCCTCCTCAAGCACCTATCGTGGTCCCGAAACCAATCCTTCGTGTTGCCAAGGTCGTATGGGCCAATGTGAATTTGCGTGAGGGGCCAGGGACGAACTATCGGGTCATCGGCAATGCGAAGAAAGGGACTTCCCTAAAAATTCTTGAAGCAAAAGGAGACTGGCTGCGAATTCGACTTGAGGACGGAACCGAGGCATGGGTCAATAGACTGGCTACTTCCGAAGCATCCGGCTCTAATTCGTCCCCACCACCAACGCCTCCAAAACCAACGCCGATGTGATATTGAAAAGGCTAATTTCAAGAGGGTGTGATGCTGGTCTGCGTGAGCTGCAATATCGAATTCAAAGAAGACAAAAAGTTTTGCAGTTATTGCGGAGGTCCCCTCGCCACGAAGGAAGATGTTGTTCCGAATAAAAAGGAGCCGGAAAAGGAGGAAGAAAAATCAGAACAAAAACTGATTTGCCCCATCTGCAAAACAGTTTATGAATTTGGGAGTTCCTGCATCCAATGCGGTTCCAACTTAGTCGCTGAAATCTCTCCGGAGGGGAAAGAAGAACCCCTTCAAACAGAAGAACCTCCCGAGAAACAGACCGAGAAACCTAGTGAAGACCTAATCTGTCCCGCCTGTAAGATCACGTACAAAGAAGGAAACTTTTGCCCAAAATGCGGTTCACCCCTTTTACCTCAAACGCTCACTCAAATATCGGAGGACGCGGAGGCAGCTCTCAAGCCCAAGACCAGCGAAGAACTTGTCCCATTACAAACAATCCAAGAATATTTAATAGAGGCACCGCGTAAAAACCTCATCTGTCCTCAATGCAAGATTATCTACGAACGTGGGAGTACCTGTGTGAGATGTGGGTCTTCCCTTGTGGCGGAGGTCCAAGAACTAGAAACACCGGAGACACTCAGTACCCCAGATCAAGCGTTTGATCCGAGCACTCAGCAGAAGACTTTCACAGGATCTGTCGAGGTACCGGAGGCAAAAGCTCCCCCTCCTGCCGGTTACAAAGTACCGGACGGGGGTCGTGCGCGCGATGGCTCGCAGCGTCAGGTTGAACGGATGGACCGGGAGGAGCTTGAACTCTTTTCAGACATCGACGCGGATAAAACTCTTGGAGCGTCCAAACAAGATTCTGCAACCAGGTCAGCGGACAATCTGGAAAGAAGATCCTTTCATCCGAGGAAACGCAAGATCGACTATCGTCGCATGGTCCTCGAAGTAGGTAGCATCTCGATTATGGTTTTGGCGGGGGGATACCTGCTTTGGTCCGTTTATTCCCACGTCACGAAGCTCCCCGAACCAAAGGCCTCACTTCCAAAAGAGGTCTCTGCTCCGGTACGCGCCAACCCCCCCAATCCTCTCAATGCGACAGCCCAAGTTCCTGTTCCGCAAAAATCCGAGAAGGAAGAGACAGGACAACGTTCGGCCATCTCTAAGGAGACCGACGCCGCCCCCCCCCCCCCTCCCGGTTCGATTCCTTCAGATTCCTCAGTCGTTGAAGCATTGGAGATCGAGAAGATAAAAGATCTCCTCGAACAGATTCGGCAGGCAAATCTCCAGAAGGACATCGATCTCTTCCTATCCTGTTATGCGATCGATTTTAAAGATCGAGAGGGGAAAAAGAAGGCGACGCTCTCTTTTTGGAAAAAATTTGATTATCTTGAGCTGTCTTATGACTTGAAAAGGACTTCCTTCACAGGAAATACGGCCAGGGTAAAAATTGAATGGGTGATCAAGACTTCACCGAAGGGTGGTCGTCAACCTCAGGAGAGCAAAACTTTCTTCGATGCCGTGCTCAGGAAGGAAGAAGGGAGTTGGAAGATACAGGAAGTAAAGGAAGCAGGTTGATCCGATTGACACAATAGGAGATCTCATCTTTGATCTGCACAAAAGGAGGAATGGTGAAACGTACAACAAGAAATGTTTTGGCAGGAATTTTGCTCGTGACCGTGACTGGTTTTTTCTTCTTCGGATGCGCAAGTCAATCAAGAACAACACAACCCGAAGGAACGGCGGAACAACCGAGACCGGTCCCAGAACCTTCAACCCAGGAGAAGGCTTCGCCTCCGCCTACCGCGAAACCCACAATGGCCACCACCATTGCACCCTCTTCTCCGCCTCCTAAGGCTCCCGGGATGAGCCAGCCGGCAGCTCAACGCACGGCAGAAATCGTTCCGTCTTTTGTGAATCTTCGCCAGGGACCGAGTATGGATTCCACGATTATCAAGGTCTTGAAAAAAGGGGCCAAGGTGACGGTCCTGCAAGAAAAGGCGGGTTGGTTGCGCGTACAGATCGAAGATGGAGCCGAAGGATGGGTGGGTAAAGCTATGACGTCTGGAGGAGCCCAACCGAAAAATCCATAGTTTTCACAAGAAAGATGGGAAAACGCTTCATAGATGCTTTTTGAACCATTCCAAGCTGAGCTCGATAGCGCGCCGGCGATGGTGTGGATCGGTCAAACGATGGTCTGCCCCCCCGATGACGTGAATCTCTTTAGGGACGCCCAGATTGTAAAAGATTCCCAGGGCTTGATCCACGGGAACGAGTTCATCTTTTTCCCCGTGGATCACCAGACAATTTGAAATCTTTGGTAAGAGAAACCACAAACGATGTTTCGGTAGATCTTCAAAGAAAACCTCCGGGGGGAGAGGATAATCCTCCTCCTGCTTTCTCGATCCGAGATCGTCCAAGTGCAAGGGAGTGGCCCAAACGACCACAGCCTTGATCTCTTTATCCCTCGATGCCCTGATCAAGGAAAGGAAACCTCCAAGGCTAGACCCGATGAGGCCGATTCGGTCTCCTAGAGCGGCATAGATCTTGACGAAATCAATCGCTGCATTGAGGTCAACAATCTTTTTGCTGATCGTATTGTCTTCCTCATTCCCTTCGCTTTCCCCGATTCCCCTAAAATCGAATCTCAGCATCGCTATTCCCTCTCCCGACATCCGTTCACCGAGCGCAATGTACTTTTCGCTATCTTTGCTGGAAAGAAGGCCATGAGAGGCGATCACACAGGGCGGATTTTCTTCGTCAGGAAGATGAAGAACCCCGGAAATTCTATGACCTTCGCTTTGAAAAATAACCTTCTCTGCTCTCACCTTGGACCTCCTCGATGGAAATTCCAACATCTAAATCCCAAATTTCAAATAAACCCCAATATCCAAATTCCAATTCTCAAAACTCTTGGCCACTGGTGCTTGGGATTTATTTGGGCATTGGTGCTTGCCGGTAGGCAGGGAATTTGAATATTATATTTTAACTCCTCCTTCTTCCATCGCTTTTAAATACTCTCTCTTCAACCTTTCCTTTGAGATTCCGTGATCGATGAAATCCCAAGGAAAAATCTCATCCAGATCCCTTTTCCGGTAGACATAGAAGTTCGGATTAATATCCGTTGCCCGAAGGGCCTGGCTCCAATTTCCATCGGATCGGTGTGCTGCTGCCAATATCTTCCCCACTCTTCGATCCCCTCGGGAGAGCAACGCCTGTATATAAGCCCATTTGGGAAGCTCATAGATCATTTCCACCCCCTTCTCTCGCTGAACTCCCTTTTGAATCATCTTCAACCTCTTCTTCAACTCTCCCACCTCTTCCATCGGAACCCACTGAAAGGGAGTCGCCGGTTTTGGGATAAAGGGATTGACGCTTAAGACTAACCTCCATTTTTTATTTCGATCCTTCACGGTTGAGAGAATTTGGTGGCGAATCTTTTTTGCAAGAAGCAGGATCTCCTTAACATCCTCTTCGGTCTCAGAAGGGAGACCGATTAAAAAATAACATTTGATCTGGACGAGGCCATTTTCAACAAGCATACCAATGGATCTCAAGATCTCTTCCTCGGCGTAACCCTTCTTCAACATCTTTCGAAGCCTCTCTGAACCCGCCTCGGGTGCAATGGCCACCGTACGGTCCTTCCCCTCTTTCAGATATTGGATCAAAGAGGGTGTGACCGCATCCACTCTTAAAGAAGATAAGGAGATTCTCCCCTGCTGAGACAGGATCGTCTGACACAGCGGCAGGAGCTGAGGATAATCTGAAACCGCGGTCCCGGTCAGGCCAATCCGATGTTCTCTTAAAAGGGCCTCTTTGGAAATCGACTCAAGAACGGGAAGGCTTCGACTTCGAAAAGGATGGTAAACAAAACAGGCCGCACAGAAACGGCATCCCCTGGGGCAACCCCGGTTCACCTCCACCAAAGCCATCTCCTTTAACTCTGTATCGGGAGTGAAAAGAGTGGATTGGGTTGGGAACTGATCGAGCCTGGAAACCCATCTCCGCTTAATTTTCTCAGGAATTCCCGGTGCGGGGGTCATGACCCCTATCTTTCCGTCTTCCGCATAGGTGACGCGATGAAACTTCGGAATATAAACTCCTTCCACCCTGCTCAGATTAATCAAAAAATCATCCTTTCCCTTCTTCCCCTCATCCGAAAGGATGTGACGACATACCTCCAAGAATTCTTCGATGACCTCTTCCGCCTCACCGAGGATGAAGAAATCAAAGAATTCGCTGATAGGCTCCGGATTCAAAAAAACGGCCACTCCTCCACCCATCACCCATGGATATCTCTCATTACGGAGACGGCTCTCCAGCGGAATATGGGCCAACTCCAGGAGGGTGAGGACATTGAGAAAATCGTTCTCAAAAGAGATGGAGAAAGCTAAGATATCGAAGCTGGAGAGAGGCTTTTGAGATTCTACTGAAAAAAGAGTGGTTTTGGTCTGGCGGTATTCCTGGAGATCTTCCGGCTCCGGAAGGAAGGCTCTTTCACAGACGACATCGTCATGGGCGTTTAAAATTTGATAAAGGGTCTGAAATCCAAGATTGGACATCCCCACGTGGTAAGCGTTGGGATAGAGAAGACAGATGGTAATTTTCCCACCCCATCTTTTTTCGACAACTCCTCTCTCTTTCTCAAGAATCGCTCTGGCCTTTTGAACGAGCTTCCAGGAAGTCATCTCTCGCAAGTGGAAAGTGGAATGTGGATCGTCGTAACGAATCTAACTATACCAGATTGTTACCCATCCGTGAAATAAATACTTTTAATTTTTGCCACCGGCCACCTACCACTTGCCGCCTTCCAAATCAATCGGCCTGCTTTCTCAAGAAAGTAGGAATGTCAAACCGATCTTCATCCTCGACGGAGAAATCCTTCGGCGGATCTAACTTTAGCTCATCGAAACGCTCGCTGGTCTTCACCTTTCTCATGAAAGCCGGGATGTCCCGATTGTTCTCTTTGTTGCCGAAAGAGAATCTCGGAAGATCCAGTTTGTTCTGCTCTCTGAGGCCAAAAGAGATTGGAGCTACTTTCTTGAACTGGGTTGTTTTCTTCTCCTCCTTCTGCCCGAACCCGGTGGCGATCACGGTGACCCGAATCTCTTCCTTCATCGCCTTGTCCACCACCATGCCCCAGATCACATTGGCCTCTTCGTGGGCTTCTTTCTGAATCAGGGTCGTGGCCTCGTTGATCTCACTCAGGGTCATGTTCTCCCCGCCGGTGATGTTGATGAGAAGCCCCTTCGCCCCCTCGATCGTAATATCTTCCAACAGAGGACTGGAGATCGCTTTTTGCGCAGCTTCCACGGATCGATTTTCACCGGATGCAATGCCTGTCCCCATCAACGCCTTTCCCGTTTCAGACATGACCGTCCGGACGTCGGCGAAGTCCAGATTGATGATTCCATGGCCAACGATGATGTCGGAGATCCCTTTCGCGGCATGATAGAGAACCTCATCTGCCTTCTTGAAAGCTTCGAGCAGTGTCATGTTCTTCCCGCTGATCCCGAGAAGGCGCTGGTTCGGGATGGTGATCAGGGCATCGGCGGTCATCTTCAGATTGGCCAGCCCCTCCTCCGCCTGCTTCATCCTCTTGTTTCCTTCGAAGTGAAAAGGTTTGGTCACGATTGCCACCGTGAGGGCGCCCAATTCGCGGGCCACTTCTGCGATCACCGGCCCTCCTCCTGTGCCCGTTCCACCTCCTAACCCGGCCGTGATGAAGACCATGTCTGCCCCTCTGATCGCTTCGCGAATCTTCTCGACATCCTCGAGGGCAGCCTTCCTTCCCACCTCTGGATTCGCCCCGGCCCCCAGGCCTTTGGTCAGATTTTCCCCCAACTGCAGTTTGTTAGGAGCCATGTTTGCCGCCAGTGCCTGAGCATCGGTATTGGCTGCGATGAAATCGACTCCAGAGAGTTGATAAGAAATCATCGTATTCAGAGCGTTGTTCCCTCCGCCTCCAATTCCGATGATCTTGACCTTGGCGGCCAAATTTTTATTTTCGTCGAATTCGATCATGTCCTCCCTCCTTTTCTTAAAATTGGAATAGTGGAACGTTGGAATACTGGAATGTTGGCTCTGGGTCTTTGACATTATTCCAACTTTCCATTATTCCATCATTCCATGACGTTTTAGAAGAATTCTCCGATCCATTCCCTCATCCGGTGAGTCACCTTGCTGAAGATATTTCCTTCACCTACTTTGAAGCGGCTCTGACCCTTGTTTCGAGTCCCGTACAGAACCAGACCTACCCCGGTCGCATACATCGGACTCGCAACCAGATCGACCAACCCTCCGATCCCGATGGGGGTTCCTCTCCGGACGGGCAGATTAAAGATCTGTTCTGCCAATTCCGGGACGCCTTCCAGAATGGCGCTTCCGCCGGTGAGGACGATGCCGGAGGCAAGGAGATTGGCAAATCCCGTCCTCACCACCTCATCGTGGACGAGGGTGAGGATCTCCTCGACCCTGGGTTCGATGATCTCGGCTAGGGTCTGCCTGGACAGGACACGAGGCTTCCTGCCTCCAACACTCGGGACTTCAATGGTTTCGTCTTTCCGAACTAAAGCGGCCAGGGAACACCCGTATTTGATTTTGATCTTTTCGGCTTCTTCCACTGGCGTTCGAAGTCCCATCGAGATATCGCTCGTGATATGGCTTCCTGCCAAGGAAAAAACAGAGGTGTGCTTGATCGCCCCGTTGGAGAAAATAACCAGATCCGTTGTTCCACCTCCGATGTCAATGATGGCGACCCCCAGATCCTTCTCCTCGGACGTCAGGACCGCTTCACTCGAGCCCAGCTGTTCCAGTACAATGTCGTCCACATCCAATCCAGCCTTGTTGGCACACTTAATGATATTCTGGGCAGAGGTGATCGCGCCCGTGACAATATGAACCCTTCCCTCCAGTCTCACTCCCGACATTCCAACAGGGTCCTTGATCCCGTCCTGATCGTCCACGATGAATTCCTGTGGAATGATATGAATTACCTCTCGATCCATCGGCATGGCTACCGCGCTGGCAGCATCGATCACCCGCTTCACATCATTCTGACCGATCTCCCTGTTTTTTACGGCGATCACCCCGTGACTGTTAATCCCTTTGATATGGCCGCCTGCAATCCCTGCATAGACAGAGGTGAGGTGGTAGCCTGCCATCAACTCCGCTTCTTCTACTGCCTTTTTGATCGAATGGACGGTGCTCTCGATATTGATGACCACTCCTTTTCGCAACCCCTTCGATGGAAAGGTTCCAAGCCCGATAATGTTGACCTGGCCCTCAGAGACCTCTGCCACGACCGTGCAGATCTTGGTGGTCCCGATGTCCAATCCGACCACTAACGCATCTTTTTTCCCCACCTTCTCATCACCTCCTTTCGAGCCTCCTTCAGGAGGCCTTTTTGACTACCATTCTCCTTAAATCACTGCAATCGATCGAGACGGCTGGACACCCCCTCTTGCGGAGGTCTGACCAGATGAGAGACAATCTCTTCAACTTTTCTCCAAACTCCTCCCATCCCAGTTTGACCTCCACCCCTTCTGCCTTAGTAAAACATTGGATCCCAAAGGCCTTCTCCATATGGACCTCGGAGATTTCCTCCAGGGGTGGAATCTTTTCTTGGTGAATCATCCTCAAAAGCTCCAGAGCCTTGTTGATCAGGCGCTGTGCCTCCAACGGATCTTTTTCTAAAACCTGCCGGGTCAATCCTGTCAGATAGGGATAGTTATAATCATCTCTCTCCCCTACAGGAGAAAAGATCTCCCCTTTGGTATCGATATAGTAAAGCTCTCCCAACTGAATAATGGCCATCGGCCTTTTCTCTTCGACCTGAATCAGGATCTTATTGGGGAAGACCTTCTTCACCTGAACGCGTTCAACCCAGGGATGGGACTCTAATCGTTTAACGACCTCCTTCAATTTGACCGAGAACAGATTAGGCATTCCCTCCACCACCGTAAGGGAGAGAAGGGTCTCTTTCGGGATCTTTTGGGCTCCTTGCACCTCAACCTCCCTGACTCGAAAATAGGGGTCTGCCAAGAGATGAACATAAATCCAATGTCCGATAAACAGAAAAAAGGAGAGGAGAAGAAGCTGAAAAGTCAACCGAAGGATCTTCTTGATGATCCCTAAGAATTTTTCCCCTCCTCTGTCTTCCCTCCGCGCATTCGGCCGGAGAAACTTTCCATCTCGGACTGTAACCGCTTCCCCCATCTCTCCTCTTGTTAGTTCATTGGGTTATCGGGTTTATTGGGTTTATTGGGTTTCTTGGGTTCATTGTGTCATGACGTTTAAACTCAAGAAACCCAAGTAACCCGAGCAACTCAAGCGACCCAAAACTTACCTACTACTTTCTAACTTCAGAGTGGCCCCCAATAGAATCCGCTCCACCAACTCTTCAAACGAAATGCCCGCGTAATTGGCCGCTTTGGGCAGGAGACTGGTTTCAGTCATCCCGGGCATGGTATTGACATCGATCACGAATGGATTTTCATTTTCATCGGTCATCAAATCGACTCTGGCAACCCCCGAACAACCTAGCGTTTGAAAAGCCTTGAGGCTGATCTCCTGCGCATAAAGATATTTTTCCCTTGCAATCCGGGCCGGAAGGATATACTCGGTCTCGCCCTTTGTATATTTGGACCGATAATCGTAAAAACCGCTCTTCGGGACGATCTCGATGATTGGCAAAGGAATGTCTCCAAGAATACCAACGGTAATCTCTTTGCCTCTCATAAATTCCTCGATCAGTATCTCCAAATCGTACTTCCCTGCCTCCCTCAAAGCGGAAGAGAGATCTTCTTCTTTACGAACAATCGAAATGCCAATCGTAGAACCTTCTTTGGCCGGCTTGACCACCACCGGCAGAGGAAGGGAAATTCCTTGCGATTGATCTTTTTCGATCTCATCTCGTCGAAGCACCTCGAAGCGAGGGGTTGGAATCTTTTCGCAAAGGAAAAACTTCTTCGACATGATTTTGTCTATGGCCAGGGCGCTTGCCAGGACTCCTGACCCCGTATAAGGAATTTTCATCAACTCCAGCATTCCCTGAATCGTTCCATCCTCTCCAAATCTTCCGTGAAGAGCCAGGAAGGCGAATTCGATCTTTTCCTTGACCAGTTTTTCAGCGACGTCGTCTCCCACATCGATGGGAATCACCGTGTATCCTTTCTCAGCGAGCGCTCGCAGGATTGCCTTTCCCGTCTTCAGAGAGATTTCTCTCTCGCGAGAGAGACCACCCATCATCACAGCGACCTTTTTCTTCTTGAGCGGTTGATCCTTCATCTGCCTCTGCTGAGACTCCTCTCACCCTATCCCTTTCCCCACAGGAGAGAGCCTCCCTGCCAGCAGGCAGGGGAAGAGAGAAGGTTAAGCTTCACCCACCACCTTCACCTCCCGTTCAAGGGAGATGCCCTTCTCTTGATAGACTTTCGCTTCAATGGTCTCCATTAAGCGGAGCACCTCTTCCGCTTTGGCCTTTCCCAGATTGATGATGAAATTGGCATGGCGATCTGAGACCATTGCCTGGCCGATACGAAGTCCTTTGAGTCCGGTCTCTTCGATCCATTTCCCGGCCGGGCCTTCCTGAGGATTCTTGAAAACGGACCCGGCACTGGCATAATCCAAAGGTTGCTTTTTCTTTCTCATCTCCGAATAGGATTTCACTCGTTCAAGAATCTCTTCTTTCTTTCCCTTCTTCAACCGAAACCGGCCTTTGAGAATAATCCAAGAAGGGGGAATGGCCAATCCCCGATAAGAGAATCGAAGCTTCGAACGGGGCTTCTCGATCACCCCTCCATCCTCTTTCATCAAGGTGATGGAAAGAAGGACATCCTTCAATTCGGCACCCCATGCTCCGGCATTCATTGCCAAACCCCCTCCCACGGTTCCGGGAATGCCGAAAAAGGGTTCGAGCCCCGTCAGCCCCTTTCGGATGGAGAACTGAACCAACCGCTGAAGCAGGAGACCCGCTTCCGCCTCGACCACCTGGCCATCCACAACGACCTTTTTCATACCCTGAGCCAGACTGATTACCCATCCGCGAACTCCCTTATCCCTCACGATCAGATTGGTTCCCTTCCCTAAAATCAACAGAGGGATTCCTTTTCTCCTCGCGTGTCGAACCGCCCTTCTTAATTCATCGACATCCACCGGAAAGAGAAGGCTGTCTGCAGGGCCTCCCACTTTCATCGACGTGAATTGTCTCATGGGTGCATCGAAAAGGACCCTTCCTGTGATCAGACCAGCCGCCCATTTCTTATAATCCCGTCCCATATTGGATTGCGGATTGCGCCTGCCTGCCGGTAGGCAGGGATTGCGGATTGCGGAGTTAAAGTTCAAAGTCTAAAATTAAGGATTTCATATTCCGAATTCCGCATCCCGAAATCCGAATTCAAAGTCGATTCACCAACTCCTCTGAAACCTGCCAGATATCTCCCGCTCCCAGGGTAATGACCAGATCCCCCGGGGAAATCACGCGGATGAGATGCTCAACGATCTCCTTTTTATCTGATAGGTAGGTGACGTCCTTATGCCCATATTCACGAAGTCCTTCGAAGAGGGCTTTCGATTCCACGCCTTCGATGCGATCTTCTCCTGCCGGGTAAATATCGGTCAGGACGAGGACGTCGGCGTCATAAAAGGCGGTGAGGAAATCTTTGAACAGGGCTTGCGTTCTCGTGTAGCGATGGGGTTGAAAGACTGCGATGATTCTCTTCGCCCAACCGGTTCGCGCCGCCTTCAGCGTGGCCATAATCTCTACCGGATGATGACCGTAATCGTCCACGACGAGAATCCCTTTCTTCTCTCCTTTGATCTGAAAGCGTCTCTGAATTCCGCTGAAATCGCCCAGCGTCTCCTGAACGACCTGGAAAGGAATATCCAGTTCAAAAGCGGTGGCTAAAGTGGCTAAGGCATTATAGACATTGTGGAGTCCCGGCATCCGAAGGCTCAACCGGCCTATCTCCCGACGTCGGTGGACTACGTCGAAGGAAGTAGAGAGCCCTTCGAAGACAATCTCCTTGGCTTGATAGTCGGCTTGTGTGGTCAACCCGTAGGTGGTAAATCGCTTCTTCAACCTTGGGAGAAGACTCTGAATGTTCGGATGGTCGAGACAGAGCACGGCCAATCCGAAAAATGGAATCTTGTCCAGAAATGAGAGAAAGGTCTCCTTGATCTCGTCGATCCCGTTGTAGTAATCGAGATGCTCTGGGTCGATATTGGTCACCACGGCAATGGTGGGCATCAATTTGAGAAAAGAGCCGTCGCTCTCATCGGCTTCAGCCACCAGATATTGACCCTGCCCAAGCCTGGCATTGCTCCCAATGCTGTTCAGCCTTCCACCGATCACAACCGTCGGATCAAGGCCACCCGCGGCCAAGACCGTGGAGATGAGCGAGGTGGTGGTGGTCTTTCCATGGGTCCCTGCAATGGCAATCCCGATCTTCATTCGCATCAATTCTGCCAGCATCTCTGCCCTGGGAATCACCGGGATGAGCCTCTCCTCTGCTACCTCCACCTCGGGGTTTCCTTTTCGAATCGCTGAGGAGGTGACCACCACGTCTGCTTCTTTCAGATTCTCCCTCCGATGGCCATAAGAAACTTTGGCTCCCAAAGACTGAAGTCTCCGGGTCACCTCTGTCTCCCTCGTATCAGAACCGCTGACCTGGTATCCCAGGTTGAGCAACACCTC
>Ga0326726_10001962_pt1 | contig 19124 bp, 15 predicted proteins | sample MHFenrmetagenome_2_FD_207603 | JGI IMG/M metagenome (GOLD analysis project Ga0326726, IMG submission 207603) | Lab enriched peat soil microbial communities from Michigan Hollow, Ithaca, NY, United States - MHF15MN | ecosystem: Environmental > Terrestrial > Soil > Wetlands > Peat | place: USA... | reverse complement strand
GCCAGGCGAGAAGCCCTCCGTCTTCACGCTGAAGGGCGTGCGCTTCGGCCTCACCATCTGCGAGGACGTATGGACGCCGAAGGCGCCGGCGCTGGCCAAGGCCGCGGGCGCGCAGGTGATTCTTTCGATCAACGCCTCGCCGTATCACAAGCGCAAGCAGGCGGGCCGGCACGAAGTGTTTCGCGAGTGGATCCGCGACACCGGACTGCCGATGGTCTACGTGAACCTGGTGGGCGGGCAGGACGAGCTGGTATTCGACGGCGCCTCGTGCGTCCTCGATGCGCGCGGCGAGGTGGTGCGGCAGGCGCCGTTCTTCGAGGAGGCGCTGGAGCTCTTTGAGTTCGCGGGCGCGCGCCCGGTGCCGGGCGCTATCAGCGCCGAGCTGCCGCTCGAAGCGGAGGTCTACCGCGCCCTGTGCCTCGCGACGCGCGACTACATCGGCAAGAACGGCTTTCCCGGCGCGCTTCTCGGCCTGTCGGGCGGCGTCGACTCGGCGCTCACGCTGGCCATCGCCTGCGACGCGTTGGGGCCCGCGCACGTGCGCGCGGTGATGATGCCCTCGCCGTACACGGCGCAGATGAGCCTGGATGACGCCGCCGAGATGGCGCGGCGCCTCGGCGTGCGCTACGACGTGATCCCGATCGGCGCGGTGTTCGACGCGTTCCGCGCGGCGCTCGCGCCGCAGTTCGCCGGCCGCGCGGCCGACGTCGCGGAGGAGAACCTGCAGGCGCGCGTGCGCGGCACGCTGCTGATGGCGCTCTCGAACAAGTTCGGCCCCATCGTGCTCACCACCGGCAACAAATCCGAGATGGCGGTCGGCTACGCCACGCTCTACGGCGACATGGCGGGCGGCTATGCGGTGATCAAGGACATCGCCAAGACGCTGGTGTGGCGGCTGGCGCGCTACCGCAACACGCTGGGCGAGGTGATTCCGGAAAACATCATCACGCGCGCGCCCTCGGCGGAGCTGCGCCCGAATCAGACCGACCAGGACAGCCTGCCGCCCTACGAAGTGCTGGATCCGATCATGGAGGCCTACATGGAGCGCAACCTCTCGCCGCGCGAGATCGTCGCGCTCGGCCATGGGCCGGCCGACGTGAAGCGCGTGGTCGAGTTGATCCGCAAGTGCGAGTACAAGCGCCGCCAGGCCCCGCCCGGGGTGCGCGTCACCTTCCGCGGCCTCGGCAAGGACTGGCGCTACCCGATCACCTCGAAGTACCGCGACAGCGGCGACCTGTAGCTATAATGCGGGCAGCATCCCGGGAGGATCTGGCATGAAGAAGATCGAAGCCATCGTGAAGCCGTTCAAGCTGGACGAGGTGCGCGAAGCCCTCTCCGAAGTCGGCGTGTCCGGCCTGACCGTCACGGAAGTGAAGGGCTTCGGCCGCCAGAAGGGTCACACGGAGCTCTACCGCGGCGCCGAGTACGTGGTCGATTTCCTGCCCAAGGTCAAGATCGAGGTGGTGGTGCCGGACAAGCAGGTCGAGCCGGCCATCGACGCGATCGTCAAGTCGGCGCGCACCGGCAAGATCGGCGACGGCAAGATCTTCGTCACCGCGGTCGAGCACGTGGTGCGCATCCGCACCGGCGAGACCAACGAAGCCGCGATCTAGCGCGGCTCGACCGCGCGATACCGGGGGCGCGGCGGGCGCCTTAGGGCGCGGGAGCCGCGGCTCCCGGACCCTAGGGGCGTCGCAGCGCCCCCTGCGCTTATCGGGCCTTCAGCAGCACCAGCAGCGCGCCGCTGCCGCCCCATGCGGCGGGCGCCTGGCAGAAGGCAAGCACCTCGTCACGCGGCGTCAGCCACGCCCTCAGCTTTCCCTTGAGCACCGGCTCGCGGTTCTTCGAGCCCAACCCCTTGCCGTGCACGATGCGCACGCAGCGCAGCCCGCGCGCGGCCGCGGCGCGCACGAACAGCGCCACCTGCTCCGACGCCTCGAGGCGGTTCATGCCGTGCAGGTCGAGGTCGTCCTGCACCACCCAGTGCCCGCGCCGCAGCCGGCGCAGGACCTGGCGCGACACGCCGTCGCGCAGGTAGACCAGCTCGATGCCGGTTTCCAGCGCCTCGTCGACCGAGAGCGGACCGGCGACGCTCTCGGCGAGCACGGCGCGCTCGTCGCGCCGCGTCTGTGCCGGCACCGGCGGCGGGGCGCTCGCGCGGTGCGCGTGGCGGCGCGGCCGCTTGAGCGGCTTCACGCCGGCAAGCGCCTGTCTCAGTGCTTCACGATCCTCGGCGTCCGACACGGTTGCCTCAACTCCCCGCGGTCCTCGGCGTTCGACGCGCCGGCCTCAGGCCGCGAGCGCGTCGAGGTATTTCTCGGCGTCGAGCGCCGCCATGCAGCCGGTCGCGGCGCTGGTGACCGCCTGCCGGTAGACGTGGTCCTGCACGTCGCCGGCGGCGAACACGCCCGGCACGCTGGTCGCGGTGGCGCCGCCTTCGCGCCCGGTGCGCGTCACGATGTAGCCGTTGTCCATCTCCAGCTGGCCGGCGAAAACCTGGGTGTTGGGCGTGTGGCCGATGGCGACAAACAGGCCCTTGACCGGCAGGTCCTTGACGGCCTCCGTCTTCAATTGCCGGATGCGAATCGCGGTGACGCCGCTTGCATCGCCGAGCGCTTCCTCCAGCACCGAGTCGAGCTCGAGCGCAATTTTCCCGTCAGCGACGCGCTTCATGAGCTTGTCGATCATGATCTTCTCGGCGCGGAACTTGTCGCGCCGGTGCACCAGCGTCACCTTGCGGCAGATGTTGGCGAGGTACAGCGCCTCCTCGACCGCGGTGTTGCCGCCGCCCACCACGGCGACGTCCTGCCCCTTGAAGAAGAAGCCGTCGCAGGTGGCGCAGGCCGACACGCCCTTGCCGAGGAATTCCTGCTCCGAGGGCAGGCCCAGGTACTTCGCGGAGGCCCCTGTGGCGATGATCAGCGCGTCGCAGGTGTAGGTGGCCGCGTCGCCCTCGAGCACGAACGGGCGTGCGTCCAACCTCACCTTGTGCACCTGGTCGAAGACCAACTCGGTGTCGAAGCGCTCGGCGTGCTTCTGGAAGCGCTCCATCAGCTCCGGCCCCTGCACGCCCGCGGCGTCGGCCGGCCAGTTGTCTACGTCCGTGGTCGTCATCAGCTGCCCGCCCTGCGCGACGCCGGTGATCAGCACCGGCTCGAGGTTGGCGCGCGCCGCGTACACCGCCGCCGTATAGCCGGCCGGGCCGGAACCGAGGATCACGAGGCGGTAGTGGCGTGTGGGCATGGGCGAGGTCCCCGGAGGCTGCGGCAGGTATGCAGAATTGGGGCCCGCATTATAGATAACAAGGGCTGGCTGACGCCGGCTTCAGGCGGGCCGTTCCAGCCCAAAGGCAAGCCTGCGCGCGGTTTGCTACCATAGTCGAGGAGGAATCCAGGACATGGCGGCTTCTGTATCGTCGGCAATGCTGCGCTCGGTGCCGCTCTTCGCGAGCTTCTCCGAGGAGCCGCTGCGGCTGCTCGCGACCGTGGTGACCCGCCGCAGCGTGGCCCGCAGCACGATCATCATGGCGGCTGGGGACCCCACGGATTCGCTCTACATCGTCCTCTCCGGCCGGCTCAAGGTGATGATGAGCGACGCCGACGGCAAGGAAGTCATCCTCACTATCCTCGGTCCCGGCGAGTTCTTCGGCGAGATGGGCCTGATCGACGACGCCCCGCGCTCGGCGAGCGTGGTGGCGATCGAGTCCTGCGAGCTGCTGGCGATCACCCGGCGCGACTTCAAGAAGTGCCTGGCGGAGAATTTGGAGATGTCGATGGCAGTGATGCGCGGCCTGGTGCGGCGCCTGCGCGAGGCCGACCGCAAGATCGGCAGCCTGGCGCTGCTCGACGTCTACGGGCGCGTGGCGCGCCTGCTGCTCGACATGGCGGAGACCGTGGACGGGCAGAAAATGGTCACCAAGCGCCTGCCCAAGCAGGACATCGCCAAGATGATCGGCGCCTCGCGCGAAATGGTGAGCCGCGTGATGAAGGACCTGCAGATGGGCGGCTTCATCGAGATGCGCGGCTCCACCATCGTCCTGCGCGACACCATCCTGCTGCCGGACTGACCCCCGGAGTCTGGCGCCGGGGAGCATACCCCGTGCGGTAAAATCGCCGGACCCGATCGGGCCGCGATGGCAGCAGCGCAGAAAACCACAGCAGCACCCCTTCCCGCCAAGCTTGCCAACCTGCTGCGCGAGGCGCGCTGGCTGGCGCTGGCGGCGCTCGCCGGCTACCTGCTGCTGATTCTCCTCACGTTCCACAAGGGCGACCCGGGCTGGTCGCACAGCGCCACCGCGGCGCAGGCCCACAACGCCGGCGGCCGCGCCGGCGCGTGGATCGCCGACCTGCTGCTGTACCTGTTCGGGCTCTCGGCTTACTGGTGGGTTGCCCTGTGCCTGATGGGCGTCGCCTGGGGCTATCGCAGCCTCGAGCGCAGCACGCTGATCGACCGGCGGCCGCTCGCCATATCGCTGGCGGGCTTCGGCCTGCTGCTGCTCGCCAGCGCCGCGCTCGAAGCGCTGCGCCTGCACTCGCTGCACGCCGAGCTGCCGCTCGCGCCGGGCGGCCTGTTCGGCGCCGTCATCGGCGGCAAGGCGGCGGACCTGCTCGGCTTCACCGGCGCCACGCTGCTGCTGCTCACGCTCGCGGCCGTCGGCTGGAGCCTGTTCACCGGCGTGTCGTGGCTGGCGGTGGCCGAGCTCACCGGTCTCGTGCTCGAGGGAGCTTCGGCTCTTGCCCGGCGCACCTGGGACAGCCGCGCCGACCGCAAGGCGGGGGAGATCGCGCGCGAGGAGCGCGAGGTGATCGTCGAGGCCGAGAAGAAACGCGAGGAAGAGCACCCGCCGCTGGTGATCGCGCCCCCGCCGCCGCAGATCAGGAAGTCCGAGCGCGTACAGAAGGAAAAGCAGGCGCCGCTGTTCGAATACCTGCCAGACACGCCGCTGCCGCCCGTGAAGCTGCTCGACGAGGCAGCGCACGACGGCGAGCAGGTGAGCACGGAAACGCTCGAGTTCACTTCGCGCCTGATCGAGAAGAAGCTGTCGGATTTCGGCGTCTCGGCGAAGGTGCTCGCGGCGTACCCCGGACCCGTGATCACGCGCTACGAGATCGAGCCGGCGGTCGGCGTCAAGGGCAGCCAGATCGTCAACCTGGTGAAGGACCTGGCGCGCGCGCTGTCGGTGGTGTCGATCCGCGTGGTCGAGACCATTCCCGGCAAGTCGTGCATGGGCCTCGAGATCCCCAACCCGCACCGGCAGACCGTGCGCCTGTCGGAAATCCTCGGCTCCGAGCACTACGCCGGCATGCACACGCCGCTCGCGCTCGCGCTGGGCAAGGACATCGCCGGCAACCCTGTGGTGGTGGACCTGCAGAAGATGCCTCACCTGCTGGTCGCCGGCACCACCGGGTCGGGCAAGTCGGTGGCGATCAACGCCATGATCCTGTCGCTGTTGTACAAGTCCGAGCCCAAGCAGGTGCGGCTGATCATGGTCGACCCGAAGATGCTCGAGCTGTCCATGTACCAGGACATCCCGCACCTGCTCGCGCCGGTGGTCACCGACATGAAGCAAGCCGCCAATGCGCTCACCTGGTGCGTCGCCGAGATGGAGCGCCGCTACAAGCTGATGTCCTGGGTCGGCGTGCGCAACCTCTCCGGCTTCAACCACAAGGTGGCCGAGGCGGAGAAGGCCGGCAGGCCCCTCGAGGACCCGGCGACGCTCGAGGCCGGCGAGCCGCAGCCGCTCGCGCAGATGCCCTACATCGTGGTGGTGATCGACGAGCTCGCCGACCTGATGATGGTGGTCGGCAAGAAGGTCGAGGAGCTGATCGCGCGCCTTGCACAGAAGGCGCGCGCCTCCGGCATCCACCTGATCCTTGCCACGCAGCGCCCGTCGGTGGACGTGATCACCGGCCTGATCAAGGCCAACATCCCGACGCGCATCGCCTTCCAGGTGGCAAGCCGCATCGATTCGCGCACCATCCTCGACCAGCAGGGGGCGGAGGCGCTGCTCGGCGCCGGCGACATGCTCTATCTGCCCGCCGGCACCGGCCTCGCCCAGCGCGTGCATGGCGCCTTCGTCGCCGACCACGAGGTGCACAAGGTGGTCGAGCACCTGAAGTCGCTCGCCGCGCCGGAGTACATCGAGGACGTGCTCGAGCCGGGCGTGGGCGACGAGCTCGCGGGCGGCGGTGCGAATGGCGAGGCGTCGGGAGAGAAGGATCCGCTCTACGACCAGGCGGTGGAAATCGTGCTGCGCACGCGGCGGCCCTCGATCTCGCTGGTGCAGCGCCACCTGCGCATCGGCTACAACCGCGCGGCGCGCCTGATCGAGGACATGGAGCGCGCGGGGCTCGTCTCGCCGATGCAGTCCAACGGCAACCGCGAAGTGCTGGTGCCCGCGAAGGCGGAATAGGGCGGCGGTGCGCGCGGCGTGGCTCCTGTCGGCCTTGCTGCTCCTGCCGGCGCTCGCCGGCGCCGCGGGGGTGGAGCGCTTCCAGGCCTACCTGCGCTCGACGCAGACCGCGAGCGCCGATTTCGACCAGCAGGTCTTCGACCGCGAGAAGAAGCTCGTGCAGCGCTCCAGGGGCAGCTTCACCTTGCAGCGTCCCGGGCGCTTTCGCTGGAGCTACGCGCAGCCTTACGCGCAGCTGATCGTCGGCGACGGCAAGCGCGTCTGGATCTATGACGAGGACTTGAACCAGGTGACGGTGCGCGCGATGGCGAAGGCGCTGGGCTCGACGCCCGCGGCGCTGCTTGCGGGCGCCGCGGACGTCGAGCGCGCCTTCGAGCTCTCGGACGCGGGCGCGCGCGACGGCCTGGAATGGGTGGAGGCGAAGCCGCGCGAGCGCGAGGCGGGCTTCGAGCGCATCCGCCTGGGATTGGGCACGGTGGGTGTGCAGGCGATGGAACTCACCGACCACTTCGGCCAGACCACGCTGCTGCGCTTCTCCAACATCGCGCGCAATCCGCGGGTCGACCCCGACGCCTTCCGCTTCGTGCCGCCCAAGGGCGCCGATGTCCTCGGCGAGTGACCTGTTCGGCACGCGCGCGCCGGCGGCGCGGGCAGGGGCAGCGCCCCTGGCGCCGCTGGCCGAACGCCTGCGGCCGCGCTCGATCGACGAGGTGCTCGGCCAGAAGCACCTGCTCGGGCCGGGCAAGCCGCTGCGCCTGGCTTTCGCGTCGGGCAAGCCGCATTCGATGATCCTGTGGGGCCCGCCGGGCACCGGCAAGACCACGCTCGCGCGGCTGATGGCGCAGGCTTTCGACGCCGAGTTCATCGCGCTCTCCGCCGTGTTCTCGGGAGTGAAGGACATCCGCGAGGCGGTGCAGGCGGCCGAAGCCACGCTCGCCGCGAACGGCCGCCACACGATTCTCTTCGTCGACGAAGTGCATCGCTTCAACAAGGCCCAGCAGGACGCGTTCCTGCCCTACGTCGAGCGCGGGCTGGTGACCTTCATTGGCGCCACCACCGAGAATCCCTCGTTCGAGGTGAATGCCGCGCTGCTCTCGCGCGCGTCGGTGTACGTCCTCGAGAGCCTTGGCGAAGAGGACCTTGGTGCGCTGCTGGATCGCACCGGCCTGCAGGCCGACGCCGAGGCGCGCGCGCGCCTCGTCGGCTTCGCCGACGGCGATGCGCGCCGCCTGCTCAATGCCGTGGAGATCCTGCAGAACGCCAGGCCCGCGGGGAGCGTGGATGCCGCATTCGTCGAGTCCACGCTGGCGAGGAACCTGAGGCGCTTCGACAAGGGCGGCGAGCAGTTCTACGACCAGATCTCGGCGCTGCACAAGTCGGTGCGCGGCTCGGACCCCGACGCGTCGCTCTATTGGCTGGTGCGCATGCTCGACGGCGGCGCCGATCCGCTCTACCTCGCGCGGCGCATCGTGCGCATGGCGGTAGAGGACGTGGGGCTCGCCGATCCGCGCGCGCTGCAGCTCGCGCTCGACGCCACCGAGACCTACGAGCGCCTGGGCTCGCCCGAGGGCGAGCTCGCGCTCGCGGAGGCAGTGCTGTACATGGCGGTGGCGGCGAAATCGAACGCGGTGTACAGCGCCTATAATGCCGCGCGCGCCTTCGTCTCCCAGGACGGCACGCGGCCGGCGCCCCTGCATATCCGCAACGCGCCCACCAAGCTGATGAAAGGGTTGGGCTACGGCAAGGACTACCGTTACGCGCACGACGAGCCGGACGCATTCGCCGCGGGCGAGACTTACTTCCCCGAGGGCATGCCAGCGGTCGAGTGGTACAAGCCGACCGGGCGCGGGCTGGAGCTGCGGATCCGGGAGAAGCTCGAAGAGCTGCGCCGCCTGAACGACGAGGCGCGAGCGAAAAAGACATGATCGATATCCAGCTTCTCAGGAACGACATCGACGGCGTCGCGCAACGGCTGGCGACGCGCGGCTATACGCTCGATCGCGCAGGGTTCAAGTCTCTGGAGGACGCGCGCAAGCGCATCCAGACGACGACGGAGCAATTGCAGGCGCAGCGCAATGCCCTGTCGAAGCAGGTTGGGCAGGCGAAGGCGAAGAAGGACGAGGCGCAGGCGGCGGTCCTGATGGCGCAGGCGGCAGAACTGGGCGAAAAGCTCAAGGCGCTGGAAGGCGAGAATGGGTCGGTGCAGGCGAAGCTGCGCGAGTTCGTCTCGCTCATCCCCAACCTGCCGCACGAGAGCGTACCGGCCGGGTCCTCCGCCGAGCAAAACGTCGAGGTGCGCCGCTGGGGCGCGCCGCGCAAGTTCGATTTCGCGCCGAAGGACCACGTCGACGTCGGCACGCCGCTCGGCCTGGACTTCGAGACCGCTGCGAAGCTCGCGGGCGCGCGCTTCGCGGTCATGAAGGCCGGCGTCGCGCGCCTGCATCGCGCGATCGCGCAATTCATGCTCGACGTGCACACCGCGGAGCACGGCTACACCGAGGTGTACGTCCCCTACATGGTGAGCGGGGCCTGCGCCGACGGCGTCTCGAGCCTCGCCAAGTTCAAGGGCGACCTGTTCAAGCTCGAGGACCGCGACCTGTACCTGATCCCCACGGCCGAGTACCCGGTGACGAACTTCGTGCGCGAGGAGATCGTGCCGCTGGAGGGCCTGCCGCTCAAGTTTGTATGCCATTCGCCGTGCTTCCGTTCGGAGGCGGGCGCCGCGGGCAAGGACACGCGCGGCATGATCCGCAACCACCAGTTCGACAAGGTGGAGCTGGTGCAGGTCGTGCACCCGTCGCGCTCTTATGCGTCGCACGAGGAGCTGACAGGGCACGCCGAGGCGATCCTGAAGAAGCTCGAGCTGCCCTATCGGGTGATGACGCTGTGCACCGGCGACACGGGCTTTTCCTCGGCGAAGACTTACGACCTGGAGGTGTGGCTTCCCGGGCAGAACGCCTACCGCGAGATCAGTTCCTGCTCCAACTTCGAGGCATTCCAGGCGCGGCGCATGCAGGCGCGCTTCCGCAACGAGAAGGGCAAGCCCGAGCCCGTGCACACGCTGAACGGCTCGGGCCTCGCGGTCGGGCGCACGCTGGTCGCGATCCTCGAGAACTACCAGAACGCCGACGGCTCGGTGACGATCCCGGCGGCGCTGCGCCCTTACATGGGCGGCACCGGGAAGCTCGTCCGTCCCTGATAAAATCCCGCCTGCCGCGGAGAGATGGCAGAGTGGTCGATTGCGGCAGACTCGAAATCTGTTGTGCGCGTAAGCGTACCGGGGGTTCGAATCCCTCTCTCTCCGCCAGTATTCCATTGCTTACCGCTAGGTCCGCTGCTTCATCGCTTCCGTCGCTGTGACGGATTTGTGCCGTAGCGGCGGACCCTAAGGTTGCCCGCTCCGCGCAGGCCTTCAGGTGCTCCGGGGCGAGATGCGCGTAGCGTTTCACGATCTCCAGCGTTTCCCAGCCCCCCAGTTCCTTCAGCGCGTAGAGCGGCGTTCCCTGCTGCACGTGCCAGCTCGCCCAGGTGTGTCGCAGATCGTGCCAGCGGAAATTCTCGATCCCTGACCGCTTGCACCCGGCCACCCATGCCTGTTGCGCAGGATAGGTGTGCCAGGCATCGATCTGCCCGCCATCCGGCCCGACGAAGACGCGCCGCGGGTGCTTCCCCAACTGCTTGCGGACGACCTCTACCGCGTCCTCGTGCAGCGGAACGCCGATTGCCCTTCGCGCCTTGGCCTGGTCCGCATGCACCAGAGCGACGCCGCGCTTCAGATCAACCTGCGACCACTCCCGAGTACGTCTTTAGCTTCGGCGCCCGGTCCAGCCACTCCCAGGCGCCGGCGGCCTTCATCAGGATCGCTCGAAGGCAGGCGATGTAGCGATTGCGCGTCGCGGGCGTCCCGGCCTTTGCTTCGACCAGATCCGCCGCAGCGTGCCGCGTGATCGCGTCCAGAGGGAGCTCGCGGAAGTGCTCGATCTGCTGCGGCGAGAATCCCTCGTATCAGAGTCCCTCGCCGAAAGAATGCTCGCCTGGCAGCACACCGGGTTTTCCGTACACAACGCCGTGCGCATTCGCGGGGGCGACGCGGCGGGCAGGCAAACGCTTGCCCAGTACATCCTGCGGGCGCCCTTTTTCGCTGGAAAAGATGTCCTACGAGCCGGTTTCAGGCACCGTCATCTACCGCTCACGCGTGCACAAGACCCTCAAGCGCAACTTGCAGATCATGCCCGGCGCCGACTGGCTCGCACTGCTTTGTAGCCACATCCCGGATCGCTTCGAGCACTTGGTGCGCTACGCCGGCTGGTACTCCAACCGCAGCCGCGTCAAGCGCAGGCTCTCGGGCGCCGACTCAGCCGACGCCGCTCCTCCGGAAATGGCTAATGCGCGCGAAGCCCGCCGCGTGCGCTCCACCTGGGCGCGCCTGATTCACAAGGTCTACGAGGTCGACCCGCTCGAATGCCCGCGCTGCAGGGGCCCCATGCGCGTGATCGCCCTCATCGAGGACAAGGCGGTCGTCCGCAAAATCCTCACCCATCTTCGGCTGTGGATGCCGCAAGTTGAGGCGGGAAGGGGCCCTAGTCCGCCCGCCGCAGATTCGCCTGGGCCCGCGGCTCAAATCCTGACCTACCGCCCTGTTCCCGACATCGCCTGATTCCGCTGCGCGCGGGTTGAATCCGGCTCGCAGCGCCCGACTATTGCCCGAAGGGTGTGGAGTGGATAGATTGCCATGTGGTGTTCTTCTACTGCCAATGGCGGCTCGCAACGCGACATAAGCGGCATTGTGCGCCGTGGTGCCGCGACCAAGGAGGAGAGTATGGGCGTTCCGAGGAGCGCCGAGCGGCCAAGGGCGGATAGATTGTCCTATCCATTGAACATCAAAATCCAGCGCGCGGTCGACCGTTACGCGGGTGTGCCGATTTGCGCGTTGCTTTCCCTGCTGGATCTTTTCCGGAGCAAAGCGACTGGCGTCACTCCACCGCGCAGGATTCTGGTCATCCTGCTTTCCGAGATGGGCAGCCTGGTGCTAGCAAATCCGATGTTCGCGAGGCTGAAGCAGCAGTATCCGGACGCAACCCTGCACGTTCTGCTGTTCGCCAAGAACCGCGAAGTGCTGGACCTGCTCGGGGTGATTCCCGCGGCTAACGTGCTGACACTGGATGATCGTTCACTGGGTCGCTTGGCGATGGACAGTATCAGGGCGATCCGCACGCTGCGTGCGCTCGAGATCGACGCGGTGATCGACTGTGAACTGTTCGCACGGATCAGCAGCATCTTTGCATTTCTTTCCGGCGCGCCGCTGCGCGTAGGATTCCATCGCCATACGCAGGAAGGCCTGTACCGTGGCTCATTCATCAATCGTCCGGTGATGTACAACCCGTACCGGCATTTGTCGCAGCAGTTCCTGACTATGGTCGCGGCGCTGGAATCCACTACCGTGCCGGTCGCCAAGTTGCTGCCGGCGCCAGATCCGTGCATTCCGCCAAGATTGGATTTTGCCGAACAGGAACTGGAGCAGGTCGCCACGAAGTTGCACGGCGATTTTCCCGCACTCGAGGACAGACCGCTGGTGCTGGTCTATCCCAGCGGCGGCATCCTGCCGATCCGCGCCTGGCCGATCGAAAACTACAGCTGGCTTTGCAGGAAGTTGCTGGACGACGGCTGCTCGGTGGGGGTCATCGGACTGGAGAGGGACCAGTCAATAGCCCAGGTCATCGTGGATCATTGCCAGAGCCCTATCTGCATCAACTTGGCCGGTTACACAAAATCGGTGCGGCAACTGCTGGCGCTGTTTCACCACGCCTCATTGCTGGTTACCAACGATGGCGGACCCGGGCAATTCGCCGCGCTCACGCCGCTGCCCACGATCACCTTCTTTGGCCCTGAGACTCCGCAGCTATACCAGCCACTGGGGACCAGTGGCTACTCTTTCTACCTGTCATTGCCCTGTTCGCCGTGCCTCACCGCGTATAACCATCGCAATTCGCCATGCGATGGGGACAACCAGTGTCTGAAGCAGATCACACCCGAGAAAGTGCTGGCAAAGGCACACGAGATACTGGCCAGGGATTCCGGCACGCCCAAAGGGCGAGTCGCATGAGGCGGATCGCCAGGCTTGCCGAACTACCGCTGCTGGCCTGGTTCCTCAAGAGGCGCTTCGTAAAGTTCTGCGGTGTCGGAGCTTCCGGCGTGCTGGTAAACCTGAGCGTGCTGTATCTGGGCCAGGAATTCCTGTTCACGGCGATCCAGTCTGCCGACATGCGGCTCAACGTGTCGTTGGGGCTGGCGATCTTGTGCGCGACGGTGAACAACTTTTCCTGGAACCGCGCTTGGACCTGGCGCGATCGCACGCATCATCCCGACAAACACCTGCTGCTGCATTTTGGCCAGTATGCGCTGGCCGTCTGGGTGGGCATCTTGGTGCAGGTGGTCCTGACCAAATTGTTCGTGATTTATCTGCATTACCTGATCGCCAATGCGGCAGCCATCGTGCTGGCCAGCGTGTTCAATTTCCTGGTGAATAATTTCTGGACGTTTCGCAGCCACAGGCCGCTGGCGGAATTGGCGTTGCCCAATATTCCAGAACCTGAACCTGACAGCGAAATCAGCAGAGGCAGATCTGCGAATGAAGCCAAGTGAGTCCAACCTGCGCCTGGGATGGCACGTGTCGGCCTGCCTGGTGGCGGTGCTTACTTATTTCTATGGCCTGGACGGCCAGCACATCCCGAAGAACGGCGACGAATATCCGTATGAGCACATCGTTCGCCTGACCGCCGGCAGCGGCAAGCTGCTGCCTTTGCAGTCGCAGCTGGAGAACATGCGCAACACCAAGCCGCCGCTGCTGTTCTGGCAAGGCATCGCATCCACCGATTGGGGCAAGGACTGGACGCTGTGGCGGTTGCGCTATCCAAGCGTGATTTACACATTGCTGACGGCAGCGATGCTGTTCCTGCTCGGCTGGAAGCTGACGCGCGCAGTTGAGACCGGCTTTGTCGCGGCATTGACGTTTCTGGCATTCTTCACCACGTATCGCTATGGCCGGCCATTCCTGACCAATGCGCCCGAGGTCTTCTGGATATTTCTGCCCTGTTTTGTGCTGCTGAATTGGCGGCAGGCGTTCGAATCTCGTTTCTTCATTCCGTTGCTGCTCGGCATCGGTCTCGGAATCGGGTTCTTGTACAAATCGTTTGCGCTAGGTCTGCCCGTCGTGCTGGGTTTGGCCTGCTGGTATCTGCAACAGCGGCAGTACCGTGTCGCAGCATTCCTCAAGCAAGACGCACTGAAGGTCGTTATCACCTTGTCGGTCGCCGTAGCGCTGTTCGCGATGTGGTTCGTGCTCGACCCCGATCCGCAGGCGGTGTGGAAGGAATTCGTGCTGGGCGAGAACATCGGCAAGTTCAATGCGGACCGGCCGGGTTATCTCGAGAAACTGCTCTGGGGTGGGTCCAGCATCTGGAGTCTTACTGCCGCATTTCTCACCAACCCGGGCCTGCTTACATTCACTGTGGCGGGGCTACTGTTTGTCGCTTATCAAAGGCGTGGACAATGGAGCGACGATGAGAAACTGCTGTGGATCTGGATCGCCGTGATGTTTGTGAGCTTCAGTCTGCCCAGTCAGCGCTCGGGCCGTTACCTATTGGCGGCGATGCCGGCGCTGGCGCTGTTGTGCGCGCTCAATTGGCAGCAGATCAGCCGCAAGGCTTTCATTGCCAGCCTGGTTCTCGCGGGCGCAGTTGTTGCCGGGTTGGCGTATCTGGCGGTGCGGCTGCAGGCCGCAGTGCCCGATGTGCAGGTATTTCCGCTGACCTTCTGGCTGCTGCTGGCCGGCACCGGAATACTGATGGTGCTGGCTATCGCGGTGCCCGGCCTTACCCGACCGTGTGTCAATGTCGTGGCGTTGCTGGTGCTGTTGTGTTGCGCCGCATTCCTGAAACCCCTGGATGAAGGGCTGGGTCGTTACAGCGCGGAGGCCCGGCGCTATGCCAGCGGCAAAGACGTATGGGTGCCATGCAATTTCAGAGCCAAGGATGAAGGTCACCGCTTCATCCTGCCGGGCGCGGAGGTCCATGGCTACAGCGAGGATCAGAATCTGACGGTGGACAAGCTCGCGGCGCGCTTTCCGCTGTTCGCCGTGAGCGTGCCGTTGCAGGGCAACGTCCCGGAAGGTGGTTGCGGGAACTGCAAGACTATCGGCCAGCGGCTGGATATTCGTAGCCGGCACAGTTCGGCGGAACTGAAGGAAATGATTCTGGGGGGCAAGGTGCTTCAGAGTCTGTTCATCAGGGAAATACTGATGGAGTCGCCTGAAGGCGGCAAAGTCCCGCTGACGGTGTCTCCCGCGCAAGCATGCCGCTGACGCTCAAACACATCATTCGCAGTGTGCCCACGCGTCGGGGGCTGGTGCTGTGTGCGGTATTGCTGGCAGCGGGCGCCGCCGCTATCAGGATTTCCGATCGGCCGTCAGCGGCACTGTTCCAGATGCCTGCGATCGCGACGCAAAGCAGTTCCGCTGTACCGGGCATGCAGAGCGCCTTCGTGTCCAGCACGCAGAATATCCATACCCATGCCGCCTCGCTGGTCGAGTTGGGCGGTGGGCGCGTCCGCGCATTCTGGTTCGCCGGCAGCCGCGAAGGTGCGCAGGATGTCGAGATCCGCAGTGCGGTGTTCGATCCGGCGAGCAATCGCTGGGGCGCCGAGCACAGTGTCGCCAATCGTAACGACACGCAGCGTTCGCTGCGCCGTTATGTAAGAAAACTGGGCAATCCGGTTGCCTATCGCTTAGCGGACGGCACGCTGTGGCTGTTCTATGTAACTGTGTCGTTGGGCGGGTGGGGGGGCAGTTCGGTCACGGTTATCACCTCGACTGACGACGGCGCAACCTGGCGTCCTGCGCGGCGACTGATAACGTCCCCGTTCCTGAATATCAGTACATTGGTCAAGGGTACGCCGTTCAGCTACAGCGATGGCAGCATCGGGCTGCCGGTCTATCACGAATTCGTCGGTAAGTTCGGTGAGTTGCTTCGCATCGCCGGCAATGGCGCGATCATGGACAAGACCAGGCTCAGCTCCGGCAATTTCAGCCTGCAACCCGTGATGCTGATCGAGAGTCCTCAGCAGGCGTTGGCGCTGATGCGTTATTCCGGCGCGGCTCCCAGGCGGGTGATCGCAACCAGGACTGAAGATGCCGGACAACACTGGAGCGAGCCGATCAAGACGGCATTGGCTAACCCGAATGCGGCGATCTCGGGCGTAGTGCTGGCGGACGGGCGCACGCTGATGGCGCTCAACGTCTCTGAGCTGGGCCGCGATGTGCTGTCGTTGATCGTCTCTTCCGATCGTGGCGTAACCTGGAATGCCGTTTACCAGCTGGAAGATCTGAGCGGTCAGCCCGACGAGCCGGCGCGCTATACGCAAAGCGTACTCGGGCTGGCCAAGGCCACCGATGCCGGTATCACCGATGCGGCTGCCTATGCGAAGTCCGCCCGGCGCAATATGTGCCACGCACAGCATTGCGGCTTCGAATTCTCCTACCCTTACCTGATTCAGGCGCACAGTGGCGACTTTCATCTGGTGTATACATGGAACAGAAGCTTCATCAAGCATGTCCGCTTCACTCGAGCCTGGCTGGATAAACAAGTGCAAAGCGCGATCGATGCCAGACTTCACTGACCTGACGGGACTGGGGAGTGTGGCCAGCGCGGCCACGGCTGCGGTGCTGTTGTTGCCAGGCATTGCGCGGCTCCCGGCACGCGGTCGGGGCGCGCTGCTGGGAGCCGTGTTTGTGGCGATGCTGATCCCATTCGGCGAATTGCCGCTAGCCGCGTATCTGCGCGGCGTGACCGGCGATCTGAGCATTACTACGCTGGTGTTGCTGTGGCGTGCGCTGCTAGCGCCCTGGTTCGATTGCGACGCTGATGATTCCAGGACCCGCCGGGCACTGCTGATGTTGGTCGCTCTGGGCGCGCTGGTGCTATATCCGTTGGCCTTGGGCGCAGCCGCGTTTGACTCCTATCGCATGGGCTACGGCGATATGCAGTTCGTCGCCGTGCTGCTGTTGGCCGCGCTGGCCGCGTGGATCTGCAAGTATCATTTGATCGCATTGTGCATTGCGTTCGCCATCCTGGCGTGGGCGGTCGGCTGGTATGAGTCCGGCAATCTCTGGGATTACCTGCTCGACCCATGGATCGCGATCTACGCGTTGCTCGTCAATGCGACGTACGGGGTGCGGATGCTCTTTCAGTGGGGCAAGGCGCATGCAACGCGATGACGGCCCTCCTGCAGGAGATGTACGTGAGCAGGTAGCGGCGGCGCCGCAGGCGTTGGTTTTTTCTACCAATGGCGGCTTGCAACGCGACATGAGCGGCATTGTGCGCCGTGGTGCCGCGACCAAGGAAGAGAGTATGGGCGTTCCGAGGAGCGCCGAGCGGCCAAGGGCGGATAGATCTTCCTATCCGTCGTTCTCTACTGCCAATGTAAGCCCGGCTGCCTTCAAAATCGCGTGCAGCGTGGACAGTCGAGGATTGCCATCGGGGGAGAGGGCGCGATAGAGGCTTTCGCGCGGCACGCCAGCCACCTTGGCGATTTTCGTGCTATTGCCATAGTTCAACCGCCTTTCGTATGTCCGCGTCCTGCCTTTGCTTGTCGCCGCCGCAAAGCAGGACGATCACGGCCAGCCCATCGCGTCCAAGATACACCCGGTATCCTGGACCCCAATCGATCCGCAATGCGCTGACACCGCCACCGACGCCCTTACAGTCGCCGAAGTTACCGCGCTCGACTCGCTCAAGCCGAGCCAGGATGCGCGACTGGGCCTGCCGGTCCCGCAACCCGGAGAATCACTCGGCAAAGGGCGTACGGCCCTGCGCGGTGCGGTAATGCCGAATCTCGAACACCGCTGATGAATGGCCCTGTTTCGCGTTGACTGTCAGAAGATCGGCAAGCGCTGCGGCGCTGATAACATTGCGCTTTCAGATTTGGAGAGATTGGGCCGGTGCCGCCTGGACCGACTCGAAATCTGTTTTGCGCGTAAGCGTACCGGGGGTTCGAATCCCTCTCTCTCCGCCATCCAAATTCGGCAAGGCCCGGAAACGTCCTGTTTTCGTTTCCGCGCCTTTCGTCTTACCCATGCCCAAATCTGCGCCAGGCTCGCGGCGCAACTCGTGGCGATCCTGACGTTCAGCGAGAACAGTACGCCATCTCTCACATAGCTATGGCATCGACATCCCTCGTCGGCAGGCGTATACCCGCTTCAACGGCCGCGGCTAACGTAGGGGAGGGCCATCATGCGCAATACGGTGCGGCGCCTATGGGTCTTGCGAGGTTTTGTTTTCCTATGCGCCTTGCTCGCCGTCAGTTGTGCATCAATCGAGGAATGGCTGACAGGAAACGAATGGCGTAGCCCCCGTGTTGTTAAGGTCACGGGTGTCGAAGAGTTGTGCGATGTCGCGATGTCGTCATGCAGTGGTACGAGAGCGGGGCGTCCAGCGGCAATTCTGGCCCGCGATGGCGATATCTTTTCCTCAAAAAAAGGTCCTTTCATCTATCGAGAGAACGACGGCGAATCCTTGGTCATAGAAGATGGCGAGGTCGTGCTTCTGAACGGAAAGACCGTGTCAGTCTTGCTCGAGGATGGAGGCAAGGGGTGGGAGTGGCTCCGCAAGGCCTCGGCCGGGGACTTGGCCAGCTTGCGCCTCTTGGTGTTTGGTGCGAAGAGGGAGACTCTCGATTTCTCTGTCTTGGAGAAGGTGGCCCAGATCCGGCCCGACCTTGGGCTCCTTTGGGAGTCCGGACCGCCTGACGAAACGGACCGCGTTGTCCGGTTATTGACAGTTTTCGAACCACGCATTCTCCAAATCAAGCTGGGCGTGCTCTCGGCACGCTTTGACGAGCTCGAGCCGCGGCTCACAAAGCTGGAGATGTTGTGGACCGTTGGAGAGGGATCGTTGGACTTCCTCCCCCGCCTCCCGCGCCTTCGCGCCTTGTGGCTGGAAAAGTGGCTCCGAGCCGGATCAGCCGAAATCCCTTCTGGGGTACGCAATTTGCGCTCTGTCGCCATCCGGGGAGGCGTAAAGATAGAAGATCTTTCGTTCTTGCGAAACGTCAGGGGCCTCCAAGAATTGCGCCTCTTCTTGGACGTCAACGGTCTGAAGGACGTCACGGCACTGGCCGGATTTCCCGAACTTAGGAAGCTGGAATTTGTTTCCCCGGACTCGAAGAATGTCCAGGATATTTCGAACCTCGGGCGGCTTCCCAAACTGGCGTGGCTGAAGTTTCCGTACAACACGTCACAGGAAACCTTCGCCAAGGTGATTGCGAGCCACCCCGACCTTGAGATCGTCGTGGTCCGTTCTGAGCACATTCGCGATCTCTCGCCCCTTCAGAGTCTCCGACATCCAAGAGCGGCAATCCTCTCGCTCAAGGGAGTTGATCTTGCTCCGCTCTACCAGCTGAAGAGCTTGGAGTACTTGGGCCTTCACAAAGACTACTTCAAGGGCGACGCAGCCAAGAAGACGGAGGCGCTGGAGAAGGCGCTTCCAAGCACCTTCGTGGCGCAGGCCGAGCCTTTCTGCCTGGGCTCCGGGTGGATCCTGCTCTTGCTGCCCGTGATGTTCCTATTTCGAAGCCTGTGGTCACGTGGGCAGAGCCTGGGCACTGAAGCGCATGCGTGAGGCCGCGCTCGCAGCGGCCGGCATGTGCCTGTTCGCGCTAT
>Ga0326726_10001961_pt1 | contig 19129 bp, 22 predicted proteins | sample MHFenrmetagenome_2_FD_207603 | JGI IMG/M metagenome (GOLD analysis project Ga0326726, IMG submission 207603) | Lab enriched peat soil microbial communities from Michigan Hollow, Ithaca, NY, United States - MHF15MN | ecosystem: Environmental > Terrestrial > Soil > Wetlands > Peat | place: USA... | reverse complement strand
ATCCCCAGCGCCAGCGTCAGCACGGCCACGGCGGTGAATCCGGGCGTCTTTCGGAGCTGTCGCAGGCCGAACACGAGATCCTGTCGAAATGCGCTCAGCCACTCGCTGCGTGACATGCGTCGCTCCCGTTGTTGACTCAGGTTGCGCAATGTGTCGCGTATTCCATCGATGTCGCCGAACTTGTGACGGGCCAGCACGCGCGCCTCGTCGGGCGACATGCCAGACGCCACCAGCTCGTCGATCGCGGACTGCAGGTGAAAATCGAGCTCGTCGCCGACGTCGCCGGGCGCGTCGGCGCGCCAGAAGCGCAGATAGCGCCGCCATGCGGGGACACGATCCGATTCGCTGGTCATCGCGCCATCACCCCGGCTCTCGGCGCGCTTGCATGATCTGGCCGATCGCGCCGGTGAGGCGCTCCCACGAATCGGATTCGTGCACCAGCTGGCGTCGTCCGGCGGGCGTCAGCCGGTAGTACTTCGCTCGGCGGCCGTTCTCCGTGAGCGCCCACGTCGCCTTGATCCAGCCGCGATTCTCCATCCGATACAGCGCCGGGTAGAGCGACCCCTCGTCCACCTGCAGCGTGTCGCCGGTGGTGCGCTGCATCCAGCGCGCGATGCCGAACCCGTGCATCGGTCCCCACGACAGCGTCTTGAGGACGATGAGGTCGAGCGTGCCTTGCAGCAGATCGATCGGTGAACGCGCCATGACGCTCCCTTAGACATACTAAGGGAGAAGATGGTTGACTCGGCGTCGATCGTCTAGAGCGCCGCTCGCTGCTCGATGCGGAGCGGCACTCGCGCCAGCGACCGGTCGTTCACGCGGACGTCGAACGTCCAGGTCCCTTCCCGCGGAAATGCGACGTTCAGCGGCAGAATGAGGTCGTAGGCCATCGGCAGTCCCGGTGTCCGCGGCGACTCGAAGCTGATCGGCGTCGCCCGCACGTTCACCATCTCCGTGCTGTCCTCGTCGATGATGTGCACCGCGATGTGCTGATGCACCCCGTAGTCGAGCGGCTCGATGTCGAAGCGCAGCGCCAGCGTCACGTCGAACTTCGCCGGCAGGACCGTGGCGTAGCGACAGTTGTAGACGCCGTTCACGTCCAGCTTGCCATCGGCCCGCACCTCGGCGTGTTCGGCGATCACCGCGACGGTCGAGACCATGGAGTGCTTGGGGCTGAGGGCTGGCGGACGCTAGCGAAGAAACCGCTTGGCGAGCTGCGCCAGTCGGTCGTCGCCGGACGCCTCGGCGCGCGCCAGGATTCGCCGAACGTGATCCCGCAACTTGGGCTCGCCCCAGTAGTACCCGGTGGCCCGCTCCGCGCTCGACGTGTCGCCCTCGCGGGCGGCCTCGAGCAGCACCTCGGCGGACACGACATCGTACGCGGGATCGTCCCGCGCTGGAAGTCCGAACCCTTTGGCCGGTCCGCCAGATCCGGCGTCTTCATTCACGAACGCGCGTGACATCCGCTCACTCCACCCTATCTGTCTATCTGTCGTCCATACCCCCTGCGCCCCTGGTGATCCCGAGGGCCGCGTTTGCAGGGGGCCCAACTGTCTTCTTGGCGGGCCGTGCTGCACGCCGCCAAGGGCCGGGCGTCACCGGCAAGGTACGGCGAGGCCGGTTGCGTCAACAAGCCGCCGTGAGCTTGTGAGTATTCCATTGCCAAAAAAAGACTTGGGCTTTATGTTTGGTCAGCGACGCATGCATTATTTCGCGAATACGTTCCGGTGTTGATCTAGGGGCCTTCGCACGCGCGGAGGCCTTTTGTCATTACCCGCGTCGCCAGGCGGCCATGGTGGTCGTCAGGAACGTCCCATCGTGAGGGCGATCACGAGCAACTGTGGGTCGGTGCGCACGGTAATTCTCCGGTACTCCGATCGACACAACAAACATTTTTGGGAGTATTACCATGGCACGCACGACCGGCACGGTGAAGTGGTTCAACGACGCGAAGGGCTTTGGATTCATCACGCCCGAGGGCGGACAGAAGGATTGCTTCGTTCACCACTCGGCCATCCAGGGACAGGGTTTCCGCACGCTCGCCGAGGGTGAGCGCGTCGAGTTCGACATCGTCCAGGGCGCCAAGGGTCCCGCGGCCGAAAACGTCGTCAAGCTCGGGCGCTAAGCTCTCGGGCTGGATAGATTATTGCCCGTGAAGCAAGGAGCCGGGCCGATCATCGGCTCGGCTCTTTTGCTTCGACTCAGCCACTCATTTTCTTCTTCCCGAGTTTTTCGATGATCGAAGTCACTCTCGACGAAGCGGACCGCCTCGACTGGGCGCTCAAGCAGTTCAAGCGAAAGGTGCAGAAGGCAGGCGTGCTGAAAGACCTGCGCAAGAAGCGCCACTACGAGAAGCCGAGCGTCGTTCGGCAGCGCAAGGCCGCCGCGGCCCGCCGGCGCGTGGCGTCCGAAGGCCGCCCCAAGACGTCGAAGTCTCCGAAGGCGCGATAAGGACGATTGCCGGTGCTCTAGCGCCGGCGCCGCAGCGCGCGAATCCGCTTCAGCATCGTCGTCACGACGGCGAGCGTCAGCACGACCCACACGGCCACGTAGGTCTGCTGCGTCTTGATCGCACGCGCGCTCACATGCAGGGCGAAATACGCTCCGATCATGATCGCGTCCAGCACCACCACCGACACGATCAGCATGAGCGTGAGCCGCTTCATCGCTCCGGTCTCGGACATGCGACGCATCCTAGCGGCTATCTTCGAGCATGGCCATGCCCGCGTCCGCCCGTAGGCCGACCGTCCTCTTCGACCTCGACGGAACTCTCATCGATTCCATCGAGCTCATTCTGAGCTCGGCGCGCTACGCCTTCGAGAAGCTCGATCGACCCGCGCCCAGCGACGAGGAGTGGCTCACCGGCGTCGGCATTCCGCTCCGCACGATGTTCGGCCGGTACGCGCGCGACCAGGCCGATTGCGAGCTGCTCATCCAGGCATACCGCGAGTACCAGCTTCCCAACCACGACCGGCTCGTTCGCGCGTACGACGGCGTCGTCGAGACGATCCTCGAGCTGCGCCAGCGGGGGCACGACATCGGCGTGGTGACGAGCAAGTCCGAGGCGCTCGCGCTGCGCGGCTTGGCGTGCGTCGGCCTCGCGCGGTACATGGACACCGTCGTCGGCTGCGACGCCTGCACGCGACACAAGCCCGACCCCGAACCCGTACTGTTGGCGTTGCACCGTCTCGCCTGCGCTCCGGACAACGCCGTGTTCGTGGGCGACTCGGTACACGACGTCATCGCCGGAAATGCCGCCGGCGTGACGACCATGGGCGCGCTCTGGGGCCCCTTCGTGCGAAGTGATCTCGCCCCTGGCGACCCAAACCATTACGTCACAACGATTTCGGAAGTGATCGAACTGCTGGGGGCTGCGGTCTAGGGGCTGGGGGTTGTGGCTTCGGCGCGCCATTCGTCCGTTGTTCCCCAGCCCCCAATCCCCATCCCCCAACCCCCAGTTCAAACCTTTAGCCTCGTCGAGCGGTCCAATTCCGTGCATGATCGGAGGACCGGAGGGCCCGACGACACATGGCTGCTGTGGCCATCATCAAAGCATCTTCCAGTCACCTCGGAAACGGTGAGTCGGACGTGGCACGCGCCGCGGCCGGTGACCGGAGTGCGTTCGAGCGGCTCTATCGGGACCACGTCAATCGGGTGTACTCGCTCTGCGCGCGCATGGTCGCCGACCGCGGCCGCGCCGAGGAGCTGACGCAAGACGTCTTTGTTCGTGCGTGGGAAAAGCTGCACCTCTTCCGTGGCGAGAGCTCGTTCGCGACCTGGCTGCATCGGCTCACGGTCAATCTCGTGCTCAACGCGCGTAAGAGTGAAGGACGACAGCGGACGCGCTTCGAGGAGAGCGACGAGGAGATGGGCGGAATGGACGCGCTGCCGGGAGTCGTCGGCATGCCGCTGCCACCCGGCGATCTCCTGGACCTCGAGGAGGCCATCGAACGGCTCCCGCCCGGTGCGCGTCGCGTGTTCGTGCTTCACGACGTGGAAGGCTACAAACACGAAGAGATCGCCGACATGCTCGGCGTGACGTCCGGAGCCACCAAGGCGCAGCTCCATCGCGCCCGGCTCCTCTTGAGAGAGGCATTGAATCGATGACGATTCCAACGATCACCTGCGAACGGTTCGCCGACGCGCTCGCCGACTATCTCGAGTCGGACGCCGCCGACGTGACCCGCGCGGCCATCGAGGCGCACGCGGCCAGTTGCGCCGAGTGCGGCGCGCTGCTCGCGGATCTGCGCGAACTTCGCGCCGAAGCCGCGGCGCTTCCGCCGCGCGCCCCCGAGCGGGATCTGTGGTCCGGCATCGCCGCCCGCATCGAGACGCCCATCGTCGAGATCACGACGTCGGGCCGGCTCGATGGCTGGAGCGGCCGACGCGATCGGCGCATGAGTCGCGTCTGGACCGGCCTCGCCGCGGCCGGGTTGGTCGCCGTCACCGCCACGGTCACACATCAACTGACCAAGCGCTCGGTGGCCGTCACGCCGGCCGCCGTGGCCGTCAACACGCCGGTCAAACCGCTCGACACACCGGTTGTCGCCTCGCCCCGAGGGCCGGGCGCCACCGACAGCTCGCCCGCGGCCGCGTCGGCGTCGCTCGTCTCGAACAAGCTGCCGGCGGAGCAGAAGTACGACGCGGAGATCGCCCGGCTGCGCGCGGTCGTCGCGCAGCGCCGGTCCATGCTCGACACCGCCACGATCGGCGTCATCGATCGCAATCTCAAGATCATCGACGACGCGATCGCGCAGTGCCGGCAAGCGCTCCTCAAGGATCCGGCGAGCCGATACCTCATGCAGTCGCTCAACGACGCGCTCGACACGAAGATCCAGCTGCTGCGGACGGCGGCGGCGTTGCCGTCGCGGGCCTGACCGAACCGATATGACGTTCTGGCGAACACTGCGCGAGCGCGCGTGGCTCTCCCTGCTCATGACAGCCGTCACGATGACGGCGGGCTTGTCGCGCGACGTCGACGCGCAACGGCGGCGTGTCACGAGCGCGAACACGTCGGGGTACGTGTCGCGCATCGACACCACGTTCGCGTTCAGCCGGAGCGGCACGGTCACGCTCGGCGCGGCGTCCGGCGAGATCATCGTCAACGGCTGGGCGCGCGAGGAGATCCGCGTGCGCGCGGTGAGCGACGACGACAACATCCGCTTCGACGCCACGTCGTCGCGCGTCTCGCTCGACGTGGGCGGCAGTCATCGCGGCGGCGACACGCGGTTCGAGGTCACGGTGCCATACGGTGCGCGGGTGACCACGAGCTCGCAGTCGGGCGACATCACCGTCCATGGCACGCGCGGGCAGCTCGAGGTGCACAGCAATAGCGGCGACGTCGACATCGAGGACGTGACGACGCGGCTCGACGTGAGCAGCCTGTCGGGCGACGTGACGGCTCGCGGCATCACCGGTGACGTCACCATCTCCGCGCTGAGCGGCGAAGTCCGCCTCGCCGACGTGCGCGGCAACATCGACGTCGGCGGCGTGAGCGGCGACATCACGATGCGCGGCGTGGCGGCCAAGATCGTGCGCGCCAAGACGACGAGCGGCGAGATCACCTACGACGGGACGATCGATCCCGCGGGGCGCTATGAGCTGACCTCGCACTCCGGGGACGTGAAGCTCCGCGTGCCGCGCGACGCGAAGGCGCAGCTCACCGTGTCCACCTGGAACGGCAGCATCGACAGCGACTTTCCGATTACGCTCAAGCCGGGCGAGCACGGGATCAGCGTGTCGCGCTCCAAGCGGTACGTCTTCGAGATCGGCGGCGGCGGCGCGCGGATCAGCGCCGAGACCTTCAGTGGCGACATCACGATATCGTCGAACGGGCGGGGCCCGAGCGGCGATCGCGGATAGATTCCCCCTCAACCAGGATATCCTCATGCTCCGTCGACTGGTTTCCGCTTCGCTCGCGACCTCAGCCGCTCTCGCCCTTCCCGTCGCGCTCCACGCCCAGGACTTCCGCTGGTCCGGCACCGCGGCCGCCGGCAGCGAAGTGTCCGTCGGCAACGTGAACGGCAACGTCACGATCACCGCGTCCACGACCGGCAAGGTCGAAGTGCTCGGCACCAAGCATGGATCCGGTCGCAACTACGATCGTCTCCGCGCCGACGTGCAGCAGACGGCGCGCGGAATCACGGTCTGCGTCCTGTACGACGACAACTCGTACTGCGACGACAACGGCTACCACTCGAACAATCGCGGCAACTGGGGCGACGACAACTGGGGCAACGCGCGAATGGATCTCGAGGTGGCCATTCCCACGAATCTGCAGGTGTCGGCGAGCAGCGTGAGCGGCGACGTGAGCGTGACCGGCGCCCAGGGAGACGTGCGCGCGAACACGGTGAGCGGCGACGTCCGGCTCGACCGGCTGCACGCGAGCTCCGTGAAGGCGAACACGGTGAGCGGCGATCTCGAGGTGCGGGTCGACGAGCTCACCGGGCGCGGCGATCTCTCGTTCAACACCGTGAGCGGCGACGTCACGCTCTTCGTCCCGCGAGGGTTCGACGCCGACCTGTCGATGTCGAGCGTCAGCGGCGACGTCAACAGCGACTTCGCCCTCACCGTCGGGAGCATGAACCGAATGCGCCGCGGCAACGTCGACGCCCGCATCGGGAACGGCGGTCGCCGGCTCGACGTCCACACGGTGAGTGGCAGTTTGCGCCTGCGCGCGATCAATTGATAGGACGACGGCGGGCGCGAGGGCGCGCCCGCCACACCGATTTCCCGGCACCACCATGAGACACGTTCGCAACACCATCTTTTTCCTGGCCGCGCTCGCCGCGCCCGCCGCGCCTCTCTTCGCGCAGCAGCAGACGGACAACAGCTTCAAGTGGTCCGGCCGCATTCCCGCCGGGCGCGCGATTCGAGTCCGCAGCCTGAACGGTCCCATCACCGTCGGGGCCTCGAGCAGCGACAACGTGGAGGTCACGGCGACCAAGCGGTGGCGTCGCGGCGATCCGTCCGTCGTTCGCATCGAGACGAAGAAGTACGGTCCGGGCGACGAGAGCGTCGTGGTCTGCGCGCTCTGGGGGGACGACGCGTCCTGCGACGAGCGGCACTACGAGTCACACGGCGACAGTCGCCGGGATCCGCGCATGCGTAACAACGACGTGAGCGTCGAATTCCACGTGCTCGTGCCCAAGGGCGTGAACGTCGGCGTGAACACGGTGAACGGCGATGTCACGGTGGACGGCGCGACCGCGGAAGTCGACGCCGGCACCGTGAACGGCGAAGTCGACATCTCGACGAGCGGCGGACGCGCGCGCGCCTCCAACGTGAACGGCGGCGTTCGCGCGCGACTCGGCAAGCTCGACTCCGATGGCTCGATGCAGTTCACCACGGTCAACGGCAACGTCACCGTGGAGTTCTCGGGCGACTCGGGCGCCGATCTCGACATGGAGACGTTGAACGGTACGCTCAACACCAATTTCGAGATGACGCTGGTCGGGCGGCTGAATCCCAAGCATCTGCGCTCGCACGTCGGCCGGCCCGGCGGTCCAAGGATTCGCCTGCAGACGGTCAACGGGAACGTGGACATCCGGCGACGGTGACCGAAGGGTGAACTGCAGATCCCTCGCGTTGCTCGGGATGACAGCAGCGGTAACTTATCGCACCCTTGGCTCGTAGTTCTTGGAGACGTCACCGGAGGATCAGGTGAAACCGCACGTTGCCATCCTCGCCGCACTCTCGCTCGCCGCGACCGCGTGCTCGCACGCCGGCTCGGACGAGCGGGCATTCGAGTGGACCGGGGAGCTTCCGGCCGGTTCGACGGTGCACCTCCGAAACGGCTCCGGCGAGATCCAGGTTCGGCCGGCGAGCGGACAGAGCGTCGTCGTGAACGGTAGCCGCCGCTGGCAGCACGGCCGTCGGAGCGACGTCCAGTTCGTCGTCACGCACACGGGCAACGACTACTTCGTGTGTGCGATGTGGCGGAACAGCGGCAACTGCGGCGCGAAGGGCTACCGCGGCAAGAGCACGGGCGGACTCCTCTCGATGTTCAGCCTGTTCCACCGGTCGAGCGACGCGACGGCGGGGCTCATCGCCGACGTTCCCGCCAACGTCGTGGTGGACGCGAAGACGTCGAACGGCTCGGTGAAGGTGGACGGCGTCACGGCGGGCGTCACGGCGCACACGGCGAATGGCAACGTCGAAGCGACGAATGTCGCCGGGCCGTTGTCCCTGGAGACGTCGAACGGCAACGTCCGTCTTTCCGCCGACGCGGTCACGGCCGCGGATCCGATCACGCTGACGACGACGAACGGCAACATCAGCGCGCAGCTCCCGGCGAACACCGAAGGCAACTTCGATCTCTCGGTCGTCAACGGCAGCGTGCGCAGCGACTTTCCGCTGACGCAGCTGGCGAAGGGCAAGATCGGGCGTCATCTGCAGGGGCAGATCGGCTCATCGAATCGTGTCGTCAAGATGCGCTCGGTGAACGGCACGGTGTTCGTGACGACGCGACCCGCCAGCGCGTCGCACGAGTAGCCTCGCAAGCCCGTCCACACGGGTTTTCCCGACGGGCTTGGGGCGCAACCGGCCGCCCCGGCCGGTGTATATTTCCAGGAACCTTCCTCCAGCGGAGTTGGGCCTTTTTATGGGTTTCTCGTACGCGCCAACCGTTCAGGTTCGATCCGGCGAAGAGCGCGCCGCGCTCGTCCGGCGGACCTACGGACTGGTCTTTCTCAGCGTCATCGTCACGGTGCTCGGATCGGCGTTCGCGCTGAGCCAGGAGGCCGTGCTGGACGCTTCGGCGCAGCATCCGTTCATCATGCTGCTCTGCCTGCTCGCGCCGCTCTGGATGGCCCAGCGCGCCGCGCGCGAGTTTCCGAAAAACCTGATCCTGACGTTCATCTTCACGTTCATCGAAGGAATCTTCATCGCGCCCTTCCTGTACGTGGCGAACCGGACCGCTCCAGGCGTCGTCAGCCAGGCCGCGGTGCTGACGCTGGCCGCATTCGGCGTGTTGTCGCTCTACGCGGTGGTGAGCCGCCGCGATTTCAGCGCTTGGGGCAGCTTCTTCATGGTCGGCCTCGTGGTGCTGTTCATCGCGATCCTGATCAACGCCTTCGTCGGCAGCGCGGCGGGCGGCCTGTGGATCGCCGCCGTCGGCGTCTTGGTCTTCGCCGGCCTGCTGGTATTCGACACCTGGCGCTTGCTGCGCTCGGGGATGTACGGGCAGGACGACTACGTGCTCGCAGCCGTGGCGATCTATCTCGACCTGCTGAACATGTTCCTGTTCATTCTGTCGCTGCTCACGGGCGGACGGAATCGTCGCTGACGCCGGTCAGCAACAAGATGTCGTGAGACGGACAAGCGGACGGGCCAGAGTCAATGTGACTCGGTGCCGTCCGCTTTCCGCTTCGGGGATGGATCAGCGTAATGGATGACGATCCACTACGGCGCGACCGCCTGATCGATCCGCTCGGCGAGGTCGAGATCGTTGCGAGTGATGCCGCCCGCGCTGTGCGTCGAGAGCGTCATCGTCACCTTGGTGTAGCGAATGTCGATATCGGGATGGTGGTCCATGCTGTCGGCGATCGTCGCGACGCGTGAGACGAACGCGATGCCCTTGGCGAACGTGTCGAACGCGTACGTCTTCGCCAGCGCGTCACCGCGCCTCGACCAGCCGGCCAACGCGCCGAGGGCGCGCTGGATCTCGAGATCCGAGAGCTTCTGAGGCATGCGAGATACTATCACCACCCGACTTCGTCGTGCTAGCCTGATCACTAGCCTGATCGCGGTGTGGCTCGCCGGCGCCGCGTCGGCCGGCGCGCAGGTCGGCTCGCCGGCCGACTCCGTGCCGCCGTTGTCCACGAACTATTGGCGGAAGTTCGGGCTCGGCGTGTCGACGAGCATTCTTCTGCATGAGGCCGGACACCTGCTGACGTCGGTGGCCGTGGGCGGACATCCCACCTTCGGATTCGACACGTTCCGGCCCACCGTGTACTCCGGGCTCAACTCACACATCGAGCCACACAAGCAGTTCCTCTTTTCGGTCGCCGGGCTCAGCGTACAGAACGTGCTCGACGAGGCCATCCTCGACATTCCACATCGGCGCGGCTCGGCGTTCGAGCGCGGCATCCTCGGCGGCGGGCTCGGCACGACGATCTTTTATCTCACGATCGGACGGCGCGGGTCGGTGAGCGACATCGACTTCATCGCGCGAACGCACGGCATGTCCAAGACGCAGTCGACGCTCCTGTTCGGCGGAGTGTCGGCGGTGCATCTCATTCGGATCTCGCGCGATCCGCACTACGCCAACTTCTTCGCCCGTCCCCGCCCGGACGGCCGAATGGACCTCGGAGTGAGCCTCTCCCAGCGCTGACTTGCATTTTCGGGATTTGTTCGGTATGGTCATCTCCCCGGTTTCGCGAGTTGGCTCGAGATGGCTGGTCGGCTGCAGCAGGAGGCATTGTTCGGGTCGGACGTCCTCGGCCGCCCGCTCCCGGTGGTCGGGGAGCAGAAGGACATCCGGTACTTCGGCACCGTCGCGCGCAATGTTCTGAACGGTCCGGAAACGACGGGCATGGGGTTCTGGTCGGTGAACCCGTACGTCGGCTGCGCGTTCGGATGCGCCTACTGCTATGCGCGTTACACGCACCGATGGGTGCTCGACCGCAGCAGCAACAACAATCCGGAGCGCGATGATCTCCGGTCGGCGCGCGACACGCTGCCGGCGTGGCTCGCGTTCGAGCGCAGAATCTTCGTCAAGCAAAACGCCGGCGACGTCCTTCGAAAGACGCTGCGCCATGGATCGGAGAAACATCTCGCGCTCCTGAACGGCGACACGATCGTCATCGGCACGGCGACGGATCCGTTTCAGCCGGCGGAGCGACGCTTCCGCGTCACACGCTCGGTGCTCGAGGTGCTGGCCGAGCACGCGGGACTCTCGATCTGCATCATCACCAAGAGTCCGCTCATTACGCGCGACATCGACGTCTTGAAGCGCATCAACCGCAATTCGTCGCTGTCGGTCCATCTCTCGCTCATCTCCCTCGACCGCGAGCTCGCGCGCAAGCTCGAGCCGCGCGCGCCCACGCCGGACGCGCGGCTCCGCGCGCTGGCGCGGCTGCGCGAGAACGACATCGAGACGGGCATCAACGTGATGCCGGTGCTGCCCGCGATCACCGACTCGCCGCCGGCGCTCGAGGACCTGGTGAAGGCGGTCGGTGAGCGCGGCGCGTCGTACGTCAACGCGTGCGCGCTCCGCCTCCGGTCGACGGCCAAGTCGCGCTACCTGCCGTTCATCGAGCGCGAGTTTCCGCATCTCGCCAAGCGCTACTGGGCGACCTACGCGTTCGACGACAAGGTGAGCGCGACGTACGCCGAGCGACTGCGCACGCGGATGCGCCGGCTGTGCGAGAAGTACGGCGTCTCCTACGGCCATTTCGGCCGTGCCTCCGGCGGTCCGTCGGCGAAGGCGGTCGAGGCGCGATTCGCGGGGTCGGAGCAACTCGATCTACTGTCACCCTGAGCGCAGCGCAGGATAACCAACATTTGTGATATGGGCCTAGCCTCCCTCTTGCTTTCGGTATTTATTCGGGTATAATTCCTGCCCCTTATCCACACGAATGGCCGCCACGTCCGTCGCCGCTTTAAAGGCGCTGATCCAGCAACGATTCCCGGATACGACCCCCCTCACGGGCGGGTCGCAGACCACCGAGCAGGTGGCCACGGGAATCGCCGCGCTGGACGAAGTGCTGCCCAACGGCGGACTGCCGCGGGCGCGGTTGTCGGTGTGGGCGCCCTACGGCGGCGCCACCGCCATCCTCCGCGCGGCGTGCGAGGCCGTCGTCGCCAACGGCGAGCGCGCGGCCTGGATCGACGGCGACGCCACGATGGCGGGCGCGTTCTGGAACGACGGCCCGCATCTCGTGCGGCCCACGTCCCGCATTCACGCGCTACGCGCCGCGGAGGAACTGCTCCGTTCCGGCGGCTTTTCACTTCTCGTATTAGCGGGCGCTGAACCTCACGGCACCGAAGTCGTGCGGCTCACGCGCGCCGCGCGCGAGGGCGGCGCGGCCCTCGTCACCCTCGGGACGTCGGCGTCGATGGCGAGCCTCCGGCTCACGTCACGCCTGCTGCACTACCGGTGGCGCCGCACGCCCTTCGGCGATCCCGCGTGCGCGGAGGATGCGACGGTGCGCGTCAGCGCGAGGGCCGTCGGCTGGAACGCTCACGCCAACTTTCCCATTCCGGTCATGCATCATGAGCTACGTCTGTCTCTGGAGTCCGAGCTGGCCGACCGGCGCGGACTTCCCCGCTGATCTGGTCGCCGGTCTGCTCGCGGTCGCGCCGCGGGTCGTCGTCGGCGAGCGTCGTCTCGTCTGGGGCGACGCGCGCGGTCTGAACGGCAGCCGGCTGGCCAACGACATGCTGCGCGTGGCGAGCGACTACGGGTTCGACGATACCCATGCCGGCGTCGCCGCCACGCAGGTCGCCGCCGAGGTCGCGGCCACGCGGAGCGAATCGCCGCTCGTCGTCGTGAGGCCGGGACAGGACCGCGAGTTCATCGCGCCGTACAAGCTCGAGGTGTTGACGCCGCCGGAGCATCTGACGGCTCTCATGGACGGGCTCGGCATCGAGACGTGCGGGGCGCTCGCTGCGCTGGACGCGGAGGCCATGGAAGTGCGCCTCGGCGTGGAAGGCGTGCGCTTCTGGAAGCGGACACGCGCCGACGACGAGCGATTTCTCTTCGCCGTGCCGATCCGGCCGTTCCCCAGCGCGTCCGTCGAATGGGTGGAGTACGGGCTCAAGGATCCGGAGCGCCTGCTGTTCGTCATTAACTCGCTCGCCGGCACCGTGTGCGCGTCGCTCCACGCGCGGGGCGAGCGCGCTCGCGAGATGGCGCTCGTCTTCGCGCTCGGCAACCGCACCCAGCGCACGCACGTCATCCGCTCCTCGCGGCCGAGCGCCGAGCAGAAGCGGTGGATGCGTCTGGTGCGCGAGGCGCTCGACACGATCACGCTGCCCGACGCGGTGATGGGCGTGACGCTCCGCGTGGAGTCGGTCACGGGCAACGATGGCGCGCAGGGCGACTTGTTCGATCGAGGGTTCGCCAGTGCGCCGATGGTGGAAGCGGCGATCGTCCAACTGACGGATGATCAAGGGGACGTGGTCGTCGAGCCGGTGAATTCCGAGCATCCACTCCTCGAGATGCGCACCACCTGGCAAGGAAGCGGGAAGCGCTCCCCCATCCCGGCCAACCCCTCACCCCCGCTTCCCGCTTCCCGCCTCCCGCTTCTCGCGCTCCGTCTCCAGCTCCTCCCGACGCCAAAAACCGTCACGGTGTCGACGGAGCCGCGGCGCGATCATGACATCCCCGTTCGGTATCTCGATGGGAATGAATGGCACGACATCGTCGAGGCCGCGGGGCCCGACCGCGTGTCGGGCGGGCAATGGAGCGCCGACTACTCGCGCGAGTATTTCCGCTGCGTGCGCGAGGACGGGATGATGGTCTGGCTCTATCGCGGTACGCAGCAGCAGTCAGCGGACTGGTTTCTTCACGGCTGGTGGGACTAACAAGAACGAGGACGGGGTCATGACGCAGCTCGCGGGAACGTTCCACACGATGAGCTGGGACGAAGAGCAGTACGACGCGGCACCGGGACATCCGAAGTTCACGCACGCGCGCGTGACGCACGAGCTCCGCGGCGCCATCGAAGGTGAGGCATCGATCTGTTATCTCCTCGTGTATCGTCCGGACCACACGGCGAGCTTCGTCGGGTTCGCGATGGTCACGGGCACGGTCGGCGGCAAGAGCGGGAGCTTCGTGATGCAGGACGTCGGCATGTTCGAGAACGGCGTCGCCAAAGGACGCTGGACGATTCTCCCGGGCTTGGGCTCGGGCGCGCTGCACGCCATGCGCGGCGACGGACACTTCGCCGCCGGCGCGGCGGGGGCGTCGTATCTGTTGGATGTCACCCTCTAGCCTGTCGTGACGCAGTTTATAGAGCTCCGCGCCCACACGTGCTACTCGTTCTCCGACGGCGCCATCTCCGCGGAAGCGTTGGCGAAGCATGCGCGCCAGCGGGGGTACACGCATTTAGGAATCACTGATACCGCCGACCTGGGCGGCATCGCGAAGTTCGCCGTCGAGGCGATGTCGCCCGTGCAGGACCCGATGTGCGACAACGCCGAGCGGCACGGTGACGGGCCGTGTCGAACGTGCCAGGCGCCGGTGCGGCCGATCGTCGGCGCGGAGCTCGTCGTCGACGGACATCCCGCCGCGTTTCTCGCGCGGACTCGTCGCGGCTACGAGAACTTGGCCGCGCTCGTCACACTGGCGCGCGTCGGCCAGTGGAGCGCGTGGGACCAGAAGGAGCAGGGCAAACGGCGCGGGCGGCCCAGGATCACCTGGGCGCACGTCGTCCAACACGCCGAGGGGCTGCAGGCGCTGACCGGGCCGGCCACCGGCGAGCTCGCCACGTTGATCCGCGCGGGCAAGCCGGCCGATCGCGCTCTGAACCGGTGGCGGGAGGTCTTCCACGGCGGCGCCTTATCTATAGAGGTGCAGCTCCACCACGCCGGCGGCCACGAGGCCGTCCTGGCCGCCGAGTTGATCGAGCTCGCCGAGCACGCGGGCGTGCCGTGGGTGGCGGCCCAGGACCCGCGATACGTGGACGACCGCGGCCGGCTCGTGCACGACATGCTCACCGCCAACCGCTACGGCATGACGCTCGAGGAAGCGGCCGAGCGCGGGCTGCTGCACCCGAACAACGAGTGGCGGCTGCTCGACCAGCGCGAGATCGCGGCGCGCTGGCGCGGGCGCGAGGAGGGATTGCGCGAGAGTCTTCGCGTCGCCGAGGAGTGCACGGGGTTCACGTTCGATTGGATGCGGCCTCCCCTGCCCGACTTTCGCAAGGCGAAGCTCAGCGCCGGCATGTCGGACCGCGGCGACGACGAGGCGCTGCGCGCGTGGACCGACGAGGGCATGCGCGAGCGCTGGGGCGAGCCGACGTACGAGCAGCGCCAGCAGATCGACCACGAGCTCGCGCTGATCGCTCGGCTCGGCTTCTCGGGATTCTTTCTCGTGATGGCGGACGCGGTGCGTTTCGCGCGACGACAGGGCATCCTCTGCCAGGGCCGGGGCAGCGCCGCGAACTCGGCGGTGGCATTCTGCCTCGCGATCACGGCGGTCGATCCGGTGAAGCACGGGTTGCTCTTCGAGCGCTTCCTGTCCGACGCGCGCGTCAACGGCCGCGCCGAGCCGCCGGACATCGACGTCGACTTCGAGCACAACCGTCGCGAGGAAGTGCTCGACTACATGTACGCCAATTACGCGCGCGAGCACGCGGCGATCACCGCCGTGAGCCAGTGCTTCCACGCACCCACGGCGGTGCAGGACGCCATGCGCGCTCTGGGGTATCCGGCCGAGCAGATCTTCGAGATCTCGAAGCGCGTGCACGGCGACGACCCATCCGGGAGCGTCGACGAGATCCCGATGATCGCCGAGGCGCGCGGCGTGGACGTGAGCGGCGGGCGCGGACGCGCGCTGCTGTACGCGCTGCCCGGCTTCGATGGGTTGGTGCGTTTGCGATCGACGCACGTCGGCGGATTCGTCCTCTCCGCACAGCCGCTGGGGCAGTATCTACCGGTCGAGCAGACGACGATGGGCCGCACGATCGTGCAGTTCGACAAGGACGACCTCGACATGATCGGGGTGCCGAAGTTCGACTTTTTGGGACTCGGCGCGCTCGCGATGGTGCGGATCGCGTTCGACGTGATGGAGGCGCATACGGGCACGCGGCCGAACATGTACGACTTCGAGGACCGCGACGCCAAGACCTACGAGCTGATTCAGCGCGGCGAGACGATCGGCACCTTTCAGATAGAAAGCCGCGCGCAGATCAACTCGATTTTGCACACGAAGCCGGATCATCTCTACGACCTCGTCGTGCAGGTCGCGCTCATTCGGCCAGGTCCCATCCAGGCGGCGTTCGTCCATCCGTACACGCAGCGCCGGCTCGGCCAGGAGCCGGTGGTGTACGCGCATCCCGATTTGGAGGAGGTGCTCGCGCGCACGCAGGGCATTCCGATCTTCCAGGAGCAGGCGATGGCGATCGCGATGAAGCTGGGCGGCTACACCGCGACGCAGGCCGACCTGCTCCGGCGGACGATGGGCAACATCCGGAAGAAGGGGAGGCTCGAGGCGGCGTTGTTGGATTTGAAGCGAGCGATGCTGCGGCGCGACATCGACGAATCGGTCGCCGAGAAAATCTGCCAGGACCTCGTGAGCTTCGCGAACTACGGCTTTCCGGAATCGCACGCGTGGAGCTTCGCGCTCATCGCGTACGTGACGGCGTACCTCAAGGCGCACCACACGATGGAGTTCTTCGTCGGATTGCTCAACGCGCAGCCGATGGGGTTCTATCCCATCTCGACGCTGGTGCACGATGCCAAGCGGCATGGCGTGGAGGTGCGTCCCCCCTGTCTGGCCCGTGGCGGTTGGGAATGCACCGCGGAATGGCCGGCGATGCGCGTGGGGTGGAAGTTCGTCCGCGGCATTGGTGACAAGGTCATCGACGTGCTCAAAGCCGAGGCGGCGGCCGCCCCGTTCACGTCCATCGCCGACGTGGTGCAACGCGGCAAGCTGACGCGCGCCGAGGTGCTGGCGTTCGCGCAGGCCGGCGCGTTCGAGGTGTGGGCGCCCGACCGGCGGCACGCGGCGTGGGAGGGGCTGCGCGCCTGCGGCGACGTCCTCCCATTCGCTCCGGCGACGGTGAGCTATCACGATCCCGTGCCGATCGACCGCGATCGTCTCGTGCATCTGGACTATCACGCCGTTGGCATGAGCATTTATGGACATCCGATGGAGTTCGTGCGCGAGAAGCTCAAGCACGGCGGCGCGATCGACAGCAAAGAGCTCGAGTCGATGCGGAACGGGCTGACGGTGACGGTGGCGGGGTTGGTGACAGTGCGCCAGCGTCCGGCGACGGCGGGCGGGACGATCTTTCTGCTCTTGGAGGATGAGCATGGCTACATGAACATCGTCGTGCCGCAGCCGCTCGTCGCACCCAATGAGGAAGTCGTGAAGCGGGCGCCGTTCGTGATCGTGCAGGGGCGTGTGGAGAACGACGGCGCGGCGATTTCGGTGGTGGGGCGGCGGTTCCGGGCGCTGGAGCTGGAGGCGACGCTGACGCATCACGCGCACGAGTTCAGATGATCTCGTACGCGGGAATTCGGTTCGGTACGGCGGCGGCGCACGTCCGAGATTCGGGCATGCCCGACCCAGTCCGGATTCCATTGTCGCATCTCACCGCGGCGCCCGACCCCGATCGCCGGTTTCGGTTGATGGAGATCGTTCGCCGGCGACTTCGCGAGCGGCGGTACAGCCGCCGGACAGAAGAGGCATACGTCCACTGGATTCGTCGGTATATCGTGTTCAACGACCGACGCCATCCGCGCGAGTTTGGCGAGCCAGAGGTCAAACGCTTCCTCTCCCTGCTCGCCGTGGAGGAGCGCGTCGCCCCGTCCACGCAGAACCAGGCGCTGTCGGCATTGACGTTCCTGTATGATGTGGTCCTCGATCGTCCGCTGACGCGGATCGAGGGCATCGCGCCCGCCACACGATCGCGACGCATTCCGGTGGTCCTGAGTCAGGACGAGTTGCGCGCCATTCTTCGCCATCTCGGCGAGCCGGCCAAGCTCGCCGCCTCCCTCATGTACGGAAGTGGGCTTCGCGTCCAGGAGTGCATGACGCTCCGGATCAAGGACATCGATCTGGATCGCCTGGAAATCACCGTGCGCGACGGCAAGGGCAAGAAGGATCGGCGCACGCCGCTGGCCGAACAGTGTCTGGCCGCTCTAGGCCGCCGTCTCTCGCTCGAGCTCGAGCGATTCGAGCGCGACAAGCGGCTGAAGGTTCGGACAACGGGCTTCACCGAGGCGTTTCTCCGCAAGGTCCCCGGCGCCGATCTCGATTGGCGCTGGAGATACCTCTTCTCGGCTGTGCGGACGACGATGGACGCGGAGCGCGTTCGGCGTCGGCACCATCTCGACGTGTCGGCGATTCAGCGCGCGTTCAAGAGCGCCGTGACTGCCGCCGGAGTGACGAAGCTCGCGACGTGTCATACGCTGCGGCATTCGTTCGCGACCCACCTCTTGGAGGGCGGCGCGGACATTCGTACGGTGCAGGAGTTGTTGGGTCACACCGACCTGCGGACGACGATGGTTTACACGCACGTGCTGAACAAGGGCGGCCTTGGGGTGCGAAGTCCGGCGGATCGCTTATAGGGCCGTCGAGTTGCGCGGGCGTCCCGCGGACGCTCGGGCGCCAAATGAGCATACCGCGCAAACTACCTGGCGAGTTCTCGCCGCGTAGCGCCGCTCGCTCGTCCTGTGCTCTCCTGCTTAACTCGTTGCCGCATTGACAGTTGTGCTCGGCCACCTGGCTGGGCGAACAGGGCGAAGGTTGCGAGATCTTGCAAGGGTTTGGTTCGATATGCAGCGTATCATGACGATATACTTAGCGTTAGATAGCCATATACTTTGTCGCATGATCGCTTCTTCTCGTTGGCTAGCATTCGTGGCTATTGCCGTGATTGTCGTGTCGTGTCACCGCGACATAGTCGTCGTCTGTGCCGGCCTCGGTCTTCCGGCTGTTGCCGTAACCGTGTTTGACGGGCAAACGGGTACTCGCGCAGCCGCCGGCGCATCGCTCGTCTTGCGCAGCGCCACTTGTACTGACTCAATCGTTGGCGTCACAGACGACCAGGTGCTCACAGGTTGCGTCGACGACGCAGGCACCTATGAGGTGACGGTTCGAAAACCCGGGTTTCGCACGTGGACTCAATCCAACGTGTTGGTCCGTGACACGTGCTCGCTTGAGACCCGCCGATTTGACGTCAGCTTGGAACGCCTGCCCTAGATCACACGCCTTCAGGCAGAGCGCCTTTTGGCGGCTATCTAACGAACGTTGCAGCCGACAAGGGAGCTAAGGATTGCGCCGGCTTCGCCGGCGCTCTTATATGATTCCCTTGCAGCTGAACTTGGGCGTTAGCCCGAAAGCACCACACGACCACTCGGAGATACCTTTCGATCCGTGTTTCCTGCGCCATGCCTCGTGAGACGCGCGGCCCACGCTGCGCAACTGGCCGTACTCTGCTTCGTCTCGGCCACG
>Ga0326726_10001960_pt1 | contig 19143 bp, 15 predicted proteins | sample MHFenrmetagenome_2_FD_207603 | JGI IMG/M metagenome (GOLD analysis project Ga0326726, IMG submission 207603) | Lab enriched peat soil microbial communities from Michigan Hollow, Ithaca, NY, United States - MHF15MN | ecosystem: Environmental > Terrestrial > Soil > Wetlands > Peat | place: USA... | reverse complement strand
CGTGAATGTCCCGGCCAACCGCGCCGTGAACGGGGAAGCATCCAGCGTCATCGTTCCGGTGTAGGTGTAGTCCTCCCGGGCATTTTTTATCTGCGGCCCCGCCGGATAGCTCAGCGTCAGAGTATCTCCCGTCTGCCCCACCATCGTCCCCAGACTCATTCCAGGATACGGCTGGGGATTCTGGTCACGCTGATAGACGTAGTTGAAAAGGCCGAACACCCTGAGGTGCTCGCTCAGAACCGGTCCGCCCGCCGTGGCCGTCAGGTCGTTGTACCCGTACCAGTAGGAACCGAGCCGTTTGGAGCTGTCGAATGCCTTGCTCTTCGGGCTGAACCCCACGTTATCGGAAAGGTACTGGAGCGATGTCTTCCAGCTCGAAGCGCCGGTCCGGAGTTGCTGCTGAATAATCCCCGCGTTTGCTCCCCCGAATTCCGCATTATACCCGCCGGCCGCGACCTGGATTTCCTCCACCGCATCCTGCACGATGGTCACCGCCCGCCCCCCCACCATCGGGTTTTTGATCGACATACCCTCCAGGTAGTACCCGACCTCGTCCAGGCGCCCTCCGCGGACATACACCACATTGTCCTGCAACACCACGCCGGGTGAGAGCGCCAGGATGGCGTTCATCCCCCGTACCGGCAGCGAGCTCACATCCTCACCCGTAGTGATCCGGACGGCGTTCGTCGCATTCTTGTTCACCAGCGGGCGTTCGGCGACAATTTCCACCGCCTGCAGGGCCACCGCCTGGGACGGCAGTGCGAAATCTATCGTCGTTGTGAGATCGTTATTCACGCGGATATTGCCGATCGACACCGCCTGGTAGCCGACAAACGTGGCCTTCAGCGTGTACACCCCCGCGGGAACGTTCAGGATGATAAATTCGCCCTCCGCGTTCGCGGCGGCACCGTATGTCGTTCCTTCGACGGCGACGTTCGCGCCGACGAGAATCTCCCTCGTCTCGCGGTCACTCACCTTTCCCCGGATTTTCCCCGACGCCAGCAGGAATCCCGGAAGAGCGAACACCAGCACGCAGAGAAGAATAGATCGTTTCACCATGACTTCCCTCCATGAAAAAATAAATATAGACTCCACCGTCGCTGCGCGTAACAGCGGCGCACAAAGAGATACGAGATAATCGTCTGGACGGTGAATGCGGAAAGGAAAACGAGAAAAGTTGTATCAAGTATCGGCGCGGACACCTCCCTGTTGTTCTGCTTCATTGTACGAACAGGAGGAGGGAGCGACAACGACCGCGCGATGAAAAGGCAGGTCCGTGCGACGGACCGGAAGAAACGCACGATCAATTGCAGAGTCCCGCTGCGCGCGGTGTCGCGGGGAGAGGAGAAAAGGACCGGTCGTCCTGCGCCCGGCGGAGGCATCCCGTCCTGGCAAAGAAGCATTTCATCGCCGCCGAAATCATCTCCGTCGCATAGTGGTAACCTCCCCTGCAGCGGCGACGTATCTTCACCCAGAGGCGCGTCCTGACGCCTTAACCCGTACATTCACGGAGTGAGGGAGGTGCTCATGAAGAGAGTCGTGTTGGTGGCGGGGCTGTGCTGCTTCCTGGTCGCTTCGGCATTTGCCGGAGACACGGACCTGGAAACGGTGTTGACCTCGCCGCCCGGCATCGAGGTGGGTTTACTCCAGAAGCTGGAGGGATGCGATACCTGCGCGAAACAGGAGGCGGCATTCCTGCTCGGGTGCCGCAAGTGTCCGAATGCGGTCATTCCGCTTATGGCCATGCTGCATGGCGGCGAATCGGAATCGTGCAGAATCGTGGCAGCCCTGTCGCTCTGCATGCTGGGCGATTCGCGCGGAACGTTTGCCGTCAAGCGCGCTGCGACGTTCGACAGCAGCCAGAAGGTGCGGACACTCTGTGCCTGGTTCTATAACCAGTACGTCGAGGAAGGTTCGTTTGCATTCGTGCGCCAGGGGCCGGTTCCACCCAATATGGCGCTCGGCGGGGATTGACTGCGGGTCGGGCCGATCGGGTCAGGCGGTCATGTTCAACCCCTGAAATACCCTGTCGCGGAACGACCGACTGAGGGTCAAACGGGTACCATCCTGCAACAGAACGGCATAGTCCCCGTGGTACAGAGGCTGCATTTCCTTGATCCGATTGACGTTGACAATGGTCGAGCGGTGAATCCGCATGAACTGATCGGGGGATAGCTGCTCTTCCAGGACGCCGATTTTCTCGCGAAGGAGATGCTTTTTCCCGGGGGTGTGGAGGCAGACATAGTCACCCTGCGCCTCCACCCACTCGATCTCCTCGACGCGGAGGAATGTAATCCTTCCCGAGGATTTCAGCATGATCCGGTCCGTCCCCGGATGGGCGGGACGAAGTGCACCCAGCATGCCCAGAATACGGCTGATCACGGCCTTTCTCCCACGGTGCTGGAGCTCCGCTTTCGCGCGTGCCACCGCTTCCCGGAAGCGCTGCGTGTCGAGAGGTTTTAGCAGATAATCCAGGGCGTGAACTTCAAACGCGTGGATGGCGTGCTCTTCAAACGCTGTGACAAATATCACCATGGGAAGGATGGCTTCGTCCAGTGAACGGAGCACCTCAAACCCGTCCATTTCTGGCATCTGCACGTCGAGAAAGAGAAGGTCGGGGAGCTTTTCACGCACCGCCTGTACGGCGGCCGGACCGTCGCCGCATTCCGCCACACACTCGATTTCCTGATCCTCGTCCAGAAGGCGCCGCAACCCCTCACGCGCCAGCGGCTCATCATCAACGATCAACGCCCGGATCCGTTCCATGGTTCCATGCTCTGCTTGTGATACGGAATGACCACCTGCACATCAACCCCACCTTCCGGGACACTCTCCAGCCGAAGCTGCTGGTGATCGCCGTAGAGCTGCCGGAGCCTCTCTCTCGTATTACTGAGGCCGATACCCATCGTCACAACTTCCGTCCCCTTCAGCCCCACGCCATTGTCCCGGACATGAAGCATAAGGGTCCCGTTCTCCCGCGTGGCGCCGATTTCGATGCGCGCCGGACCCCGGCGGGCGGAGACACCGTGACGGATGGAGTTCTCCACCAGCGGCTGCAACAGCATCGTGGGCACCAGGGCGTCATCAACTCCCGGCGCTATCCGCCGTTCCACGGTCAACCGGTCGCCGAAACGAACACGCTCGATATCAAGATACCGCTCGAGGAATTCCATCTCCTCACCAAGCGTCACTTCCTGCGCCGCACCCCGATCAAGCGACCGACGAAGGATGTCGGCAAGACGGCCGATCGTCTTCTCCGCCATCCCCGGATCTTTTCCAATCAACACCATGATGCTGTTCAGGGTGTTGAAGAGAAAATGCGGGTGCAACTGCATTTCGAGCACCTGCAGCTGTGCCCGGGTCAGGTCTGAAGCAAGCCGCGAAGAACGAAGCTCACGCTCCCGGTCGCGACGGTAGAGCGCGAACGCACCGGCAAATATCGATCCCCCCAGGAGCACGCAGAGCCCGAGGAACCATCCGCTCTGGTAGAATCGGGGGTTGAGCATCACGCTCGCAGACACCGGAATTCCACTCCAGATACCATCGGACACCGACGCCATGACACGAAATGTGTACACCCCCGGCGGAATGTTGGTATAATAGGCCGTGCGACGGACACCAGCCTCCACCCAGTCCTGGTCAAAACCCTCGAGCCGGAAACGGTATCGCACCCTCTCCGGCGCGCTGAGGAAGAGGCCCGCATAGTGGAACTCGAGCTCACCCTTTCGGTGGTTTATGGATGCCCCACCGTGAAGATCGGCATCCTCCCGCTCGATGCTGATCCGCTGAAGCACGATCGGCGGAGGGTCCTCACTCATCAGGAGTACGGCGGGATGAACCACCGCCACACCTGCTGTGGTCGGAAACCAGAGCTGTCCGTCACGCATTCTCAGGATCGCAGACTGAAATCCGCCGTTGCATTCCGAGCTCGCCATTCCGTCATCAATCCCGAACGGTATCCACGTGACCCGCTTCTTCCCCCCGTCCATCCGGGCAATCAGATCACTCTTCTTGAAACGATAGATCCCCCGGTTCGAGCTGAACCAGAGATACCCCCCGTCGTCTTCGGCAACGTTCAGGAAACTCTGGTCCGGAAGGCCATCCTCCACCCCCAGATGGCGGACCACCCCATCCCGGACAACGTCCAGACCCGGCCCCGGTGTCGTCAACCATACGATCCCCTCCGCATCCTCAAGCATGCTCAGGATCCAGTTGGAGCCGAGTCCCTCTCCTCTGGTGTAGGCCGTATAGGCGGTCTCACACCCGGGCGACCCGAGAGACGAATCGGGTTTCAGCCTGACCAGCCCGGCCCCGTTGGTTGCAATCCAGAACCCCCCCTTCTTGCTCTCAAGCACGGACCGGACGCCGGCCGAGGGGAGTTTCCCCACACCCGAAAGCGGACGAAGACCGGAGTCACAGAACTGGAAGAGCCCCTTTGACGTCCCTACCCAAACACTTCCCCGCCGATCCTCCAGAAGAGCCAGCACCGCCCCTGTCGGATACTGCTGCTCCTTCCCGCGGTCAAAGGTCGTGAGCCCTCCTGTCGTGCCAACCCATAGCTTCCCTTTCCTGTCCCGGAGATAGGCGAGGGGGGAACCCTGGAACTGCTTCCGTATCACCGGATGAGGAACGAAACACTTCCCGTTCCACCGCAACAGATCTCCCGCCTCCGTGCCAATCACCGGACCGAGTTTCGGGTCATCCGCAACGCACCAGACCATTTGCTCCGCTTCCGTGTGACCGGACGGCAGAGTGACAAAGGCGCCATCGACATATCGATGCAAGCACGCTGTCGAGGTTCCGGCCCAGAGGTTTCCCTCCCGGTCGCTGAAGAGGGACTGAATCATCTCGGAGTGGAATCCTTCGCGTGTTTGGAGCGAGGAAATCTTCCCCTGATACGAACGCGCGATGATCCCTCCAACCGCACCAAACCAGACTGCTCCCGATCCGTCACAACAGAGAGTGGTGAGGCGATTTGTCGGGAGTCCGTCCTTCTCCGTAAGCGTGAGCACCTGGCCGTCCGGCCTCAGGCAGAGCGCCCCGGTATCGGGCGTGATCATCCAGACATTCCCGGAATCGTCGCGTGCAAAACCCGTAACGATCGAGCGCTGAAGGAGTTCATTCGGGTGCGGCTTTGCCTGGCCATCCCGCAGAATATGCACACCTTTAGCCGTCCCCGCGAGCACCGACCCGTCCGCAATCTGTATGGCGGCAAGGAGTCCTTTCCCGGGCACCCCATCGTGCAATGTGTACCGATCGGTGATCCCCTGCTCCCCGAGCCCGATAAGGCCCGCGCCGGTCGCCGCCCAGATGCGGCCATCCCCGCCGCTGGCAAATCCACGAATAGAGGTCGAATCGAGAGCTGCATAGACACGGAGATCTTCAAAACGGCCATCCCGGAACACCGTGAGCCCCCCCAGAGTTGCGATCCAGAGAGTCCCATCGGGTGAGGCATGAAGTGCGGTCACCATCACGTCCTTCAACTCCGGTACGCTGGCAGGAGTGAAGAGAGAAAACGAGGTCCCGTCGAATCTCGCCAACCCCTCTGATGTCCCGATCCAGAGATACCCGTCGGTCGTCTGGGCGATTGCGCGGACAGCCCCCTGCGTCATCCCGTCTTTCATCGTCCAGACACGATGGGCATACTGGTTTACCTCTTTCGAAGGATCGAGAGCGCCGTCGCCTCGAAGCGCAACAGCCCTGTCCACACCGAAGAGGATCAGAAAAGCGATGAAAAGTCTGGAGAATGGCATAGGTTTAGCCGCTCAATGATGGGACACCGCGGGAATCTATCCAAGATTGCCGAATTCCTGGCCCCGGGACAACGTGAGAAAGGCGGACCCCCGCCTCGGTGCGACGAACCGTCCCTTCTTCACGTCGATCCGTCGCTCCGGGCAACCAGCCCTCTCTCTTATGTATACGTTTAGGGGTGCCGAAAAAGATTCAAAATGTCACATTTGATAGCCGGTGCGGCGCCAGAGCCCCTTGCTTTGGAAAAATCACTGAATATGGAGGTATTTCCTGGGTAGGAAGGAGAAACAGCGGAAGCCCCCGAGAGGATCGGGGGCCAGGTATGCGAGGGTTTCAGCGGATCAGGGAAACGGATCGCACAGGAGCGGGTCTTGTCATGTCCGGGTCAAAAACCAGAATCTCGTTGGTTCCAACACCCAACCACGATCCGGGAAGATAGAGACGCTGCTGGGGACCGAGGCTCCAGTATCGGCCGAGATTCTGACCGTTCACCCACACCACTCCCTTTTTCCAGCCACTCATATCGAGATACGTGTCGCCCGGCTTCTGAACGGCGAATGTCCCCCGGAAGAAACCCGGGGCGACGATCGAATCGGCGCGGGCAAATTTCAATCCTTTCAGAAACGCTTTCTCGCACGGCAAGGGATAGACCTCCCACCCTGTGAGAGTTATCCCGCGCAGTGTCACCCACTCGGTGATTCCCTTCCGGTCGATCAGGCGCGATCCGAAATTGATCCGCCCCATCGCCTCGACGAGAATATCGAGCACCGGGTGGTCCGAAGGAGAAAGTGGGAGTTCAAGTGTGTTCTGGTTCAGTCGACGCTCGAGACGCCCGACGAATTTGCCGTCCAGATAGACATAGGCGACGTCGTGCGGTTCCTGGATGATCAGCTTGCCGCTCCGCGGTCCCCACAGGCGTGTACGATAAAGAATGTAGCCGTAATTCTGACCATAAGACTCCATGCTCTTCACTCCCACCGATCGGATGGGATGCGGGAGGTTGCCGAAAAGCGAAACTGCTTCCTTAAGCTGGATCGGATCGAGATTCAGGAAGGCCGGGCCGGGGGGAGGTTCCGGAAGAGTGGAACCGGGCGCTTGATACCGGGCCAGGAGAGATCGGAAGCGATGGTACTTCTCCGTGGGACGACCCGCCTCGTCGAGGGGAGCATCATAATCGTAGCTCGTGACATCCGCCCTGTATCCTTCATCCCAGTTTGCTCCTGCGGACCATCCAAAATTCGTGCCGCCATGAAACATGTAGAGATTGAATGACTTGCCGCTGGACAGCATCCATTCGAGATCCCTGGCATTGTCCGCAATGCCGGAGCTTCCCCACTGAGCGTTCCCCCAGTGGGTAAACCACCCGCACCAGTATTCGCCGCACATCAGGGGGATTCCGGTGCGAAAGTTCGACAGTGCGGTAAACTGTCCCTGGGGGTCTCCCCCGAAATTCACCACGGGGAGCGCGCCCGACACGTTGCCGGCTTCGAACAGATACTGTGCCCCGCCGTCGGAAGTGAAGAACGGAACGTCGAATCCCGCCTTGCGGAACTGGTCCCGCAACCAGAGCATGTACTCTCCATCGTTCGCATAGCTCCCGTACTCGTTCTCGATCTGCAGCAGAATGATCGGACCTCCGCGTGTGATCTGCAGATCCCGGAGCTCCTTTCCTATACGTTGCACATATCGCTCTGCGGCAGCCAGATATTTGGGGTCCATGCACCGCACCCTGATGTCGGGTTCGCGCAACAGCCAGGCCGGCAGTCCTCCGAAATCCCATTCCGAACAGACGTACGGCCCCGGCCGGATGATCACCTGGAGCCCCACCTCCTGCGCGGTCCGGATGAACGATGCGACGTCGAGATTCCCCTCAAACGAAAATGTGCCCGGTTCCTTTTCGTGCCAGTTCCAGAAGAGATACGTACAGACAGTATTCAGCCCCATGGCCCGGGCCTTGAGCAGTCTGTCTTTCCAGTATTCCCGCGGTACCCGGGGATAATGGATTTCACCGGAGAAAATCCGGAACGGCTTGCCATGCAGGAGAAACTGCTCGCCCTGGATAGCGAAGGGAATCTTTGTCTGTCCAACGGCGGCAACAGTGAACCACAATGCCGCAGCGGTGATACCCAGCCGCGAATTCATCGGCAATTCCTCCTGTTGATTGCCACAGCAGTTATCATTATTTCGCTATCTCCGGCCGCTTGAACCCGTGATCGGGGAGCCGTGGAATCACGCATCTCCGAAAACCCGGATGCGGTTCTGCGGAGAGGCTGCAACGTGCGGCTGAGTTCACACCCATGGTGGTCAAACAATTCGGGGAGAATCGTTGCGCGGAACGATCACGAGTTCTCCGAACCGTTCCGGCCGGTGGAAACATTGCGGGCCGGAACCTGTCGGGCTCCACGTGTACAGCTCTCCCCCGTCGTCCCCGGGAATCGACCGATAGAAATTGCCGTGCCAGACCGACCCCGTCCCGCCGAGGTCGCGCCATGGGATCTCCAGCGCAGCCTTCCAGAGTTTTTCCGGATGACGCGCGACGACACACCGGAACCCCGTGGCCCATTCCTGGTTCCCTTTCACCCCCGATGAGTCCGTCTGCACATCGATGGCAATCCAGCGCCCATCGGGTGCCACTTCAAATTCGCTGTACCGTCCGGTCCCCCGCGCATTTGCGCCGACAAAAACCTCCACCACTTCGCTCAACTCCCAGAGACCGGGTGTGCGCACGGTCTCCGTCGCCCCGATCAGGGCCGGATGCTTCAATGCCGGGGATCCCGCAACGGAGAAGAGGACAGTGAGAGAGTGCTCATCCCAGAAGCAACAAAAGGTCGTGCCCCGGGACGCACATGGACCCTCAACAGGTTTCAGCGATGCCGACCCGACAGCCGTAGCCGGATCGATCCGCACCGCCTCCTCAAGCGAGGAAAAGGGGGATGGGTACACAAACAGACGGGGAGCATGAATGTTCATGACCGGCCGAAGGAAAAATCAGGATACTCGCGCCCCAGGTACTGTTGTACGTCGAGGATATCCCGGCGATCCGTCAGGTCGGGGACATGTTCCTCCAGCGGGATCGTCGATAGAGATCCCGGCCACCGGCGAAGCAGCACCAGGACTGTGGAAGGGAGTTCCTTTTCGAGGCGCACCGGATGGAGCGGCGTTTCTTCCAGGCAGGGGAGTATCCGATCGTAAGGAAATCGCCAGATGTTCATGCTCACCCCCACCCGGCCGGCTCCGTCGCGCGCCCGCTCCAGCTCATCCGGGCCGGGCTTCTCTATTATAGTGACGAGCTGGTTCTTCTCATTGCGCAGGATGACCGCGAATTGTTCGATTCTGGCCGTCGGGAAGGCCAGTGCGTCGCGGCTGTAGTCAATCATCGCACAGCCGGTCGGAGTTTTGCGCAACAGCATCAGTGCACGACGGGAATAGAGATTGTCGCTATTGCACACGGTGAAGTGCGTCCCGGCCCAGTCGGGCCGGGCACGCAGAGCATAAAGCAGTGCATCCGCCGTGCCCAGCGGTTTGACCCGCCCGGGAGGGATCACTTGTACTGCGTAGGAAATGGAAAGACCTTCAAAGCGGTTCCCCCGCTCTTTTGTTCCGTAGTACGAACGGATGGAGGCATCGCCCTCCCCGACAACGATCACGACGTCGCGGTAGCCTGCTTCCCGTGCGTTAAACAGGAGGAAATCGAGAAACGGCCGGCCGGAGATCCCCACGCCGATCATCGATTTCGACTTGGTCTCTGCATCATTCTGCAGCGCCGGTGCCAGCACAACATCCGCCGATTTCTTCATGCGGGACGAGATGCCGCCAGCAAGGATGACCAGCTGGGGCTCCATCACATTTCCTTCCCCGCGGGTTCGAGCCGGGTCCCCTCATCCGGGGAGACCACATAGGCGGTCCCCCCTTCGCGTTCGATTGCCCGGGCCACTGCGGCGGGATCTTCGGGAGCATAGACAAACATGCATCCGCCTCCCCCCGAACCGTTGATCTTGCCGCCGTACGCCCCCGAGGCAACTGCCGCCCCAAGCATCCGGTCGATCTTTGGCGTGGAAATTTTCAGGACGTCGCGCAAAACATTTTGATGTTCGTTCAGCAGTGCCCCGAGTTTTCGGTGATCGACTGACGGCGTCGACAGGAGAAGCCGGGCCTCACGGGTAAGATCCCGGTTCTGCAGCGTCCCGGCAAGAAGCTCCCCCTCATCCGGTGCCAGTTGCTGGGCGAAGCGACCGAGATCCGACACTGTAAGAAGGGAAAACGAAGGATCCTGTCGCACCAGCTTCTTCACGATTTGCAGTACGCCCTCCTTCACCCGCCCGAGAATGCCCTTTGTATCCTTCGGCTCATGCGAGTCTCCCAGAACGAACGTCCCAAGTTTTGCGCGAAATTCTTCCACACGCACCGCCGGCTGAAAATCGATGGCCAGGACTCCCCCGTACGCGGTGGAATAGTGATCCATCATCCCTCCGGGTTCGCCAAACTCCAGTACCTCAGCCCTGTGCGCCAGCGTGGCGAGTTCCTTCGCCGTGAGCACGCGGCGCTGGTCGCTCATCCTCGCAAGGATATTGATCCATGTGACAATCAGCGCGGAGGAGCTCGAAGTCCCCGAATTGATCGGTATCGTTCCACGCACGGTGCATTCCATTCCGTGCGCGAACGAAAAACCTTCCCGCCGGACAATATTCACGGCACTGCGAAAGTAATCCCGTTCAACCCGGTAGGCAAGCGTCCCGTCAAGCGAAAATCGCTCTTCGGACCCGATGTCGGGGAGGTGGAGTATCACCTCGCGGTCATCGCGCGGCACGCCTTCCATGGCAACCCGCAGCGAAATGGCGCACGGAATGACGGGAAGCCCGAGATAGTCCTGGTGTTCCCCGAACAGGCAGACCCGCCCCGGTGTGGAAACACGGAGCGCACCCGTTCCACCTCCGGAGTTCACTTTGCTTCCCCGGCTTTCGAGGGGGTCGACCAGAGGTGACTGATCACCCAGAGAAGAACAAGTCCGCTCACCGCGAAGACCGCCAGGAGGGCCAGCGCATATCCCGTGCGCCCGTAAAGAAAATTGCCGACGGTGAACAGCGCCGACCAGATCACCGTGCACCCGGCCACCCATCCCAGAAGTGCCATAGGCATGTTTTCGTGACTGGACTTCGCCTGTTCTTCGGAAATCCCGGCCTCCTGCCGGATACTCTTCCAGCCTGGCCCGAACGGATGGATCTTCCGGTAGAAATCCAGCAGCGTGCGCCGGTCGGTCTCCGGTCCAACGAACGTCGCGGTCACCCAGCAGATGGTCGTTGCCGCAATTGTCACCAGCAGGGCGACATGGGTGCTCATCCCCGCGCCGTTCTTGTTGAGAAGAAGGAGGATGATCGATACGGCAAAAGAGCTTACCATCGCAACCACTTCCGCCCAGGCATTGACCCGCCACCAGAACCAGCGGACCAGATACAGCAGCCCTGTCCCCGCACCGACCTGAAGAATGATGTCGAAGGCGTCTTTTGCCGTATCCAGAAGGTACACCATACCCGAGGAGCAGAAAAACAGGATCACCGTCACGATGCGCCCTGCGGCGACATAGTGCTTCTCATCCCGGTCCTTCCTCAGGAAACGCCGGTAGAAATCATGCACGAGATAGGACGCGCCCCAGTTCAGGTGTGTCAGGATGGTGGAGGAGTTTGCGGCGATCAGGCCTCCCACCATCAGACCGATGAAGCCCACCGGGAGGAACTTCAGCATCGCCGGATAGGCGATGTCATGCCCGATCAACGAGGGATCGAGATGCGGAAACTCCCGCTGAATGTCTCCGAGCTGCGGATAGACAATAATCGAGCAGAGAGCCACCAGAATCCATGGCCAGGGGCGGAGCACGTAATGCGCGATGTTGAAAAACAGGACCGCTCCGAGGGAATCCTTTTCCGATTTGGATGCCAGCATGCGCTGGGCGATGTAACTTCCGCCTCCGGGTTCGGCTCCGGGATACCAGACCGCCCACCACTGAACGGCGATGGGCATGATGAACACCGCGACGGCAAGGTCCCAGTTGTTCGTGAAATCCGGAAGGATGTTCAGATAGTTCAGTCCGCCCGGACCCCGCGTCACCGACAACTTCTCGACGAGTCCGCTCAACCCGCCTATCTGCGGGAGCTGCAGCGCGAAGTACGCGGCGGCGATCACCGCGGTCATTTTGATGAAGAACTGCACCATATCGATCACCAGCACCCCCCAGAGTCCGGAGTGCGTGGCGAAAACCACATTCAGGACACCCACGGCAAGAAGCGTCTGCCACCGTTCGAGGCCGAATAACACTCCCGCGATCTTGCAGGCGGCGAGATTCACGGTCGCCATGATCATGCAGTTGAAAAACAGCCCCAGGTACACCGAGCGGAATCCCCGTACGAACGATGCCGCCTTCCCGGAATAGCGGAGTTCATAGAATTCCAGGTCGGTCATCACGCCGGAGCGGCGCCACATCCGGGCATAAAAGAAGACCGTGGCAACGCCGGTCAGAACGAACGCCCACCAGACCCAGTTTCCCGCGACGCCGTTGCGACGGACGATATCCGTGACCAGGTTCGGCGTGTCGCTGCTGAAGGTCGTGGCAACCATGGAAAGACCGGCAAGCCACCATGGAACAGACCGGCCGGAGACGAAGAATTCAGAAGTACTCTTTCCCGCCCGTTTCCCGAAGAAGAGCGCGGGGAAAAAGCAGACAACCAGCGAAAGGGCAACGATGACCCAGTCGATCAACTGAAGATGCACGGGGGCATTCCTTTCATATTGTTCTCAGTCTCCATTATCAATGAGCCATCCAAAACAAGAAAGGGGCACCACATGCTCCGCTGCGGCACCCCTCTGTCTGACGATACTGCCGTCCGTCATTTCTTGACTTTCCCCTGATTGGCAACCGACTCCATCGCCTGCCGGACCTTCTCCGGATCCCCGAGATAAAAGCTCCTGAGCGGTTTCAGCGTGTTGTCCAGTTCATACACCAGCGGCATCCCGGTAGGGATGTTTAACCCGACAATCTCATCGTCTGAAATGCCGTCGAGGTACTTCACCAGCGCACGAAGGCTGTTTCCGTGCGCGACGATGATCACCCGCTTCCGGGATCGCACCATCGGCGCAATGACGTCGTGCCATGCAGGAAGAAAACGTTTGACGGTGTCTTTCAGGCACTCGGTCAGCGGCAGTTCCGCCTTCGTCAGGCCCCGGTACCGCGGATCATGTCCCGGGTAGCGAGGGTCTTTCTCCTCCAGGGCCGGAGGGGGGACATCGTAACTCCGCCGCCAGATCTTGACCTGCGCTTCCCCATACTTCTCCGCGGTCTGCGCTTTGTTCAAACCCTGCAGCGCGCCATAGTGCCGCTCATTCAGCCGCCAGTCGCGCACCACCGGTATCCACATCAGGTCCATTCCATCCTGGGTCAGCCAGAGCGTCCGGATAGCGCGCTTCAATACCGAGGTATACGCAATATCGAAGGTGTACCCCTCCTGCTTCAGAACCTTCCCTGCGTCCTTTGCTTCCTCCAGCCCTTTCTCCGAAAGGTCAACGTCCGTCCACCCCGTAAAGAGATTCTCCTTGTTCCACACACTTTCGCCGTGCCGCAGCAGAACCAGTTTGTACATTCCGGATGCTCCTATGCAGTCATCACTTTGATGGTTTCAATATACGCCGCACCCGGATGGAGTTCAAGAGAGCTTTCCGGGAAGGAACGGCAACACTTCGCGCCCGGCACGCGCGAGATCCTCCGCGGTGTCGATCTCCATGCAACGGTACGCTCCGACATCAACCGGTGCGAGCTTTGCACCCCGGTCGATGGCCTCCTGGAACGCTGCTTCATAGAAGATGGACACCCGCTTCTCCACCAGCATCATCCTGTCGAGAACGTGAAACAGCTCATCGACAAACGCCGCATTGAAGCGTTCAATGCCGATCGACTCCCCGACAGCATCGGCGGGGTTTACCTCTTTTCCGATGGCGGTGATCAGCCCACGGGCATCCGTCCTTACTTTGATCTCCTCTTCCCCGAGCGCATGGTCATGGCGGACCGCCAGACAGCTCGCGGTACCGGAGGCGATAAGCAAAGCTATGATGCGCCAGTCAAAGAGAATGTCGCTGTCCAGGAGCAGGATTTCATCTCCCAGAACGTGGTCTCTGGTGAGCCAGAGCGAATAGATATTGTTGGTGGTTTCGTAGCGGGCGTTGTGGATATAAGTGACTTTAAGGTCCGGGTAGCGTTCCGCCATGAATTCCCGTATCTGTTCCGCGCGGTAGCCTGTGACCAGGATGATGTCCGTGATGCCGGCATTCCGCAGGTTATCGATGGTGTATTCGAGAATGGTGCGCTCTCCCACCAGGAGGAGGCATTTGGGAGTGTGATCGGTGAGAGGGCGGAGGCGGGAGGCAACGCCGGCAGCAAGAATGATCCCGCGCATCAGGACCGTCCGGCGGCGAGTTGTCGATCCGAACGATTCTGGCTCAGCTTCAGGACGACCGCCAGCCCGTTGCCGACCAGGACGATGGTCCAGAGGAAGAATTCGATCCGTCCTGCCAGGCAACCCAGGATCAGCAGGGTGAGTTCCGTGGTCGGCCCCAGGAAGGTCCACCAGCGCATGAGGCGTTTGTTCGCGCACACATAGAGCTCTCCGGGGATTTTTGCAGCTTCGAGCACCCGGGAACTGCGGGAGACGGCAATTCGCTGCAGCTTCGAATAGTGCAGATAGAACCAGAGGAGAAATTTCTCGCCGATCCGGCCCTTTTCGTTCCGCAGGTTCTGGTATTCCCGCCGGAATTCATCAAGATCGTCCCCCAGCACGCTGACACGAGCGAGCCGGTAATCCAGAAACCTGTTGCGGTAAAAGTCGACGAGTACGGAATGCAGTGCATTACTGAGACCGGCCGCGATGGTAAGCGCCCAGGCAACTCCGGGGGCTGCACTCTGCGACGCATATCCCACGCCGATGCCCGTATAGAAAGCGACGGTGACGATATAATCGGCCGCACCGTCGAGAATCCGACCGATCCTGCTCCCGCTCTGCTGGAGACGGGCCAGCATGCCGTCACTGCAATCGAGCACATCATACAGGACAAGCAGGAGGGCTGCGATCAACAGCGCGTTCCCCGAACCGATTCCCATCCATACCGCGGCTGCGACACCCACGACGGTCGCAATCACCGTGACGGCGTTCGGAGTCAGCGGCGTCCGGTACACGGCGAGGACAAAGACAAAGGCGATCGGCCGGAAGAAGATGAGATCCAGCAGCTCCTCTACCTCGATGGCCTTGAGGGATGTACGGTATTCAGTAAGAAGGCTCACGCCGGATCGCCGTTAGCGGAAGAACTCCTGGAATGCAGCAATCACGCGCTCGTTCTGTTCCTGGGTCCCGAGGGTGATACGGATATGGGATTTCAGGAGAGGCTCGTTCATGAACTTGAGGATCAGGCCGCGGGAGGTGAGGAAGTCCTTGAGCCGGTCCCGGACGGCGGCGGGGATTTCCACAAGAAGGAAATTCGCATCCGAACGGAACACGGTCACACCGGGGAGGGTGCCCACCCGGAGGTAATACAGCTCCTTGTCCCCGGCCATCTTTTCCGCGATCCCGCGGTAGTAGTCTGCCGAATCCAGCGCGGCAAGCGCCACGTCTTCCGACACGCGGTTGTACCCCAGGTAGCGGTGGGACATCTTTACCATCTTGCCGAGCCCTTCTCCGGCGACAGCGAATCCGATCCGCACTCCGGCCAGGGCATAATACTTCGAGAATGTGCGCACGATCAGCGTGTTGGGATATTGATCCACAATCTCTTTGACCGAAAGTGCGGCGGCGTTGTACCAGTAGGCCTGGTCCATCACCACCGGAACATCACGCAGGGCATCGAGCACCGCGGTCATTTCCTTCGCCGACATCGAATTCCCGGTCGGATTGTTCGGAGAACTGACAAATACCACGCCCGGTTTTTCCTTGCGATACGCTGCGAGCATACCCTGCACATCATAGGCGAAGCTCTCTTTCCCTTTGACGAGAGGATATTCCACGTTTTCCCCTCCGACTTCGCTGGCAATTTCCTTGTAGTACCACCAGGAGTAGGCGGGAATCATCAACTTCGAGCCGGGATGCAGATAGCACTGAACGGTCTGCTTCAAGAGGTCCTCCGCCCCATACCCCAGGAGGATCCGCTCCTCGGCTACTCCCACCTCCCTGGCCAGGCGTTCGGAGAGAGTGCTTTTGACTCCACGTGTATGTGCCTTCGTATAGAAGCTCAGTGTAGAGGGTTCAGCCCGTTTCAATGCCTCCATGCAGGCGGGAGCCGGACCGTAGTTGTTTTCATTGCGATCGAGATAGACCGGGGCATTCGTGGCATTCGATTCCATACGATTCCTTGGGGACGAGGGTAGAGCGAGAGTGCGGATCCCGGCGAAGATCCCTCCGCCAGGATGCGTGCTTCCAATGTACTCAGAATCCGGGATTTTTTCCACGGACGATTGACGTTACTTCTGAAATTCCTCGGAATGCGTTGTTTTGTACATCATCGCCGCGCACGCCCCCGCGGCAAGCTGCGCAAGAAGATAAATCCAGAGCAGATCCCAGCTTCCCAGCCCCATGAGTGACGTTCCTACGGTGACGGCAGGATTATATGCCCCCCCGGAAAGCGGCAGGCCGGCGTACATCCCCCCGAGCACGGCGGCACCGACCGCAAGGCCGGAATAGGAATTGCCGACGTTCTTCGACGATGTGGCGACGGCAAGGAACACGTAGACGAGTGCGAACGTAAATATGAATTCGACCACGCCAAGTTTCAGAAGATCATGAACGGTGGGGACCGCCGACGCAGCACTCGTTCCGCTACGAAGGTAGTTCACCAGAATCCCCGCAAGGGCTCCTGCGACAAGCTGTGCGAGAACGTACGGAAGGACGACCTTGCCGGCGCATTTGCCCCGGAGCCAGACGGCGAGCGTCACCGCGGGATTGAAGTGCCCGCCGGACACCGGCCCGCCGGCGTAGATCATGGCTGCAAGCATCAGGCCGATCGCCAGGGGAGCAAACGGACCCACACCCGGCGGCACCAGCGTCAGGCCAAAGGTCAGCACGAAGATCATCGTTCCGACAAATTCAACGAGGAATGTTTTCATTCCGCAATATCTCCTTGGGGGATGGATGATGAAAGAGCAGCCGGTTACCAATGTACTCCGCCTGTGAACAAAACACAACCGGAGCGTTTTCCGAGCGAGCGGATTTCCTCACTCCGGTGAAGCGCACAACGGGAGGGTTCACCGCGCGGGCAGCCCCCCGTTACCCTGCGCAACGTGCTGCCCCTCCGCCGGCGCTTGAGACGTGAAGATCGGCGAACTCAATGACTCGAAAATCTGTTATATTGTTGACAACAACCGGAGCGGGTGTTCATGTACGACATTTTGATCATCGGGGCGGGACCTGCCGGTATCAGCATGGCAGTGGAAGCGCGCTCTGCGGGGATTGCCCCCGAAGGCGTGCTCGTCCTCGAGAAGGCTCCGGAACATTCCTTCTCCCTGAAGAAATATTACCCTGCGGATAAGCTCGTCACCGCCAACTACAAGGGATTCGAGGCAGCATGCACCGGCGTCATGTGCATGCCCGACCTGAGCAAATCGGAGACAATCTCCTATCTCGACCAGACGCTCCGGCAATTCGACATCCATGTCCGCAACGAAGAAACTGTCCACAAAATCTTCCGGCACGAAGGTGCACAACGCTTCACGGTCAGCACGGACAGGGGAGAGTTCGACACGAAGACCGTCGTCATCGCGATAGGAATTCTCGGAAAGCCGAACAAACCGGAGTACCAGCTCCCCCGCACTCTCAGGAACCAGCTCCTGTTCGACGTCACCAGCGTTCCCGTGGAAAACGCCGGGGTTCTGGTTGTCGGCGGCGGCGACAGCGCATCAGAGTACGTCCAGTTCCTCGTGCAGCGGGGGAACCGTGTGACCCTGAGCTATCGCCGCAAGGAATTCACCCGCATGAACGACATCAACCGCGAAAGCCTCTCCGCACTTGAACGGCGGCAGCAGGTCGCCGTCCTGCACGGCTCGAATATCGAGAAGATCACCGACGCCGACGGACGCCCGCAGGTTCACTTCAAAGAAGAGTCCTTCGGTGCGCAGACCTACGACTTCATTGTCTATGCGCTGGGCGGATCCACGCCCGACAATTTTCTGAGAACCATCGGGATCGAATTCAACGGCGATTCACCGCATCTTCAGGAAGGATACGAGACATCGGTCCCCGGGATGTTTCTGGTGGGAGATCTCAGCGCGGGCCCGAAGGGCGGATCGATCATCTGGGCATTCAATTCTGCCAATACCGCCATGCGGAAAATTTTGAAAGAGTACCTCCACGCGGCTCCCCGGTAAGCGAACCGACGCAGGGAAATGAAGGAGATTCCGCCAGCGCCTCGTTCAGACGTCGCGCGCGGTGGTGTCTAGACCGACGCCACCCGTTTCTTGTATTCCGCCAGCGCCTCGTTCAGACGGTCGCGTGCCGTAGTGTCTCCGGGGATGTTGTGAGAGGGATGAATATAGAGCTTTACTCCCCGCTCCGCAAGAATCTCCGCAACCGTGCAGATGGTCATCCAGACCACCGTCACAAACGCCACGGTGGAAACGGGACCCACATTGTCGCGGTGATTTTTCAGTGGGACCGAGGCGTCCTGCAGGGGCGCGCAGGAATCGATGACGATGTCTGCGATGTCAAAAATGGTTTTTCCGCACGAATGACGCGTTTTCTTCCCCTTCGATTCGGCGGCGGATCCCGCCACAACAACCTTCATTCCCCGCTTCTTCGCCTCCAGCGCGATGTCGATATTGACGTTGTTGATCCCCGTGTGGGAGAAGATCCACATCGTGTCGCGGGGATCGAACGTGTATCCCTTCATGATCTCCACGCCGTATCCCTCGGCCCGTTCGAGGTAAAGGAACTGGTGAATCCCCATCTCCCCCGTAATCCTCGTGAAGAAGGTTAACGGAAGTTCGATCATCGGATGGAACCCGACAAACCCGCCGATCCTGGGGTACATCTCTTCAACGGGAAGGGTCGCGTGCCCGCAGCCAAATGTGTGAACCCACCGGCCGGCCTGGATGGTATCGGCCATCACTGTCGCCGCATCCCGGATATTCCGGGTCTGCGATTGCTCGATCTTTTCCATGACCGAGCGGACGTTTGTGAGCCATTGCTGAGCGAGCATACGTCACCCTTTTGATGCTGATGGACGATGGGCAAGAGAGCGGAGACCGAGAGCCAGGAAGAGCCCGAGCCCCGCAAGCACAACAAGGAGATACCACGGAAAGATCCCGATTCCCCACTGGCGCGATGCGGTCCCGAGAATGGTGTTCATTGCCGTGTTGCCGGTCAGCGCGAT
>Ga0326726_10001959_pt1 | contig 19159 bp, 17 predicted proteins | sample MHFenrmetagenome_2_FD_207603 | JGI IMG/M metagenome (GOLD analysis project Ga0326726, IMG submission 207603) | Lab enriched peat soil microbial communities from Michigan Hollow, Ithaca, NY, United States - MHF15MN | ecosystem: Environmental > Terrestrial > Soil > Wetlands > Peat | place: USA... | reverse complement strand
GTCCAGACACTTCGGCAACTGGCTGTTTATCCATGGAGTGGCCATGCTGTTCTGATGAAAGAGGTTGTGTATGACTGGATGGCTCGTGACTATGTTTTGGAGTTTTTCGGAAGCAAGGAGGGAACGGCAAGGAAGGCGTATCTCGAATTTGTTGAACAGGAGATGGGGATTGATCGGCAGCAGGAACTGTCGGGAGGTGGTTTTATAAGATCTCAGGGCGGTTGGTCGAAAGTACTGTCGATGCGCAAGAGGGGCGAGCACGCTCTTGGTGACGAAAGGATTCTTGGCGGCGATGACTTCGTCAGGGAAATGCTGAAAGAGGCAGAGGATCGAAAGGATGTTCAACTTCCGGAACACGAACGGTTGGAGCTGTTCAACGAGGCTGCCGAGCAAGCCTGCAGTGCTGCCGGGATAACGGCAGTGTTTTTGCGTTCCGGGAGCAGAAGCGGCCAGCTACCTAAGCTGAGAAAAGAGCTGACCAGAAAAGCAGTCTGTGAGTATGGCTTATCGTTGGCCGAAACGGCCCGTCAACTGGGTGTGACGACCAGCGCAGTAAGCTACATCCTGAAGCAGAAATGATATATGATACGTGGTGAATTTGTAAATTATCGAAAGTACGTTTAGGCGTTTTGACTGGGGGATATTCGCGTTACTGAACAACGTCCCGGAAGTTCCCGGTGTTGAGAGGGTGGAAGAATTATTTCTGTCGATTCAATGCCTCGGCGATGTCTCCAGTATGGCATCATGTCAATTTATTTCTCATGCGATGGCTGATGCGAAAACACCAAAAGCTTATTGGGCGCAGTAAACGCACGATTGCAATACTTGAACGGATAGCAAAAGCAAGTCCGGAAGCGTTTGTGCATTGGAAATCCGGGTATATCCCGAAAGGCTGGATAATGGGAGCCGGATGAGCGGAGACGTTCACGTCCGGTTCTGCAAGGGACCGGGGGTGGAATTCCCCCGGTCTACTTAACCGGAGTTGTTGTTATTTTCACGTCTTGTTTTTGCTGACGCTAGCGGATCCTTGTGATATATGGTTTTGGCCAGGGGAGGTTGGAGCCCACGTTTGTTCTGGCTGGCCATGGGCATTGTCGATGCTGCTGTTACGGTATGCATACGCACATCATTTTCTGATATTTGAGTTACCTAACATCATCCCCATTTTCCTTCCCACAAAGTATTTTTTCCCTTGTATTACGGCAGTAACCTTCGTACATAGAATATGTAAGCCCCGCTGTCAGACTTATGCATTTCCCTCCTATGCGGCAGCAGTAGTCAGCAATGAATCTCTGGAATCGAGGATCGAAACAAGGATGTTATTGGTGGGAAATGAGTGCTTGTTGTTGATTTGACTTCCCTTAGTCACTTATGTTCCCCAAGTCTCTTGCCATTACAATAGATGAATTAATGTTCTTTTCGGTTTACTATGGGTTGTGGTGAATGAATGAAGGATGTTATTGATGGGGACAGTGACGCTATGACTTTGACTGTAGTTGTTTTTATCAGTTGTGTCCTTGGGCTATTGTGCTTTCCGAACAGCGGCCACTAGTTCCTGCGAAAAAGAAGTGGTCTTTTGGACGAAGCGTAGCCCTTTTTATAATTAATAAAATTAATATATGCTTGAGATTAATGGAACTCCTTACGAAGTTGATGTCGTTCAGATTGACTATCTTAATGAAATAAGTGAACGTGTTAAGGATATGCGGAGTGGTGGTAAGTTAAATCCTGTGGTGCTTGGGACATTAAGAAAGTATTTTAAGATAAAAAATATATATCATTCCAATGCAATAGAGGGCAACTCACTAAATGTCGGAGAGACTCGCCAAGTTGTTGAGCACGGATTAACTATAACCGGAAAATCATTAAAAGATCAAGCTGAAGCAAGAAATTTATCAGCAGCTCTTGATTATTTAGAAGCACTTGCCTCAGATCCCAATAGACCTATTACTGAGAATGATATTCGCCAAATCCATTTGTTGGTTTTAAAAGGGATAGATGATGATTGGGCGGGACGATATAGGCTAACAGATGTTGAAATTAGTGGATCAAATTATAAGCCTCCAAAATCGACTTGTGTTTCTTCAGACATGCAATCCTATGGAGAATGGTTAAAGGATGCTAGTGTCCCTGGGATAATATTTGATCAGGAAAAAGCAATTCTTGCTGCAAGTGTTGCTCATACTTGGTTTGTTATGATTCATCCATTTATAGACGGCAATGGTCGGGTCGCCAGATTGCTTATGAATCTTATTTTGATGAGATATGGGTTCCCTATAGCAATAATTAGTCGCGAGGATAGAAATAGATACTATGATGCATTAGAGTCTTCACAAGCGGCTGATTTAACCCCTTTTGTTTCTTTGATAATAGAAAGTGTTGAGGAAAGTTTGGAAGAGTATGAAAATGCTGCTGAAGAGCAAAGAGAGAATCTTGAGTGGGCAAGATCAATAGCAAGTAAGTTTGATAATAAGGAAAAGATTATAGCATCAAATGAATATGAGGTTTGGAAGAGTGCAATGGATTTATTGAGGAGTCATATAAGGCAGAAAGTTGATTTTCTTAAAGAAAGTTCTAGTCTTGGTGAAGTATATTTTCATGATTATGGGATGTTAGAATTTGAGAAATATTTGTCTTTGAGGAATCATGGTTCGGCTAAAAAAACGTGGTTTTTTCGCATTGATTTTAAGAGCGGGACTAGGCCTTCGATTAAATATCTGTTCTTTTTTGGCTCTCCGAATAATTCCTTTAGGCAAAATTCAGTTAATGTTGATGTGACATTGCATGTGAGCAGAGAAGAACCTCCGGGTTCATTTAGGTATGAACGACTTGATGCAATAACGGCTCCAAATGTACCATTAATTGTTGAAATAGGTTATAAACAGGATGATGAGTGCTTTGTTTTTAGAATAAAAAATGGATCTATTAGAAAGGATAAAATTGATTCTGTTTGTAAGCAGTTTATTACCGATGTTATCGAAAAGCATTTTGGATGATTTTGCTATAAATGAATGTTAGTGTCTTCGGGACTAATCGGGGATGTTATAAGCTCGACTGATTAACTCAATGAGTTGAACGATTCTGAAAAGCATCATGAGGTAAAACAGTCAGGATATAGGTGGTATTCTTTATTAGAGTTATTCTCGCTTTTATAAAAAGTAACTAAAGATTTCTCACAGCTTCAATAGCGACTATTGAATAAAATAATATGATTGATCCAGCTAGTCAAGCACAACTAAGAGAAGTTATTGCAGATTGCATTATTTCTGATCATGGGGTGCTTGATGCATTGCGCGAAGAAATTCGCCCTTTGAAGAGCACCACTCACCGAATACAACCGCGTTCTACGACGTCGATTTCGCTTGTTGGTACTGATGGTGGCAACAATCAGCTTCAGTTCGATCCTTTCCTGATCCAGCTTATCCGAGTGGTGGACAGTAGCAACAATGAATACTGCCTTGAAGCTGTCTCACCAACAACGCCCATTCATAAGCTCAATGAGCGTCAATTCTTTGAAGATGGCACTGCTAAGACAGCGCTCGGCGAGATGATGACGTTCCTGGGGGTTAACAGTTTGTCAGCACTCTCCCATATGATTCGACCCACCGATACGGGCAAACCAGTGTCTCCCAGTTGGGTTCAGGTTTACCGGGAACTGGTCGAATGGGCCATTTTGTTCGCAATCCTCAAGAAAGACTTTGCTACGGACACTTTGATTGTCTGCGATGGGTTGTTGCGCAGTAAGGTCTTTGCAAAGGACTTGTTCTGGCGACTGCTTCAAGGTATCAAAGAGCGTATCGAAGAACAATGGACAAAGAGCCGAAGACGAATGTACATCGCCGGCGTAGCCAAACACAGCAAGGTGTTGTCCCGTTACCGCTTAGCTATGGCCTTGGACGGCGTTTTACAAACTGACTATCCAGCCTATGTTGAAGTTCCGCGCGATGTTGAGGAGCGTGCTTATGTCTGGTCTGAATTTGCTCGAGGCGACGACCGGGCTGGTGAGGGCAGAGAAGGCGGAGAGATCAACAAGTTCGTTGGCGGCAAGATGTTTCTTGTCAAGTTCGGATCACATAGCCGCGACCCTGTATGGCCTATAGACATTTTTGAACCACAAACCTGGGAGTCTCAGTTGATTCTGGGCTCGATGTTGGCTGATGCGATCAATGGCTTTCCGGTGCCCCACTACCCTCGTTGTCTGCAAAAGGCTCATGAAAACGCAGCCTTGGTCGATTTTGATTTCGATATTCTGCAGGATTTCATATACGAAGGTGTTCGAACGAGCCTCGGTAGTGAAGCAGAAACCTTGGACGTCTTTCAGCTTCAGGACGCTGATCCATCACAACGACGGTACGGATAAGGGAGAACAACATGTCAAAAATCCAACTTTTTCCTAAGGAACAGGTCGCCGGCATTTTCCGGGGTTTCCAGCAAGGAGGCATGGAATTCCACGCCGACTTGGTATTGCCTTACCGGAACGAGTTCCAGAACGTACCAATGCACGGGCAATTCCTTCTTGTTCAATTAGAGACGCCTGATGAAGCCGTGTTGGGTCGAATCGCATCATTTTCTTCAGAGGGCAAGCTGTCCTTTGGCTCAGGCGAGGAGTTCAATATCCGTGCAGTCCGCGAAGATCGGCCAATTCCCGAAGATCTACGTGAACAGTATCTCAAGTACTGTGTGAACATTCGAGTTCTTGGGGTACTGCGACAAAATGGCAAAGGACTGACCTTTGTTGCTTCGCATCGCCGTCTGCCCCATGTTGGCAGCAAGGTGGCCTTTCCGAGTGATGATGTGCTGCGGGAGATCGCTGGTCACAACATCAATGGGGCTCCTATTGGCCACCTGGCCTTCGGCGAATACATTTACGCTTCAGGCAGTAAGTCATTCGAGTCGGAAGAGTGGATGCAGGTGGTTGCTCCTGAGGTATTGATTCGTTTCCCCATCGAATCACTGGTATCTCGTCGCAGCTTTATCTTTGCTCGAGCTGGCTTTGGAAAATCCAATCTCAACAAGTTGCTTTTTTCAAAACTCTATGAGACAACGCCATTTGTTACAAAACGTGCAGGCAAGCAAGTAGCCGTCGGTACGTTGATTTTTGATCCAGATGGCGAGTATTTTTGGCCTGACGATAAGGGTCGGCCTGGGCTTTGTGATGTCCCGGCGCTGGAGGACAAAGTCGTCGTTTTTACCGACAGGAAAAATCCAAGTCACTTTTATCAGTCGTTCGTCGCTGGTGGAATCAAGCTGGACATTCGCCGCCTACGGCCTGGCGATGTGATTTCGATTGCACTCGCACCAGAACGTCAGGATCAGCAGAACGTTCGCAAGCTGCGCGGTCTTCCGCAAGATCGCTGGGAATCATTGGTTAATCTTATTGACATTAATGGCAACTCTACTCCGTTAGAGGATATCTGCCGACTGCTTGATCTCGATCCTAATCGACAGGAGGCAGAGGCGTTGGCGGCCAGAGGCAATATCACAGCGATTGTGAAGATGCTTCATGACAAGAGCAGCCAACTCATGGACATGCTCATTCACTCTCTTTCTGAAGGCAAACTGTGTGTCATCGACGTTTCGCAGATGCGCGGCGGCCAATCGCTTGTACTCTCAGGTCTAATTCTACGCCGGATTTTCGATCGTAACCAGCAGGAGTTTACAGCAGCCGATCCAAAGACCATTCCAACGATAGCAGTCGTTGAAGAAGCACAGTCGGTGTTGAACGAAAACGCATCGGCTGCGGAACCATATATTGCTTGGGTAAAAGAAGGTCGTAAGTATGACCTTGGCGCTTTGCTAATTACCCAGCAGCCAGGAAGCATTCCGGTCGAGATCCTCAGTCAAGGCGACAATTGGTTCATTTTCCACATGTTGTCGTCGGCGGATCTTATTTCACTGAAACGAGCGAACGCTCATTTCAGCGATGACTTGTTGAGCTCCTTGCTAAATGAGCCTATTCCAGGCCAAGGTGTGTTTTGGAGCTCGGTAGGAGGTAAGCCTTATCCGGTTAGTCTCCGTGCCTTGTCGTTCGAGAAGATGTTTTCTATGCGTGACCATGACTACAGCCAACCCGCAGGTTTCACCTACGCAAAAAAACTACGTAGCATTTTTTTTGGTATTGGACAGAACTCGACTAAGACTAGTATTCCTGATGCTCAGGTTACAGGTTCGTCTTTTTCCGAAGATGCGGAATCCGAAGAAGCTGAGACGGTGGATGTCAAGGCAAACATTGAGCAACAGGCAATCGAAGCCTTACGAGGAGATAAAGATACCCAGCAGAAGCTCGTATCTCCGGATGGTATGCCTTGGTTTGGGTTACAAATATTCTTGATGAACCACTTGCCAGAACACTTAGAAGACCGACTCCAGTTTGCCTACAATCTTGTTTCTAAATCTATGAATGCCGTGTATGGACCACAGACAACAGCATGGGAATCATATAAGAATTCGGACACGGGAAAAACGTGGATAAGGGTGAAAAATTGACTAACGGTTTTCATTACAGCGAGACCGCTCTAAACGGGATCTGTCCCTATTTCACAATGTTTCCGCTCGATTTTCCGCTCAGTATCCTAAATCGGAGAGCACGAGCAGGTGATGTAGTGCTTGATCCCTTTTGCGGTCGGGGCACAACCAATTTCGCTGCACGACTTGTTGGCCTCAGCTCTCTAGGTGTGGACTCCAGTCCTGTTGCTGCTGCCATTACTGCTTCAAAACTTGTGACAACCACTTTTGATCAAATTCTTGACGAAGCAAGCAAGATTTTAACCCAACGAGAAGCTCGTCATATACCGGACAGCGAGTTTTGGCTATGGGCGTATCACTCTACCGTGCTAAACGCATTGTGCCGATTTCGTGAGGCGTTTTTGGAGGACTGCACATCAGATGCCCGTATTGCTCTCCGGGGAATCCTCCTTGGTGCGTTGCATGGCCCGAAGCAGAAGACTTTCCCTAGCTACTTCTCCAATCAATGTCCCCGTACCTACGCTCCCAAGCCTGCCTATGCAATACGATTCTGGCAGGAGCATGGTTTGGTGCCTGAACCCATTGATGTCTTAGCCTTAATTGAAAGGCGGGCAAAACGCTACTTCGAAACATCTTCTGACATAACGGGGGCGGTGAGATTGGCTGATAGCCGGAAGGCAGATGCGCTTCAGCCGGAAACACCGGAAACTCGCTTCAACTGGGTGATCACCTCGCCTCCGTACTACGGTATGCGAACCTACATTCCCGATCAGTGGCTCCGCAACTGGTTCGTAGGAGGTTCAGACACTGTTGACTATACAAATCGCAATCAAGTCGTTCATTCCAGTCCTGAGGGCTTTGCGGCTGAGCTTCGTCAAGTGTGGCGAAATGCTGAAAGCGTGTGTGCGAAAGATGCCAAGATGGTTATTCGATTCGGCGGCATAACAGAGAGACCAACCGATCCGCTGGATCTTATCAAGATTTCGTTCATTGATAGTGGCTGGCGGATCACGACAGCAAGGAATGCGGGAACTGCGATTGACGGGAAGCGACAGGCAAACTCTTTCCTCCGGACTAGAACGAAACCCATAATCGAGTACGATGTTTGGGCGGTTAGACAATAATGAGGCTACATCTATTTCAATTTCCTGCACTTTGTTGTTATCAAGTAACACATATCAAACTGAGCATTATGTTTTTTTCAACGCGAGATTTTTCGTTTTAGTGACATGGCGGATTTGAAATGGACAGATTATGTGGCAGTTGGAACGAGCGCTATCGGGGCTATAACAGGAATCGTTGGTGCAATACTTGGTTCCATCGGCTATCGGAAAGCTAATAGTCTCAAAGCTCTCGATTTGCGATTGGAACTTCGAAAAGCTGTAAGCGATCTAGGATCTCTTTCGGACGAGCTTCCAAACCTCATTGATTCAGCAAACCGCTCAAGAAAGTCCATCGCAGCGGCTACAGGTAACTTTCGATCTGGGATGATGGAGAAATGGAACAAGGATATCGAAGCTGATAAGATTCGTCTCCAGCAACTGTCAGTCCAAATCCCCGCTGTGGGTGAAGCATTTGTGAGTCATTCACACACTGAGTTAGAGTCTGTTCTAGTGGAAGTTCATAGTTTCCACACGGTTCTCAAACAACTACAATCCAAATATCGAGATGCCATTCAAGCTGATGATGAAACACTTATACAGATTCGCGCTGACCAGCGAGCGAGGATGACCCAAGGCTGATGGAACCGATAACAACGTATCTTGAGAGAAGTGAATCTGACGTAGGTAGCTAAGGGTAGTTTAGGGCCGACCAACCATTAAACTCTTCCTTTTGATGTGATGTGAGCAACCCGCCGCTCTCTATCGTGCTTTGCCGGGCACCTGGATGGATCGTCTTGTGTTCGAATTATTATCTATTTTGAATTGTAGATATACGATCTCCCCAAGCCCCTTCCCAACCAGACGGAAACCGATATGGCTATGAGCGATTCCCCGAAAAAGGTCAAAGTGGCGGTCTGGAGTGAACTGCAGGATCGGAGGCCCCGGTACGCCCTTGTCGGAGAAGTCGATCTGGTCGTGGTCCGTCACGGAGATGAGGTATCGGTACTCTACGGTCGCTGCATGCACCGCGGAGGCCTCATGTCTGACGGCAAGGTCGAAGGCAATAACCTCATCTGTTGCCTGCACGGTTGGGATTACCGCCTCGATACGGGCGTGAGTGAGTACAACAACAACGAAGCCCTGTATCGGTTCAACGCCTGGATCGACCGTGATGCCGATGCGGTCTGCATCGACGAAAAAGAGGTGGCGGAGTGGGCGCTGAATCATCCCCAGCCCTGGAATCGCGAAGCGTACCAGGGGTTGTATGCCGATATCCATGGCGGACCCGAAGAGCCCTTCAATCACTCTATACACCTGCTTGCCGAGACCGACCCTTCAAGCTTTTCGCCGCATGGGCCGATTTCAGCCATGGGCGTGCCGATCGGTACCCTGCCGAAATGGGAGGATATCCAGATCGTGACAGCCCAGCTTGCCGTTCAGCCGCTCGAAGATGGTGCGCCCGTCGGAACCGACGTGGTGATCGGTCCGCGGGCTGCAAAGCCCCTGCGGCTCGATATTCCCCTCCTGGTTACCGACATGAGCTACGGGGCGCTCAGTCGCGAAGCAAAGGTCGCCCTGGCCCGTGGGGCCGAAATGGCAGGTACCGGCATCTGTTCCGGGGAAGGAGGCATGCTCGAAGCCGAGCGGAAAGAAAACTCAAGGTACTTCTATGAACTTGCAGCGGCGGGATTCGGCTGGGACATCGAACTGGTCACCCGCTGCCAGGCGTTCCATTTCAAGGCCGGACAGGCTGCGAAAACCGGAGTCGGCGGATTGCTCCCGGCTGAAAAGGTCACCGAAGAGATAGCGCGTGTCCGCGGTCTTGAGCCCAATCGCGATGCCCATGCCCCCTCGCGCTTCCGCGACCTGCGCACTCCGGCAGATTTCGCACGTATGGCCGATCGGATCAGGGAAGCGACCGGCGGCATTCCTGTCGGCGTCAAGCTTTCGGCGCAGCACATCGAGGAGGATCTTGATTTCTGCATCGAAGCTGGCGCGGATTACATTATCCTCGACGGCAGGGGCGGGGGTACCGGCGCATCGCCCGATCTGCTGAAAAACAACATCTCCGTTCCGACCATCCCGGCACTGGCAAGGGCTCGCAGGCACCTCGACAACCGTGCCGCCACCCACATCACCCTCGTCGTCACCGGCGGGTTGCGCACCGAATCCGACTTCATCAAGGCGCTCGCCCTCGGGGCCGATGCCGTGGCGCTGGGCAGTGCCGCCATCCAGGCCGCAGGCTGCCTCGGCATGCGTGCCTGCCACAACAACAGCTGCCCGGTCGGCATCGCAACACAGGACCCCGAACTGCGCCGGCGCCTCTCCATCGACCGCGCCGCACAGCGCGTCTCCTGGTTCCTGCGCAACTCGGTCACCATGATGCAGGTCATGGCAAGGGCCTGCGGCCACGACCACCTCAACGGATTCAGCATCACGGACCTGACAAGCTGGAAGCAGGAAATGACCTCCCTGGCCGGAATTCGCTATGGAGGTGTCGCCGGACAATGATGAATCGTCCCCTAAGCCGCTTTTCTTTATTAATTGTGTGTCCCGTTTCTCTTCTTTAAGCTCTCGGGCTGTTGCTTCCGTTGAGTGAACAATGTTCCGAAACGACCTGCACAAGATCACGAACCGCTTGCCGGGCTGTTGTGAAGTCAGGGAACTCCCCTTCGGCAGCATAGGAAACGCCCTGTACGAAAGTTTCGTATTCGTCGTGATATTCGGGATCGTTTTCCAACCGGTCCAGCATTTGCCGGAATTTTTCTTCGACCGGGAGGCCGCAAAGCTCCGGAGCCCGTCGGTCGTTTTCATCTGTCTGGACAGATGCCAAAACCAAGTCTGGAAATTGTTCATCGGCCAAGGCTCGATCTTTTAGCAAGGCAAGATCGTGAATGTGCCGGACAAGGGCTGGATCATCTTTTTCATCCCCTCTTATTCTCGCCGGAATCCGCCATGCAAGCGCGCTGAGTTTATCGGCCGCGCTTTCGACGGGACTGATGCAAGCGATCTTTTCGACATCCGGCCGTTTGCTATAGGCCTTGTTTACAAAAGAGGATACTGGCAACAGCATCGGCGGGCATTGAGTATCGCGGACGGAAATTTCTATCTGTACATGAGGGCGCAACGCCTCGGCTTGAGGGAAGACGCTGGGGTAATTGAATTCGAATGCCACAAAACGGTTGTCGTCCCTGGCTTTGACTTGCGCGTCTTCTATCGCAAAGCCGGCCTCACGCAGATGGGCGAGCACGGTATTTTTGAATTTGGAGAGCTGCTTTCGGTTTTGTTGACCTTGCGGAGCAATGACCCTGAAATCCACATCCTCGGAAAATCGCTTCATGAGGCCATGGGCTTTGGAAAGAGCCGTTCCGCCGGTAAAGATGAATTCAAACCCTTCATGGCGGAAGGCGGCCAGAGCGGCCACCACTTGCGTTACGAACCAATCCTTTTCGATAAAAGACGGGTTGATTGCCATTTCATTGGCAACCGCTTCGAATTCTTCCTGGTCAGGCCGCTCGTTCATAGCTTATGAATGCTCCCTGATAGCCGAGTTTCCTGTTTACACGGCCCTTCACCCCGATCAAACGGCCCGTTGGCACCTGTGTTGTCTTTCCGGCATTATAGGCTTGTTCAATGCGGCTGGGAGCGGTTTCGACGCCGAGGCGTTGCAAGGCCTCTTTCGCCAGGGCCGGCAGCGGGGCGACGGGAACCGTCTTGCCGTTGATGAGAGACTTTTTCACTTTGGCATAAACACCGTAACCCAAGCGGATAAGCCGCCCTTTTTTTGTCAGGTTTTTAAGGGCACGACCGACCTGATCATAATCGCTTAAGTCTTTGAAGTCCTCACGGACAAAAACAGAGGCCTTCTTCCTCACTATTCTTGCCATGATCTTATATTCGATTGTTCCGTATTTAATCATTGTATTTCCGTGCATTATCATTACAAACATACGACAGTCATTATGAGCAAATATACGACACTTGCTTGGCTATGGCAATAGTCTTGTTTCGTTAATTGAATCTGAGGGGCGCAGGTGACGGAGGGTAGTTTGTGGCTCAGTCTATACTGAATTGTTCAGCTTTAAAAGGTCTTCCGGAGGGCTCCAGGCCGGAGATCGAGTTTGTCGGGTGGTCCCACGTCGGCAAAACTTCGCTGCTCAACTCTCTCTGTGAAAAAAGTGGCTGGCCATTGCTTACCAAAACCAGCATCGTCTGGTTTCATCGTTCCAATCTCTGACTGGCGTTTCTTTTACTATTCTTATTCCATAGCGCTGAGAATCTGTTCAGCCTCATTCCAGGGTAGTCGTCGTCCTGATTGCCTCATTTTGTCAAGCGAATCTAAAGCTTCCTGTACATTGATGATGTTATTGGCGATTAGTGATCTAAGGGCACCTCTAAAAACTTGTTCCGCGATCCGATAGCTGCGTTGGGCGGTGCTCGAAATCCTCATGTACTACGTGTACACTCCGGTTTCTGCGCTCCGTCCGCCTTGCTCTCGGGTCGCTCACGACAGTTTTTAGAGGTGCCTTTAAGTACCCAGATCGTGCCTTTGGTATCGACTTTTTCGGCAATGGCTACTTTTTTCAATTTTTGATCGCCAGTAAGTAGAGGGCAGCATTCCTGTTTTGCGAGAGAGAGGGCCAGATAGTCGTTATGGCTCGGGCCGTTGCCGTAGCGCAGTGGAAGGTTAAAAGCGTATTCGACAAAAGCGCCTTCGACTTCAAGTAGCACCAACCCCAGTTCTTCAAGCCCGGGAGCTCCCGGTTCTATTTCTTCCCGATAGAGAATGTCGGGGATACCGATGCGCATCGGGAGGCTGAAAAACTTTTGGAGAAGTCCGCCAGTCTCCATATCGATAAGGATGTTTGCATCACTGATGAGAAGCATCGTCTACGGGGTCGAGTTGACGCTGCCTGAAGAAGGTCATGAGCGGTATGCCCAGGAATTCCGCCGCGACCGATTCGGTGATGCAGTACTCTCCCAAAGCCCTGAAAACAAGTTGTTCGAACAGTTTCGGTTGTTCCGGCTGCAAAGGCTCGCCAGGTTCCCGAGTCCGCCAGCCTTTTTTAGCGAATTGGGCGAACAACGACTTGTATGCTTTGACTGAAATGACCTCGCACTGACGCGCACGCATAATCCAGCCAGCCATTGATAACCCGTATTCTCGCTTGAGATTATACAACTCATGCCACTCAAGGCCCTTTCGTTTTTGCCCAAGGGATTGAAGGACAGCAGGTTTTGGGGCGAGAAAAGCACCGGCAAAGCGATTGCATGCAGTTTCTTCATCCAGGCCCTTTGTCAGTCGCCCTGCGAGCATGAGGTGCCCAAGTTCATGGGCCAAAGTGAATCGTTGACGGTCTGCTGGCCACTGCCTGGAGACGGCAACAAGAGGATAGGTGGTGCCGTCATCAGTACGGGCAGTTGCTGACAAGCCATCGAATGATGGGTTGGCTACATTGACCAGGATGACGATCAAGCCATGAGTCTCCAATGTGTCGCAGATATCCGGTATTTCGTCCATTCCGAGCTGCCAGGCGTTACGTGTTTTTTCGGCAGCGTCTTCAATCTGATCATAAGATTCAATGGACTGTGGAAGTTCGTCCGGGATCCTGAACGGCTTGATGGGCGTGGTTGGGTAGATGCCAAGAAGCCTTATCCACAGTTCAGCATGGTTGGTTGTCTGGTACAGGACTCTTTCCTGATCTGCATTGGAGAATCGTGCTTTTTTTCGGAACTCTGGATTCTCCAGCTCGACAGTATGTGTTCGGAAGAAATATTCTGTACGAACATCACATGCTTTTGCGAGTGTCAGCAGCTGAGATGAGGAGAGAGTAAGCTCTCCCCGCTCGAATTTCTGGATTGCGGTATGGGATACACCGAGCCTGGCTCCCAACTCGACAAGCGTCAGACCTGCGGCTTTTCGTGCCTGTAGTATTCGCTGAGCGATCATTATTTAGAGTGTTGGTGGTTTAATATTCTAATTATAACGTACAGAATTTAAACCATATTTATCTTCTCTTCGTTCATTTTCAAAAATGAGAGTAATGAGATGGATGACATTGTTGGACGAATAAACCTGAAAAAATCCCGGGGCGGTTCAAGAGAGTATGAGTGACTTAGTTGTCTAAGGATAGCTCTAGGGTCGGGCAACAATGAAACTGTTCCTTTTGGTTTGCGAACCATAGGATCGGTCGATTACTCATCAATCCTGAATATTTGGGTTTTTAAGGCTATGTTTTTTAGCTTAACCTTTCGCAACATGCCGCTCAACCCGCTGCGGGCTTTTACCTGGATTTTTTCATGAACATCACCAGCGCTGAATTTTTCCTGAGTGCTTCAGCTATTAAAGGTCTTCCGGAGGACGTAAAGCCGGAGATCGTGTTTGTCGGGCGGTCCAACGTCGGCAAATCTTCGCTGCTTAACTCCCTCTGTATTAAAAAGGGGCTGGCCAAGACCAGCTCGACGCCCGGCAAGACCCGCCTGATCAACTTTTTCCTGATCAACAAGAACCTCTTTTTCGTCGACTTGCCCGGTTACGGCTATGCGCACGTCGGCCACAGCGAGCGTGAGAGCTGGGGGCAGCTCCTGTCGGACTACATCCGTTATCGTAAGCAGATATCCCTGGTGATCCTTCTGGTCGATTCACGTCATCCCGGAATGGATTCGGACCTGCAGATGATGGAGTACCTCGATTTCTGTGATCGGCCCTATGGAATCGTCATGACCAAATTCGACAAGCTGACCCAGTCAGAGAAGGCCAAGGCCCGCAAGACTATGGAAAGTTGCGCTGCCAATGCCAAATTTATTGTAAATTATTCCTCTTTTTCCGGCGAGGGCCGAAGCGGTTTGCTGGCCCTACTCGATAATTTTTCTCAGTAAAAGAAAGCGACGTGGAAGAATGTATATCCAGCAGGCGCGCGGCGTCTGCTACCGTGCTTGTCGGCACGCAGTTCGGTGACGAGGGCAAGGGTAAACTTGTCGATTACCTCTCCGACAAGTATGACATCGTGGTCAGGTATCAGGGCGGAGCAAACGCCGGCCATACCATCTGCTTCGATAACAAGACTGTGGTACTTCACCTCATCCCATCCGGCATTTTCAATAAAGATTGTATCTGTGTCATCGGTAACGGTGTGGTGATCGATCCGAATGCACTGCTCGAAGAGATCAAAAAGGTCGAGGAGCTGGGTTATGATGTCAAGGGGCGCCTGTTCATCAGCCACAACGCGCACCTCATCATGCCGTACCACAAAAGGCTCGACTCGCTGAGCGAATCAGCTCTCAGCGACCAGAAGATTGGTACTACCGGTCGAGGTATCGGCCCGAGCTATGAGGACAAGTTTGCCCGCAGCGGCATCAGGGTGGTCGATCTGCTCTGTCCCCAGGTGCTCGAAGAGAAGCTTCGCGACAACATCGCTGCCAAGAACAAGCTGTTCAAGAATATCTACGACAAGGAAGAGCTTGACGTCGACGCCATGGTCAAGGAGTACGCCGAGTTCGACAAGATCATCGATCCCTTCGTCACCAATACCCAGCTTTACCTGAATCGCCAGATCAAGGCCGGCAAGACCATCCTGCTGGAAGGTGCCCAGGGTTGCCTCCTCGACGTGGATCACGGGACCTACCCGTTCGTTACCTCCTCCAACCCGACTTCCGGCGGAGCCTGCACCGGTTCAGGTGTCGCGCCGAACCACATCGACAAGGTGATCGGTGTCTGCAAGGCCTATACGACCAGGGTCGGCAACGGCGCGTTCCCGACCGAACTCGATGACGAGACCGGCGAAGCGCTTGGCAGGATCGGCCATGAATTCGGTGCAACAACAGGCCGTAAAAGGCGTTGCGGGTGGATAGACCTTGTCGCCCTGCGCTATTCACTTACCATCAGCGGCGTGACCGAGCTGGCGCTGACCAAGCTCGACGTGCTCGATACCTTCGAAGAGATCAAGGTTTGCACCTCATACATGCTGGACGGCAAGGAGATTCACGATTTCCCGACTGAACACCAGACACTCTCGAAGGTTAAGCCTGTATACAAAACCCTGAAAGGCTGGATGTCGTCGAATGCTGATGCCAAGAGTTTCGCCGAGATGCACCAGAATGCCAGGGATTATGTCACTTTCCTCGAAGAGGCGCTCGAAGTTCCGGTGACCTTCATCTCTGTCGGTCCTGGCCGCGATGAGACCGTGTTCAAATAAGCACGGTCGACGCAATGGCCCTGATGGACATCACGGTGGTGCCTCTCGATACCAAGGAGAGCGGTCTTGGCGCATGGATCGCGGGGCTTGAGGTCCTGCTTGAACAGCGGGGCCTGCCCTTTCAAATGAACGACATGGGTACGACAGTCGAAGGGACGGCGGACGAGCTTTTCTCCGTTGCCCGGGATCTTCACGAGCACTGTTTCCTCAAGGGTGCACCGAGGGTCTACACGATCATGAAGATTGATGACCGGCGGGACAGGCATGTCTCGATAGGTGACAAGGTGGCTTCGGTCCGGGCCCGTAAAGCCTCACCGGATAAATGAAAAATATTTTTATCTTCGTTCTCAATATTCAGGGTTGACCGCCCGGAAGCTTTTCAGGGCCTGAAGTACCACATAAAGTAATAATGCCATGATGCCGGTTTCAAGCGATTGCCAGATTCTCAAAGAGGATAACGTAACCCACAGTTTTTGCGGTCTGGCCTGCGTCGGCTGGCTCTACCAGAAGATCAAGGACAGTTTTTTCCTCATTCTAGGCACCCACACCTGCGCGCATTTCCTCCAGAACGCCCTCGGCATGATGATCTTCGCAAAGCCCCGTTTCGGCGTGGCGCTGATCGAAGAGGCTGACCTGGCGCGAGAGGAGCCCAAGCTTGAACAGATCATCGCTGAGATCAAACGCGACCACAATCCGTCAGTCATTTTCCTGCTCTCTTCATGCACCCCAGAGGTGATGAAGGTCGATTTCAAGGGGCTTGCCCACCTGCTCAGCAGCGAGGAGACCCCGGTGCTCTTCGTACCGGCCAGCGGACTGGTGTTCAACTTCACGCAGGCTGAAGATTCGGTGCTCCAGGCGCTCGTGCCTTACTGCCCTGAAGCTCCCGCCGGTGAAAAGACTGTGGTGTTCGTGGGTTCGGTCAACGACAGCACGGCCGACGACCTCAGGGCGGAGGCTGAAGAGCTTGGTATCAAGGTAGGAGGTTTCCTGCCTGAAAGCCGCTTCGACAAACTTCCGGCAATCGGTCCCGACACGGTGCTCGCCCCGATCCAGCCATATCTCTCCCGCGTCTGTTCGCGCCTGAACCGTGAACGCGGCTCGCAGGTGCTAACCTCGCTCTTCCCGTTCGGTCCCGATGGCACCCGCGCTTTCTGGGAAGACCTTGCCGCCATGTTCGGCATCAAGGCCGATCTGGCCGATCGCGAAAAGGCTGCATGGGAGAAGATCGAAAAGCAGAGAGCGTTGCTCAGGGGAAAGAAGATCTTCCTGACTGCCGACACCATGATGGAACTGCCGCTCGCCCGATTCCTCAAGCACGCCGGTGCGGATGTGGTCGAATGCAGCAGTTCGTATATCAACAAGAAATTCCATGCCCGTGAACTCGAGGCGCTCGATGGGGTCAGGGTTGTCGAACAGCCCAACTTCCATCGCCAGCTCGAAGAGGTCAAACGGACCAGGCCAGACATGATCGTTACTTCGCTCATGACGGCCAACCCGTTCGTCGGAAACGGTTTCATCGTGAAGTGGAGCATGGAGTTCACGCTCATGTCCATTCATAGCTGGTCTGGCGTGTTCACCCTCGCGAACCTGTTCGTTGCACCGCTCCTGCGCCGCGAAAGCCTGCCGGAGTTCGATGAATCTGTCTGGCTCGAAGGGGTTATGCCCAGCGCGAAATAATTAAATGACGAAAACCAACGAAGAAACATGCGTTTAGCTTTCTGGCTGTATGAAGGGACCGCACTCCACGGGATAAGCCGTGTGACCAACAGCATGAAGGGGGTTCACACCGTATTCCACGCACCCCAGGGTGACGATTACATTACGGCCACCTACACCATGCTCGAAAGGACGCCCGATTTCCCGAAGCTCTCCATCAGCGTGGTTCGCGGCCAGGACCTTGCCCGCGGCACGTCGCGTCTTCCAGGCACCATCGAGCAGGTACAGGCGCATTACAATCCCGACCTGATCGTCGTAGCACCGAGCTGCAGCACGGCGCTACTCCAGGAGGACCTTACCCAGATGTCCCGCCACGCAGGCGTCCCGGATGAAAAGATCATGGTCTATGCGGTCAACCCTTTCCGGGTCTCCGAGAACGAGGCGGCCGAAGGGCTTTTCACTGAACTGGTGAAACGTTACGCTGCCGATTGCCCCAAAACAGAGAAGCCTTCGGTCAACCTGCTCGGATTCACGTCGCTCGGGTTCCACCTTCGCGCCAACCTGACCAGCCTTCGCCGCATGCTCATGACGCTCGGCGTCGAGGTCAATGTCACCGCTCCCTGGGGCGCAGGTGTAGAGGATCTGAAGAAGCTGCCGGCCGCATGGGTCAACGTCGCACCGTATCGCGAAATCGGCTCATTGGCTGCCGGATACCTGAAGGATACCTTCGGCATGCCTGCAATCACCGAAGCTCCTATCGGCGTGCTGGCCACCACTCGCTGGCTGAACAGCATCATCGAGGAAATCAATAAAATTGCGGCTGAGCGCGGCGTTCCGCCGATCGCCATGCCTGAAATGCGGAAGTTCTCGCTCGACGGCCAGAGCGCACCGAGCGGTGTTCCGTGGTTCGCAAGAACCGCCGATATGGAGAGCTTCAGCAACAAGCGGGCCTTCGTTTTCGGCGATGCCACCCAGGTTGTCGGCATAGTGAAATTCCTCAAGGACGAACTCGGCATGAAGATCATCGGTGCCGGAACCTATCTGGCCAGGCAGGCCGACTGGGTCCGTTCGCAGCTCGAAGGTTACCTGCCGGGAGAGCTCATGGTGACCGACAAGTTCCAGGAGGTCGCTCAGTTCATCGAAGATGAGATGCCGGAGCTGGTCTGCGGCACCCAGATGGAGCGGCACAGCTGCAGGAAGCTCGATGCCCCCTGCATGGTCATTTCGCCTCCGACCCATATCGAGAACCACCTGCTCGGCTACTACCCGTTCTTCGGTTTTGACGGATCCGACGTCATTGCCGACAGGGTCTATACTTCGGCCAAGCTTGGCCTTGAGAAGCACCTCATCGACTTCTTCGGCGATGCAGGGCTCGAATACGAAGAACCGGCAGCTCCGTCAGCCGAAGTGCCGTCCAACGGCACGGTTCCAACCTTCGCGGCAGAGGCTGCTGCTCCGGTCGCCGTTGCTGCACTGTCGGCTGCCGGCGAGATGAGCTGGACCGACGAAGCCGAAAAGATGCTGAACAAGGTTCCGTTCTTCGTGCGCAAGAAGGTGCGGAAGAACACCGAAAACTTTGCCAGGGAGATAGGGGAGCCGACCATTTCGGCCGACGTTTTCCGGAAGGCGAAAGAGCATCTCGGCGGTTAAGGCAATTATCACTCAAACCATTTGACCTCTATTTCACCATGAGTTTAGTATTGGCCGTATACGGAAAGGGCGGGATCGGCAAAAGCACGA
>Ga0326726_10001958_pt1 | contig 19159 bp, 14 predicted proteins | sample MHFenrmetagenome_2_FD_207603 | JGI IMG/M metagenome (GOLD analysis project Ga0326726, IMG submission 207603) | Lab enriched peat soil microbial communities from Michigan Hollow, Ithaca, NY, United States - MHF15MN | ecosystem: Environmental > Terrestrial > Soil > Wetlands > Peat | place: USA... | reverse complement strand
TGGGCTTTAAAATATTTACATGGGATGATATGACGACCGATTATTATGCCAGGTCACAGCCGGAAGAAATTGCTAAAAAAATACTTTCAAAAGTTAAACCCGGCTCAATAATTGTCTTTCATGACGGATTAAATTTGAATCATGGAGTTGATCGGGAAAATACAATAAAGGCATTAAGGATTGTAATAACTGAATTAAAAAAAGAAAGCTACAAATTTGTTTCCCTTAATGAGATTGGGAAACAGAAATAGAATCAACATTCAGGAAAGAAATAATTGTGTGTTTTGAACTCAATTCACATGGCATTGTTGTGAGCAAGTTGCCGCCTGCCCTTAGTCTGGTTGAGAGGTTCCCAAACAGGACAAGAATCGACCAAAAGTCACCTTAGTTCAAATTAAAAATAGTGCCTGTCATAATTTTAGTTTTTAGTATTAAAATATTCTGAATGTCCGTATTAAAATGACAACCCTGAACAGGAGTTAAATCCTTGTTGTTAAGTTTTATATGTTATGGGTAATACCGGAAAAACAAAATCATAAAAGCTGACCTTTGCACTTTATCCTGTAAAATAGGGAAGTTTGGTGACTTTTGGGTCAAAATTCAGTTTTAACTCTATCTTTCTGGCTTCTTTTTCAGAAAGTAAAGGTTCTTTCCCGACCTCCACACAGGATTCGAGTGGTGAAAAACCGTCCATCCCGACATTTGCAACTGAAATTGGCAGACTTAGTCCATACCTCAAAAGATCGTCACCTGACACATTTCCAATGAGCGCATTTTGCCCCATAATCTTAATAGCAATGATACCAACATCTTTTTTAACTGCAAGAGGTAAAAGCCCGTCCTCATTACCATTATACTTCGAAGCATTGATGACGCACAGGATAGCATCAACATCAAATTCATCAAATGATCTCCGGGATGCATTGTTCCATTTATGAAACGAAAAACCAATGTTCTTCACCACACCCTCATTCTTCAGTTTTAAAAATGCTTTGTATCCTCCTGAAGGGCTTAACAGGACATCCAAATCTTTCACGCTATCGATGGCATGCATGCAGTAAAGATCGAGATATTCTGTTTTTAAGGTTTTCAATGATATTTCAATCTCCTTCATCACTCCATCATATGTCCTCTCCATGGTTTTTGAATTGAGGAATATCTGATCCCTGTATTTTGGGGTAAGAAATTTCCCATAACGCTCTTCAGTCAATCCATTGCCGTAGGATCGTGCAGAATCAAAGTAGGTAATCCCGAGCTTAATCGCATGATCAATATGTTTTTGCAGAGTATCTTCATCTGCCACCCAGTTGCAATAGCGTGAACCACCGCCAAAACCGATACATGAAACCATTCTGTTGGTTCTCCCCAACCGGCGTTTTGGTAGCTCTTCTGACCTTAAGCCAGATAGATCTCTATCTTGTAAAGCTGCGATTCCTGTAACGGAGGGAAGGATAGCCGCAGTGGTAGTGATAGCTGCAGTCTGTAAAAATTTTCGCCTTGTAAAATGTTTTCTCATAAAATTTCGGTTTTGATTTTTCAGTCCGGTCTTTGAAGTGGTCAGATTGTCCGGCTTTTTACTTTTGGCTTCCGCCAATCCACCTTTTAAATATCAGGAACCATGAATACTGATAATATTCACCTGAATCTTTATTCATGGCTGACATATCAGCTTTTAGAGGAAAGGGGACCAGTACATCATTCCCTATATTCCAGTTGGCGGGTGTCATAACCTTGTTCCTGTCTGTTGTCTGAAGTGCAATAACTGTTCTGAGAATCTCATTCATGTTTCTCCCTACCTCCTGCGGGTAAAAATATTCTGCCCTGATTTTGTTGTCTTGATCAATAATAAATACTCCTCTTACATCCCGATTATTGTCTGATTCAAGATGGATCATCCCATATCGTTTTGCAATTACCAGGGTAGAATCATCTACAATTGGAAAATTAATCTTCTGTCGTGAATATTCTTTATATTCAACCTGTTCAAGAGTTTTCTTCCATTGTTTATGTGTCTCAAGGGAATCAGTTGAAACTGTTATAATCTTGACCTCAAGCTTTTCGAATTCATTCTGAAGGTTGGCAAGCTCAATTAATTCTGTTGAACAAACAGGAGTAAAATCCATCGGGTGACTAAAAATTAACTTCCAATTACTGCCAAAATCAGAAGGGAAATTGATGGTTCCTGTCGTAGATTCAGCAGTAAATGATGGTGCCTGCTCCCCGATTAAAGGAATACGGAAGTTTCTGCTTTCGGCTTTTCTTAGTCGTTTTGCTATACTGCCATCCTGTGTAAATAAATTTGCCAGAGAGAACATATTTAATGCCAAATTAAGCTGTTTAATAATAGTGATTAGGGTCAAGTTAGTAATAAAACAAATACTTCCTGAAATTAGACAAATTAAACATATTACAAATACTGATCACTTTATTCCGGTTAGAGGTGACCATGGTCCCTGATGTTTTCAGGTAAGATTTAAACAATCAGTTCATAATTGCCTTGCTTTTGCTGTCGCTCTCCACGTCGATCTTTCGGTCGAGCTTTTTAACATTCTTCCCCTTGTTGAATTTAAATGAATACATGAACTGGATATAATTTGAAGCATTAAATCCTATAATATTTCTGGAGTAATAAGCAGTCGTCTCAGTTTCAGTTCTGCTTAATCTCACGTTCGTTGATAACGGCAGAACCCAGACCACACCTATACTGTGGTTCTTTATTTGTGTTTGAATGCCGGGTCCATAGAAAGGAATGTTGTACGTTTTGGATTGTGCATTAATGCTTACTCCTTCATAACTCAGGAAAGCAAATGCAGTTGTTTTTTTGTTTTTGCCAAAACTAGCATATGCTGTGCTTGTAATGGCATAGGAGAAATAATCCCTGGCAGGTATATAAACTGATTGACCTGCATACTCATTTAAATGTCCCTTATAAATCCTTGCATTGATATTGATATACCATAACATCGCATTAATACCGCCCCCAAGCTCATAACCGTTGAGCAGGTTAAATGGTTTTGTAAATGTTGTCAGATGGTTGTCTACGGGAGAAAAAATTACCAGATATTCACTTCCTACCTTATTGGAAAAATATTCCTTATAAACATAAGGTGAAAAATAATTGCTGCCAAAGTTCCATGTATAGGTAAGCTGAAGACGGTCACGATAATCCGGTTTCAGATCGGGATTCCCCTGGGAAACGCTATAATTCTGGTCTGTTCTGTAATAGGGATTCATTTCGTAAATACCAGGCCGGTTAATTCTCCGGTTATACGTAAACTTCAGGTTATGTGATGCCGAAAATTTATACTGAAGATTAACGGATGGCAGGAAGCAGGAATAGTTCGGCTTGGTGACTGAATCAGCCTTTATCTGGCTGTTTTCTACCCTCAGCATAGTCTGGAATCCTATCTTTTTCAGATTATAGGTGATTCCGCCATAAACCGAATTCCGGAACTCGGCATATTCGAACAGATTATTCGACGCCTGATTATTTATTTTAAAATCGTAGCTCATTTGCTGGTAATATAACTGATAGCCTGTTTCAATTTTCGCAGCCATCCCCATTGGCTGGACATAATTCAATTTGGCCGAATAATAATTGCGTTCGTTCAGATTGTCTTCCAGACGGACATAAGTATCAAGTACAGAATTTGAATTATAAAGGTACCGGGTATTTGTAAAATCATTCTCTTCATCTGATTTAAAATTATAATAAGTGTTCTCAGCCGTGAATTCCTGAATCGGATTCTTAAATGACTTTTTGTAAAACAGGGATGCTGATGCTTCATCACTTTTAAATCCATTAAATGTCAGGGATGAAATCGTGTTTAAGGGATTATCATTTTTATACAGGAAGGTTTCATTTAGCAGATCAACATTCTGATTTATAGGTTTGTAACTTGCATTAAAACTCAAGCTGTTTTTATCGTTAATGTAATAATCAAATCCGGTGTTGATTGTCGACATTGCCACTTTTATGCCTCCGGTACCTGAAAGGCTGATCGTCGAATCGATCATTGTGAAACGGCTTTCATTTGTGTTACTGATATCAAGACTCTGTGAAACATTCATGGCAGTAACATAAAATGTTATTTTACCGAGTGCATAATCGAGACTGCCGGTTTCCTGGCGGGTGATCTTATTAAACGGTTTAATATTGATACCAACATTCCCGTTCATTCCATATCTGGCTTCTTTTTTCAGGATGATGCTTAATACACCATCGATATTGCCTTCATATTTGCCGGACGGATTGCTTATAATTTCAATAGTTTCGATATCAGATGGAAGAATTCTGGCAAGGTATTCCTTGTCGCGCTGCCTTCCATCAACCTGGATTATAAAATTGCTGCTGCCGTTAAGCGTTACATTGTTCTGAAAATCGACATTAACCTGTGGTATTTTTTTTAATAATTCATACCCGTTACTTGCGGATTTGGATACAACTGAAGGAATGGCATAAACAGTCCGGTCAACCATTTCCTTTCCCTTCAGACGCTCGCCTACAACGGTAACTTCATTTAAACTTGCTGTGGTTTCTGTTAAATAAATGGTATCAACGGCAACTTCAGTATTGCCTGCCTCAACAACAACTTTCTTCCCGTTGGTTTTATAACCAACAAAACTAACCCTTATAAAATAGTCACCCGGTTTTACTTTTTCAAGCAGATAGCCTCCGTCTGTTAAAGTTATAACCCCTGTAATCATCGTTGAATCAGGCAGCTGAACCAGCCCGACAGAAGCAAACTGCACAGGTGATTTATCTTTCTCGAGGCATACTTTTCCACTGATATTTTGAGCCTGAGCTGTAACTGAGGTTATCAGTAGTAAGGCGATTATAATCTTTTTCATTTTAATTGTGATTCAATTCACTGCAATGCAGTAACTTTCGATTCCCCATTAATATCCATTGGCATCTGCATGCTGAAACCCGGAGCACTGATGCCCAGATTTCCGGTGATATGTGTTTTTGCTTTGTCTTCAACAATCAGACCGGTACGGATATCAACCACCATGTTTGACTTGCTCAATCCTTTTAAATCGTCATAGGTCACTTTAGCGCCGCCCGATTCAATAGGATCTGCATTCGCTGCTGCCTTTATATTTGATTCAACAGAAATATTTGCATTATTGCCATTTAGCCCGTCCAGATGGTATGAGGTCATTATATCGAGCATCATTCCGCCGGAATTCGTCAGTTGTGTAACACTCCAGTTATCACCGGTGGAAACCTGTTTGCCAGGCAGGCACCATGTAAACATTCCGATCATTGTTTTTAAAGAATTATCGCTGATCATATTTATTATCTGCTTTTTGACAGCAGCCCTTGTTTGCCCGCCAAGCGTTATTGAGCTGGTATCTTTCATTATTACCTCCGATACCATTTTTGAATTCACGACCTCAAATGGCTTTCCCGCAAAATCCATTTTAACATACAGGGCATTCTTGCTTAACCGGTTCATTATGCATGACATAATTTCGGCCGTTTCTCCCGATTTGATATCCCCTTCACTAACGGAACTGATATTGACCATTTTTCCCATTGTATTGGTATTTGTAACCAGGGTATCAAAATGTACTTCAGCGATCATAAAATCGGCTGTCGCATCAATCATTTTCAACGAAAGGGTATAATTAACTTTGGATTCTGTGGTTTGTTGAACCCCGTTTACCGTTTGCGTAACAGTCTGCTCCGAAACAGACTTTAACCGGTAAACCTTGTTTTTCTCGAGGTTCATTTTAAGATTGGCGGTGTTCTGTGCCAGGATCGAAATGCAGAACAGAACTGCGATACATGATAACAAAATCTTTTTCATCAGGCTGGTTTTAAATGTATTTATAAATCTTACTCAAATATAAGACTGAGATGGTGTTTTAAAAATGTTTTATCGGTAAATGGATGAATTTTACGGGTGAATCACAGATTTGACCGGAAAAGACAACTAAATAAATTGACGTTAGGTTCAGCCCTGAATTCTATCCTGCTGCCATCGTAAAATTGTCCGACATTTGCATCTGCCTGTAGAGAGATCTTTCTCGCCTATGATGTTCCGAACCTAAATTCTGATCCTATAAAAAAATAATCACCTGCAGTTATTATTATGCTGTTTACATAAGATCCTGATGTAAGAAACTGTTTTTAAGCTCATCTTTATAGTCAGGTTAAAGTTTTTACTCTTCTAAGGAATGTATAAATTTTCAGGATTGTCTATATTTACAGGAAGAACCAGCCTTGTGTAATCTAAACTGAATTAACCAAAATGAAAAGGCAAAAATTTCTTTTTACCGCGCTTATTTTGAGTGCATCCCTGAGTATGATGGCATCCATGTTTTTTGGCCTCACCTCATGCAGCAGCCAGCCGGCAACTGATATGATTTCGGGAACAGTATCATTTGATGATGGATGGCGTTTTCTGAAAGATAGTCTCTCAGGTGCTGAGAATCCCGGGTTCAACGATTCAAACTGGAGAATCCTTGATGTCCCTCATGACTGGAGTATTGAAGACCTTCCCGGTCAGAACGGTGATAGTATAATCGGCCCGTTTGATAAATCTGCCATTGACCGGATGAGTTCCGGCTATCTGGTTGGAGGCACTGGCTGGTACCGAAAAAGTTTTACCATCAAGGAAGTGGACAAAGATAAAGTTGCCTATTTGAAATTTGATGGGGTTTATATGAATTCCGATGTGTGGCTTAATGGGAAACATCTAGGATTTCATCCTTATGGATATACTCCTTTTTACTATAATATTACTTCATTTCTTAATCCTGCCGGACAGGCTAATGTTGTGGCAGTCCGTGTTAAAAACGATGGATTGAATTCCCGCTGGTATTCAGGTTCAGGGATAAACAGACATGTATGGCTTACACTTGTGGAGCCAGTTCATATTGATGCATCAGGAGGCATATATGTTACAACACCTTCGGTAAATGAGAATTCCGCTAATGTGAAAATTATAACCACACTGGTGAATTCAGGCAATATAGATGAAAACATAGTTCTGAGTACAGAGTTGTCAGATCCATCCGGCAAGGTGGCTGCAACTTTATCCAGCAATTCAAAAGTGGCATCAGGTCAGACAATAGAGGTAACACAGGAAATCCCGGTTAAAAAGCCATCACTATGGTCAATTGATGAGCCAGACCTTTATCATGCAAAGGTGTCTGTATTGAAAGGCGATATCATAATTGATAATCAGGAAACTCTCTTCGGTATTCGCAGCATTAAAATTGATGCACAGAACGGTTTAACTATCAATGGTAAATCGGTTGATATGATTGGTGGCTGCTACCACCACGACAATGGACCTCTGGGCGCAGCTTCTATCGACCGTGCTGAAGAGCGTAAAATTGAGGTATTGAAGAAATATGGATTTAACGCAATAAGAACAAGCCACAATCCTCCTTCCCCGGCATTGCTTGATGCATGCGACCGTTTGGGAATGGTTGTGATAGATGAAATTTTTGATATGTGGGAAAATCCTAAAAAGCAGATGGACTATCATTTGTATTTCAGGGAATGGTGGCAGAAAGATGTGGAATCATGGATCAAACGCGACCGTAATCACCCGTCAGTTATAATCTGGAGCATCGGGAATGAAATCCGTGAAGCAGCCGATACCTCAGGATACAGAATAGCAACAAACCTCACAACCGAAGTACGGAGGTTTGATCCGACCAGAGCTGTCACGGAAGCCATGCTGGGAATGGGTGCCGGCAGTGCACCTGGCAGAAGCAGATGGGATGATTTCGAAACACACCTGAAATTACTTGATGTTGTAGGATACAATTATGCCTATTCAAGGTACGAATCTGATCATGAAAAATATCCAGCCAGGATTATGGTTGGGACTGAAACAAATCCTCCGTTTGCATTGGAGAACTATGAACTGGTTAAGAAACTTCCCTATGTAATCGGGTATTTTGTATGGACGGCTACGGATAATATCGGAGAAGCTGGAGTTGGTATGCCACAACTTCGCGATGTCGGGGAGGTTATTAATCAAAGACCATCTAATGCTCCTGCAGGTCCCGGACCTGCTGGTCAGCCGGGCGCACCAGCTCCAAACTTAACCGGTCCTCCTGCAGATATGCCTGGCATGCCGGGTACTCCGGGTGCACCACGTGTGCAAGGTGCCAGTCCGGCAGGGCCGCCGGCTGGAATACCTGGGAGTGGATTTTTCAGACGCGATACCTGGCCTGTATATACAAATTATCAGGGTGATATTGACCTGATTGGGAACAGAAAGGTTCCTTCATATTATCAGTATGTTGTCTGGGGTAAAAGCAAAGTTGAAATATTTGTGCACCGTCAGATACCGGAAGGCAAAAAAGAGGTCACAAGCCGCTGGGGATTTCCGGATGAACTGAAGAGCTGGAATTGGCCAGGTAATGAAGGTAAAAAATTTCAGGTACATGTTTACACCCGTTCGCAGCAGGTTAAACTTGAGTTGAATGGTAAGATTATCGGAGAACAGACTGTGGACCCGGGGAAATCCATTACAGCCACATTTGAGGTTCCTTATCAGCCCGGAACACTTATTGCACATTGTTATGATAATGGCAAGGAAACAGCAAAGCAGACTCTAAAAACAACCGGAAAGCCGGCATCTATAAGGCTGGTTGCTGACAGGACCAAAATCAGGGCGGACCATAATGATCTCTCTTATGTAAGAGCTGAGATAATAGATTCAAAAGGGAACATTGTTCCTGATGCAGATGATATACTTGTGAACTTTGAAGTTACAGGAAACGGATGGGTTGCCGGTGTTGGAAGCGGTAATCCGAGAGATATGTCAAGTTTTCAGCAGCCAAAGAAGAAAGCTTATCAGGGAATCTGTCTGGCAATAATTCAGCCAGAGACAACCCCCGGAAAAATCAGCGTCAGGGCTACGGCCGAAGGATTAAAGCAGGCTTCTATTATAATAATATCTAAATAGCCGGACCTGAAAGATAAGCATGAGCTTAATTAAATGGCAAAGCAAACACTCCTGACCATCTTTGGCCGGATAAATTTGACCACCAATACAAGGAGTTAAATGCTTTTTAATATCAGGTTTTGAATGATGAGAAGCAGTTTCAATCTATTCTTCCATTGATAGCCGGATTTTTTCCCCCTCTCTCTTTTCAGTCAGAGTGTTAACCCGGGATAATACAATTTCCTTTTTCCCGGGATAGTATTTCAAAACCCTTAGTAATCCGTTACCACATTTATCTCCTGATCCATTTAGCCTTTCATTCTGATAATCCGTAAGAATTTCAAAAACTATTCTTTTTTCTCCTGAATCTTCTGACTTTTCTATTTTCTTTTCGAATTCACCTGATTTATGTCCACATAATACCATTAGAACATTAGGATTATCCTTAACTAGTTTTTTATACAATGTAGTTGCATTATTTCCCTTAGCATTACCCGTATTATCCACACCCTCCATTCCAAAATCACCCAGATCATCAAGCCGGTTCCCTTCAGGATCAATAAAATCATGAGTAACTATAATTACTTTTCTTGAAATGTTTTTGGAAATAATAAGATTTGCCCATGATATAACAGCATCACGGGGAGCAATCTCGAGGTTCATTATCATGAATTTTATACCGTCACATTCGAACAGACAAAAATAGTTATCAATTTTCCCGGATTCAAAGAATCCCCCTTTCCACCATGAGCCAGGCTTATCAAACCGTGATACAGGGAAATACTTGTTTAATAATTCTGTATGCCGGGTACCATCATACCTTGCTTTATACTTATCCGGATCTTTTATATCATTATCTCCGTATACTATAGAATACGGAATACCGGAATTCTCAAGGGTTTTGAAACAAGAACTTGCAACTTTCCATTCATATTCCTGATCTTCATCCGTAATATCACCCATATGAATAACATATTTGATATTGAGAAGATTCTTGTTCTTTACAATCCAATCCACTTGTTTGTGGAAAATTTCAGGATGGCTGAACGAGTAATACTGTGTGTCGGGAAGTATAATAAATGAAAAATAATCCTTTTGACTGATATATGATAAACATGTCAGGCTTTGGATTAAAATCAGGATGAAAAGTATTTTGTGGATTCTTTTTGTCATGATCTATAGATCGTCGTTCCTTTATATTTCAAAGATATAAAAAGCAGATAAATGAATATAAAAGAACCAGTTTTGAATAATACCTATCCTTTTCCTAAAATCACCGGACATATATTTAATATCTTTAACTTAACAGATAAATAAATTTATACTGACAGGAATGAAAAAGTTATTTCATCTTAACGGGATACTCTGGCAAACGATGATAATCGTTTTTCTGGCAAATATCTGTATCGCATCAGGCCAGACCGGGAAAAAACAACAATTTCCCATACCTGAAAACATCAATAAGATTTTTCAGACCTCTTGTATGCCATGTCATGGAAATGATGGTGGCAGATTACCCAAATCAAGGTTATACTTTTCAAGATGGGCAGGATATGGTACAGCCAAGGAAGTAGAAAAAGCTTCATTGATATGCTCATCAGTCAGGAAAGGTAAAATGCCTCCAAAATCAGCGAGGGATTCAAAACCTGAACTTATTCCGACAAAAGAGCAGATCGACTTAATTTGTAATTGGGCTGAATTACTTAAATCAGAGAAGAAGGAAAAATGAACATCAATAATTAATTAAATATGACTATCAAACAAACAATATTGGATTACAAGTATTCAATAGGACTGGTGCTGATTTTTGTCCTGATAGAAAATATAGCCTGGATCATTGAACCAACTTTTTTTGGGAAGCTTCTGGATGCGCTGATCGGCCACTTTTATGATCATGAAAAGATAAACTATTTCATTCCTCTTTTGATATGGATAATAGTTTATTTTATCAATGTTGTGGGAGGATCGCTACACAGGCTTTTCAATGGTGGTATTTTTGCAAGGATGTATGCTGATGTTGCTACAAATGTCATTGATGAATCAAAATCGCGGGGAGACCAATATTCAAAGATGCTGGTAAGAGCTGAACTTGTCAAAGAGTATATAATTTTTTTTAAGGAACGTCTTCCTGAAATGCTGTGGCAGTTATCGGCATCCGCAGGAGCAATAATTGCTCTGTTTTTCTACGATTACCGCATCGGATTGGTATGTCTCGCAGTGATAGTACCTGTTGCATTAATTAATAATCTAAACCGGAAAAAAGTAACACATTTTCAGAAAGATATTCATGACAACCAGGAAGAACTTTATAAACTGATTGAAAACCGTGATACCTCTAAAATACATCAGTTTTTTTATAATATGGTTCCTCCTAAAACAAGGATTGCAAGGTGGAATTCTTTTAGCTTTACTATTGTGAAGACCTTACTTGTAATAATATTCATAGTTGTTTTATTTATTTGTATCGATCTCGATGATTTCTCTACAGGGAAAATATATTCAATTGTAGCTTATTTATGGACTTTCATTGGGCAGACTGATTACCTGCCTGACCTCATGGAAAGTCTTGGTTCTATTAAGGACCTGAACATAAGATTTGAACAGGATAGCCAGGCAAATACAGATCAGCAGCCTGTTCTAATCTGATAAAGTTATATGAGAACTTAAAAATCAGACCCTGATATAATATTCCAAAAAACAACTGATTTAAAATTCAGGAAATAAATTACAGATTATGGCAAATAAAGAATCCTTTGGCTGGCAAAAAATGCTTGAAGGTCATCCATGGTTCAATTGTGATGGCTGTTATCCTATTTCTGCTTATTCTGAATTTATGCCTTCCCCGCTGGTGGGAAGAAAACCTTTGGGTGAAACAGATCACGTTTTATTCTCCGATGCTGACCCTTTTGGCTGGCATATTACCGAGATCGAGGAGGAATATGAACTCCGGTCTGGTATTGAACAAGCCGGATGCCAGATAATGGATAACCTTATTAAGCTTGGCAAGGGATTATCAGAACATAATATACATGGCCATGGTGGAGAAAACCTGAAAGATAATCCTTACTGGCCTTCTGAAATTGCATCAAAAGCAGGAACATTACTACATGAAAGATATGTGACTCTGCTTCCGCTTATGCTTTCCCGTACCCAGGATGATAAAGGCAGAATAATCTGGTCTCTTTTCGGTAACAGCATCCATGATCCGGAAACAACTTTCTGGAAAAACTTCTATTCATCCCCTGGCGTTGAAATTGCTGCGGATGAATCGGTTTCTTTTTTCACCGGCATTCTGTCAAATGCATACAATGAAAAGTTATCTGACAGCAAATCGCTTTTTGACGCAGGATTCAGGATTATGCCAGCGGAAACTGTTCTGCCATCATGGACCAAACCATTTATCCTAAACGGTGATTCTTCTTTCAATCAGATCAGATACCTGCTTACATTTAAGCCTTTCGCTTCATTAACTACCGGGATCAGGGAGCTATATCTTTCAGGCAAATTGTCACTATTGCCATTTCCTGGCAGTCTTGTATTCTGGGGTATGCCCGGTTATGAGAAGCTGAAAAAAGAATTTCCACTTGCCGGTCAGATTCCTCTGCTGAATCTGGTAGCACGCAACAGGGGAATCGGTGGATTAAAGGTTGCACAATCCGGATGGATTCATGAGCCGCATCCGGGTACTGTTCATATAGTCAGCGAAGAACTGCTGCATGAATCTTATCATCGTACTCACCGCTGGCAACGCCTGCACAGATATCAGGATGAGCTTAATGAAGTTGCTCAAAAAATAAAACTGGTTAAGGTATTATTCAGCACCGAACCGGATGCAATGGGATTATATGATAAACCATTAGCCCGTAACAGCCATATCTGGAACCACAGATTTGAGCTGTTGCTTGATGGTCCCAATGCAACCCGGAAGAAAATAATGGAGGCTGAAAAAACCATTCTTGAGGGAGGTCTTTTCGGATATCGTTTCTTCTTCCCGCCAATGCGTGCGGGTGAATATGATGTATATCTTCACAGACCTTTGATTGCTTATCTGCCTGCTGGTTCGGATAATGCTGAGATTAAAACTGAAATGCTCAAAGGGTATATAACAGGATATCATAAGAATGACAGAGAAATGCAACATCCTGTTGAAATGTGGCCTCGTCTTCTAAAACGGGAACTATACCTTTCAGCTCTGAATGATTTTAAAAACGACAACGATCATTATACTCACCAGACATCATTGAACATTCTTTCACTGCTGGATGCATGGCATATGCAGAATGAGAACCCCTTACAGCGATCATACGCCCGCAGGCTTCTGAACATCTCAAAACAGAAAAGTCTTGAACAGTGGCTCGATGAGCTGGCTGTTCATTCTGCACCCCAGGAAGCAGGAATAAAGATGCAGAGAGCTCTTTCGGAAATCATCGAATCACAGAAGATTCCAGTCCTCCCTGAAGCGATAACCTATTCTGAAACTGCAACCCGACGTTTTGAAGAAAACTGGTGGAACGACATCAGGTACCTTGCCCATGGTCAGTACATAAACAAGGATAATGCTGATATTGCGCTGGACAGCATAACACTTGCTTATATTGAGAATCAGCAGCGTGATCTTGAAAGTCTTGGCGACTATTTTGTAATGCGACATCGCAGGGCGATATTTGATGCGGGGATGGAGGGAATTTCCGTTTGTGGTGAATTGCCTTTCAAGTGGCAGACTGATTTTGAGTTTCCGATGTTTGGCGGCTGGGAAGGTAACCAGAAAGATGAAACCTATGAAAGAAATATTCTTGTAGTTATACCAGGAAAGAACAGGAAGCAGGCAGTTGTTTTTGGCGACCATTATGATACTGCTTATATGGAAGATATCTATGATAAGGAAAGAGGTGGATCAGGGGCACGCCTTTCGGCTCATGGAGCTGATGACAACTATTCTGCCAGTTCGACTCTTTTGCAGGCTGCACCAATTTTCCTAAAGCTGTCAAAGGAGGGCAAGCTCGAACGTGATATCTGGCTGATACATCTTACCGGAGAGGAATTTCCTTCCGACTGCATGGGAGCAAGGAATTTCTGTCAGTTGCTGGTTGAGAAAAGGACAAGGTTAAAAACAGGCAATGATACAATTACTGAACTGTCAGATACCGAAATCGTTGGAGTATTTATTATGGATATGATCGGTCATAACCGCGAAAACGATCAGGATATTTTTCAAATCTCCCCGGGAAAAAGTGCTAAATCCTTACAGCTGGCCCGGCAGGCTCATCTGGCAAATATGATATGGAATGCATATACACAAGAGTGGAATCAGAATCCTGAGAGACAGCACCTTGGAATGGGGAAACGAATTACAGGGACACAGGAGATACCGGAAATTGCAAAATACCTTCCTCTTGAAGGAGAAGTCCGTACCCGCTATAATCCTCATAGTTCAATCTTCAATACTGATGGCCAGATATTTTCAGATATTGGAGTTCCGGTAGTGCTTTTTATGGAGAACTATGACATTAACAGGAGCGGTTATCATGATACGAAAGATACTCTTGAGAATATTGATCTGGATTACGGAGCCGCATTTGCTGCAATAGCTATCGAGACTGTCGCACGGATCGGATGCCTTATTTTTGAGGATAAATAAACACAGTCTCAATTCTAAAAGAACAAGTTTGACGAAAACTGTAATTAAAGGACAATTATTATGAATCAATTCCCATCATCTTTTTGGAGCTTATCTGTGACTGACATGCTGCAAAAACTTGAAGCAAAAAAGGAAGGATTGACAAGTGTTGAAGCCCAAAAAAGGCTTACCCTTTATGGCTCAAATCTTCTAAAGCCAAGAAAACGCACGGATGTGTTTACACTTCTGATTTCCCAATTCAAAAGTCCTATTATTCTTATCCTTTTCTTCGCAACCGGATTGTCGTTTTTTCTGCATGATAAGGTAGATGCATTAATAATTCTGGTAATTGTACTTGCCAGCGGTTTGCTGGGATTCTGGCAGGAACATGGTGCATCTAATGCAGTAGAGAAACTTCTGTCTATTGTTCAGATTAAAGTATCAGTGATGCGTGATGGAATTACCAAAGAAGTTCCCCTGGAACAGATTGTACCGGGGGATATTGTAGTTCTGAATGCCGGTGATATTATACCCGGGGATGGGCTGGTTCAGGAGTCAAAAGATCTTTTTGTAGACGAAGCCATGCTGACAGGTGAGACTTTCCCGGTTGAAAAGATGACGGCAGTGGTGCCGCCTGAAACTCTTCTGGGTCAGCGTACTAATGCTCTTTGGATGGGGACACATGTTGTGAGCGGTAGTGCAACTGCATTAATTGTTCATACAGGTAAAGAAACCGAGTTCGGCAAGGTATCTGAACGGTTAAAACTCAGGCTCCAGGAAACGGAATTTGAACACGGAATCCGTCGTTTTGGCTATTTTCTCATGGAAGTCACATTGATACTAGTGGTCGGTATCTTTGCCATTAATGTCTATTTAGCACGTCCTGTACTTGACTCATTCTTATTTTCTTTGGCATTAGCTGTCGGACTTACTCCTCAATTATTACCAGCAATAATCAGTATCAACCTTTCCCATGGCGCTAAACGGATGGCTCAAAAGAAGGTAATAGTAAAGCGGCTTTCTTCGATTGAAAACTTTGGCAGTATGAATGTTATCTGCTCCGATAAAACAGGCACCCTGACCGAAGGAATCGTGCAGCTTCAATCTGCTCTTGATGTAGATGGAAATGAGAGCAAGAAAGTGCTTCTTCATGCTTATATCAATGCTTTTTACGAAACCGGATTTACAAATCCGATAGACGAAGCTATCCGTAACAATGAACATTTTGACCTGTCTGGTTACCAGAAACAGGACGAAATTCCCTACGATTTTATTCGCAAACGGTTGAGTATTCTTGTTTCACATGATAATTCACACCTTATGGTGACCAAAGGAGCTATGCAGAATGTTCTTGAAATATGTTCATCAGTCGAAACTAATGATGGGAAAGTAGTTGACATAGCTATAAAATCGGGCCAAATCCAGAAGCACTTTATGGAATTCAGTAACAAGGGATTCCGGACTCTCGGAGTTGCTTACAAGGATTTGGGATCAGATTCACGTTTCACTAAAGAACAAGAATCAGGTATGATCTTTTCGGGATTTCTAATTCTTTTTGACCCGCCAAAACCAAATATCCTTGATACGATTACCAGACTTAAGAAGCTTGGAGTTGCACTAAAAATTATCACTGGCGATAATCACCTCGTGGCAGCTAACATCAGTCAACAGATGGGATTAAAGAATACAAAAATCCTGTCGGGGTCAGAACTTAGTCATTTAAGCGATTCTGCTCTTCTGAGGAAAGTGGGAGGGGTGGATATTTTCGCAGAAATCGAACCCAATCAAAAAGAACGTATAATTCTTGCTCTGAAAAAAGCCGGGAATGTTGTAGGTTACATGGGTGACGGTATTAATGATGCATCAGCTTTACATGTTGCTGATGTAGGCATTTCTGTTGAAAGTGCTGTGGATGTCGCTAAGGATGCAGCCGATATTGTATTGCTCGAAAAGGGACTTGATGTTTTGGTGCAGGGTGTCCTCGAAGGCAGGACAACATTTGCCAATACACTCAAGTATGTATTTATGGCAACAAGCGCTAATTTTGGTAATATGTTCAGTATGGCCGGAATATCTTTATTTCTCCCGTTTCTGCCATTGCTACCCAAGCAAATTTTGTTGACTAACCTGCTTACAGATTTCCCGGAGATGACAATCGCTACAGATAATGTGGATGACGAAATGGTTAACTATCCACGTCGCTGGGATATAAAAGCAATCCGCAAGTTCATGGTAACGTTTGGGATTGTGAGTTCAGTGTTTGACTTTCTCACCTTTGGTTTGCTTTTACTGGTACTTCATGCTACTCAGGTTCAGTTCAGAACAGGTTGGTTTCTGGAATCTGTTATTTCAGCATCCATGATAGTACTTATTATACGAAGCAGGAGACCTTTCTTCAGAAGTCAACCAGGAAAATATCTTTTAATCGCAACTCTTTCAATTTTTGGTGTGACATTGATCTTACCCTACACTCCTCTTGCCGCGGTTTTTGGATTTAGTCCTCTACCAATTCATTTCATCCTGTTAATCGGGTTAATCGTAGTATTTTACATTTTCGCAACCGAATTAGTAAAGAAGGTTTTTTATAAGAGGGTAAAATTTTAAATGAATATTTGTACATGCATCAAGACAATCAGGATAGTTTCGACCACCACGAGCCCGGGTTAAAAACAGGTTGTTTATTTATGTTTTAACACTGTCAGTTTTTTTTAAGAGGAGACAGATCTTCAGAGCTTCATCTGCATGACGCTGAGTTTCTGTCTGAGAATCAAAGATAAAAACTACTTTCCCTGATTTATCTGCAACATAAGTAACGCGGCCCGGAATTGACCCAAAAAACTTTGTCGGTACACCGAATAATTTTCTTACAATATTTTTATTATCACTTAAAATGGTATAAGTGAGCCTGTTTTTTTCAGCGAATACTTTATGGCTTTCGACCGACTGACCGCTTATGCCAATTAAAACTGCATCTGCCTCATCAAATACATCAGACAGATCACGGAAATAACAGGCTTCTTTTGTGCAGTTCAGGCTCCCGTCCTGAGGATAGAAAAAGATCACCAGCTTCTTCTTACCCAGATAATTGCTAATTTCTAATAGATTCCCATCCTGATCTTTTAGTGAAAAATCAGGAATATAATCTCCAACTTTTATTGGCTTCATTACGGAACAACAATTTTATTCATAATGTCAACTTATTTTTCTTTTAATAGTGTCTTTACTTCATGAAGTTCTTTTTTAAGCTCCTCATAATTAAGGCTGTTCCTGTATGCCATCATAATCAGCTTAATTGATACCAGTAAAACCCCGGCCTCAAGGAAAAGTTCATGAGTAAATCCTTTTACAAACAGAGCTACAATAAAAAGTAACCCGGTAATTATTATAACCAAAATTGTCCCGCTATCGAAATGTTTTTTCATATTATTTACTTTTTATTCCTGTTGAATTACTATAAGAAATTTAAAAAAACCAAAAAGCTAAGTTTGTTTAAATAATCTTCATATTCTTATACAACAAATATTATCTCAAAATTTCTTTATTTTAGTTCTTTCAGAATCCTCAATGCTTCATCAACGTGTTTTGAAGCTTGTGTTTGAGAGTTGAAGATGTAGATCACTTTTCCCTTTTTATCAGCTACAAAGGTTACACGGCCCGGCAATAATCCTAACAAATCGGAGGGCACGCCAAATTTTTTCCGTATTTTGTTTCCTTCATCGCTCAGCAAAGTAAAACCGAGCCTGTGTTTTTCGGCAAACACTTTATGGCTTTCTACCGATTGGCCGCTGATACCAATTATCACAGCATCAGCTTGTGTAAAGACCTCAAACTGATCGCGGAACGAACAGGCTTCTTTTGTACAGCCAGGGCTATCGTCTTTCGGATAAAAATAAATCACAAGATTCTTTTTACCGAGGACAGAATTGATGTCGAACAAATTTCCGTTTTGATCAGGCAATGTAAATGTTGGGATGCTACTTCCGATTTTGATTTCGTTCATTTTATTTTTTTGACTATAGGTTAAGGTGGATGTAAACAAGAGCATGTAAATGAAGAGATAAAAACGATAGAAATTCCTTAATTTCAGGTAATTCTTATTATCAGGATACATGTTTCCAAAAAGAGCTTTAAGTTCTTTCATAAAATAAGGTTTGATGTTTATAGTCCACTTATCGGTCTGGTAAACTATCTTACGAAATTTGCTTCGATATAAAGTTAGAGACAAACTCCATGCAATGAATAAAATAAGCCAGATATTTTTGATTAACAGCATATTACTATGATTTAGTTAGTTTGACTGTTTCTGCTTCATCTGCCGTAATTTAAGATATTAGTCAGTTTATTCATTTACAGATATATATAAAGGTAATTTAATCAGAGATATATGAAAAGGCCAACTGAAGCATAATTGAACAGAGCAAAATTGTAAACCTCATCATTATCAGCACCACCTTCAAGTATTCGGTATCCGGCCTTTAATCCAAAACGGTCAGAAATCCTGTATGTTGCTGCAATCAGAACGTCTTCTGCTCTGCCCTGTGGTGCGGCAAGGGCATCGCCTTCTAAAAGGATGCCAAATTTTTCATACGGCTTCCATAACATCCTGAAATTGACAATTGGTACA
>Ga0326726_10001957_pt1 | contig 19168 bp, 14 predicted proteins | sample MHFenrmetagenome_2_FD_207603 | JGI IMG/M metagenome (GOLD analysis project Ga0326726, IMG submission 207603) | Lab enriched peat soil microbial communities from Michigan Hollow, Ithaca, NY, United States - MHF15MN | ecosystem: Environmental > Terrestrial > Soil > Wetlands > Peat | place: USA... | reverse complement strand
AGACACACAAGCGCCTCAGCGCAACCGATCAGGCGCTATTGGACTCGCTCGACCACGTGAAAATCGACCCGTCCGACTGTGAGGCCGTGCGTTCCGGGGCGGAGTGGGCCACGCCTGTCGGCACGTACCGGTTTGAAAGCGGAGCTTTCAGTTTCCTAAAGCGGGTATCTGGGCGTCCGATGGGGTGCTTCTTCCGAGGCACAGGGATGATACGATTCCGGCCACCGACCCCAATCGAGCGAGGGCAACTCAAGCGTTTCTGCGGCGACTCCACCCTATCGACCAGCTTTACGGTATTGATGGTGCGCTTCTTTGATGAGGCCACAGATTCCGCGCTCAGGGCCTGCACGGACGCAGGGGCTACTGCTACGGCTCCGGCCCGCACCGGAGAAGTTCACTCCTGGACGAAGCGAATCGACGACGATCTGCTCACCACTGTGGGGACCATCGCCTGGCAATGGCTCATGCGTCCGATGGCGAGCAACGCCTACCTGCTGGTCACAGGCGATTTCAAAGGCCCGCAACCACTGTACCTAAGTGTAGACGACGAGCAGGAGGAAGCCGTCAGTGTGCGACAGCGTCCCAATCTCCTGTTCGGCAAGGGCGAACTCGACTATGTGTGCTCGTACGATCGGGCCCGCCCGCCCGGGGAGGCAGCACGGCGACCCGGGCTGCTCTACCACGGACTCCACATCGCCCGCTACAATTCTGCGGTAACGCTCAAATCCTCAGGGGACATGAACCTGGATGTTCAGATGTCGGTGGTGGCAACTCGTGACTCCATGATCGATGTCGGGCTGCTCATGGCGCCAAAGCTGGATGTGGATTCCATCTGGATCGCCGGCGACAGTGCCAGCTTCATCTACAACCGTGACAACGGCACCTTGGCCGCGCGGGCAACCAAACCGCTCCGCATGGCGGATACGACGAGGGTGCGTGTCTGCTATCATGCCACGGAGTTGCTTCACAAGTACGATTGGGGGGATTTCTACATATCCTACACGACCCAATGGCTCCCGGTGACGGAGCAGTGGGCCCGTTCCGATTACGAGACGGCTTTTCGCTTCCCGAAGTTCTACAATCTCGTGTCTTCGGGTGAGTTGCTCTCCGACACGGTGGAGGGGGATTGGCGGGTCAAGCGTTGGCGCACGTACAATCCGTCGGCGTATATCTCGTTCAACTACGGGAGCTTCGATCTTCTGTCGCTGCCGATGCTGCACGGGCCGCGACTGGACATCTACCGGAGCAAGAACCATCCCAAGGGGATCTTCGCCGGCGACGTGAAGAAAGCGGTGGCGGCCGATATCGAGGGGGCCGTGAGCCTCTTCTCCACGTCGTTTGCGCCTTATCCCTGGCCGCAGCTCGCAGCGACCGAGATTCCCGGGATTCACGGCCAGGGATTTCCACAACTTCTGCATTTGGCGTGGTTCTCGTTCGAAACGAGTAAGCGTGGCATTACGGATGCGTTTCGCGCTCACGAGGTCGCTCATCAGTGGTTTGGCCACTTGGTGGGGTGGAAAACCTATCACGACCTGTGGCTTTCGGAGGGATTCGCCGAGTACGCCGCCGCCATGTATGTGCAGGCGCGCTATCCCGGCAACAAGACGTTTCTCGAATTGGTGTCGAATTGGCGTAAGGATGTTCTTGAGGTGGGTGGCCACGAGGACTGGCATGCGGGACCGTGGGTGGCGCCCATCTGGCTGGGGTGGCGTTGCGAATCGGCGGCATCCCCGGCGTCCTACGGGAAACTCGTTTACTCGAAGGGCGCCTATGTGCTGCACATGCTACGCAACATGCTTCGGGACTACCAGCTGAACTCCGACGACCGTTTTCTGGCGATCATGCGCGATTACGTTTCCACCTACTCGTACCGTGAAGCGACGACTGAGGATTTCCAGCGGGTTGTCGAGCGGCACGTGGGGCATTCGATGCAGTGGTTCTTCGATCAGTGGGTATACGGGGTGCAAATTCCCCACTATGAGTACGGTTGGACGCGGGAGCGCGCGCCCGATGGGCACTGGGTTGTGCAGGCAACCATTTCGCAGATGGACGTGGACTCAACCTTCCGAGTGGTGATGCCGATTACGGTCGTCTCCGAGCAGGGCCGTCGGACCTTCCTGCGCGAGATTGTCGGCTCGGGCGCCACGTTTGAGATTCCGGGGCTCGAAGCCAAGCCCAAGGATGTACTGTTTGATGACTACCTCACCGTCCTCTGCCGGGAGCGGGTTGTCCACAGGCCTTAAGGGTGAATCAACTCGGATTGATAAATGGAACGATTTGGTCACATATGATGTATAGCGATAGGATGGTGAAACAAGCCCTCGAAGGTTACGTAAGGGAGGTGGATCCGCGCGGGGCGTAGACCGGATGCCAGGATGATAAGAACTGAGCACCGCGACGGATCATAGTTGTGTTGACACGCCGCCTGGCATAACTTGAAAGAGAGACTAAGTTGTCTCAGGCCCGAACGGCTAACCCGAAAGGAAGGTAGTAGAATGACCCCACGACCAGCAAAACGCAGCATGGAGGCGGACGCGCGAACGATTGGTGCGCGGCCGCGTCGACGGATCGTGCGCCGTGGACGCGGTACCCCCGGCCCCAAGCAACCGTTCTCCCTCATCCTCAATCCCGATGAGCTGAACATTCTTCGCAAGATGGCCCGGCGCGAGAATACCTCGGTGGCCAGCGTGATCCGCCAGGCGCTGCACACCGTGATCTTCAAAGCGCACCCGGACCTGGCGAAGAATGCTTTGGAGCGCGAGGTGGAATCGTTCTTGGACAGCGTGGGAATGCGTATTCCGAGTGGACTCGGCAAGGGCGCTCGCCGCAGTCGCCTCAAAAAGCAGTTGGTGAACGGCCTTCTGAAGACCGGCCGCTAGTTGTCACCATCGGGTTTGACGGCCGTGGGATCCTCGGATTCCACGGCCGTATTCTTTTGGCGCAGGCGAAATTGCCAATTCGGCGCAAAAAGGTCTTGTTCGCATATGGGTGCCCCGATATTCTCATGTGCCACGCTGTCACGCGTGCCAGACCGAGACAAATGGCGGAACCCATGTCGCTTGTGACTTTTCCGTCGACTTCGACTCAGACGAGCGCGACCACACCGATCGCGTCACCCCAGGGTAAGGGTATGTGGAACTCATCAATTGGCCTGAAGCTGATCGTGGCCGTGACCGGCGCGATTTTGGTCCTGTTTGTGATCGGGCACATGGTGGGGAATCTGCAGGTATTTCTGGGCCCGGAGGTGTTCAACGCCTACGGCGAGAAACTCCGTGCGATTCCCGTGCTGCTGTGGTTCGTGCGGGCGGTGGTGGCGGTGTCCGCCATCCTGCACGTGACCGTCACGGTAATGCTGGCTCTCGGAAACAACTCGGCGCGCCCAATCGGGTACGATCGGAAGCAGTCGGTCAAGGCAACGCTTGCATCGCGGACGATGGTGTGGGGCGGACTGCTCTTGGTCGCCTTCGTCTTCTACCATTTGGCCCACTACACCTGGCGTCTTACCAATCCGGAATTTCAGAACATGGTCGATGCGCACGGGCGTCACGACATCTACGCGATGGTGGTGGCCGGCTTTAAGAACGTGTTCGTGTCCGCCTCGTACATCATTGCCATGATTCTTTTGGGTTTCCATCTCAGCCATGGAATCGCGAGCATGTTTCAGACCGTCGGGTGGGCGACCACGAAGACGTTGCCCCGCTTTGAACGCGCGGCCCTGGCCATCGCGATTGTCCTGGTGCTAGGTTACATCTCCATCCCGATCTCGATCCTAACCGGTCTTGTCCGGTGAGGTGAGGAGTCCGTTATGCCAGTTCCAGCCAGCCAAGTTCCGTCGGGGCCACTCGCCAGCAAGTGGGACAAGCATCGCTTTGAGATGAAGCTGGTGAACCCGGCGAACAAACGGAAGTTCAGCGTGATCGTGGTGGGTTCGGGATTGGCGGGGAGTTCGGCCGCCGCCTCGTTGGCCGAACTGGGGTACCATGTGGACTGCTTCTGCTATCAGGACAGTCCGCGGCGGGCGCACAGCATTGCGGCTCAGGGCGGCATCAACGCGGCGAAGAACTACCAGAACGACGGAGACAGCGTCTACCGCCTCTTTTACGATACGATCAAGGGGGGCGACTTCCGCGCCCGCGAGGCCAATGTTCACCGCCTTGCCGAAGTGTCTGGCGGCATCATCGATCAGTGCGTGGCACAGGGCGTGCCCTTTGCCCGCGAGTATGGCGGGCTCTTGGCAAACCGTTCGTTTGGCGGAGCCCAGGTCTCCCGCACCTTTTATGCGCGCGGGCAGACGGGACAGCAACTCCTGCTGGGTGCCTATTCAGCCTTGTCACGCCAGATCGGTCTGGGCACAGTTAGGATGCACACGCGGAGCGAGATGCTTGACCTTGTCGTCGTCAACGGCGTTGCCAAGGGGATTGTCACGCGGGATCTGGTAACGGGCAAGATCGAGTCATGGTCGGCCGATGCGGTCGTGTTGGGGACCGGCGGCTACAGCAATTTGTACTTCCTCTCCACCAACGCCGTGGGCTGCAACGTCACGGCGACCTACCGCGCCTACAAGCGGGGCGCCTTGTTCGCCAATCCTTGCTACGTCCAGATCCATCCGACCTGCATTCCGGTGACAGGGGAGCATCAGTCGAAACTCACTTTGATGTCGGAGTCGCTGCGCAATGATGGACGGATCTGGGTGCCCAAACATCCGGGCGACAAGCGTTCCCCCGATGCGATTCCCGAGGACGAGCGCGACTACTATCTCGAACGGATGTACCCAAGCTACGGCAACCTGGCGCCGCGCGACATCTCCTCTCGGGCGGCGAAGAAGGTGTGCGACGAGGGGCGAGGAGTCGGTGAATTCGGACGTGGGGTCTACCTGGATTTTGCCGACGCCACCCAACTTCTGGGCGAACAGACGATCCGCGACCGTTACGGCAACCTGTTCCACATGTACGAGAAGATTACCGGCGAAAACCCCTACCGCGTGCCGATGCGCATCTACCCGGCGGTGCACTACACGATGGGCGGCCTGTGGGTGGACTACAATCTTATGAGCAACATCCCCGGGTTGTTTGTGATCGGCGAGGCGAACTTCTCCGATCACGGCGCCAATCGCCTGGGGGCATCGGCGTTGATGCAGGGGCTGGCGGACGGGTATTTCATCCTGCCGTACACGATCGGCCATTACCTCGCCAGTTCGAAGCCGCAACGGGCCTCGGTGTACGATGCCGAGTTCAAACGCGTCGAGGGCGAAGTCAACGAGCGCATCAAACGCCTGCTGTCGACACGAGGAAAGCGGACCGTGGTCTCATTCCATCGCGAGCTCGGCAAGATGATGTGGGATGGGTGCGGGATGGGGCGCAACGCCGCTGGACTGAAAAAGGCACTGGAGTCCATCGGGCCGCTGCGGGAGCAATTCTGGAAAGATGCGATCATTCCCGGCGACGATGAGGAGCTGAACGTGGCGCTGGAACGCGCCGGTCGGGTGGCGGACTTCTTCGAGTTCGCCGAAGTGCTCTGCCACGACGCCTTGGAACGCGACGAATCATGTGGATCGCACTTCCGTGAAGAGCATCAATTGCCGGACGGCGAGGCCAAGCGCGACGACGAGAAGTTCTGCCACGTCGCCTGCTGGGAATTCACCGGTGACGGGAATAAGCCGACTCGCCACATTGAGCCCTTGGAATTCGAGAGCATCCAACTGGCGGTCAGGAGCTACAAGTAATGAATCTGACCTTGAAGATCTGGCGGCAGAAGAACCGCGAAGACAAGGGCGGCTTTGTCAGTTACAAGGCCAACGACGTCAGCACTGACATGTCATTCCTCGAAATGCTCGATATCGTCAATGAGGGGATCATCGAGCGCGGCGAAGAACCGATCGCCTTCGACCACGACTGCCGCGAAGGTATATGCGGCATGTGCTCTCTAGTCATCAACGGGGTTCCGCACGGTCCTGATCGGGGCACGACGGTGTGTCAGTTGCACATGCGCCGGTTCAGAGACGGGGACAGCATTACGATCGAGCCTTGGCGTTCACGGGCCTTTCCGGTCCTGCGCGATCTGATTGTCGAGCGTGGCGCCTTCGACCGGATCATTCAGGTTGGTGGATATGTCTCGATCAACACCGGCGGCGCCGCCGACGGTAATGCACTCCCCATCGCGAAGAAAGAAGCCGATCTGGCGATGGATGCGGCCGCGTGCATCGGGTGCGGGGCCTGTGTGGCCGCCTGCAAGAACGCGTCGGCCATGCTCTTTGTTGCGGCCAAGGTGTCGCAATTCGCGCACTTGCCGCAGGGGCAGCCGGAACGTGAACTCCGAGTGCTGAAGATGGTCGAACAGATGGACAAGGAAGGATTCGGTTCTTGCACGAACACGTTTGAATGCGAGGCGGTCTGTCCGAAAGAGATCTCCGTGAGGGTGATTGCAGAGATGAACCGTGATTATCGGATGGCCATCTGGAAGGCGCGCTGCGGCTCGGCCCCGAACGTGGGTGTGGGCGGGGATTAAGGACTTGTTGCCATGAAATCTCTGAGGGGGCGGCCGAGTGGCCGCCCCTTCTTGCGTCAGGCCGGCAATCATTGATGATTATGAGTGGGAGAGCAGGCAAGCCTCGTCCCTGTGGTCTCCATCGTCAGTAGGGGCCGATCTGAGATCGGCCCGGGCGGGTCACCAGCCGCCGCTACGCAACGCTCCGGGAGGAAGAGCCCCTCTCTCCATCCGTCCCTTGAAAGCGGGACGGATGGGCCTCCCCCAAAGGGGGAGGATTGAAACGCGCTTGTTCGAAGAGAGAAAAAGCAGATTCTTCACTTCGCCGCCGCCCGAAGGCAGTGGCTCGTTCAGAATGACGAGGGGGTTGCGCCACCGCCAAGGCGGTGGCCTCCCCAGGATGACAAGTGGAGACATCGTTGCGTATTGAGATGAGATTCAAGACGCTGGAATGGCGGGACGGAGTGCTGTTCCTACTCGACCAGCGAGCACTGCCGAGTCGTGCGGAGATGGTCGAATGCCGCGCGGTGATGGATGTGTCTGAGGGCATTCGCAATCTCACGGTACGTGGGGCGCCGGCCATCGGCGTGGCGGCGGCGTATGGAGTGGTGCTGTCGATCAGCGATACGTCTGCCTCACTGGAGCGGGTGCGGGCCCAACTCGATGAGGATGCGCGTCGGCTGAAATCGGCACGACCGACGGCGGTGAACTTGGCTTGGGCCGTGGATCGGATGATGGCAAAGGCGTCGGAGGCGATGGCGACCGATGCGGCCGATCTCAAACGCCAGCTCGAGCGGGAAGCGATCGCGATCCACGACGAAGATGCAGCGATGTGCCGCCGGATTGGCGAGAACGGCACCCACTTCTTGACCAACAAGATGAATGTGCTGACACACTGCAACGCCGGGGCGTTGGCAACGGCCGGGATCGGCACGGCATTGGCGGTGGTCTACACGGCGGTGGCTCAGGGGAAGTCGCTGCACGTGTACGTCGATGAGACCCGCCCGGTGTTGCAAGGGGCGCGCCTGACGATGTGGGAACTGATGCAACAGGGAGTTGCATGCACTCTGATCACCGACAACACGGCGGCGACGCTGTTTGCGCATGGAGAAATCGGTGCGGTGATCGTCGGCGCGGATCGGATTGCCCGCAATGGGGATGTGGCCAATAAGATTGGCACCTACAATCTTGCGGTGCTGGCGGCCCATCATGGGGTGCCGTTCTACGTGGCGGCGCCGCGTTCGACGTTCGACCAGCGCATCGCCGATGGGTCGCAGATCCCAATCGAAGAGCGTTCACCGCGTGAAGTGACCGAGATTGGTCAAACGCAATTGGCGCCGCCTAACAGCCGGGTCTTCTCCCCGGCCTTCGATGTAACACCATATCGGTTGATTACCGCGATCATCTCGGATGAGGGTGTCCGACCGGGCGGAAGAGCGTAAGATCAGGCTCTGCCGAAGGCGCCCTGCCCTCCCTTAACGCGTCAGGCATTCTTTTTGCCGTTTTGATCCCGTTCAGGCTTGAATGCGACTGGGTTCGGGGGCATTTTCCCGCCTCCCTGAGGATGTGGGAGAATGCCGAAGAGCGGAACTGCAATATCGATTCGTTATGGGAGCCGGAGACTATCTCTCGCGATTCCTGACGGTGTCAGCGTCGAGACGGTCGGCCGTCGAGCCAGCGAGAATTCGAATGAGTTGAGTGTCCTCCAGCGGGCGCTTGCCGCGCCGTTGGGAGCCCCTCTCCTCTCCGATTTTCTGCATGGAGCCAAATCGGCGTTGGTGGTGGTCAATGATGCGACACGATCGACGCCCAATGCGCGCATTTTGCCATACCTCTTGCCCGTCTTGAGGGACGTGCCATCATGGTCGGTCATCGTCGCCAGTGGTTTGCATCGTGCTCCCACCAACGACGAGAAACGAAGTCTCTTTGGCGGACTACTCAGCGAGATTGAGGCTCGGTTGTTGATCCATGATGGGTACGATGAATCGCAGCTCGACACGGTCGGTACAGGCGACCTGGCGGTTCAGATCAATCGCCATCTGCTCGCGGCCGACCGGATCATTCTCATTAATTCGATCGAGCCGCATTTCTTCGCGGGGTACACCGGGGGCCGAAAGTCGATTCTCCCGGGCCTTGCCGGGCGCGACACGGTCGAACGGTCGCATGCCGGCGCCGTCTCGGAGAAGGCCGCGGCACTGCGGGTCGAAGGGAATCCGGTGCGCGAGTTCATTCGTACTCGCACCCAGTTTGTCGATCCCACCCGAATCTGGTCGATTCAGGTGGTCCTCGATCGTGAGGATCGCATGGCGGCTTTGTTCGCAGGGGACGTGGATAGGACGTTTGCCGCCGGTTGCGAGGCGGCGCACCAGTCCTACACAGTCGAGATCGAGCAGCCTTATGATCTGGTCCTGGCGGTTTTGCACCCCCCGTTGGACCTGAGCTTGTACCAAGCGATGAAAGGCTGGGAATTGCCGGCACCGGGTGTCCGTGACGGCGGGTTCCTGATCTTCTCGGCGCCATGCTGGGAAGGCGTGGGGGCGAAATTCTACGCCCGCCTGATCGATGAGTACCCCGATGTCACGAAATGGCAGGCGTTGGAATCTAAGCCATACACGTTGGGTCTGCACAAGCTGGTGCGCACGGCCCGTGCCAAGCGGCGGTTCCGTCTCATGGCCGTTACGGGCATGCCGGTCGAGCAGGTGAGACGGTTCGGATACGAAGCATTCGATACACACGAGGCGGCACTCTCGGCGGCGTTGGCACAGCTGGGACGTCCCTGCCGCATGCTGGTGGTCGAAGACAGCGCGTTGACAACAATCGTTCGACAGAATAGGCGGATCTTGGCGCCCAGTGGGGGCGCAGAAGGAGTAAACGTATGAACAAGAAAGTTACGGTGGTCGGTGCCGGAAATGTCGGCGCGGCCTGCGCACAGTATCTCGCGGAAGCCAACTTCTGCGACGTGGTGTTGATCGACGTGGTGGATGGCCTCCCACAGGGGAAGGCACTGGATCTGACTCAAGCCGGCCCGGTGCGCGGTTACGATGTGAGGATCGAGGGCTCCAACGACTACGCCGCCGCGGCGGGTTCGGACTTGATCATCATCACCGCGGGAATCGCCCGCAAACCCGGCATGAGCCGCGAGGATCTGCTCAATACCAATATCCAGATCATGGATGCCGTCATGGAGGGCGTGACCAAGCACTGCCCGAAGGCCATGCTTCTCGTCGTGTCCAATCCATTGGATGTCATGACCTATCGCGCGTGGAAGAAGTCAGGCCTGCCCAAGCACATGGTCTTTGGCCAGGCGGGGGTGCTGGACTCGACGCGGTTCCGCACGTTCATCTCGATGGAACTGGGCGTGGCGATGACCGATACGCAGGCGATGGTACTGGGTGGGCATGGGGACACGATGGTGCCTCTCCCCCACTACACCACGGTGTCGGGGATTCCGATCACCGAGCTTCTGCCGAAGGAGCGAATCGACGCGCTGGTGCAGAGAACGCGTGACGGCGGAGCGGAGATCGTCAAGTACCTGAAGACCGGATCGGCATACTATGCACCGGCGGCGTCGACGGTGCGTATGGCCGACGCGGTTCTCAACGACCGCAAGATCCTGGTCGCGGCCTCGGTGCATCTCGACGGCCAATATGGAATCAAGAATGTGTTCACCGGGGTGCCGGTCATCCTCGGCAAGGGTGGCGTCGAGAAGATTCTGGAACTGAAGCTGGGCGCCGAGGAGCTGAAGGCGCTGCAGAGTTCGGCAAACACCTACCAGGGAATTATCGCCGGGCTGAAGTAAAATCGAGGGCGAATAAGACCAATAGGGCCTATGGGACCTATAACGAAATAGTCTATCAGGCGACAGCGAGGAATTCATGGCGACGAGCAAGGCACCAAAATTTGCGAAGGTGACGGCCCCCAGCGAGGGAACGCCGATCAAGATCGTTGGCAACAAGCGGGTTATTCCCGACGACCCCATCATCCCCGTGATCGAAGGGGACGGAACCGGTCCGGACATCCTGAAGGCGTCACGTCGGGTGTTCGACGCGGCGGTAGCGAAGGCGTACGGCGGACGGCGGCGCATCGTCTGGTTCGACATCTACGCCGGCGAATCAGCCCTACCGATCTATGGCGACATTCTGCCGGAAGACACGATCAAGGCGATTAAGACCTACGTCGTGGCGATCAAGGGCCCATTGACCACGCCGGTCGGCGGTGGGTTCCGCAGCCTAAACGTCAGCCTGCGCCAAATCCTGAACCTGTACGCTTGCGTGCGGCCGGTCCGGTGGTTTCGGGGCGTGCCCGCGCCGGTGAAGAACCCGGAGCGGCTCAACGTCACCATCTACCGCGAAAACACGGAAGACGTCTACGCCGGGATCGAATGGGCCAAGGGGACCAAAGAGGTCAAGCAGGTGATCGACTTTCTCAACAAGAAGATGAAGTGCAGCATTCGCGCCGATTCGGGCATCGGCGTTAAGCCGATTTCGCTGACTGGCACGCGCCGTCTGGTGCGCAAGGCGATCCAATTCGCGATCGACTCCAAGAAGCGTTCGGTGACGTTGGTGCACAAAGGAAACATCATGAAGTACACCGAGGGCGCGTTCCGCGATTGGGGCTACATGGTCGCGAAGAAGGACTTCCCGCAATACACGGTCACGGAGCAGGAAGTGACCGAGAAGTTCGGCGGGCAGACCCCGGCGGGGAAGATCGTGATCAAGGACCGGATCGCCGACTCGATGTTCCAGCAGGTGCTTTTGCGTCCGGATGAATACGATGTCCTGGCGACGCCGAACCTGAACGGCGACTACCTTTCCGACGCCTGTGCGGCGCAGGTCGGCGGGCTAGGCATGGCGCCGGGGGCCAATCTCTCGGACCACATCGGGCTGTTCGAGGCGACGCACGGCACCGCCCCCAAGTACGCCAACAAGGACATGATCAATCCCGGATCGGTGATTTTGTCCGGCTGCATGATGCTGGACTACCTCGGCTGGAGCGAGGCCGCACGGATGATCGAGAATGCGATCCAGAAGACGATCGAGCAGAAATATGTCACCTACGACTTGGCGCGGCTGATGGACGGCGCGACCAAGGTGGGGACATCGGCGTACGGTGACCGGATCATACAGAACATGTAGAGTCGGGATTATCGACGGCCACCAGACGGGGCGCACAGTTGTGCGCCCCGTCTTTTTGACAGCGTCTTCAGGGATGGGCGCGGGCCATCTACCCTCATCCCGCGGCGTTTGTGCCGAGGCCAATCTTGTCTTATATTGAGTAATTCGAGTACCGGCGAGATCGCTGGAAAACCACGTCCACTGATAGACAGGAGCATTTCGAATCATGATTTCCACCAGCGACTTTCGGATCGGCAAGAAACTCAAAGTGGAGGGTGAGCTTTGGGAGATCGTCGATTTCCAGAACGCCCGCACCGCCCAGCGCCGCGCCAAGGTGACGACGCGTTTGCGCAACCTAAAGACCGGGAAAGTGCTCGAACGCATCTTCGCCTCCGGTGAGACGTTCGACGAGCCGGAGTTCGAGCAGCGCGCCATGCAGTACATGTACACCGACGGCAAAGTCTGGAATTTCATGGACCAAGGGTCTTATGAGCAGGTCGAATTGACGCCGGAACACCTTGTCGGGTACGCCGAATTTCTCATGGAAAACCACGAGTACAAGGTGCTCTACTTTGAAGGGAATCCGATCTCGCTGGAGCTGCCCGCATCTGTTATCCTGACCGTCACCGACGCGGAGCCGGGGGTGAAGGGGGATTCGGTGTCAAACCTCGCCAAGAACGCCACGGTCGAGACGGGGTTGGTCATCAAGGTGCCGCTGTTTGTGAAGGTCGGCGACAAAGTCAAGATCGACACGCGGAGCAAGGAATATCTGGAACGGGTGACAGGGTAACCCCGTTCACAATGGCATTGTTGGGCCGGCCGGTGGGTTGGCCTTTTTTCTATTCAGAAGAAGGGCTGCTCCGTAGTGCTCCGATTGTAGCGGCACGGCCTGTCGAAGATCCCGCAAAGCGGGGCCGTGCCCACAAGGGGCTAAAGCCCCTTGTTTACCTAGCGTCAATCCAAGCGAGAGATTTGTAGGTCAGGAGTGGAAGCCGCCAGGGCGGATTCCACTCCTGACAGTCCTCTCCAGCAACTGTCAGGAGCCCTGCCGGTCAGACTTACTAGCCTGAATCATGTGCCATTGTCGGCAGTGCTCCTGACCTACAATTCTCCCCTCCACCGACTGCTCGCCAAGTCATGGCGGGCGAGGTTCCTTCGGCCGAGCCGCCCCTACGACAGGCGGAAGAACGAAAGGGCGTTGTCGCGGAGGATCTTTTTCAGGGCAACGGGGTCATGAGGCTGCCCGAGAAAAGCGCGGAGATTGGTCCCCATGTCGGGAACGCCGGGACCGGGCCAGTCAGTGCCCCAGAGGACTTTGTCGGCGAGACGGTCGAGGTCGGGAAACCACTCGGGAATGCGCTGGGGGGGCACGCCAGAGAGGTCCATGTACACGTTGGGGTGGCGCTTCACGAGAAAGCGTGCGGTCTCCATCCACAGAGGGCGGCCCGCATGGGCCATCAGGATCTTGAGATCAGGGAAATCGCACGCGACATCATCGAGGTGGATCGGATCGCCGTACCTGATCCGTGCGCCTTGGAAGATCGTGGTGCCGGTGTGGAAGACGACCGGGACGCCGCGTCGCGAGCATTCCTCGTAGACAATTGGCAGGATACGATTGCCGTTGAGATAGGCGTTGGGGTAGATCCCCTGGTGCGGCGGATGGATCTTGATCGCGGCGATTCCCCACTCGTCCAGAAGCTGCGACATCTCCCCTTTCGGATCTTTGGATTCATGGGGATCGAGAGAGGCATGAGCAAAGAGACGATCGCGGTGGTTCTTCACGTAGTCTCTTGAGAAACGGTTGGCGTCGAAGGTGAATCCCATCAGCTTTGGAGCAACGTAGTTGATGATGCCGCATTTCTCGATGCCGGCGGAGTCCATCAGCGCCAACAAAGCGCCAGGGTCGCGAGTCACCTTATCGATGATCGCGAAATCACGTCCCTTCTGCATCGCCGCGAGAATGGGCGGGTGCATTTGCTCGAAGGGCGCGACGTGAATGTGCACGTCGATGACGCCGTAGCCGAGAGTTGTGTCGGGCATGGGAGGGAAGTTATGAAATTGCTCAGATGACATGAAGAGATTCCACCAGGGCACCTCTTCCTTGTAAAGGGAGGGAGCCCCTGCCTAATCGCGAGTGTAGGGGCGAGGTTTCCTCGCCCGTTGTGAAGGTGGCAAGTGTCTTGAGAGCCCCTCACCGTCTTGGATGCCTTCGGCTTCCAAGCCACCTCTCCGGTGGGGAGAGGATTGCCCGCACGCTCGGCTTGAGAATGTCAAATGTGGCACGGCAGGCCGTGCCGCTACGGATCTGGGCAAATTGCAGGGGCAGATGCCCCTGTCTGCCTCAAGCAATTGCGTTACTCCTCCTGCAGCGATTCGCGGATGCGCATGTACCCCTCGTAGCGCTCCGGCGCGATCACTCCCGAATCCACCGCCGCACGCACCGCGCAATTCGGCTCGCCGATGTGCAGACAGTTGTGAAAGCGGCAGGTGCCGTGGTACGGGCGGAATTCGCGGTACAAGGTGGGCAGGCTCTCGGGCTGCACGTCCCAGAGGCCGATGGCGCGCACGCCCGGCATGTCGGCGATGAAGCCGCCAAAGGTGAGTGGATGCAACTCGACATACGTGGTCGTGTGCATCCCGCGGTCAGTGGAGGCCGAGACGATTTGCGTGCGTATTCCCAGCCCTGGCTCGAGCGCATTCAATAGCGAGGATTTCCCCACACCGGAATGACCGGCGAAAATCGAGGTCTTGAGTTGCACCAAGCGGCGTAGGTCTTCGATCCCGTGACCGTCGAGCGCCGATGTGGTCACCGTCCTGTACCCGGCCAGACGATACACCTCGACAGCGCGCTCATAGCTCTCCGGTGCGGACAGGTCGATCTTGTTGAGCACCACCGCCGCATCCAGCCCCGCTTTCTCGGCGATCAGCAGGAAACGGTCAATGGCCCCGTACTTGAACTTGGGCTGCATCACGGCGGTGACCACGACCAATTGGTCACAATTGGCGACGAGGACCTGCTCCCAATCGGGACGGATGACATCGGGTCGCGAGAGCTTGTTGGCGCGTTCCTCGATTACCTCGATGGAGCCGTAGGGCGCTTCCTCGATCGTGATCACGACCCGGTCGCCAACGGCGACGGGGTTCACTTCCTTTTTCTGCGCGTGGCGGAACTTGCCGCGCAACGCGCAGTCGAAGCTCCCCTCCGCGGTCAGCACGATGTAACGGCTGCCATGGCTTTTGATCACACGACCGTTGAGCGTCGACGAGTCGGACACGATTACCCTTGCGTGGGTCGGGGGGGCTTGGCGCCCGGCGCTGCGATGGGCGGCAGGACATCGTCGGCGAAATCAACACGCTCATCGACCACCAACGGTTCCGTCGCGAGGCGCTCTTGTTCTGCCGCCAGGTCGGCCGGCTGGAATTCGCGGATACGTACATGCGCGGAGAACGACGAGATGATTCCGAGCAGAAAGATTGGTCCGACCTCGGCGAGATGCAGCAAGATCGAGAAACCGAGGGCTTCATCCTTGGGAATGCCGAAGAAATTCAGTCCGACGATGCAGGCGAGCTGGAAGGTGCCGATGTTGCCGGGGCTGACCGGGATCATGATCACCACGGTGTTGACGATCAGGATCACCATCGCGCCCCAGAACGGCACGTCGAGCTGGAACGCCCGCAGCAGAAAGAGCACGATAAAGGCGTGGGCGATCCAGGCGGCGATTGAGAGCACCAAAACCAGCAAGAGGTGCCGGGTGCTCTTGAGCAGGTTCAGCCCGGCCAGGAACGAACCCTTCACATTGTCCCACTCGCGCACCAGCCGCGCCGGCGCATGCCGTCGAAACCAACTCGGTTGGCTGCTCTGCTTCTTGTGACGGTTTAATGCGAGGTAGAAAAACCCAAAGAGCAGGATCATCGCGAAGATGATCATGACTTCGCCGCGAACCAGCCATTCCGGGAGAACGATCAGGAACGACGCCGCGAAGACCATCACCACCAGGATGACACCGTCGAAGAGTATCTCGAGCACGACCAGGGTGAAGGCAAAGGTCTTTGTGACATCCAAGGTTCGTGAGAAAAGCAGGACACGTCCGACCTGGCCGGTGAGGACCGGCATCATGATGTTGACCATCTGCCCGACGTTGTAGATCGAGATCACCCGCCCGACGGGGCGTTTGTGGTGGGGCTCCATCATGAATTTCAGACGAATGGCCCGTGCGGCGGGCATGAGCACGACACCGACGACAACCGGGATCAGGAACCGCAAGTCAATGCGGGCAAACGAGTTCCAGATGTCGTGCGGATCGGTATGGCGGAACATCATGACGAGGACGACGAAGGCGGCAATCAAGCCGAGCAGTCGTATCCAGCGCCATGTTCGTGGTTGCATCGGGGTCGCTTCTGTCCTTGGGGCGAAAACCTCCGCCGAACTGGAAAAGACGCGCCTTTAGGGATGAACTGTCAACCGGGAATGGGGCGGGGCAACCGCCGCCTGGGGGGGCAATGAATTGGGCACCCGCTCCCCCACCCAACCGTAGGGGCGCGATTCATCGCGCCCGTCCCTGTGCGGGGAGGGCGAGACTTGTCCCCCTCTGGCGAACTACTCGTTGACTGGATCTTGACTGACCACATCTCGATGCGTTCGCATATATTTCCAATAGCCTTGTGAGTTGCGAAAGGGGGTACTCATGCGTTGTCGCCTGATCAGAGCGAAGGGGCTCGGCTTCGTCGTGGCGGCCCTATCACTGCTCCCTGCCCTAGTTGCCACGACTTGCCTGAGTGCCGACATGCGAATCAAGGGAGTCGTTATCAAGAAGGAAACCGACAGCACTATCGCCCGGGTGAGAATTGGAATCCTCGGTCAAGACGATTCGATACTTACGGACTCATATGGAAGGTTCTCAATATCTGCCCGCGGATCAGATTCGATCGCACTCGTTGCCGAGGCGAATGAATACGCCCGTGCGCTGATCGATTGCGACGGATTCCCTCAAGATGGATTCCTGACGATCGAGCTTCCTCCAGCAGGGCCATGGTTTGGCCCCGACGGCGTTCATCTCCCATGGTTCCACGCCGCCTGGTATCGAGACGCATTTAGGCAGGGCCGGGAACGCGCGGGAAAGGACATTGCAGAGAGGCAAGTCGCGATCCCGCAAAGCACTGCATATAGCTTGCCAATGTTTGACGATTCCACGGGATTCCCGTTATACGAGATCGCGGGCTGCGTGGTCAATGACAGCATCTTCGGCTATTCCTACGGCTACAAATCACGCCTGCGAGAGTGGCTCCGATCAAATGGAATACCGCGCTGGTCGCGGAAACCTTGGCTCGGGCAAGTCCGCTCGGCCGCTGAACTCTTCGCATCCATGAGTGCGACGGCAGTGCCAACAAGACTCGATCCAAACGATGACTCGGTGTTTGTATCCCCTGACGGGAAATGGACTATTCTAGTAGCCCCACCCGAGGCGGGAACTCGTGTACGGCTCACGATAGTAGACTCCGTCGGTTCCACCAAATCTCCAGATCCTCTCTGGGGCGGGGATGTGAGCTTCGTGGATCTCTGCTGGGGGCCGATCGGATCAGACGTCGTCGCGATCCGACGACGCGACATTCGTCTGAATCACGAGCGCTCTGACACCACCTCGCTTGAGGTTATGCTGGACCTTCGGACGGCGCGGTACGGCGGTTGGGATGACCGCTCTCGATTCTGAAGTGCGGCTCCGGGCCGGGTGGCGTAGTCGCTTGTCGTTCAGCGCGCATTCGAAGGCTTGGGCGCACTACCGCAATACCGTAAGGCCCTAGGGACACGATTCCTGGCATCCTTGGCACACACTGACCAAGGTCAGTGGCACAAAACGAGTGGTTGATGCGGTGTGCCACCGACCCGCCCGAGGCGGCCAAGCCCTGGTCGGTATGATCCTCTGTGGCCCTGACCTTGGCCAGGGGTGAAGCGAAGCTTGCAGGGTTCACAATCGCGGCAGAATTCGGATCACCATCGACTTCATCCCTAGGGACACGCCGCGTTGACCGGCGTCGGTGATTTGCACCGACAGCACGTACTTCCCGGGCCTGGCGGAAAGACGGACCTGTGATTTCAGGACAATGGGATCATCCGGTGTTTGATACATCCGATCCAAGAGAGTGATCGCGTTGGGATCGCGCTTGCCCGGCTCCATCACTTCGGCCGGCAGCGCCGCCCCATACTTCGGGTTGCCCTTCTCGTCCTCCCAATAGACCGCATTCAGACTGCTGGCCCGGCCGGACTGATTGGCGCGGCGGATTTCGGGAATGGGCACAAGCGTCGCCCAAGCACTGTAACGGCCGTGAAACTCCGGCGGTAATTTGCCTTCGAGTCGAATCGTGACCGAGGCGCCCTGGATGAATTCCGGACGAGACACACTGTAGAAGCTCTCGCCACCCCTCTGTACACCGGGATCGAGCCCGACACCGCCCACATCCCGAATCAGGACAATGTCGCTGAGAACTGGATTCTGTGGGATAGAGAGGTCGATCGACACCTTTCCCTCATTGAGATGGTCTCCGATCACGTTGACCACGAGAGTATACTCACCAGGAGTCAAGTGGCAGCCGAGGTACCCCGAGGCGCCGAGATTGCGCCAGAGCGACGGTTCCGACTTGGCCAGCACCGCCCGCAGCGGCACGAGATTGAGCGCGATTTCATCCCCGGCCTTGGGACTCACGCGGCCCGTGTCAGCGCGCGCGTACACGCGCAGTTGCATCTTCACAACCCCGCTGTCGAGGGTCGGCTGCGAGAACTGGTCGCCGGGCACGGTGACACCCACGGAGACTTGTTGCGAATCGGCGCCCCACTCGGGGAGCAGCGCCGGCGTCACGAAGGGAAAGATGAGTCCTGCCGGTTTGGCGGCAACCTTGGTCTGTGAACTGATGCGCGTCGGGTAGTATCCGCCCGGGTCGCCTTCACAGACGACGGAGAGACCGTTGGGCTGCGTTGGTGACGAGGAGTACGTGTAGATCCAGGTCACGCACGTGTCGAAGTTGCATTTCATCATCTCGACCCACTCGCTCGACCACGGGCCATATTGGAGCACCATGCGCACGCGCACGTCCTGATCTGGAGGCTCGTATCCCTTCTCGCGGCAGAATCGCATCCGTGACTGCAGAAGACTCCAGCGCGCGGTGTCGGCCTGCGCGAACTTGTCCATTGCCAGGTGAAAGGCTCTGAGGTTGTCGATTCGGTTCAGCGACTTGGCTAGCCCGGGATCGACGGCGGCCACCATCTCGGCCGATTCCAGGACTTCCAGGCTATCGGTCTTGGAGGTCGCGCGTGATAGGACGGCTAAATGCCCGGCGTAGCTTGGCCGAGCAACGGAGCACAGAATCAAGAAGCCGACGATGATTCCGATCATTCGTTTCATGGCCGCGTGGTCCGAGCGGAAAGATAGCGCGATTCCGGAGATTTGTGGACGTGACGAATTGCGTTTGTGTCGCCCCTACGGGGCCTAGGCGCTGAAGCGGCCATCAATCCCCGGGCTCACGCCCGGGGCTAAGTTGTATCGCGCCTACGGCGCTCTGGAGCTCCAAGGTGTTGGCGC
>Ga0326726_10001956_pt1 | contig 19175 bp, 20 predicted proteins | sample MHFenrmetagenome_2_FD_207603 | JGI IMG/M metagenome (GOLD analysis project Ga0326726, IMG submission 207603) | Lab enriched peat soil microbial communities from Michigan Hollow, Ithaca, NY, United States - MHF15MN | ecosystem: Environmental > Terrestrial > Soil > Wetlands > Peat | place: USA... | reverse complement strand
CCGCTTTGCAGCAGGTGAGCATCTCGTCCAAAGTGACTTCGGTTTCCGTGGCGTGGCCCCAGAGATTCATGCCGACCGAATCGCCCACCGAAATGAGATCTACGCCGGCGCGGTCGGCGATGCTCGAGATCTGGAAATCCCACGCGACAACACCGACGATCTTGCGCCCGTCGCGCTTCATTTGCTGAAGCGCGGGAATCGTTACTCTGCTCTCCATCCCTGGCGTTCTAGGTGTTCCTGGAGGCGCCGGCCAGCCGTCGGATCGCGGCGACGAGCGCGCCCGGATCGGCGCGGTTCTTTCCGGCGATGTCCAGCGCGCTGCCGTGCGCGACCGAGGAGAACAGCACCGGAGTGCCAATGGTGAGCGCCGCTGTGCCCGCGAAAGCGCGCGTCTTCGCCATGATGTGGCCCTGGTCGTGCACCATGACGACGAAGGCGTCGTAGCCCTTCTTCAGGAACATCGTATCGGCGCCGAAAGGCCCGTCGGCGGCGACGCCGCCTTTTTGTGCGTCCGAGATCGCCGGGCCAATGATCGTGCGCTCCTCCTCGCCGAACAGCCCGCCTTCGCCTGCGTGCGGATTGAGGCCCGACACGGCGATGCGTGGGGAGGCGAGACCGAGGCGGCGCAGCGCCGACTCGGTCGAGCGGATGGCGTTCAGCACGCGGCTGCGCGTGACCAGCTCGATCGCGCGCCTCAGGCTCGCGTGCAGCGTCGCGTGGGCGATGCGCACTTCGGTCTCGCCTGCATCGAAGCAGATCATGAGGAACGCGTCGTGGGGCGGCACGCCGGTGCAGCGGGCGACGAAGCCTGGATAGCCGTCGAACTCTATCCCGGCGAGCTTGATCGCGCTCTCGGTCTGGGGCGCGGCGACGACCGCGTCCACTTCGCCCGCGAGCGCAGCGTCGATCGCCGCCTTTACGGAATCGAGCGCGGCCTCGCCGTGGGGCGCCGCGATCGCCCCGATGTGCAGCTCGCCCGGCCCGAACTGCCTGCGCTCGATCAGGTTTACCGTGCCGTTTTCCCAGCTCGACCCTGCGGCGCGCGCCACCGATTGGATGTCCGGCTTCAAGCCGCAGGCGTCGGCGTGCGCCTGCAGCGCGCCGCGGTCGCCGACCAGCAGCGGGTGGCAGATCTTTCTTACCTGCGGATCGAGCGCTGCCTTGAGCGCGATCTCCGGGCCGATCCCAGCAGGATCGCCCATGGCGATGGCGATGCGAGGTAGCGTCATCAATCCGCCTTGACTTGAGTCGATTCGATGACGCGTTTCAGCATAGCGGCGGGCAGGAGCCGGCAAGTCATTGTTCCTCCTTGGTCTCCGGATATTTTACGGTGTTAGAATTCGCTTGAGTATCGGCTCGTCGAAAAGGCCACCATGTCTGCAGTTCCCGAATTCCGAGTCTGGCCCGCCGAAGGTCTCGCGCGCGTTCCCTATTGGATCTACCAGGACGACGACATCTATGCACGCGAGCAGGAGCGCATCTATCGCGGCGCGACCTGGAATTTCCTGGGACTGGAGGCCGAGCTGCCCGCCACGGGTGATTTCAAGACGACTTTCGTCGGCGAAATGCCGGTGGTGGTGACGCGCGACGAGAAAGGGGCGCTAAACTGCTTCGAGAACCGCTGTGCGCATCGCGGCGCGCTGCTGTGCCTGAAGGACCGCGGCAGCGCGAAAGAGATCGTCTGCGTCTACCACAACTGGACCTATGACCTGCGGGGCAATCTCACCGGCGTCGCGTTCCGGCGCGGCATCAAGGGGCAGGGCGGTATGCCCGATGACGCGCGGCCCGAGAGCGAGGCGCCGCGCAGGTTGCGCGTTACCGTCTTCTGCGGTCTGGTGTTTGCGACGCTATCGGAAGCGACTCCACCCTTCGAGCGCTACGTCGGGCCGGAGGTCGCGGCGAAAATCCGGCGCGTGATGAAGGAGCCGCTGCGCGTGCTCGGCGGCTACAGCCAGATGCTGCCGAGCAACTGGAAACTCTACTTCGAGAACGTCAAGGACACCTACCACGCGAGCCTGCTGCATCTGTTCTTCTCGACTTTCCGCCTGAATCGCCTTGAGCAGAAGGGCGGCGTGATCGTCGGTGGCGAGGGCGGCAGCCACGTGAGCTTCACCATGATGAAAACCGATACGAGCGATGACGAATACGAAAAAGCGGGCATGCGCTCGGTCTCCGGCGGTTACCGGCTTGAGGCGCCGCAGATGCTCGAATCGGTGGACGAGTTCGGCGACGGCGTTACCCTGCAGATACTCACCGTGTTCCCCGGGTTCGTCCTGCAGCAGATCATGAACTGCTTAGCCGTACGCCAGGTTCTCCCCAAGGGCCCCGGCCGGACCGAGCTCGCGTGGACCGCGTTCGGGTACGCGAGCGACGACGAGAAGATGACCGAGCGTCGCATGAAGCAGGCGAACCTCGTCGGACCGTCCGGGTACATTTCGCTTGAGGACGGCGCGGCGACGGGATTCGTGCAGCGCGGCGTGCAGGGCGCGGCCGCGCACGCGTCGGTCGTGGAGATGGGCGGCCGCGGTGTTGAGTCGAGCGAGTCGCGCGTCACCGAGACGTCGGTGCGGGGCCTGTGGCAGCAATACCGTAAGCACATGGGCTTGTAGCGCGGTGGACATCGAGCTGCAGCTCGCAGTCGAGAACCTCCTCGCACGTTATGTGCACGCGCTCGACGACGGCCGGCTCGAGGAATGGCCTGATTTCTTCGCCGCCGACGGACGCTACCGCATCACCACGGCGGAGAACTTCGAGCGCAAGCTGCCTCTCCCCATCATCTACGCCGACTCGCGCGCGATGCTGCGCGACCGCGTCTCGGCGCTGCGCCACGCCAACATCTACGAGGCGCAACGTTACCGCCACGGGGTGTCTTCGGTGCTGGTTGAACGGATCGATGCCCGCACGGCGCGGGCGAGCTCGAACTTCCAGGTGGTGCGCGTCATGCAAACGGGCGAATCCATGCTGTTCGCGAGCGGACGCTACCTCGACCGCATCCGGCTCAACGGGAACCTGCCGCAGTTCGAGGAGAGGATCGTCGTCCTCGACAGCCGCTGCGTGGACACGTTGCTCGCGATCCCGCTTTAATGCGTGATGGTCAGCCCGTCCCGGGCCTGCTGAACGGGTCCGATGCGCGAGCCTAGTCTGGTCGTCTTGGCAAACGGAATTTCAGCCCGGGCGGCTTGCGCCGTTCAATTCCGGCCGAAGTAGCGCCGGGCGCGTCTTCTCCGACCAGCGCGTTGGCGTGAGGTCGATGACTTTTCTGCCCGCGGACACCTCGGGCGAGCGCTCCCCGCCAACCCAATCGACGATGGGCATGAATTCCTCGCGCTCATCCGACGCGGCCGGCGCCTCCATCTCGAAGATCCCGACTCCGGTCTCGGCGGCAGTGACGTACACCTGAGAATCGTTGATGCGGGTCAGGAAAGGCAGGCCGAGGGAACCCAGAAAACGCTCGAGCGGACGATACACGGGCGCCGAGCTGCGCACCCGGTTCGCCACGACCGCGAGGCGTATGCTGCGCGTCCGGATCCGCCCGACGAGCAGGAGGTCTTTCACGAAATTCGCGGTGGCGTAGATGTCGAATGCGGAAGGCGCGACGGGAATGACCATGCAGTTGGCGCGGGACAGCATCTCCTGCAGCAGGAGACCCGATGCCCCGGCGGGCGCGTCGATCAGCAGCTGGCGCGTGTCCGCGGGTACGTGCATCTCGATGCTGCGGATGCGCGCGCCTCGTTGAGGGGCCGCGTTGGCTCCGTATAGGCTCGTTCCGGAGCGGTCGCGCAGGCTCAGCCAGTTCAGGCTCGACCCCTGAGGGTCGTAGTCCAGGATGGTGGTCGGAACCTGCCGGGAGGCAAAGTAGCTGGCGAGGTTGGTCGTGATGGTGGTCTTCCCGGACCCGCCCTTGGAATTGATGACCAGCGTGGTGTTCGTTGCCATGGCTTTCGTGCCCTGTCCGCAGCCGACGCAAGGGGAAAGACTATGCCAAAGTCATAGATCCCATTATTAATTACTTCACAGGGAAGCGCGAAATCCCCCGGCCGGGAGGGGTGGAAATGTAACCTTGACAGGGCGGCCCGGTCTTACCACTATTTGGTCCCTTGCGGGGACCTGACGCCGGGCCCGGCATGCGACCGGGTACCCTGAACGCCTATGCGCACCAGATCCTTCCACGCAGGGATCCTTTCCGACGCCGCCTGGACGGTATCGCGGTGGCGGCACGCCCTGCGCCTATCCTGGTACGTCGCGGACAAGGAGCCCTGGATCTTCGCTGCGGTTCTCGTCCTGATCGCGGCGGCCTTCGTCTTCGCGCTGCGCGCGGCCTATGCGCACCGGGACGACCGGCGGAGTGTCGCGTGCCTGGCGCGCAACGTCTACTTCGAGGCGCGCGGCGAGCCCCCGGCGGGCCAGTACGCCGTGGCAGAAGTGACGATGAACCGCAAGGCTTCGGGACGCTATCCCGACACGGTCTGCGGGGTCGTCTACCAGAAGAACTGGGACCCGCTGCGCAAGCGCTACGTGGGAGCCTTCTCCTGGACCGAGTTCGATACGCTGCCGGCGCCCGCGGGCGAGCAGTGGTTTCAGGCCTGGGAGGTGGCGGAAGCCGTCTACTATGGTCACGAGCCGCCGGTGCTCGACGGCGCGATGTATTTTCACGCCGTGTACATCAAACCCGACTGGGCGAAGCGCAAGAAGCCGCTGGCGCGGATCGGCGGGCACGTCTTCTACAAATAGGCAAAGGCCTTACGGCCTTTGCCCGGTCTCTTCCATCCCCGGTAGCCAGAGCAGGTCGGTCACTCCCGGGTCGATCCCCGCCTGCATCAGCAGCGTCGTCACTTGTCCGCGGTGATGCGTCTGGTGGTTGAAGAACTGTAGCGCCGCGAACCACATGGGGAAGCTCCGGTTCTTGTTGTCTACCATGCTGCGGAACTTCAGCGGTCCGGCCACATTCCTCGTCCAGTGGTGCGAGATGAGGGAGGTTCGACGCCGTGTTGCGATTCACCGACAGTCGAGGCCTTGCGCAACGAGCTTTCCACGTCGGCATCGCATTCTAAGAGTTTGAATATAAACATAGTTTGTTCCTGGCCCGGTTCCTGCTTTATGTGAACCGTGGGATTGAAATACCGCTCCGCGGATTGCGGGTGGCGAACAAACTGACAACACAAGGAGATTAGATCATGCGTGCAGCAATCTTTCTGGGCAGCCTGCTGGTCGTTTCGTCCGCGTTCGCCAACAACGACGCGTTGTTCCAGGGCAGTCTGGAGAAATTCGGTGCCACCGGTTTGCCGCAGACCGAGACCGCAGACAAGGTTTCCGCGACCCGGCCGGCAAAAGTCGTCAGCCGAGTTTCCAAGGAAACTCAAGTGTCGGAAGGCAGTCTCGAGAGTTTCGGGGCGACCGGCTTGGCGCAGTAATCGCGACACCGTCGCGAACGATTCAGCCCGGAAGTCCACTTCCGGGCTGTTTCATTTTTCGGGCGGCCCTCTCCGCTCACTCGGCTTTCACTCCTGCAGCGCGGATCACGACGCGCCAGCGCTCGGCGTCCTCTTTCATAATCGCGGCCATCCCGGCCGGCGTGCTCGCTATCGGTTCGGCGGAGAGATCGGCGAGACGCTTAGCCACATCGGGCAGGCGCAGGATCTCCCCGATCGCCGCGGAGAGCTTCTCGGCGATGGACGCCGGCGTCCTCGGTGGCGCCGACAGACTGAACCAGGCGATCGAGACGAAGCCCGGGTAGAACTCCGCCATCGCCGGCACGTCGGGCAGCGAGGGCACGCGCCGCTCGCTGCCGACCGCGAGTGCCTTCAGCCTGCCCGAGCGCACGTGCTGCACCGTCACCCCGAGGTTGTCGAACATGATCTCCACCTCGCCCGCGAGTAGCGCCGCCAGCCCGGGCCCGGTCCCCTTGTAGGGGACGTGCGTGATCTTCAGGCCCCCGGCCACGGTCTTGAACATTTCGGTGGTGAGAAATGAGACGGTCGTCGTGCCCTGGGACGCGTAGTTGAACTTCTCGGGATTGGCGCGCACCAGGGCGACGAAATCCCGGAGCGTGTTCGCGGGGATCTTTGCTGCGTTGACCAGCAGGACACTCGGTATCGCCGCCATCACCGTCACTGGGACGAGCTGCGTCGGATCGTAAGAGAGCTTGTCGTACAGGCTGGGGTTGATCACGAGCGGCGCGGGAGGCGTCGCGAGCAGCGTATGCCCGTCCGGCTCCGCGCGCCACACCACCTCGGCGCCGATCGATCCGCTCGCCCCGACACGGTTCTCGACGACGACCGGCTGTCCCCATTTTGCAGCGAGTCTCTCGGCGACGATGCGCGGCAGCGCGTCCGCGGCGCCGCCCGCCGGGAAGGGAACGATGATGCGGATCGCCCGGCTCGGGTATCCCGCAGCCGGATCCTGCGCCCACGCGGGCGCGGCGAGCAACAGGCCCGCCAGCCATGCAGATCGCAATGAATTTGTCTTGAGCAAATCGCCTCCGGCACCATGATAGGATACTTTTCGACAGAATCTTACGGAGGAGGTGGTCCATGTCTGCACGTCGCGATTTCCTCGGCAAACTCGCGGCGCTCGGCGTCGCAGCTGTTCTTCCCGCCGACCTGGGGGCACAGGGCGCAGGGCGCGGCAAACCGTACCGCATCGACGTGCATCACCACCTCGTACCTCCGGGGTATCTCGACGCGGTCGGGGGCCAGCGGCAGGGAGGCGGCGGGCGCGTCAAGTGGAGTCCCGCGGCGTCGATCGAGGACATGGACAAGAGCGGCATCGCGGTCTCGATCATCTCGCTCATCCAGCCGGCGGCGTCGTCCGCCGATGCCGCCCTGAGCCGGCGCCTCGCGCGGGAAAGCAATGAGTACGCGGTGCGCATCGCTCGCGACTATCCCGGCCGCTTCGGCAGCTTCGCGACGCTGCCGCTCCTCGACGTGGACGGAAGCCTGAAGGAAATCGAATATGCCCTGGGCACGCTCAAGGCCGATGGCGTTGGCCTGATGACGAGCTACGAGAACAAGTACCTCGGCGACGAGTCGTTCGCTCCGGTGTGGGCCGAGCTCAACCGCCGCAAGGCCGTCGTCTACACGCATCCACTGACGCCGGACTGCTGCAGAAACACGGTGAAGGGTCTGCCGCCCGGGGTGGTCGAGTACGCGACCGACACAACGCGCACCATCGCGAGCCTAGTCTTCAGCGGCGCGGCCGCCCGCTATCCGGACATACGCTGGATCTTCTCGCACAGCGGGGGCACCATGCCCTTTCTCCTCAGCCGCTTCACTCGCCAGGAGGTCGACATGAAGGAGCGCGCGAAAGAGCGCATGCCGAACGGGGTCATGCACGAGCTGAGGAAATTTCACTACGACACCGCTCAGGGAAATCACTCGGGCGCGCTTGCCGCGCTGATGAAGATCGTCGCGCCCTCGCAGGTGCTGTTCGGCACCGATTTTCCGTTCCGCGACGGAGCCGAAGAGATCGAGGGGCTCTCGGCGTTCCAGTTCCGGCCCGACGATCTTCGCGCGATCGAGCGCGACAATGCGCTCAAGCTGCTGCCGACCGTCAAGGCCTAGACGCCTCGCCGGTCTCTACTTTTCGTACCCGGCGTCCTTGAGGAACCGCGCCCGGTCGGAAGGATCGGCGATGTTTTCGGCGAGTTGCCGGTAGTAAGCCCTCAAATCGGTGGGTCTTCCCGGTGTCTTCTTGGCGATCACCTTGGCGATCGGACCCAGATAGCGCGCGAGGCGCTTGGCTGCGATCTCGAGCTGTGGGGCGTCGACCAGATTCCTGGAGAAGCGGACCGCGGGACTTTCGTCCGGCGGCTCGGGCGGAGTGACTGTGGATGTCTTCTCCATGGCCGCCGCGAGGAACGTCGCCCTGCTCGCTTCGGTCGGAATGTATTTCGCAAGGACGCTCACCAGCGCGGGGCCGTCGGTCGCGGTCCTTGCGGACTGCTTGAGCAGCAGCTTTGCCACCGGGCCGATGTGAAAGGTGAGCAGGGCCTCGAGTGCGCGCAGGTCCTCGATCCTCAATCTCAGAGAGGACGAAAGCGCGACGGTGGCGTCGCTCCGGAGAGTGCGGCTCGCCGGGTCGTCCGCATTGGCCTGGCTCTGGGAGTCGCTCCTGTCCCTGAACGCCGAGTCCAGCGCGCCTGCGAAGTCCCGCGCGGTGGGGAAGCGCTCCTCTGGGTTCTTGGCGAGCGCCCTGGTGATGACCGCGTCGAGGACGGCAGGTGAACCCTTGGGGTTGAGCTCGGAAGCGGGGCGGTAGGGTTCGCGGCAAATCTTCTCGCCCACCGTCTCGGACGGTCCTTCGAACGGCTTGCTCCCGGTAAGAAGCTCGTACAGGACGACTCCGCACGAGAAAATATCGCTGCGTCGGTCCGCTTCCAGCCCGGAGTGCTGCTCTGGAGACATGTATGCGGGAGAACCGGCGATGGCACCCGCCTGCGCCAGGTCGAAAGTGTCGATCAGAGCGATCCCGAAGTCGGCGAGCTTGAGGCGTCCGTTCAGCAGCATGATGATGTTCGCGGGCCTCACGTCACGGTGGACGACGCCGTTGGCGTGCGCGAAGTCGAGCGCAGCCAGCAGCTGGCTCATGATGCTCATCGTGTCCTGGAGCCCCAGGCGCAGGCGCAAGGTGCGGAAATCGCGCAGGCTCCGGCCCACCAGGTATTCCATCGCCAGGTAGGCGACGTTGTCGTCCTCGCCGTGTTCGTAGACGTCCGCAATTCCCGGGTGGGCGAGCCGCTCCGCGGCGAGCACCTGATTCTTGTACTTGGCGACGGCAAGGGCCGTGATTCTCGGGTCGATTCCCTCCTTGCGGAGAATTTTGAGCGCGACGGTACGCTCGGGCTCCGGATCGGCCGCCTTGTAGATGGTCGCGAGCGCGCTCGCGCCGATCACTTCGCCGATCCTGTACTTGCCCAGCTGCCGCAAGTGTTCCACGCGCTTCTCCGGCGGCCCGCCTGCTGCCTCACTCCCCGAGCATCTTCATCGCCTGCACCAGACTGGCTCGCATGCGCTCGAACGAGCCGGCCAGGGCCGCGATCTCGTCTTTCCCCTTGACCGAAAATCCCGGAGCGTCGAGCTGTCCCAGGCTCACCTGGTCGGCGATCTGCGAGAGCTTCGTGACAGGCCAGATCACGATGTAATAGAGCATCAGGTTGAGCGCGACGAAGATGAACGCGAACACCGCGGTGAGCGAGATCATGAACACCTTGAAGGTGTCTTCGGACCGCTTGATGGGAAGCGCCATGGGCACCGACACGATCTGCGCGCCGACGACTTCGTTCAGCTTCCAGCCGAACCCGTTGGCCGGACCGTACAGCTCGATCATCGTTTTCGGTGCGGCGTCGACGGTGCTGTGGCAGGTAAGGCAGGCCTCGCTCTTGATCTGGATGGGGCGCGCCAGGTACAGGGCGCGGCCGGTCAGCGTGTCACGCTCGCCGATGATTTCGGGGCGATCCGGATCGCGGCGCAGCTGACCCACTATCTCGGACTCCCAGTCGCTGACGCGGTCGCGGGGATTGGTTGGATTCAGCGTGGCCTCCTTGTAGCTGTAATCCGTGAATTTCTTGCGCAGGTCGTTGAACTGCTCGGTCGCGGCGAACGCCGGAACCGACTGCGGCCGGAACTCGTACTTCATCTGGGTTTCCAGGAGAGGGCGCACCTGGTTGCTGGTGTAGGTGCGCGTCGCGAGCGCCGCCTCCATCATGATGCGGGCGTTCTGCAGGACTTCGTCACGCGCGTTGCGCTCGAGCAGATCGCGCGAGATGTAAGCCGCGATGGTCAGACCGATCGCGAAGATCAGAAGAAACACCAGGTTGAATTTGATGATCAGCTTCATGAGATTCCCTCCACGTTTGCCTACTGTACCTGCCTCTTCTCGTCTTTTTTCGACTCCTTCTCCTCGTACTTCTCGGGGAACAGGATGCGATCCCACTCCGGGTGCGCCGCGAGATTCTCGACCAGCTTGTTGTGGAACTGGGGGTCCTTCGCGCGGCTCCGGAACCGCTCGACTAGATTCCTTCTGATCGGGGCGCTTGCCTTGAGCCAGGTCTCGACCTCCGCGTAGGCCGCTTCATGCTCGCGCGTGGGTTCGACGTTTCTGTCCCGGACGCGGGGGAGAAATGGCGGAAGATCGTCCCTGAAGTATCCCGGCATTGCCTTGATGAATTCCGACGATGGACGGGGCGAGGCGGTCAACGGCTGCCCGGCCGCGCGGACGACGAACTCCCCGCCCTTCACTTCGCGCCCGCCCGCGGGCACGCCGGCTTTCGATAGCTCGACCAGTCTTACGGCGCCCGACTCGATGAATACCTCGCTCGAGTCTTGGCCGATGCGGAGCACTCCGGTTGCGTTCGCGGTATCCAGGCGCGCCAGCGGCATGATGTAGCGGTACGGCTTCCCCTTGGCGGCTTTCACCCGCGTGAATTTTGCCCAGCCCGATTGCAGCGCCACCCCGGGCTCCCCGCCGGCGCTTTGGGGGGAGAGCAGGAGGGCGCGCGTGCCGCGGCTCAGGTTGAGAATGGCGCCATCCTGGAACTCGATCTGGGCCTGACCCTTGGGATCGGGCGTGAGCATATCCCCGTTCTGCAGCAGCACGCCTCGCGCGGCGGCATAGGTAGTCGAGCCCCTCACAAGCTGTACGCCGCCTTCGGCGACCGTGAGGATCCCGACGGTCTGTCCGAACGCTGCGGGGCTTGTGCAGATCAGGAAGGCCGCGATCCGCAGGCGGGCTCGGCCAGCCATGTTTCCTCCCGTTGACGACGTCCGGCGAGCCGGACCGGGTCATTGTAGGACATTTGCAGGCCCGAGCGCCGGGAATGGCGCCCACCCCCGGGGGCGGCTAGGCGGCGCGCCGGTAAGAGTGAGATCCCTCGAGCGCGCGGGTGAGATCGATGAGGCTCGCGACATTGTGCACCGGCATGAATTCGTCCACGTGCGGTAGCATCGCGCGCACGCCTGCGGGACGCGCCTCGAATCCCTCGTAGCGCAGCAGTGGATTGAGCCAGATGAGCTTCCTGCACGACTTGTGCAGGCGCTCCATCTCTTTCGCGAGTCCTTCGCCGACATCGCCGTCCAGGCCGTCGGAGATCATCAACACCACGGCGTTCTGCCCGAGTACTCGGCGCGACCAGCGCAGATTGAACTCCCGCAGGCAGTTGCCGATGCGCGTTCCTCCCGACCAGTCGGCGATCGCCTCCGACACGCCGCTCATCGCCACGTCGACGTCGCGGTGGCGAAGGTAGCGGCTGATGTTGGTGAGCCGCGTGCCGAACACGAAACTCGTCACGCGGTCGCGGTCGTTGGTGATCGCGTGCAGAAAATGAAGAAACATCCTGGAGTAGCGGCTCATCGAGCCCGAAACGTCGCACAGCACCACCAGGGGCGGGTGCCGCCGCTGCGGTGAGCGGCGCTTCAAGGGGATGATCTTCGCGCCGTTCCTGAGGCTCGCCCGCAGGCTCGCGCGCAGATCCGCGCGGAGGCCGCGGGGGTCGGGTGCGAGCCTGCGCGTGCGGATCTCGGGAATCGGCAATCGCAGGTTGGCGAGCATCTTCTTGGCCTGCGCGATCTCCTCGGCAGTCATGGTCTCGAAGTCGGCGTGCTGCAGCACTTCGCGCGCGGAGAAACTCAGGCTCGCGTCGAGCTGCGTTTCCTGCGGCGGTTCGATCGGGGCTTCCTGCGGCTTCTTCGGCTTGGGGTGCAGTGCCTCGGCGACGCGCGACGAGGCCTGGCGCTCGTCGCGGCCCTGGCGGCCGTAGACCTGCGGGAGGAACATCGCCATGACGCGCTCCAACAGCTGCGGGTCGCGCCAGAATATGTGGAAGGCCTGATCGTAGACCTCGAACTGCTCGCGCCGGTCGAGGAATACGCTGGCGAGCGTCCAGTAGAAATCGTCGCGCCGCTCGACCCCGGCGACTTCGAGCGCCCGCACCGCGTCGAGCACGCGGTCCGGGCCGATCGGCAGCCCCGCTGCGCGCAGCACGCGCGCGAAGTGCATCACGTTTTCGGCGAGATGACCCTGTTGCAGAGCGGGGAGCGTCGATCGGGCGGGCACGATGCAGGACGCCAAAGGCGAGGTCGTCAAGGATCCATTCGACAATTCTGTGCGCAGTTTGACATAGATCAGAAACTACCGGGATAGATGCCTCTATAAGTGATGGGCGTTTCTTGATCTTCGATTGAGGAGTGAAGGACCTCGCGGGTATCGGCCGCCATGCCCAAGCATATCGTTCGGCTGATTGTTCTAATCCTCGCCTTCGGCACCGTGGCGCTGATCGCGAAATGGTATTTTACTGCCGAGTCGTTCTATAAGTACGGTCATTACCGCGCCGATTCAGTTCCCGAAATTGCCGCTCAGGCAGTGGTCTTCCAGACGCCGCGTTACTGCCAGCCTTGCCATAGCGAGCGCCATGCGCAGTGGTCGGCCAATAGCCACAAGAGCGTGATCTGCGAAGTGTGTCATGGCGCGGCGCAGGGGCATCCGCAAAACGGGAAACTTCCGATTCCCGCAGATTCCAGGAAGCTGTGCTCGCTGTGTCACGAGGCCATGCCTGGCCGGCCCCGCACGCAACCGCAGATCGACCTCGCCCAGCACTCGGGTGGCCAGCAATGCGTGATCTGCCACAACCCCCACGCGCCCAAGATCGTAGCCGCAGCGACAAAGGTGGCAGGCAATGCGGCAGCGGGACAAAAACGCGCCGAGGACTGTGCGGGCTGTCACGGCGCCAAGGGGATCAGTCCGAACGATACCTGGCCGAACTTGGCGGGGCAGCATGCCGCCTATCTGGCGAGGATCCTCGGGGCGTACAAGTCCGGGGCGCAGAAAGACGTTGCGATGACGCCGCTGGCGCAGGCACTCAGCGATGCCGATATTCAGAATCTGGCGGCCCATTTCTCGAAGTTGAGCTGTGCCGCGCCCGCCCGCGGCCCGGTTCCCGGCGACGCCTTGGCTGGGAAAGCCTTGTCCAAGAATTGCGTGGCCTGCCACGGTGACACGGGTAATGCAAGCAATCCTGCCTGGCCGTCGCTTGCCGGTCAGAAGCCCGGCTATCTCGTGAACGCGCTCAAGGCCTTCCGGGCCGGCCTGCGCAAGGACCCGATGATGGCAGGCGTGACCCGAGGTCTGAGCGACGCCGACATCACCAACCTCGCCGCCTACTACGCCGGGCAAAGCTGCCGTCCGGCGACGCATGAGGGGAAAACGCCATGAAAGAATCCAAGACTTCGCTCGTCGCACGGCGCGAATTTCTCAGCAAGCTCGGCCGCGCCGCCGCGTGTGCCGGGGCAGCCGTCAGTGCTGGGGCGGTGGGCGTCGTGCAGAACGTCGCCGCCAAGAGCGGGTCCGCCGAGAGCGCTGGCTCATTCCCGACATCCAATTACGACTGGACGAAGCACCGCTGGGGTTTCGGGGTGGATGCGACGAAGTGCATCGGCTGCCTGCGCTGCGTCGAGGCGTGCAAGCGGGAAAATGCCGTTCCGGGCGACGCGCACCACTTCCGCACCTGGGTCGAACGCTACGTTTACCTCGAAGGCGAAGACCGCCCGCATATTGACAGCCAGCACGACGCGGTGAACATCAAGGCGTCCGGCTCGGAAAAAGAATACCGCTTCGCCAACCAATACAAGGACGCGAAGGTGGAGAAGGCGTTCTTCGTTCCGAAGCTCTGCAACCACTGCACGCATCCCGCGTGCGTGCAGGTCTGTCCGACCGGCGCCACGTACAGAACCGAGGACGGCGTGGTCCTCATCGACCACAAGTATTGCATTGGCTGCCAGTACTGCGTGCAGGCCTGTCCCTACGGCGCGCGCTTCTTCAACCATGAGAAGCAGGTGTCGGACAAGTGCACGTGGTGCTATCACCGCATCACCAAGGGATTGCAGCCGGCTTGCGTGGAGGTTTGCCCGGTCGGCGCGCGCATATTCGGCGATCTCGACGACAGGCGGAGCCCGATCAGCCAGTTCGTCCGCAACAATCGCGTGCGGGTGCTGAAACCCGAAACCGGAAACGCGCCGAACGTCTTCTATCTCGGCCTTGACAAGGACGTAGTCTGATGGAACCTCTCTTTGAGCTTGCCACGCACTCCGGCACCGTCTACCCGAACGAGACGGTCTTTCCTTGGACGGTGCTAATTGTGGTGTACCCGTACATCACGGGGCTGGTCGCCGGCGCGTTTACGGTTTCCAGCATGTATCACGTCTTCGGCATGCAGCGATTCAAGCCGGTGGCCAAATTTGCCCTGCTGACCGCGCTGTGCTTCATGATCTTCGTGCCCATGCCGCTGCTGCTGCATCTCGGGCACCCGGAGCGGGCGTTGAACGCGGTGCTCACGCCGCATTGGACCTCGGCCATGGCGGCGTTCGGCTATTTCGCCGGTTTCTACGTCATTCTGCTTGTGCTGGAAGTGTGGTTCATGTTCCGCCCGTACTTCGTGCGATTGGCACAGCAGGGGACGGGACTGGTCAGAACGTTGTGCCGCGTGCTGTGCCTTGACTCCTACGACCTTTCCGACAAGGCAATGAGCTACGACGACAAATGGATCTTCGCCTTGGCCGTGATCGGCATACCCGGGGCGCATGGTCTGCACGGGTATGTGGGATTCCTTTTCGGCTCGTTGAAGTCGCGCGAATGGTGGTCCTCGGACCTGATGCCGGTCGTATTCCTGTTTTCCGCCGTCATCTCCGGCGTCGCCCTGCTGATCGTGCTCTATGTTCTGTCTTGCCGGCTGCGCAGAGTCGCGGTTGACTTAGGGTGCCTCAAGGGATTGGCCTACGTGCTGTGGGGATTCATGATGTTCACCTTGGTGCTGGAGGGGCTGGAATTCGCCAACATCGTGTACAAGGCGCGGGAGGGGATCGAGACGATCATGGAATACGTGAAAGGACCGCTGGTCGTTCCCTTCTTCATCGTGCAATTCGCCATTGGCGCGGTAACACCAATCGTCGTGATCAGTTACTTGATTTGGCGCGGGACTACCGGCAAAGCGCTAATTGCCGGTGTCACGGCAAGCGCGGTGCTAGTGCTGATTTCAGTGATGATGATGCGCTGGAACGTCGTTATCGGCGGGCAGGAAATATCAAAGACAGGGCAAGGACTGCTAAACTATCACATGCTTATTTTTCATAGGGAAGGCCTGCTGACCGCCGCCGCCGTGGTCGGTGCGCCGCTGGTTTTGCTAGCATTGCTGGTCCGCCTGCTGCCGCCTTGGGGAGAAGATGCAACACCCGCGCCGTCGACTTGATCTGTTCCTGATGCCACTTGCGCTCGTCGCCTTCGCGGCGAGCGTCGGCCTTCTGCCGAGCGCCTCGGCGCAGCCCTCAACCGTCAAACCGAGCGCCGGCGACGAGCTTAGGGCCGTGTACGCCACGGCGGCGGACGTCGCGGAGGGCAAGCGCGTCGCCGACACGACGTGCGCGCGCTGCCATGGAGCGAACGGAATCAGCACAATCAAGGGAATTCCGCATCTCGCGGGACAGCGTCCGGGTTATCTCAATCTCGAGTTGCGCGCTTACCAGACGGGCAAGCGCGGCAACGACATGATGGACGGCGCGGTCAAGTTCCTGAGCGACGACGCGCTGGTCAAGGTTGCGGCGTACTACGCAAGCCTCGAGCCCGTGCGCCCCAGTGCCGATTCCGGAAAGGCCGCACCGGCGCGGCTCGATCCGGTGCAGGCCGGCAAGGCCGCCGCCGGGGGCTGCGCGGGCTGCCACGGCGAGGCGGGCGTCAGCAAGACGCCAGGAACGCCAAGCCTCGTCGGGCTGGATCCGAAGTACTTCGTCGCGGCGATGAAGGCCTACAAGAACGGGCAGCGCAAGAACGATGTCATGAAATCGATGGCCTCCGCGGTCAATGACGCAGACCTCGATAACATCGCCCTCTACTATGCCTTGCAGAAGCCCGCCCGGGCGCAAACGCCGGCTCCCGGCGACCGTGCGGCGGGCAAGGCGGCGACTGCAGCCTGCGCCGGATGCCACGGAGACGTCGGGGTCAGCGGGAGCGCCACGACGCCCAGCATCGCCGGGCAGGACGCACAGTACTTCGCGGCCGCGCTGAAGGCCTACAAGGACGGGTCGCGCAGCGATGACACGATGAAATCGCTCGCCGCGTCGCTCGACGAGCGTGCCGCCAGGAATATCGCGGCGTTCTACGCGGCGCAGCAGCCCCAGGCGCCGAAGGTGCGCAAGCCCCTGACCGTCGCCGAATGGGCGCAGCGCTGCGACCGCTGCCACGGCGTCAACGGCAACAGCACCGATCCGCGCTCTCCCGCCTTGGCGGGGCAGAGCGTTGAATATCTGCAGAAGGTCCTGCGTGCATATCGGACCGGCGCGCGCAAGAGCCCGGAGATGGCGGCCATGTCCGAGGGCCTCAGCGACACGGATATCGATAGTCTCGCGGCCCATTACGCGCGCCAGACGGCGCGCGCCGTGGTGTACGTCGTGGTTCCGTCCAAGTAAGCGGACCGCATGCGCCAGACATTGCGCTCGATGCAGAATGCCTCGGCATCGTACGCATGTGGCAAGATAAGGTTGTTTTATCAATTCACTCCAGAGGGAAAAACATGAAGAGCATTCGCTTGGCAATAGGCATCGTCGCGCTGTTCGGAGTCGTCGCTGCGGCACACGCGGGCGGAGACGCCAAGGCAGGCAAGGCCAAGGCCGCCGTCTGCGCGGGCTGCCACGGCGCGAACGGCGAAGGCAAGGCTCCTAACCCTGCGCTGGCGGGCAAGTCGGAAGATCAGCTGCTCCAGGCAATGAAGGACTACAAGTCCGGCAAGCGCGCCAACGCCGTCATGAAGACATTCGCAGGCCCGCTCTCAGACCAGGATATGGCGAATCTGGCCGCCTATTACGCATCTCTGAAGAAGTGAGAAGTGCCGGCCTGGGGGACCAAAGGAACCGATCATGAGCGACGCCCCGCTGCACCGGTTTTATCTTCACTATTCGGAGCTGCCGTACAGCTTGCGGGTGCTGTATACCGCCGCGCTGCTCGTGCTCGGTCTGGCCTACCTCTTCGCCGGGATTTACCTGTATCACACCTACTCCGGGAAAGACGGCAATCCGATCACGCTGTCCTACGAGGACATCGTGATCGCCTACAGCGGCAGCGGGAAGGATTCACGCTTGGAAGCGGCGCTGCGCGGACCGATGCGGAGCATGCTGCCGGCGGAGGAGATCGGAGTCGTCACCGGCTGGGTGCAGGAAGGCGCGGACCGGGCCAAGTACGATGCGCGGATCAAGCCGACGATCGACAAGCGCTGCCTGAGCTGCCACGACGGCAGCAACCCACATTTACCGAATCTCGATGGCTACGACAACCTGAAGAAGATGACCGAGCGCGACACCGGCACGGGCATCTTCACGCTGGTTCGCGTGTCGCACATCCACCTGTTCGGGGTCACCTTCATCTTCTTCATCATGGGCCTCGTTTTCAGTCACGCCTATGTGAGGCCCGTCTGGCTGAAGTGCACGGCCGTCGGGCTTCCCTTCGTCTGTCTGACGCTGGATATCACGTCGTGGTACTTCACCAAGCTCTACCATCCCTTTGCGTGGGTGGTCATCGGAGCCGGCGCCATGATGGCAATGTCCTTCGCCTACATGTGGTTCGTGTCGATGTACCAGATGTGGTTCTCTGCGACGCCTGAGCCAGTTACCCAGAGGGAGGACGCCGACACCCGCGTCGTTGGGTGATCGGATTCGGTGCCCCGCGCCTAGCGGGGGGGCTGGCTGGCATACAGCGCCGCGACGCTCTCGATGATCGAGTCGCTGTACGGCAGGCTCATTCTGTGCATCGTCGAGCTCTCGCGCCGGTCGTCCCGGTACGCCCGCAGGGCCATGACGAGATAGTCCTTGTCCTGGCCGTTGAGCTTGGGAACGGCCTGGGCCGCGTTCTGCACGTCGGGGCCGTGGCAGCGGTTGCACTTCTCGGTCAGATCCTGAATGATCGTCTGCCCCTTCTCGGCCGGCCGGGATTTCTGCACGGTGAAGAAGGCGGCGATATTCTCGACGTCGCGGTCGGAGAGGCTCGCGACGTAGGCGCGCATGTTCTCGCGCTTGCGCGTGGTGCGGTAGGCCTTGGTCGCCTGCAGCAGGTACATCGGGTCTTGGCCCGCCAGATTCGGGGTTGTCGCGTCGCTGCTGACGCCGTGGGAGCCATGGCAGCCGCTGCATACCGCGCTGAGGGGCTCGCCCGCCGCCGGGTCGCCGAAAGGCGGCGCCGGGCGCTGCGCAGGCGTCTGCGACGCAAAGTACAGGGCCACGCTCTCCAGATCCGCCTTGCTCAATCGGGGCAGCATGGCGTGCATCGGCGAGCGCTTGCGCTCGGCGTCGAGGTACTCATGCACCGCGACCACGAAGTAGTTCGGCTGCTGTCCGGCGAGGCTGGGAATGCCGGGCGTCTTGCTGTTGCCGTCCTCGTTGTGGCATTTCGCGCAGGGCTGCGCGAGCGCCTTGCCGCGCTCGTAGGGGAGCGGTGCTGCCGCCTTGGCCGGGCCAGGTGCCACGGGCGGCAGGCTGGCGAAGTACGCCGCGACGTTGCGCACGTCCACGGCGCTCATGTGCCCGGTGAGGTCCCGCAGGACGGCGTGGACGCGCCGGCCTTCCTTGTAGGCGTTCAACGACTCGACCAGGTAACGCTCCGGTTGCGCGGCGAGATGCGGAATCGCCGGTGCAGTGCTGCGGCCGTCTAGGCCGTGGCATGCCTTGCAGTCTCGCTCCGCAATGATCTTACCGGCGGCCGTGTCCCCGGTCGGCTGATTCGGGAGCGTGCTCGTCGCGCCTTTGTCGGTTTTTTCGCCGCAGCCCAGCAGCGCTAGCGATAAGAGAAGGCCCAGCAACAAAGTCTTCATCGGAAACCTCGACAGATCAATCGATCGGACACCTGCGTGGATGCACGAGCCGTATTCTATCCTTCTCCGCTTCAATGGCCGTTCCCCGCGGCGGTGAATCCGATCAGCACGAGGGCGAGAAGGATCAGACCGAAGACGATCAGCGTGATTCCCAGGATCCTCGAGCCGAGCGTCATCGGCCGGGTCGGTGCGTCAACGAGGTACTTCTCCAGTTCCCCGCTCTTCACCAGCCGCTCGTATTCCAGCGTGTGCTCCCGGCTGAACTCTTCAAGCGAGACTGCGCCGGTGAACATCACGATATCCGGCGGTGGCAGCTTGTCCGGCCTGAGGTGGTTGTTGA
>Ga0326726_10001955_pt1 | contig 19182 bp, 13 predicted proteins | sample MHFenrmetagenome_2_FD_207603 | JGI IMG/M metagenome (GOLD analysis project Ga0326726, IMG submission 207603) | Lab enriched peat soil microbial communities from Michigan Hollow, Ithaca, NY, United States - MHF15MN | ecosystem: Environmental > Terrestrial > Soil > Wetlands > Peat | place: USA... | reverse complement strand
GGGCTGCGACATTGCGGGTGCGATCCGTGCGCTCGCTGCCCGCCGTGGCATCGATGCGCACGATCTCTCCGAGCTGATCGTGATAGTGCGCGTCGTCGTTCTTCGCTTTGAGGATCGTGGCGATCTTAAAGCGCGTCTCCACCGCCGTCTCGACCGGCTTCGGAAACTGCTCCACATAGCGCGAGTACACATCGAGGGCGCGATCCGCGCTCTTCGACTGCTCGTACAGGTCTCCCGCGAGCAGCAAGGCCTCGGCGCGCATCTCGGGCTTTTCCGACTCCGCCGCGACACGCTCATACTCTGTCGCGGCTTGCGTCAGCTGCCCCGCTTCGCGGTGCACGAAGGCGATCTGCTTTGTCGCCTCCTTTTCGAGCTCATGTCCCGGGTACGTGCGACGGAAAGTGTCCAGCACGTCGGCCGCGGCGTTCCAGTCCTGCAGGCGGATCAATGCGGCGCCGGCGTCGTACTCGGCAGAGGCGCAGATCTTCGAGGTGGGCGCAATCTGCTTGACGCGCAGGAAATGGTCGGCCGCGGCGCGGTACTCGCCACGCTGGTTCGCCTGTTCGCCCTGCTTGTAGATCGAGGCGGCGAGATTCTCCACGAGCGCGGGGCGCGATGTGTCCTCCTGCGGCGTCGCCTCGAGAACGCGTCCATAAGCCTGCTCGGCTTGCGGGTACTCCGTGAGGTCGAAGGAGGAGTGCGCGACAACGAGCCACGCTGTGCGGCGCACCGCGGGCGCGGCGTTCGGGAAGTCGTCGATGAGCTTCTGAGCGGAAGTCTGCGCCAGCGTGAAGTCCTTCATGTCGTACAGGTCTTCAGCAGCTGCACCCAGCACGACCGCGGCATGCTCGTGCTGCGGGAAGGTATCGGCGAACTTGAGCGAGCTCGTGACCGTGTCGCGTCGCGCGGCGTCCTTCGCTTCGGCGCTCACGACCTTGAGGTACTCGCGGTGCGCGTAGATGGCCGCGTATCCGGCCGCGGCGGCCTTCTCATGCGACGGATATTCGTAAGCCGTGCGCTCGTACTCGTGCGCCGCTCCCGCCTGATCGCCGTTCTCGCGCAGCAGATCCGCGAGCTGATAGTTGAGCGACGGCGCCTGTGGGTCGTCGTGGAACGAATCGAGAAACTCGCGGTACCAACGCGAGGCTTCCGCGTAGTTGGCGGGCTTGTCCTGCACCTGGCGCGCGTCCTGGTACTGGGCGTGGTAGTGATTCGCCAGGTCCTTCAGGTTGCTCTTCAGGTAGCTCAGCACCTCAGGCGACTTGCCGATCTCGAAGTGATGCCAGTATTCCGACCGCAGCCCGTAACGGCTGGCGAACTCTCTCTTCGAGTCGAGCACCAGCTTCGGGAAGCCGCCCGCCTCGTAGATCTCGATGATCCGCATGCTGAAGTGCGGTGAAGCGGCGTGCACCGGGTACAGGTCGACGAATGAGCGGTAGACCGTGGCGGCGTCCTGGTAACGGAGCTTCGCGAGATAGAACTCGCCGAAGTAGCGATACACGCGGTCTTCGTAGCTGCGATGTCCCTTGGCGGAGAAGTACTGGCCGATGATTTCCGGGCCGCCGAGGTTCGAGAGACTCAGGCTGATGACCTGGAAGGTATCCTCGACCCGCCGCTCTTCGTCCTCCTCGTGCCTCGAATCGAAGTCGTAGCCGCTCGCAACCTTGTAGTCGAGCAGCGCGAAGTAGCGGTCCAGCGCTTCGTCGTAGAACTCCTGCTTATAGAGCGTCCATCCGAGCTTGTAGAGCGCGAGCTCGTAGTATTCCGAGCCCGGTCCAATGCCCACGATCGCTTCGTACGCGCCCTCGGCGTCGCGGTACTTCCTGCGGGTGAAGAAGTGCTCCGCGCGCCGGAACTGCACCTCGTCGATGTAGCGCGAGTGCGGATGCTCGGCGATGAGCTGCGCCATCACCTTCATCGATTCGTCGGTGCGGCCCAGCTCATCGCACGCACGGGCCTTCTGGTAGAGCACCTGATCGCGAAACGCATAGGACGGGTACTTCGCGAGCAGCTCGTCATACAGCTTGATGGATTCTGCCGGTCCGGCGCGCTCGAGTTCCCGATTGGCGCCCTCTGGCAATGCGAGTTCGGACAGTTCGTCGGCCGAGGCGATGGGCTGCTCCCGCGTGGCGCGCCGCTCGAGTTCACGCTCGGAAGCCGTCGGCGTTGTCGCGTCGATGGCTTTGCGTCGCGGAGCCGCACGCGGATCGATCTTCGTAGTCGCCTCGGGCGCCGGCATCGGCTCGGCTCCGTGCTCGGCGACGCGCACGGCACCCTTGGACGTAGCGCCAGGAGCGGCGATCTCCATCAGCTTCCCGTCTCCCAGAAGGCCGTATTCCTTCTCGATCTTGAGATCTGCGAGACGCCGCATGGCGTCCGGCGTCAGGGCGCTCTCCGGCGTCTCGTCCAGGAAACGCTGGTAGCTCTGCGCGGCCTTGTCGATGCCCTCACTGGCCTGCACCGGTACATCAGTCTTATCCGCCGGCACCGCGTGCAGGCTCGCGAGCGTGCGCTTGTCCGGGTTCTCGGCGCAGCCGACGAGAAGCAGGAGTGGTGCAACGACGAAGGCGAGGCGGGGGCGACTCATCCTAGAACCCTCCGCCGGCCTGCGCCTTCGTCGCGCGATCGTAGCTATCGGCCACTGCATAGCGCGCCTGCGTCTGATAGGTCTCCAGGCGCTGACCGCGGGCCTTGAGTTCATCGATGGCCACCGCCTCGATCAGCCGGCCTTGCCGGGCGATCAGCGTATTCACCCGCTCGAGCGCTTCGCCGACGCGAGTGCGCAGACGACTGATCGGGAGGTCGTAGCCGACGTAGCTGAGCGTCGCCGCCTGCCTGGCCCTGACGAACGCGTCGTAGCGCGCCTCCAATACCGCGACGTCGTCGTTGAGTTCGCGCAGGTGCTTGTGGGCCTGCGTCAGACGCTCGTCGTATTGCGTGCGCAGCGACCAGGTGAGAACGCCCTTCAGGCGCTGCACGCGCTCCTGCAGGACGGCTGTCTGCGGGCCATTCGTCGCCTGCAACGCGGTCTCGAGCGCCTGAATGCGTTCCAGAACGACTCGTTCGTCAGCGGTGGCCAGTAGCTCGGGACGCGGGGCGGTCAGGATGGCCTGCAGGCGCTTGTCCAGATTTTCGCGCTGCTCCATGCGCAGGCGAATCTGCGAGTCGAGCTCCCGGAACTGCGCGTCGATCGTGGGCAGCAGCGGCTCGTAGTTGGCGCGGCGCAGGCGAATGATGTCTTCGTAGGCATCGAAGCTCTTCTGCCACACGGCCAATCTCTTGCGCAGGTCCTCCATGTCCAGGTAGTTCTGCAGCGCAGTCTGGAAGTCGTGCGAGGCCATCAGGTCCGTCAGGTAAAAGGTTTCCGGGGTGTCGGGCAGCGAGCGCAGGCGCACGACCCATTCCCGGTCCTGCTTGATCTCCTCGCGCACCAGCGCCTCGAGGAATTTGCCTTCGCGGATGCTGCGGATCGAGGCGTCTACTTTTTTCAGCTCCTCGCCGAAGGAGACGAGCGCCTTGTCGTAGAGCACGGCGGCGCGGCCGTACACATTCAACTTGCCATACGCGTAGGGCAGAGCGAGCTTGGCTTCCTGCACGGCGCTGTCGGTCGTGTCGCGCTGGATCAGAATGTTCCAGGGAACGAGCGCGCGTTCGTAGTTTTCGGCAGAGGCGTAGGCCCACCCTGCACTGAGCAGCGCCTGGTTCGAATAAGGCCCTTCGAGGTGCACGCGATCGAAGGAGCGCTGCGCGCGCTCGAAGTTGGCCGACTCGAGCATCATCCGGCCGAGCACCATGTTGGATTTGTCCTCGATGGCGGCCGAAGCCGGATCGGCTGCCTTGAGCTGGCCAGACCTTTCCAGTTGCTGCAGCGCTTCCGCCGAATGCCCTGACTGCAGCAACGCAATCGCGAGGTTGTACGCCGAGAACCCTCTCAGGCTTCCCTCGCTCTGCAATCCCTTCAGCACCTCAACCGCATCCGCCGGCCGTCCCAGCGCCAGGTAGACATTGGCGCGCAGGAACTCGATCTCATCGCGTATCGCCTCGGGCACCTTGCCGTGGATGCGCTCGAGTGCTTCAAGCGCATCCTCGGGCTGCCCCTTCTGAAAATGGATGCGCGCCAGGCGAAAGGCGGCTTCGTTGCGGACGCTCTCTTCGACGTTGCCTTCCAGCACCGCGCGAATGGCGCGTCCGGCGCGCAGATGCATGCGGTAGTTGAGCTCGAAATCGCCCACCGAAAACTCCGCCTGCCCGATGTGGTAGTGGAGCGGATCGCGTTCCGGCTCATCGACGCGACGATGCTGGGCGAGCTCCGCATCGAGCCGCTCGAGCGCGTCGAAGTAGGCACCCTCGTAGGCGTCGTACAGGGCTTCACCAAAGTAGAGGTCCTTGAGGTCGGCAGCCGACAAGGGCCGCGCGGCCAGTGAGGCGAGCAGCATCAGTGAGAGCAGCGCGTGCGGTGCGCGATGCACTAGTGCCAGTCTCCAACGGCGATCGCGGGCTTGCCCGAGTCAGGGCCGGCCAGCGTCAAACCGATGAGTTTGGGTCCGACGTCCTTGGTGAACGGGAAACGCTCGGTACGCACGTATTCCTTGCCGCTCTCGAGCTTGCCGTTGAGCGAGACCGCGATCTCATGCTGTCCGGTGGCGACGTTGCCGGTGTAGATCCTCTGTACGCCGCCTTTCTGCAGGGCCTCTAGCTCCTTGAAGCTGTAGATGTAATGTGCTGCGAGCTGGCCATCGATCTGGACCTGCACTGCGTCGAGACGAAACGTCTCGCCCTGCGCGAGTGACACGAAGACTGCGATGTGCGTGTTGGACGGATAGAGCAGCTTCTCTTCGAGCTGATCGAGCTCGGCCGCGATGCTGAGAACATCGGACTTGACCTCCTGGACCTGTTCGTCGAGGCCTTTCATCTGCTCCCGGGAAGCGTCTTGCGCGCGACCGGGCGCCACGCAGACGCAAAGCAGGATGCTCAGCAGGAGACTTCGGATCACCTGTGACATAAGCTGATACCTCAGCAGTTCAGCGCGGGTTTACGTCGGCCTGGTAAGGTCGGGCGTTGAGAACTCGAAGGTGGTCTCGAGCGTGCGGGCTGTTCGGCCCGCCGCACGCAGATCGTTCACGCTTAGGCCTTCGGGATCGAACGAGACACTCCGGCCTGCGGCGAGCGCTGCGGTGTTGCGAGCACCGAGCGAACAGTGGAGCGCCAACCGTGGATGGCAGAGTGCGCGCACGAGCACACTCTCAGTGATATCGCATCCAGTCATGCCCCCTCCCCTCCACCAGCGGTACGACGCATCGTCTTGCACCGAGGCAGCCCTATGGGCGGACTGGATTTCGGCGGTCCCGCTGTCATGGAGCCAAGGGCTCTTTAGACCGGAGACTTTGCGTCGCCACCTTTCGGTGGGTTTGCCCTGTCTTGAATCCGGTCACATCGTGGCAACATGTTTTCGTAGGATGGTGTGATGTGAATCACACATCGCGAACGTATGAGCTGGGGTGTTTCCTTGACTTATTCTGCCGGTCGCGTGCAAGTCTCTGCCGTCGCGAGCAAGTCAACTTTTCAGAGCTCTGTGTCTTACAAACAACTTGCTCGAGGCTCTCGCGCCATCACGCTCGAGTTGACTCGCTGGGTACATTTCTGCTTAGCGAAGAAAAGAGTTGGAGCCCCGTGATGAAGTGCGCGAGCTGTACAAGACGCCCGATGCGGCGTTTCCGCGCAAACATCAGGCTCCGCCGGGACGCAAGGCGTTCGAGGATCAGCGCCGCGGCTGGTCAATCAGCTCCGCGTTCTGGCTCCTGATCGAGGGCGCAATAAAAGGACGGTGAAATCAATTGAAGCGTACGTATTCGAAATCCAACGGGCGGCTGTTGATTCCCACGCCGGGTGGTGCGATCCAGTTGGCAAATCTTCCGGGTTCCACTACCCGTCCCATGAGTGAGCGCACGTAGGCGCGATCTTCGTCTGTGGGTAGCCAGTTGCGCACGTTCTCGGCCCACTGAGCCTCGGTCAGAACCACTCCGCTTGGTGAGACCCTGACGCCCGCCAGCGACCCGATCTGTCGATTGAACCCTTTATGCGGCACGGTGAGCGTGTAGTCGATGCCTCGCTCGCGCAGGGCCTTGTTCCAGGCGTCAACCCCCGCAACCGAGTCCTTGATGAAGTCATCGCGCAGGCGTTCGTTGAGCGCATTGAGCGCCGCGGCCTCACGCGTGACGATGCGGCCATTCGCAACTTCAAGTACCGGATAGGTGGCTTCCATCAGCACATGATCGTCCTTGATGTGATCTTCACGATAGCGGCCCTTCAGCCCCGTGGTGTAGAAGGTCGCCGCGTTCGAAGAGAGATCGGACCCGAACAGATCGACCGTGACGCTCGAATGGAAGTTGAGATAGCGCTGCAGGGTTGGCAGATCGATGACACCCAGCTCGCGCAGACGCGCCGAGTCGTCGGTCTTCTCGCGGGCCATCACCTCGGCGGTGCGTTCCACAATGCGGCGCACGCCATTACGCCCCACGAACATGTGGTGCCCCTCCTCGGTGAGCATGAATCGAGTGGTGCGCGCCAGCGGGTCAAAGGCGGATTCGGCCAGGGCCGAGAGTTGAAACTTACCGTCACGATCGGTGAAGAACGTGAACATGAAGAACGCTAACCAGTCAGGGGTCTTTTCATTGAATGCGCCGAGGATGCGCGGGTTGTCAGGATCACCCGAGCGGCGCGCCAGCAACGCTTCAGCTTCCTCGCGTCCGTCACGACCGAAATAGCGATGCAGAAGATAGACCATTGCCCAAAGATGTCGTCCTTCCTCGACGTTCACCTGGAAAATATTGCGCAGGTCGTATAGCGACGGGCATGTGAGCCCCAGGTGTCGCTGCTGTTCAACCGATGCCGGCTCGGTGTCGCCCTGCGTGACGATGATGCGACGCAGATTCGCGCGATACTCACCCGGCACCTCCTGCCACACGGCTTCGCCGCGATGCGCGCCGAATCCGATGCGTCGGTCGGCTTCCGCCGGGTTGAGAAAGATGCCCCAACGATAGTCCGGCATCTTGACGTAGCCAAACTGCGCCCAGCCGGCCTGGTCGACGCTCACGGCAGTTCGCAGGTAAACATCTAAGTCCCGTGAGCCTTCGGGGCCCATCTCGCCCCACCAACTGAGGAATTCCGGCTGCCAATGCTCGAGCGCGCGCTGCAGCGTCTTGTCGCTTGCGAGGTCAACGTTGTTCGGAATCCTCGCGCTGTAATCGATGTCCATCGTCAATGTCTCGCCCTGCGCTTCAAACACGCTCCCAGTCGAATTTCGCCTTGTTGCCTGTGCCGAATACTTTGAGGGCGCCGCTCTCTCCCACGGCGTTGGGCCGGCTAAAGATCCAGTTTTGCCATGCCGAGAGGCGTCCGAAGATGCGGGTTTGCAGCGTTTCGGCAACGCCAAACCTCAGGTTCGCCTCCATGCCGGTGAGCGCGTCCGGCGACAGACTCGCGCGCTCCTCGATCGCGATCCGAACTTCATGGTCCCAATCCAGCGTGTCTGGCGCAGCAGTGATGAGCCCGAGGTCCAGGGCCTCAGCGGCCCGAAGAAGCCGCCCTGCCACAGCTTGGGCGTGTGCCACTGGTTCGGGCTCGCCGTAGAACCGGGACACCAGGCGGCTCTGCTGCGTCACGGCGCAGAACAGGCCGAAGTTGACTTCGGAGAGGGCGATTTGCGGCGCATCGGGGTCTTCCGGTGCTGCGAGCATGTAGCTGCGGTCGGCTGCGAGGGCGAGTTCAAATAGGGTTCCAGCGAAGCAAGAATCCTTCTCGATCAGCGCGAACAACGTACGCGAGCTGACATCCAGCCGAGCGAGCGTACGGCGAAGCATGCCGATCACTTCCCGCACGAACCAATGGTGCTGGTGCCGAATCAGCACCGCGTCTGTCGTAAGCACGCGGCGCGCATCACCCATCGTCTTCAGGACCCAGGTGCCGATCTCCAACTGGTTCGTGCGTAGCATCAGGACGGCGTCATCCAATTCGCGCGCCATAGCAAGCGGCCACCAGGCAGCACCGCGAGCGACGACGGCTTCGATTTCAGTCGGCTCATTCTCTGGGGGCACCGCAATCATGATGGTGGCGGTGCGCCCTCTGCCGTCGAACTGAACATCGACGTGCGTATAGTGATACCCACGCTCGTCGACTGTGCGCGACAATGGCGTTAACTCGACGCCACGCGCATCGAGCGGCCGATCGCTGTGCTGGGCCAGCTGCAGCGCGCGCTCCCTGATCCTTGCAGCAAATTTCTGAGGCTTGGCATAATCGTCGATCAGCCGCCACTCCTTTGCGCGCGGAGCGCGAATGCCTTCGGTAAGCGTGCAGAAAATATCGGCCAGGTCACGGCGCACTCTGCGCTTGTCCGTAAGACGCGTCAGGCCCCCAGTGCTTGGCAGCACGCCCAGCAATGACACTTCCGGAAAACTCACCGCTGACGATTGATCATCGACGAGCAGAATCTCGTCACAGGCAAGCGCCAGCTCATAGCCACCACCGGCGGTAGTGCCATTGCATGCGGCGAGAAACTTCAGACCTGAATGCGCGCTCGAATCTTCGATACCGTTGCGGGTCTCGTTGGTGAACTTGCAGAAGTTCACTTTCCACGCGTGTGACGACAACCCGAGCATGAAGATGTTAGCCCCGGAGCAGAAGATCCGGTCCTTGAGGCTCGTGATGACGACGCTGCGAACGCTCGGGTGCTCGAAGCGGATCCGTTGCAACGCGTCGTAAAGCTCGATATCGACCCCCAGGTCATAAGAATTGAGCTTCAACGCGTAACCCGGACGAATACCTCCATTCTCGTCGACGCCGAGCGCCAGGGTCGCGACTTGCCCCTCGATTCCGAGCTTCCAGTGCCGGTAGCGCGCGGGATCGCAATCAAACGTGACGACTTGCCCTGAACCTGATTGAGAGAGTATTGCGGTCTGCGCCATTTGGTCTTGCTCGAGTGCGGGTTAACTTTATATCGCATACATAAATTGCGCACCAAGGACTATAGTGCATTTTGTCTATGGGAGAACTCAGCGCTTCTGATCATAGTGTCACGCCGCCAGCCTTGACCATTCCGCGCGCCTTCAATGCCGCGCACGATCTGATCGAACGCAATCTGCGCGCCGGCCGCGGGTCGAAGGTCGCGTATATCGACGACGGCGGAACATATACGTATGCAGACCTCGCGATGCGCGTGAATCGCTGCGCCAACTCGTTGCGTCAGCTTGGACTGCAGATGGAGCAGCGTGTCTTGCTCTGCATGCACGACACCATCGATTGGCCGACGGCATTTCTCGGCACGATCAAAGCCGGCATCGTTCCTGTTGCCGTGAACACGTTCCTGACAACCGCAGACTACAGGCACATGCTCCACGACAGTCGCGCGCGAGCACTCATCGTTTCCGCGCCGCTGCTTTCCGTGTTTGCACCGCTGCTGGGTGAGAGTCCCTTTCTACAGCACGTCATCGTTGCGGGCGGACACGCGAGTGAGCACTTGGCTTTTTCGAAAATACTGCAAGCTGCCCAGACCTCGTTCGATGCCGCCCCGACGACCTGCGACGATATGTGCTTCTGGCTCTACTCTTCCGGCTCGACGGGGGTGCCAAAGGGCACGATCCACGTGCATTCAAGCCTGATTCAGACTGCGGAACTCTATGCTCGTCCAGTGCTGGGAATTCGCGAAAGTGACGTCGTGTTCTCAGCGCCCAAGTTGTTCTTTGCCTATGGCCTTGGCAATGCTCTCACCTTCCCGATGTCGGTCGGCGCCACGACAGTGCTGATGGCGGAACGCCCGACTCCGGACGCTGTTTTTTCACGCCTGACCGCCCATCGACCAAGCATCTTCTACGGTGTGCCGACGCTCTATGCGGCGATGCTTGCGAGCCCGAATCTGCCGCACCGCGGCGCTTGTAATCTGAGGGCCTGCGTTTCTGCGGGCGAGGCGTTGCCCGAGGAGATCGGCAGGCGCTGGACTCAGCACTTCGATGTCGACATTCTCGATGGCATCGGCTCCACCGAGATGCTGCATATCTTTCTCTCCAATCGCCCCAGCGATGTTCAATACGGCACGACCGGGCTGCCCGTGCCCGGCTATGACTTGCGCATCGTCGACGAGGAAGAACGCGAAGTGCCCGCCGGGCAAATCGGCGATCTCCAGGTTCGCGGCCCCACCTGTGCTCTCAATTACTGGAACAACCGTGACAAGAGCCGCGCGACATTCCAGGGCTACTGGGCGCGCACAGGTGACAAGTATCTGGTAAATGAGCGCGGCCGTTACATCTACGCCGGGCGCAGCGACGACATGCTGAAAGTGAGCGGCATGTACGTCTCGCCAATCGAGGTCGAATCCGCATTGATATCGCACGACGCCGTGCTCGAAGCCGCCGTCATCGGCCGGCCGGATAGCGACGGTCTCATCAAGCCGCTCGCCTATGTAGTGTTGAAGCCAGGACTTGCCGAATCACCGGATCTCGCCGAGACCCTCAAGCAGCACGTGAAATCGCGCCTCGCGCATTTCAAGTATCCACGCTGGATCGAGTTCATCGCCGAGTTGCCGAAAACGGCCACAGGCAAGATCCAGCGGTTCAAGCTGCGAGAGCGTCAGCGTTGAAGCTCGTGACAGCAGGAGGTGATCGAGGCTTCCACGACGCATTACAGAGATCGACTGCCGTCGTCGCCGGAAGATCCATCGAGTACGCGCTCATCGATTCCGGTGCGGCGCGGAGCCGGACAATCGTCATGCTTCACGAGGGTCTCGGCTCGTTAACCATGTGGAAAGACTTCCCGCTGCGCGTCGCGCAGGCGACTCGCTCGAGAGTCCTGGTGTACTCACGGTACGGTCACGGCTGGTCTGACGGGCTCGCCGAGCGCCGGACCGCACGGTTCATGCACGATGAGGCGCACTTCGCTCTCCCGCAACTGCTCGATCAACTTGATATTCGGAATCCAATCCTGCTGGGTCACAGCGACGGTGCGTCGATCGCGTTAATCCATGCTGGCGGCAGCGGGCGCCGCGTGTCGGGACTGATCGTTCTTGCTCCGCATGTAATGGTCGAGGACCTTACCGTCACGAGCATCGCAGCCGCGAAAGTTGCTTTTGAGACAACTGATCTTCGCCAGCGGCTGGCGCGTTATCACGCGGACGTGGACTCGACGTTTTGGGGCTGGAACAACATCTGGCTTGACGCGGGGTTTCGGGCCTGGAACATAGAAGAGTTCCTCCCGCACATTCGTTGTCCAATTCTCGCGTGTCAGGGCAAAGACGACCGATACGGGACCATGGAGCAGATCAAGCGCATTTCGAGCGCGGTGAGCCAAGTTCAGGCGGTCGAGTTGGAGCATTGCGGTCATTCGCCACACCGCGACCGATCCGACAGTGTTCTCGCAGCAATCGCGGGTTATATCGATCGCCTGCGCGGCTGACGACGCTCATAGGCGCCAATGGATGCGGGTATATGGCCAGGGGCGGGCGGGCTATTTCCCTGTCAGTCGATTCGCGCTATCGGCACCTCTGCATACTGTAGCGGTACAACAGCAGGAGGCGACCCTGCGCGACTTCGCGCGGCGCATGAAACGCGATGCCGAAAGCAAACGCTGAGTCTCCGCCCATGCCGCTGATCGAGTCCGATTTCTCCCTGCGGAAGATGAGGATCGCGGGTGCGGTCCTGCTCGGGCAGATGTTCGCGAGCAGCCTGCTGCCGATGATGGCGCTGACGCTGGTTTTCGTGCCGATCACCACCGAGTTCAAATGGACGCCGACGCAATTCGGCTATGCGACCACGGCGCTCATGTGGTGTGGCGGTCTCGTGGGCCCGTTGCTGGGTTACCTGGTCGATCGCACCGGCGTGCGGCTGATGATCATCGGCGGCACGGTGATGGTCGGCCTGATCACGATCGCGATCTCTTTCACGCAGGAGCTGTGGCACTTCTACCTGGGCTTCGGGCTCCTCGGCTTCTTCGGCACGACCGCAATCGGCTACGCCAAGGTGCTCACAGCGCTCTTCACCCAGCATCGCGGCAAGGCGCTCGCGCTCTTCGGCCTGGAGTCGAGCCTCGCTGCCGCCTTCCTGCCACAGCTCATCCAGTCGCTGGTCGTGCGCTTCGGCTGGCGCGGCCTGTTCACCATCATGGGTGTGACGATCATCGCGCTCGTGCCGCTGCTTTATTTCACGCTGGAGGAGCCAGGCGTCGCCGGTGGCTCGAGGCGGCTATTCGTGAGCCGTAAGCGAGCGGCGCTGCAGCCGGTCGCGGCGCTCCCCGAGCTTGAAGGGTTCACAGCGCGCGAAGTATTCCGCACCAGCACGTACTGGCTGATCGTCGTCGCCATACTGTTCGCGGCGGCGCCGGGCAGCGGACTGATGACGTTCCTCGTCCCCGTGCTCGGCGAGCGAGGATTTGCGCCAGCAAATGCGGCGACGTACTTGTCCGTGTTCACCATCGCCGGTGCCATCGGTACGATCGTGGGCGGATTCGTCCTCGACCGGATCGACACCGCCAAGGTGTCGGTACCTTTCACGCTGTGCTCAGTGGCGTCCTTCATCATCCTGGCGCGTATCTCCTCCGCCCACGGGGGCCTCACGCTGCTGTACGTGGCCGCGGCGCTCTTCGGCTTTTCGTTCGGTGCGCATCGACCGATGGGGCAGTTCTTCCACACGCGCTTTTTCGGCCTGCGCTCGTTTACGACCGTCTTCGCGGTGCAGATGGCGCTGATGGCGCTGCTGTTCGGCCTCGCGGCGCCGGTCACCGGCCGCATCCGCGAGGCGACTGGTTCCTACGACGTCGTGATCTGGGCGTCGGCCGCCGGACTCGCCATTGCGGCCCTGATCTATCTCGTGCTGGGCCCCTATCGTTTTGCGAAGCACATCGGCGCGGTTCCACAGTCGGAGGCCCAGTCCGCGCCCGCCAAGCCGATCGACTTTGCTCAGCGGGGCGCCACGTGAGCGGCGGGTCCGCTTCACGCGACTCTGCGATCGGCACACATGCCAGTGCAATCCGACATGAGCGAAGCCTGTGACGTCGTAGTGGTTGGAGCGGGACCGGTCGGCTTGCTGACCGCACTCGGCGTGGCGCAGGCAGGCCGGTCAGTCACGGTGATCGAGGCCGAGCCCGGCATCAACGATTCGCCGCGCGCCGCTGTGTATTTTCCGACGACCATCAAGATCCTCGATCGGCTGGGGCTGCTGGAAGACACGCTCGCGATTGCCTTACTGAGCAGGAGCTTTGCCTTCCATCTCCTCGCGACCGGCGAGGTAGTTCGTGTCGCTGACACATTTCCACCCGATTCCCCTTATCCATACAACGCTCATTTCGGCCAGCACATTCTTGCGCAACTGGTGCTGAAGCATTTCAGCGCATTGCCCGGTACGACGATGCGCTGGAACACCCGGCTGGTCGGACTCACGCAGGATGAATCCGGGGCCACGTTGACCGTAGAAACCTCCGGTGGGCGCGAGGATCTTCGTACAAAATGGGTAGTGGGTGCCGATGGCGCACGCAGCACCGTCCGCAATCTCCTGTCGCTGCCATTCGAAGGACACACCTGGCCTGACCGATTCGTTGCCACCAATGTCAGCTACGATTTCGAGCGCTATGGATTCGAACCGGCGAACATGGTGGCCGACCCCGTCAACTGGGCGGTGGTAGCGCGCCTCGGGCGGGAGAATCTCTGGCGCGTGACGTTTTCAGAAGAAGCAAGCCTGCCGGAAGACGATATCCCACGACGCATCGCGGAGAAGTACTCCGTTCTCCTTCCGGATCCGTCGGCGCCCTACCGGATCGTCGCTTTTTCGCCCTACCGCGTGCACGAGCGTTGCGCGCCCACGTTCCGTGTGGGTCGGACGCTCCTCGCCGGCGATGCGGCCCATGCCTGCAATCCTTGCGGCGGGATGGGCCTGACTGGCGGGGTCATCGATGCGGCCGCGCTCATCGATGTCCTGACGGCAGTGCTCGCCGGCCGCGCCGCGGAAAGCGTGCTCGATTTCTATTCGACCGAGCGGCGTCGCGTATTTCTTGAAGTGAGCTCTCCGATCGCTTCTGACTTCAAGCGCCGCATGTCGGAGAAGGATCTCGCGCGCCAGCGAGCGGATTTCGAGGAGTTTCGACGCCAGGCGGAGGATCCGGCGCGTCTTTCGCTGTCGACGGCGCTCAGCAAGCTGGTCGAAGGCCAGCCCATGCCCGTATAGCGCGGGAGACTCACCGAGTGACGGCCTACAGTACAGCCGGCTTCGAACGACTCGAGTTGACCATCGCGGGCGTGCGTACGGTGGCGTACGCGGCCGGGTCCGGACCTAACGTCGTTTACCTCCACGGCGGCGGCACCTTCCACGGTTTTGAGTTCGCCCGGGACTGGGTCCCGCACTTCCGTGTGCTGCTGCCCTACCACCCCGGCTTCGGCGAATCGGCGGACGCTCCATCGATCAACTCGCTCGAGGACTATGTAAGGCATTGCCTGGCGCTGTTCGATGCGCTGTCTTTGACCTCGTTTCATCTGGTCGGCGCTTCACTAGGGGGTCGACTGGCAGTGGAATTCGCCCTCTTGCATCCGGATCGCGTGCGTCGACTCGTGCTCGTGGCGCCAGGCGGCATTGCGACGCCCGCATTTCCGCAGCCTGACTTCTCAAAAATCGCGTACCACGAGTGGCCGGCTTACTTTGCGCATGATCCGAAAATCATTCGGCCGTACTGGCCGAAGGAGCCCGACGAGAAGTTTCTGGCCGCACGCGCTCGCGAGGCTCAAGCGGTGGGACGCGTTGCGATGAGCGAGGGACTCGACGCAGACAGGCTGGCGCGAATCCGCGCGCCGACACTCCTGATCTGGGGAAAGGAAGATCGCATGATGCCCGCCGGCAATGCGCCGGAGTGGCGCGCGCGTATTCCAGGCTCGATCGTCAGAATCATCGATCACGCGGGGCATCTGTTGCTGGATGAATCCCCGGCGGCACGCGCTGTGATAGCAGAATTTTTGAATGAACAAGAATAGGGACGAGTTACAGGGGGCGAAGATGAAAATTCCACCGGGCATCAGCAGCACTGACTTCGCGGCTGCTCTCAAGGAATTCGAGGCGGCGATCGGCAAGGCGTGGGTATTCACGAGCGATGAGGACGTCGCGCTTTATCGCGACGCCTATTCACAGGTCTGGGGAGAGCCCGAGGAACGTCTCGCCTCGGCAGCGGTTGCGCCAGCCAGCGTCGAGGAGGTGCAAGCCGTCGTCAGAGTCGCGAACCGATACAAGATACCGATCTATACCATCTCGACCGGCCGCAATCTCGGCTATGGCGGCTCCGCACCCGCGCTGTCAGGCAGCGTCATCCTGGACCTGAAGCGGCTCGACCGGATCATCGAGGTCAACGAGCGCCACGCTTATGCATTGGTCGAGCCCGGTGTGTCGTATTTCGATCTGTATCGCTACATCTCCGAGCGCGGGCTGAAAGTCTGGATGGATTGCCCCGATCCCGGCTGGGGCTCGTTGGTTGGAAACGCGCTCGATCGCGGCGGCGGTGTAACGAGTGCGGCCTATCGCAACCACTTCGAGGCGCACTGCGGGATGGAAGTCGTCCTGGCCAATGGAGAGGTGATGCGCACCGGCATGGGGGCATTGCCCAGCGCGAAGACCTGGCAGCAGTTCAAAACCGGCTTTGGTCCGGCGATCGATGGCATTTTCTCGCAGTCGAACTTCGGCATCGTCACCAAGATGGGATTCTGGTTGATGCCTGAACCCGAGGCCTATCTCAACGGCTTCGTTCACGTCTACAAGTACGACGATCTCATCCCGCTCGTGGATATCGTTACGCATCTGGAGAATTGCCAGATCGTCACGGGCATGCCGTATTTCGGCAGCCCTATCTACTCCGGTTTGCGCGCGCCGGACCAGGTGGCCGCACGGCCGGATAAAGAGCTCCTCGATCTGCTCGCCACACCGGGAGGCCCGTCGAAGACAGCGCTGGAGGCCTACGCTCAAAAAGTCGGGCAGGGACTTTGGGGCGCAATGTTGCAGTTCTACGGGCCGGCCAAGGTCATTCACGCCCAATGGGACTACGCGAAGGAAAGACTCGCTGCCATCACGGGCGCGAAGTTCCTCGAAGGCGAGTATTACCGCATTCCCCTGACCCCGGAGCAGCTCCAGAAAGTATCGAAGAACGCGTTCGGTGTTCCGGCCCTCACGATCTTCAAGCTGCTGGCACGCAGCGAGGCCGGGCCCGGACTCGACGGGCATGTCGGCTTCTCACCGATCATTCCCCGCACGGGCGAAGCGATCTTTGAAGCGCAGAAAGTGTTCAGCGAGATCGCACGCGAATACGGCATGCCGATGAATCCCCTGGTGATGCCATTCACCTATTGGCAGCGCTGCTTCGTGTTTCTCTTCCTCTTCCCGGTCACGCGCGACGCCGCATTCAACAAGCGCAACCGCGAGGCGTTTCGCAAGCTGGTGAAGGTGAGTGCCGAGCACGGATGGGGTGAGTACCGGACGCCGATCATTTACCAGGACGACGTGATGAACGTCTATTCGTTCAATAATCACGCGCTGCGACGCTTCCATGAAATGGTCAAGGACGCGGTGGATCCGAACGGCATCCTTTCGGCTGGTCGCTACGGAATCTGGCCCAGGCACCTGAGGAAGGGCTAGGGCGCAGGTGGCGGGCCAACGCGCGCTTGCGGCGTAGCCTGCGCTTGCGCAGACTGTGGGCGCCTGAGCAAACAACGGGTACGTGAAAATGGGGAACAAGATCGGTCTCATCGTTGGCAGCCTGCGCAAGGGCGCGTACACGCGGCTGATGGCGCAGGCCGTGAAGGAAATCGCACCGTCCACGATGTCCTTTGTGGAGATAGGCATCGGCGACCTGCCTCTCTACAACGCTGACCTCGAGACCTCTACGCCGCCGCCTGCATGGACTACTTTCAGGACACAGGTTGCTGGTACTGATGGCGTGTTGTTCGTGACGCCCGAGTTCAACCGCGGCATGCCGGGCGCATTGAAGAACGCCATCGACGTCGGTACGCGACCATGGGGTCACAGCGTCTGGAACGGTAAGCCCACCGCAGTGATCAGTCTCACGCCCGGCCCGCTCGGAGCAATGTCTGCGCATCAACAGTTGCGACTCACCCTGTCGGTCATCAATTCGCCAACACTGCCCGGTCCGGAGGTCTACATGCCGGGCGCCGCAAGTCTCTTCAACGAGGCGGGCAAGCTCACGAACGAGGGGACCAAGGAAATACTCTTGACCCTGTTGCGTGAATTCGAAGTGTGGATTGCACGGTTCAAGTAGCGACTTCGGAATCGAACCTTCCAGTACGGAGCAGCGCGGCCCCTCGCGTGCGGCGTGGCCCGCCTGTGTTGACCCGGACGTTCCTTCCTTGACGACGGGAGTGTGAACTTCTATGGCCATACTGCCACCCGGGCTTACTGCGGACCAGTTCGCGGCTGCCGTGCGCATGTTCGAGGACGCGGTAGGCAAAGAGTGGGTCTTCACCAGCGACGAGGACCTCACACCGTACCGCGATTCCTATTCGACTGTCTGGGGAACGCCGGACGAGCGCCCGGCCGCTGGAGCTGTAGCTCCATCGAGCGTGGAGCAGGTGCAAGCCGTGGTGCGAATTGCAGATCGCTACCGCGTGCCGTTGTTTCCCATCTCGACCGGCAAGAATTTCGGGTATGGCGGCCCTTCAGCGAACCTCGCGGGCAGTGTCATCGTCGATCTCAAGCGCATGAACCGCGTGCTCGAGGTCGACGAGAATCGCCACTTTGCGCTGGTGGAAGCGGGAGTTTCGTACTTCGACCTGTATCGTTACATCCAGGAGCGCGGGCTCAAGGTCTGGATCGACTGTCCCGACCCGGGTTGGGGCAGCCCTGTCGGCAATTCTCTTGAGCGCGGCATCGGCTACACCATGCCTTATTTTCGGGATCACTTCGGCGCCAGTTGCGGAATGGAAGTGGTGCTCGCAAATGGTGAAGTGATACGGACCGGAATGGGCGCTCTGCCGGCCGCGAAGACCTGGCAGGAGTACCGCTATGGGTTCGGGCCGGATCCCGCGGGCCTTTTCGCGCAAGGCAATTTTGGCATCGTGACGAAGATGGGCTTTCGGCTCATGCCACAGCCCGAGCACTATCGCACCGGCAAGATTACCGTCCCCAGGCGTCGAGACCTGATCCCGCTGGTGAATACGGTGAATTACCTGTCGGACTCGTCCCTGATCGGTGAGCCGGTGTACGCGAGCCCGCTGACCGCCCTGATGGGGAACGGCGAGTTCCTCAAGGCCGCGACCCGGCAGGGCGGTGCCGTCGACGCCGAGATGGATCGATTCGCCTCCGATCACCGGCTGCCGGCCTGGCAAGTGGAGCTGCAGTTTTATGGACCGGAAAAGACCTGCCTCGCGAATTGGGAGTACTCCAAGGAACGCCTGATGCGCGAGATCCCCGGCGCAGCGGCCTTTGAGGGAGAAAGTCTCCACATTCCCATCACGCCGAAGCAGCTCGAGAATCTGGAGGCTCCCTATCCCACGAGCATTCGCCGCAATACCGCGCTCGGAATACCCAGTCTGGGTATCTGGAAGATCGTGAGTGGCGATGGCCACGTAGGCCTCTTTCCCATCATTCCGCGCAGCGGAGAAGCAGTGTTCGAAGCCCAGCGCGCACTCGGTGACGCCACGCGTGAATTCAACCTGCGACCGTTCTTTAGCGCGGTCACCGCACCGCTGCACTGGCACTCATTCGCGTTCCAGATGGTCTTTGCACCGTCAATTTCGCGCAGCGACCCGGCGCACAATGCCCTTGTAGAACGAGCGGTACGCAAGGTAATACGGGTTGCAGCCGAGCACGGATGGGGCGACTACCGCGCCCCGACGGTATATCAGGACGCCGTGGCCGATACGTTTTCGTTCAACAATCACGCGCTTCAACATTTCCACGAGACGCTGAAAGACGCGGCCGACCCCAACGGCATCCTTGCGCCGGGTCGTGGCGGCGTGTGGCCCAAGCGGTTCCGGAGTGTCTGATGAGCAGGCTTGCAGTCATCGCAATCGCCGCGGGTGCACTCATTGGCCTGATGAACGCCGCGGCAGCAGACGAGGACGGTAAACTTTCGATCGCTGCGGGCAAAGTGGCCTACGAACGCGTGTGCGCACCGTGCCATGGCAAGGGGGCCGGTACGGATGGAGCTCCGATGCTGCCG
>Ga0326726_10001954_pt1 | contig 19193 bp, 30 predicted proteins | sample MHFenrmetagenome_2_FD_207603 | JGI IMG/M metagenome (GOLD analysis project Ga0326726, IMG submission 207603) | Lab enriched peat soil microbial communities from Michigan Hollow, Ithaca, NY, United States - MHF15MN | ecosystem: Environmental > Terrestrial > Soil > Wetlands > Peat | place: USA... | reverse complement strand
GTCAGCTGCGCCAGGCGCATCAGGACCGCCCGGCGCTCGGCGTCCTGGCGGCGTTGGCGGGCATCGATCTCCAGCCCGCGCTGGATGCGTTCGAGCAGCAGCTCATCGTTGAACGGCTTTTCGATGAAGTCGAGCGCGCCGGTCTTCATGGCGCGCACCGCGGTCGACACATCCCCGTGGCCGGTGATCAGGATCACCGGGAGATGGACGCCTCGTGCCGCCAGAATTTCCTGCAACTGCAGGCCGCTCACCTCCGGCATGCGCACGTCGAGCACCAAGCAGCCAGGCCGGCTTGGTGTGTAGCTCACCAGAAATTCCGTCGCCGAAGCATAGGTCTCCACCTTGAGCTGCAGCGATTCCAGCAGCCAGCGCAGCGAATTGCGCACCGTCTGGTCGTCGTCCACCACAAAAATGGTCGCATCGGCAGTCATGACACACCCTCCGCTTCAATGGCCGGCAGATTGAAATGGAATGCGGCGCCACCGTCAGGGCTGGCCATGGCCTGCAGTTGCTCGCCATAGGTCTCGATAATCGAGCGACTGATGCACAACCCCATGCCCATGCCATCCGGCTTGGTGGTGAAAAACGGTTCGAAGATGCGCTCGGCGTCGCCCGGGGGCAGGCCCGGTCCGGTATCCCGAACCAACACGTCGACACCATTATAGGGGCTGCGCGCAGTGTGGATTGTCACCCAGCGCCGCGGGCAGCGGGCCGCGTCGATGGACTCGATCGCATTCAGCAGCAGATTGAGCACGACCTGCTCGATCTGAATCGTATCCGCCAACACCGGTGGCAGGTCACTGGCAAGCTCCAGATGCAGGGTAACATCCTTTTGCCGCGCCTCCACGTTCGCGAGCTCCACGGCCTCGCGCACAATGGTATTGATGTCCACGCCGGTGCGCTGCGGATTACCCTTGCGCAAAAAGCCGCGCAGCCGACGGATGATTTCGCCCGACTGCTTGCCAAGCGCCGCGATGTGTTCCAGCGCAACTTGCAGTTCCGCCGGGTTGGCGTCACCGGCGCGCAGCCGATGGAGCCCACCCTGTGCATAGTTCACGATCGCGGCGAGCGGCTGGTTGATCTCGTGCGCGAGTGCTGCCGCCATTTCACCCATGGCACTCACACGGCAGACGTGCGCGAGCTCTGCCTGGTGATAACGCGCCTGCTCTTCGGCCAGCGTGCGCCGCGTGACGTCCTTGCCCGTCGACACGAAACAGGTCACCTGGCCGGCCGCGTCCTTGAGCGGGGTGATGCTCTTTTCTTCGTAGTATAACGAGCCGTCCTTTCGCCGGTTGATCAAGGTGGCACTGAAGACCTCGCCCCGCAGGACGGTGTCCCACAGACTGCGATAAAACTCGGCGTCGTGCCGCCCCGAGCGCAGCAGCCCCGGGGTCCGGCCGAGCGCCTCGTCGCGGCTGTAGCCGGTGATCCGCTCGAAGGCCGGGTTCACGTATTCGATAGCCCCGTCGCGCGCGACGATCGCGACCGCGTCCGCGGTCTGCTCGAGCGCGACCGAGAGCTTGCGCATCTGTGCCTCCATTTGCTGGCGCTCGATCTCGCTGCCGACCCAGTGCGCCATCGACCGGAGGATGTCCTTGTCGCCATCGGTAAAGGTGGCGAGGCGTGGCTCGGTGCTGACGAAGTTGAGTGTGCCATAGACTGTCGCGTTCACCTCCACACGGATGCCGAGATAGGCCTCCAGCTGGCACTCGCCGTAGGCCGGGTGCGTGCGCCATGAGGAGCCGCCGGCATGCTCGAAAGCAAGCGGCCCGGCCGCCTGCAGGGTGTTGTAACAAAATGTATGACTTAACAGAAAGATGGCGCCCCGCGGGATGCTCTGGTCGGGCGCGACCACCTCCTGCACTTCGTAGTTGTTGTCTCGTACGTGCGAGAGGATACCGACCGGCAGCCCGAACTGCTTGCAGCCGAAACTGAGAAGCGCCTGAATCTTGCCGGCGAAAGGCAACTCGTGCAGCGAACTGATTTCATGCAGCACACGCAGGGTACGCTCGCTGCGTCGCAGCTGCTGCTGCACGCGCTTACGCTCGATGATCTCGGCTTCCATGCGATCCTTCGAACCCCGGAGGCGGTGGTTGAGCCTCACGCTATAGGTGGTGGTGGCGGCCAGTAACAGCAGGAGGGCGAAGCCGGGGAGCAGCGAGGAGCGGTGCTCCCGGATGACGTCCGCAATGGTATCTTCGCTGGTATCGGCGTATGGACACTTGTGGTTGCCAGCGAGCAGTTCCGCTACCGGCTGGTAATCGCCGGCCGTGGTCCAGCCGGCGTTGCCGGCCGCGCGGGCGGCGGGATGGTTCGCCGGCATGGCTTTGAGCGCGCTGGCGACCCGCTGTGCCAGTTGGTCCGGCGCTTTTCGCGACCGGGCGAACGGCCGCTCCGGATATAGTTCGCTGCTGGCGACGAAGGGAAATTCGAGCGGCGTATCATGCTGGTGCAACACCCGGAATTCTTTCAGTTCGACCTTGCCTTCCCTGGCCAGGCGTTCCAGAACCCCGGTGCGTACCGTGGCGGCATCCACCGTCCGGTTGCGCACGGCGTAGACGATCTGTTCCTGCGTAGACTTGCTGAATACTAGCTGGCCGAAGTCGCGGGACGGATTGATGCCGTGCGACCTAAACTCCCAATTGATGAGCTGAAAGCCATCAAAGGCATCCGGACTAACGGCCATGAAGGACTTTCCCTTGAGATCGGTCAGCCCCCGGATATCCTTGCGATCGGCACGCACGACAATAACCGCGCTCGTCTCCGCGTAATACTTGCCTTCCCACGGGTACTTCATCGTGGCGAGCGCCGTGATTCCGTTCGTGGCCGCCAGCTCGACGTACTGGCTCGGATTGGTCAGGATGAAGTCGAGCTCATCGTGCGCGACAGCGCGGCGCATGCCTTCACGGTCGAGGGGCACGATGACAAAGCGGTGCGGCGGGATATGCCGGCTCAGATAATCCGCGGTCGCCGACCAGCGCTCAAGCGCATCCGGTTCACCGTCGAGAACCAGCACCCCGATGGACACACGCGACTCCGCGGCGCGCGCGTCGTCGGCAGCGAAAACGGACAGCAGCAGCAACAGCAACAGCAACAATGGTGCAAGCAGCAACCTGAGCATGCGTCAATCTCCATGTCGACAGTCTGCGGTACACCGGAGCCTGCAAGGACGATGGCGATTTCACGCTCATCCGTCTGTTCTTCCTGTTATTGCCCAAACGGCCGAATACTGGGCGGCAGGTCTGCCAAGATTAAGAACAACTTCGGCGCGATGCAATCTATATAAATGGAGGCTGGCTACGAACGGCAAGAATCATGCCTGACCATTTCTGACATATTTCGTGGCTAAGGACAATTCCCAATTGACAGGCAGGATAGACGCAGTTCCCGCCTGTTCGTTGGCGGCCCCTTCGCCAGGCGAATATGATTTGCGCGGCACAACGGCGCAAACCTTTTAGGAAACCTCTGGTTAAGTCTGCCGTTCGCCCTGAGCCTGTGGAAGGGTGAACGGCAATCCTCTGAAATACCGAGGCTCCGATCCGTTCGTGGTTCGACAGGCTCACCACGAACGGACTTGTTCAGAGCTCCCTAGTAACAGAGCACACTCCGCCGCAAAGACGCAAAAGCCACTCGGGAGACTCAGATTAAGCCATTTTGTCGTCAAACCGGCGTCACCGCTCCCCGCCATCCATGGCCGGAAGGGACTGGCTGGCTCCGGAATGACATGTGCGCCTTTGCGGCAGATTTTACGGTACGTGCTCAGGCGGCGCGCAGCCGCCAGGTGGGCGCACCGGCCTCGTTGAGCAGACCGTGGCGGATCAGCCAGACCAGCGCGTCGTCGGCATCCTGCCTGAACCAGGCGAGCGCCGAGCCGAGCCGGAAGGTATAACCCCACGCGTCCATGTCAGTACAGAGCTGCTCGCTCGATAGACCGAGCTCGCTGGCCAGCACAATCTGCAGATAACACACCGCGTCCTCTTCGGCGAAATCGCCACCGGCATCGGTGTGCAGCGCGGCACGACGTGTGGCATCCATGCACAGGACATGACAGGTTTCGTGCAAAACCGAGTGCACGGGCGTGTCGCGACGCACATAGATCTGCTGTCCGACCAGACCGGCCTCGGATTCTCCCCAGTAGCTACCGGGAATCGCTGTGTTGTCCGCGACGCGCACCAAGGTCAGGCCGTAGCGCGCGAGCAGCGCGGCAAGGCGCTCCCCATTGATCTCGTTACAGCAATGCATGGTTGTGAATTCGTTTAAGCAATGCGCACTGGATCGCCCACGGCGATGCTGTATTCGGCGCTGGCACGGCCCTGGTTGACGGCGATTTCCACCAGCCCATTGGCATTTTCATACCAAAAGCCCTCACCCTCGCCCGTCTCGGAGTAGGTGCGCGCACGGGCCAGTGTCGTGTTGCCAATCTGAAGTCGGGCATCCTGCGCCAGGCGGTCGGCACGCAGGCCGGTCATGGCGTTACCGAAATGATCGATGTACAACACCTGCGGCAGGTCATCCGGCCAGTCCGGAATCGGTGGCGTCATCGCCACCGGTGCACTGGCGGGCACTGACCCCCGCGCCAGTTGCGCGGCCACCGGCGCAAACAGGTCGCGCCCGTGAAAACTGGCCGGCATCTGTACCGGTCGCCACTGAATCTCAAGGCAGTCCAGTGCTTGTGCACGCCGTGCCAGGACATGAAACAGTCCATTGTCCGGGCCGACATACCAACGGTGGTCCGCCTTCACCATCAGCGCGCGGCGTGCGCTGCCCACGCCCGGATCCACGACACACACATGCACCGTGCCGGGCGGAAAGCCGCGCGTATACGCCGGCAGCAAGTAGGCAGCGGCGCGGATGTCGTGACGGGGCAGATCGTGAAAGAGATCAATGACCGCCGTGCCCGGGGCCTGCTGTGCCAGCACCGCGTGCAGCTGCCCGACATAGGGACCGCCCGGGCCGAAATCCGTGAACAGGGTAATCATTGGGAAATACTAGCAGAGGGGTGCGACGGCCAGCCCGACTCAGATTCCATGCAGTCCGGTCTTCGTCTGGCTAGTTTTATTTATGGTCAAACATAAAGAAGTCCGGGCATGCCCGGACTTCTTTATTTTATTCCAGCAGCAAGTGAGGCTTAGGCTTCCTGCTTCACCTTGGCGGCCTTCTTGGTTGCCGACTTCTTGGCCGCTTTCTTCTTCACAACCTTCTTGGCGGGCGCCGATTCCACGGCGGCTTCCGTATTGCCTTCGGCCGCCGTCTCCGGCCGATCGACCAGCTGCACCAGCGCCATGGGCGCGGTGTCCCCGGCACGAAAACCGAATTTCAGGATACGCAGGTAACCGCCCGGGCGATTCTTGTAACGCACGCCCAACACATCGAACAATTTGCCGACCGCGTCGCGGTCGCGCAGGCGCGCATAGGCCAGACGGCGATTGGCGACGCTCGACACCTTGGCGAGCGTGATCAAGGGCTCGGCCACGCGCCGCAACTCCTTGGCCTTGGGCAGGGTGGTACGGATTTGCTCGTGCTGGATCAGCGACGCCGTCATGTTCTTGAACATGGCCTCGCGGTGGCTGCTCGTGCGGTTCAGTTTTCGACCGCTCTTCTGGTGACGCATGCTGTGCCCCTAAATTCCTAAATCGAGATCCTGAAGCTTCAGGCGGATTCTTTTTCCTGGACCTTCGTCTTGAGCGACGCCGGCGGCCAGTTTTCGAGTTTCATGCCGAGTGACAGCTGGTGCGAAGCCAGCACGTCTTTGATCTCGGTCAGCGACTTCTTGCCGAGATTCGGCGTCTTGAGCAGTTCATTCTCGGTACGCTGCACCAGGTCGCCGATGAAGAAAATGTTCTCGGCCTTGAGGCAATTGGCCGAACGCACCGTGAGTTCGAGGTCATCCACCGGCCGCAACAGCAGCGGGTTGATATTCGGCTCGGGCATGGAAATGGCCGCCGTCTCCGGAGTCTTGAGCTCGACGAAGATCGAGATCTGGTCCTGCAGGATATTGGCCGCGCGCCGCACCGCTTCTTCCGGGTCGATCGCGCCATTGGTCTCGATATCGAGCACCAGCTTGTCGAGGTCGGTACGCTGTTCGACGCGCGCGTTCTCCACGGTATAGGAAACGCGCCGGATCGGGCTGAACGATGCGTCGAGCTGCATGACGCCGATCGCGCGGCCTTCCTCCTGCTGGCGCACCGTGACCGGCTGATAGCCGCGGCCGCGTGCGATTTTCATCTCCATGGAGATGGCGCCGCTCTTGGTGAGCGTCGCGATGTGATGGTCGGCATTGACGACCTCGACACCGTGGTCGAGCTGGATGTCGCCGGCCGTGACCTTGCCTGGCCCCTTCTTGGACAGCCGCAGGATGGCATCGGTGCGGCTGCCGTGCATACGCAGGGCCAGTGACTTGAGATTGAGCAGGATGTCGATGACATCTTCCTGCACGCCCTCGATGGCGGAATATTCGTGCAGTACGCCTTCAATTTTCACTTCGGTGATGGCGGCGCCCGGCATGGACGATAGCAGGATGCGGCGCAAGGCGTTGCCGAGTGTGTAGCCGAACCCGCGCTCGAGCGGTTCGAGCGAAATGCGCGCATGGGTCGGGCTCACGGTCTGGACATCCACCAGACGCGGTTTCAGGAATTCGGTTGGCGAACTCTGCATAGTCGTTCCTCGTTACGTTACGTTCCGTTCCGTTCCGTTACTTCGAGTAGAGCGCGATCACCAGCTGCTCGCGGATATCCGCCGGCAACTCGCTGCGCTCCGGCACGGTCTTGAACACACCCTTCATGGCCTTGGTATCGACCTCGACCCAATCGGGGAAGCCGCGCTGCTCGGCCGCCTCCAGAGAGGCCTTCACGCGCAGCTGCTCACGCGCACCCGCTGCAATTTCGACCACGTCGCTAGGGTGAACCTGACAGGAGGGGATGTTCACGCGCTTGTTGTTCACCAGAATCGCGTTGTGCCGGACGAGCTGGCGTGCCTGCGAACGTGAGGCGCCAAAGCCCATGCGGTAAACAACGTTGTCGAGGCGGCCTTCCAGCAGCTTGAGCAAATTCTCGCCGGTCGAGCCGCGCAGACGATCGGCCTCTTCGTAATAGTTCGCGAACTGTGCTTCCAGCACGCCATAGATGCGGCGCATCTTCTGCTTCTCACGCAGCTGCGTGCCGTAATCCGAAGGACGGCTCTTGCGCTGGCCATGCTGGCCAGGCGGATAGGCGCGTTTCTCCACCGGACACTTGTCGGTGAAGCACTTGTCGCCTTTCAGAAACAGTTTGCCGCCTTCGCGGCGGCACTGACGGCATTTTGAATCGGTATAGCGTGCCACAATATTTCTCCGTTACCTGTTCCGGTTAGACGCGGCGCCGCTTGGCCGGGCGGCAGCCGTTATGCGGAATGGGCGTCACATCGATGATGTTGCTGATTTCATAGCCGAGTGCAAACAGACCGCGCACCGCGGAATCGCGTCCGGGACCCGGGCCAAAGACCCGGACCTCGAGCGCCTTCACACCGTATTCCTGCGCAGCGCGACCGGCCTTGTCGGCGGCCACCTGTGCGGCAAACGGTGTGCTCTTGCGCGAGCCCTTGAAGCCTGAACCGCCGGCAGTTGCCCAGGTCAGTACATTGCCCTGGCGATCGCTGATGGTGATGATGGTGTTGTTGAACGAGGCGTGAATATGGGCGATGCCTTCCGCCACATTCTTCTTGGCGCGCTTCTTGGCCTTGGGGGCCGCCGTGGTCTGCTGGGTCGGGGTTGCCATGTTCAACGACTCTGGATAGGTTTAGTGACGGTTGTCTTTGTCTTACTTGCTGCGGATCGCCTTGCGCGGTCCCTTGCGGGTGCGGGCGTTGGTACGCGTGCGCTGACCGCGCAGCGGCAATCCACGGCGATGGCGCATGCCACGATAGGTGCCGAGATCCATGAGTCGTTTGATGTTCATGGATACCTGGCGACGCAAATCGCCTTCGACGGTCACCTTGCCGACTTCGATACGCAGCTTGTCGACCTGCGCATCGGTGAGATCCTTGACCTTGGTGGTCGCGGGTATGCCGGTACCCTCGCAGATCAGGCGCGCGCGCGTACGGCCAATGCCATAGATCGACGTCAACGCGATGTCGACGTGCTTCTGGTTCGGAATATTTATGCCTGCAATACGGGCCATGCCACCTGTCTCCCGCCGGGATTACGCGAAACGCGAAAGTTTACCGGCAATACGAATAATGTTCAACCCATTAACCCTGGCGTTGTTTGTGTCGCGGGTCGGAACAAATGATCCGGACCACGCCCTTGCGCCGCACGACCTTGCAGTTGCGGCATAGCTTTTTTACCGATGCCCTGACTTTCATAACCGCCTCCAACGAAAAACCTTGAAACCACCGTCCAACAACCGACGAGATTACCTCGACAGGCCCATGCCGCCGCCCGTGAGGTTTGCCTTCTTGAGCAGGCTCTCGTACTGGTGCGACATCAGATGCGACTGCACCTGAGCCATGAAATCCATGCACACCACAACAATGATGAGCAGCGACGTGCCGCCAAAATAGAATGGCACGTTCCACTTCACGATCAGAAATTCGGGCAGCAGGCACACCAGGGTCACATACAGGGCGCCCGCCAGCGTTAACCGTGACATGACGCCATCAATGTACTTGGCGGTCTGCTCACCGGGACGGATCCCCGGTACAAAGGCGCCGGACTTCTTCAGATTTTCCGCCGTTTCTTTCGGATTAAACATCAGTGCCGTATAGAAAAAGCAGAAGAAGATGATGGCGCTGGCATACACCAGCACGTACACCGGTTGTCCCGGTGAAAGCGTGGTGGCGATGTCTTTGAGCCAAGCCATCGACTCACTTTGTCCGAACCAGCTACCCAGGGTTGCCGGGAACAGAATCAGGCTGGAAGCGAAAATCGGCGGGATCACGCCCGACATATTAATCTTGAACGGCAGATGGCTGGTCTGAGCAGCATACATCTGCCGGCCCATCTGGCGTTTGGCGTAGTTCACGGTAATACGCCGCTGACCGCGCTCCATAAACACCACAAATCCGGTTACGGCCACGGCAATCAAAAACAGCGCAATCACGAACGGCGCCTGGAAGGCGCCGGTACGTGCGAGTTCCAGCGTGCCGCCGATCGCATGTGGCAAGCCGGCCACGATGCCCGCAAAAATGATCAGCGAGATACCATTGCCGATGCCGCGTTCCGTAACCTGTTCTCCCAACCACATGATGAACATGGTGCCCGTCACCAATGTCACCACCGTCACGAGCTTGAAGCTGATGCCCGGCTCGATCACCACCGGCAGCCCGCCGGCACGTTGACCCTCGAGGGCGATGGCAATGCCGAGTCCCTGGAAAATCGCCAGCACGACGGTTCCGTAACGCGTGTACTGACTGATCTTGCGGCGTCCGCTCTCGCCTTCCTTCTTGAGTTGCTCGAGGCTCGGCAGCACCGTCGTCATGAGCTGCATGATGATCGAGGCCGAGATGTACGGCATGACGCCCAATGCTAGTACTGAAAAGCGCGACAGCGCCCCACCCGAGAACATATTGAACAGATCGACGATCGATCCCTGGGTCTGCTTGAACATCTCCGCAAGTGCCACGGGGTCGATCCCCGGAACCGGGATATGCGTGCCGATTCGGAAAACGACGAGCGCACCGATCACGAACAGCAGACGCTGCTTGAGGTCGGTCAGTTTACCGCCCAGCAGGCCCTGACCGCCCGAGACGCGCGCGTCGCCAGAGGCCATCAGTCCTCGACCTTGCCGCCCGCCTGGGCAATGGCTGACGCCGCGCCCTTCGTGGCCAAAACACCCTTCAGGGTCACGGCCCGGTTTAGCTTGCCGGACAGAAACACCTTGGCATGGGTTACGGTTGCGGCCACGATCTGCGCCTTCTTCAGTGCCGCCAGATCGATCACGTCTCCCTTTACCTTATTCAGCTCGCCAAGGCGCACTTCTGCGGAAAGCGCCAAGAGTGCCGAGCGGAAACCGCGCTTCGGCAGACGGCGCTGCAGCGGCATCTGACCGCCTTCGAAACCGACCTTGCGATAGCCGCCGGTGCGCGCGTGTTGACCCTTGTGACCCTTACCGCTGGTCTTGCCGAGGCCGGAACCGATGCCACGACCGACACGCGTGGCCGTGGTCTTGCTGCCGCAGGCAGGCTTAAGTGTATTGAGCCGCATGGTCATACCTCTTCGCACTTCACCATGTAATAAACCTTGTTGATCATGCCGCGCACAGCCGCCGTGTCTTCCAGTTCCACACAGTGATGCATGCGACGCAGCCCAAGGCCGCGTACCGTCGCCATGTGTTTGCGACCTGTGCCGTAGGGGCTCTTGATGAGCGTAACGCGTAGCTTCTTGTTGGCCATGTTCGCTTTCCTTAACCCGTCAGGTCCTCGACCTTCTTGCCGCGTTTCGCGGCAATCTCGGCCGGATTGGTAATGGACTGCAGGGCCTTGATCGTGGCGCGTACCACGTTCACCGGAGTGCGCGAGCCGATGCATTTGGCGAGCACGTTATTGAGGCCCACCACTTCACACACCGCGCGCATGGCACCGCCCGCGATAATGCCCGTACCTTCGGACGCCGGGCGCATAATGACCTTGGCCGCGCCATGATCAGCGCTGACCGGGTAATGAATGGTGCCACTCTTCAGGTGCACCTTCACAAGATTGCGACGCGCATCGTCCATGGCCTTCTGTACGGCCACTGGCACTTCACGCGCCTTGCCCTGTCCCATGCCGACGCGCCCGTCGCCGTCACCGACCACGGTCAGTGCAGCAAAGCTGAACTGCCGGCCGCCCTTGACCACCTTGGCGACACGGTTGACGCTGATGAGCTTTTCTTGGAGGTTGTCCCCCCGTCCTTCTTTATCGTAATCAGCCACGCGTTACTCCTTCAGAATTCCAGGCCGTTTTCACGCGCCGCATCGGCAAGCGCCTTGATGCGACCGTGATACTTGAAGCCAGAGCGGTCAAATGCCACCTTGGTGATGCCGGCCTGCTTGGCCTTCTCGGCGATGCGCTTGCCAACGGCACTGGCGGCCAGCACATTGCCGCCGCTCTTGAGGCTCGACCGCAGGTCTGTCTCAAGCGTCGAGGCACTGGCCAGGACTCGCCCACCGGTCGGGTCGATGATCTGCGCATAAATGTGCTGCGGTGTACGATGCACGCACAACCGCACGGCGCCAACCCGGGCGATCTGGTTGCGGGTGCGGGTGCGACGACGCTGACGTGTCTGGATCTTGTTCATGGTCTCATGCCGCTTGACTTACTTCTTTTTGGCTTCTTTTCGGGCCACGTGTTCGTCCGTATAACGGACGCCCTTGCCCTTGTAGGGCTCAGGTTCACGGTAGGCTCGGATATCGGCCGCCACCTGGCCCACCATCTGTTTGTCCGCGCCCTTGACCACAACTTCCGTCTGGCTCGGCGTCTCGATGGTGATGCCTTCCGGGATGGGATACACCACCGGATGCGAGTACCCCAAGGTCAGGTTCAGATTCTTTCCCTGCACCGTGGCACGGTAACCGACGCCGATGATGGACATGCGCTTCTCAAAACCCTTGGTCACGCCCTGCACCATGTTGTTCACCAGTGCGCGGGTCGTGCCGGACATCGCATCGGCAAAGGTCGAGTCGTCATTCGTGGCAACGTTGATCATCTGACCCTCATGGGACAGCTTGACCTTTGGGTGGACATTAATCTCAAGACGTCCCTTCGGCCCCTTGATGCTGAGCAAGCCATCGTTCAGCTTTACCTCGACACCGCTCGGTATAGTCACCGGATATTTGGCAATTCTTGACACGGTAGTAGTCCTGTCTCAGTTACATCAGGCAACGATGAACAATACTTCACCGCCCAGACCAGCCTTGCGCGCGGCACGGTCGGTCATCACGCCGCGGGAGGTCGATACAATGGCCGTACCCAAACCACCAAGGACCTTTGGCAGATTGTCCTTGCCACGGTACTTGCGCAGTCCGGGGGTGCTAAAACGCTCGATGCGCTCGATCACCGGCTGGCCGGCGTAATACTTGAGGCGAACCTGAAGCATCGGTTTGCCATCCACCATTTGCTCGGCAAAATCCTCGATATACCCTTCTTCCTTCAGCACTTGGAGAACGCTGCGCTTGACCTTGGAGGCCGGAATTTTCACCGTGGCCTTTTCCACCGCCTGTGCATTGCGGATGCGGGTCAGCAAATCGGAAATGGGATCAGTCATGCTCATATAAAATCGCTATTTTTGTGCAGGCGTGCATTCATTGAATTCGATTCCGTAACGGTTACCAGCTGGCTTTCACAACACCCGGCGCTTCGCCGCGCATCACCACTTCACGCAGTTTGCTGCGGCTCAGGCCGAATTTACGATAGTAGCCGCGCGGACGGCCCGTCAGACCGCAACGATTGCGGATGCGACTTTTGCTCGAATCACGCGGCAGCTTCTGCAAGGCGAGCTGTGCTTGCTGACGATCTTCGTCGGAAAGCTTCATGTTGACGATAATGGCCTTCAACTCCGCGCGCTTCTTGGCGTACTTCGCCACCAGCACCTTGCGTTTCTCGTCACGCAGAATCATGGATTTTTTGGCCATGGAAAATCAGCTCCTGATCGGGAAGTTGAAGGCGGCGAGCAAAGCGCGCGCCTCATCATCAGTTTTGGCGGTTGTGGTAATAGTGATGTCCATGCCACGGATCGCGTCGATCTTGTCGAAATCGATCTCTGGAAAAATAATCTGTTCCTTGATGCCCAGCGAGTAGTTACCCTGGCCATCGAAGGAACGCGCCGACAAGCCGCGGAAATCGCGAATGCGCGGCACGGCGATGCTGATAAAACGGTCCAGAAACTCATACATGTGTGCGCGCCGCAGTGTCACCTTGCAGCCGATCGGCCAGTTCTCACGCACCTTGAAGTTTGCGATTGACTTGCGCGCCAACGTGACAAGCGGTTTCTGACCGCTGATCTTCTGCATGTCGGAAACGGCGTTTTCGATTACTTTCTTGTCGGCCATCGCCTCACCCACGCCCATGTTCAGCGTAATCTTGGTGATGCGCGGCACCTGCATCGGGTTGGTGTAACCGAACTTCTTCATCAGTTCGGGCACCACGTTCTTGCGATAATGTTCTACGAGTCTTGTCATGGCATGCTCACTCAGACGTCAGCCACTTCGCCGCTGCGCTTGAAAATGCGTACGCGGCGACCATCTTCCAATGTCTTGATGCCGGTACGCTCACCTTTACCCGCGGTTGCGTTGAACAGCATGATGTTGGAAATATGAATCGACGCCTCTCTCTCCACGATTCCGCCGGTGATGTTCTTGGCCGGATTGGCTCGGGTATGGCGCTTCACCACGTTCACATTCTCGACCAGCACACGGTCGTTTGGCAGCATACGCAGCACCGTGCCGCGTTTGCCCTTGTCCTTCCCGGTATTGACGATCACCTGATCGCCTTTGCGAATCTTTTTCATTGCCCAGCCTATATATCGATTTTCACCTTCTCCCCCTCTCACGCAAAGCGGGAGAGGGCAAGGGGTGAGGGTTCCTCACAATACTTCCGGCGCGAGCGAAATAATCTTCATGAACTGCTCGGTGCGCAGCTCGCGAGTCACCGGGCCAAAGATGCGGGTGCCGATCACCTCGCGCTTACTGTCGAGCAACACGGCCGCATTGGCGTCGAAGCGTATGACTGAGCCGTCCGCGCGTCGTACGCCCTTGCGGGTACGGACGATGACCGCATCGTACACGTCACCCTTCTTCACCTTGCCGCGTGGAATCGCTTCCTTCACGCTCACCTTAATGACGTCGCCAATATTGGCGTAACGGCGCTTGGAACCGCCCAGCACCTTGATGCACTGCACCATCTTGGCGCCGCTGTTGTCCGCTACCGTCAACAGGGTCTGCATCTGGATCATGGTTTTGCACTCCACTCGCCTCCCGCATTGGTGCGCGGGAAAGCCAGTAATTGTATCAGTTTCTTTGGCTGTATTAAACCGTTAACCGGTTATTGCCTTCTCCATCACCTTCACCAGACGCCAGGACTTGGTCCGGGACAAGGGGCGACACTCCTGGATCATCACCAGATCGCCTTCGCCGCATTCATTTTGCTCATCGTGAGCATGCAGCTTGGTACGACGGCGAACGATCTTCTTGTAGAGCGGATGCGCCATCTGGCGCTCCACCACCACGGTAATGGTCTTGTCCATTTTGTTGCTCAGCACGCGCCCGGTCAGGGTGCGTGCAGTCTTGGTCTCTGCAGATTGCTCGTTCATGCTCACTGTCCTGCCTTCTCGTTCGTGATCGTGCGCAGGCGCGCGATAGCGCGCCTCACCGTGCGCAGCTTCGAGTTGTTGGCGAGTTGTCCGGTGGCATGCTGCATGCGCAGATTAAATTGCTCACGCAACAAACCTTCCAGCTCTTTTTGCTGGCCTTCCGCCGACAGGGCGCGAATGTCTTTTGCCTTCATAACGTCACCGTTTTATTTAGATATGGCGCGCAACGAACGTCGTGCGCACCGGCAACTTCGCCGCAGCCAGGCGGAATGCCTCGCGCGCCTCCGTTTCGTTGACCCCTTCCATCTCGTACAGCATCGTGCCGGGCTGTACCGGCGCCACCCAGAATTCCGGATTGCCTTTACCGCTGCCCATGCGCACTTCGAGCGGTTTTTTGCTGATCGGCTTGTCCGGGAAGATGCGAATCCACACACGTCCGCCGCGCTTGACGAAGCGCGTCAACGCACGACGCGCGGCCTCGATCTGACGCGAGGTGATGCGTCCACGGGTTGTGGCCTTGAGGCCAAACTCACCGAAGCTGACCTTGTTGCCACGCGTGGCCACGCCACGGTTGTGGCCCTTCATCTGCTTGCGGTACTTGGTGCGTTTTGGTTGTAGCATGATTCTCTATCCCCGATTCTTCAGGCCGTCGCCTTCTTGGCGGTTTCGGGTTCTGCCTGAGCCGATTCGCCCTTGTTGAACACCTCGCCCTTGAAGATCCAGACCTTCACACCGATCTTGCCGTAGGTGGTCATGGCTTCGGCCGTACCGTAGTCGATGTCGGCGCGCAGCGTATGCAGCGGCACGCGCCCTTCGCGGTACCACTCGGTGCGCGCGATCTCGCCGCCGTTCAAGCGACCGGCCACCATGACCTTCACCCCGAGGGCGCCGAGACGCATGGCGTTCTGCACGGCGCGCTTCATCGCGCGACGGAACATGATGCGCTTCTCAAGCTGCTGGGCGATGTTCTCGGACACGAGCTGGGCGTCGATCTCGGGCTTGCGCACTTCCTCGATCGCAACTTGCACCGGGTGCCCGGCCAGCTTAGTCAGTTCCTTGCGCATCACTTCGATGTCTTCGCCCTTCTTGCCGATCACAATACCGGGACGCGCGGTGTACAACGTGATACTGATGTTCTGGGCGGGACGCTCGATGACGATCTTGCTGAGCGCCGCATGGGCCAGCTTCTTCTTGAGGTGCTCACGCAACTTGATGTCCGACGCCAGGTTGGCGGAGTAGTGTTTGCTACCCGCGTACCACTTCGCAGTCCAGTCGCGGATGACGCCAAGGCGAAACCCGTTTGGGTTGATCTTCTGTCCCATTTACTTGCTCCCCTTCTTCACCGGCTTATCGCTCAAGGTGATAGTAATGTGGCTGGTGCGCTTCAGGATGCGTACACCACGACCCTTGGCACGCGCATGAAAGCGCTTGAGCATCGGACCGGCATCGATCTGCACGCTGTGCACACGCAGTTCGTCGATGTCGGCGCCCTGGTTGTGCTCGGCATTGGCGATGGCCGATTCGAGAACCTTCTTCACGCGCTTGGCGGAGCGGCGCGTGTTGTACTGCAAAATCTCGAGCGCGCGCTCCACGGGGAGACCGCGAATCATGTCGGCGATCAAGCGGCCCTTCTGCGGGGAAAGACGCACGGTACGGAGGATGGCGGTGGCTTCCATGAATTAACCCTCTGCGGCCTTTTTCGCGGCGGTGTGACCCTTAAAGGTGCGGGTCGCGGCAAACTCGCCGAGCTTATGGCCAATCATATTTTCGGTAATCTGTATCGGTACGTGCACTTTGCCATTGTGCACCGCGATCGTCAGGCCGATGAAATCCGGCAGGATTGTGGAGCGGCGCGACCAGGTCTTGATCGGCTTCTTGCTGCCTTCGGCATGCGCCTTTGCTACCTTGGCGGCGAGGTGAATGTCGATAAACGGACCTTTCTTGACGGAACGTGGCACGGCTTATTCCTCTCTGCTCTTCATGCGCCGGCGAACGATCATGGAATCGGTTCGCTTATTGGCGCGTGTTTTGTAGCCCTTGGTCGGCATGCCCCACGGGCTGACCGGATGACGGCCACCCTTGGTGCGGCCTTCGCCACCACCATGCGGGTGATCCACCGGGTTCATGGCGGTGCCACGCACAGTCGGACGCCAGCCGCGCCAGCGATTGGCGCCGGCCTTGCCGATCTTGCGCAGATTGTGCTCGCTGTTTCCGACTTCACCGATGGTGGCACGGCAATCGATATGCACCTTGCGCACTTCGCCGGAGCGCAGGCGCAACTGTGCGTACAACCCTTCACGCGCAATCAGCTGGATCGCTGCACCGGCGGAACGACCGATCTGTGCGCCACCGCCATGCTTGATCTCTACACAGTGGATGGTACTGCCCACCGGGATATTGCGAATCGGCAGGGTGTTGCCCGGCTTGATTGGGGAATGCGCGCCCGACATGACCTCGCTACCAACCTCCACGCCCTTGGGCGCAATGATGTAGCGGCGTTCGCCATCCTTGTACAGCACCAGCGCGATGTTGGCGCTGCGGTTCGGATCGTATTCGAAGCGCTCAATCTTGCCTGGAATGCCATCCTTATCGCGCTTGAAATCGATCACGCGGTAATGGCGCTTTTGCGCACCGCCACGATGGCGTACACAAATGCGGCCGGCGTTGTTGCGGCCATCGATCTTGGCCTTTTTTTCCAGCAGCGGTGCAAACGGTTCACCCTTGTGCAGATCCGGGTTCACCACCTTGACCATGGAACGGCGGCCGGCGGATGTCGGTTTTACCTTGACGATTGCCATATGAATATCTTCCCGTCCGGCTTACTTGGTTTCGATGCCGGCGAAATTGATGTCCTGACCGGGCTTGAGGCGCACATACGCCTTTTTCCAGTCCTGACGACGACCCGGCGTCTTGCCGAATTTCTTTTCCTTGCCCTTGACGTTGGTCACGGAGACCGATTCGACCTGGACATTGAACATCTTCTCCACGGCCCGCTTGATCACCGGCTTGCTGGCGTCGCGGCGCACCCGGAATACAATCTGGCTGTTCTTCTCGGCCACACGCGTGCTCTTCTCGGACACATGCGGGGCGAGGATCACCTGATAGAGGTTTGCGTTCATCCCAGCATCTCCTCGAAGCGCTTGAGCGCCGGCACGGTCATGATCACCTTCTCGTGGCGCACCAGCGTCACGGGGTCCACACCCGCCACGTCGCACACATCCACCAGATGCAGGTTGCGCGCCGACAGGCCAAGATTGCGATCGAGCGTATCGGTCACAATGAGTGCGTCCTCAGTACCAAAACGCGCAAGCTGCTCAATCAGCGCCTGAGTCTTGGGCATGTCCATGGTGAATGTGTCCACCGCCACCAGTCGGTTCTGGCGCACGAGTTCGGACAAAATCGAGCGCAATGCCGCACGGTGCATCTTGCGATTCACCTTGTTGGTGAAATTCTCGCCCGGCGAGGACGGGAAGGTTTTGCCACCACCGCGCCACAGCGGGCTGCGAATTGAACCTGCGCGCGCCTGACCGGAACCCTTCTGGGCATGCGGCTTGCGGCCACCGCCGCTGACTTCACGGCGTGTTTTCTGCTTGCGCGTGCCGGAACGGCCGTTGTTGCGATAGGCAACCACAACTTGATGCACAAGCGGTTCGTTAAACTCGACGCCAAAGGTCTTCTCGGAGAGATCAATCTCCGACTTGGACTTGCCGTCCGCGGTGTTCATCACGCTCAGTTTCATCACGGCTATCCTTGTTTCTTCTTCGCCTTGACCGCAGGACGGATCATGACATCCGAACCCTTTGCTCCCGGCACAGCGCCCTTCACGAGCAGCAAATTCTTCTCGGCATCCACGCGCACGACCTCGAGGTTCTGCTGGCTGCGAATCTTGTTGCCGAGTTGGCCGGCCATGGGCTTGCCCGGAAACACACGCCCTGGCGTTTGACGCTGGCCAATCGAACCCGGCGCGCGATGCGACAGCGAATTACCGTGGGTCGCACGACCACCGCTGAAATGATGGCGTTTGATGGTGCCGGCAAACCCCTTACCGATGGTTGTGCCCTGTACGTCCACCATCTGTCCGGCGGCGAAAATGTCGACTTTCACCTCAGCGCCCGGGGCGAGCTGTTCGCCCTCGCCGGCATCGAGACGGAACTCCCACAAGCCGCGTCCCGGAGCAACACCGGCCTTGGCGTAATGCCCGGCCAGCGGCTTGGTGACGCGCGATGGACGACGTTCGCCGATGGTCACCTGCACGGCGCGATAACCGTCGTTCTTTTCGGTCTTCACCTGGGTGACACGGTTGGGACCGACTTCCAGGACCGTAACCGGCACGGCGCTTCCGTCCGCGCTGTACACGCGGCTCATGCCGATCTTCTTGCCAATAATTCCGAGTGCCATAATTCTGAACCTTCTCGTTGTGTCCGTTCCGGGATGTTCCGAAACTAACTCAGCTTGATCTCCACATCCACGCCGGCGGCGAGATCGAGTTTCATCAGCGCATCCACCGTCTTTTCAGTGGGCTCGATGATGTCCATGATGCGCTTGTGCGTGCGGATCTCGAATTGATCGCGCGACTTCTTGTCCACGTGCGGCGAGCGATTGACCGTAAAACGCTCGATCTTGGTCGGCAACGGAATCGGACCCTTGACGAGCGCACCGGTACGCTTCGCCGTGTCGACGATTTCGGAGGCCGAGCGATCGATCAGACGATGATCAAAGGCCTTGAGTCGGATGCGAATTTTCTGATTTGCCATATTTCAACCTGTTCAGGAAACCGGCGGCGGAATGCGGCCGGTTTCAACCGCCTCTACTCCAAAATCTTCGCCACCACCCCGGCACCCACGGTCCGGCCACCTTCGCGGATGGCGAAGCGCAGGCCGTCTTCCATGGCGATCGGGTTGATGAGCGTGATCACGAGCTTGATGTTGTCGCCCGG
>Ga0326726_10001953_pt1 | contig 19196 bp, 15 predicted proteins | sample MHFenrmetagenome_2_FD_207603 | JGI IMG/M metagenome (GOLD analysis project Ga0326726, IMG submission 207603) | Lab enriched peat soil microbial communities from Michigan Hollow, Ithaca, NY, United States - MHF15MN | ecosystem: Environmental > Terrestrial > Soil > Wetlands > Peat | place: USA... | reverse complement strand
TTGATTACGCTTATCCTTCGAGGCAAAAGAGTTTTCTTTACACAATTTTGAATCTAAAACCCAGCAAGAATTACTTGAAGAACTCAAAGATAATTGCGAGAATGATCAACGAATCGCAAAAAGATGTAAAAGCTTACTGGTTTTTCACACCTCAAACGATGCCCGACCATGAACTGTTGGCATTGCTGGACCCAATAAAGCATGAGGTCGGTCTCCATGTAGTGAACAAACCCTATGGTGAATTGGAACGCCTCAAACGAGTTACTGGACGGAAAGTGAGTTACTACTCTATTCACGGAACTGCCCGTTTGTTAGCTAGAATAATGTGGCGGAGAAAACTTGGGGAAGCCCAGACCAAAATCCCGAGCGGGTTTCCTCTAAAATCCTTCCACGATTTTCCCACCACTTGTTTAGATAGAGTTTGCTACTCAAATCCTCAAGCTCGAGCTATAGACATTGCTGAAAAAAGTCTTAATGAAGGAAGAGTATTGGAAATTCACCCAGAATGGCTTTTCCAAAAAGGAACAATAAACCATAGAGGGCCATACTATGAGTCTCTAAAGAAAATACTTGATGTTGACAAGGAAATTGAAAAACTAGCAATACGCAAAAAAGCTTTCGTAAGAATAGCCAACGACTTAAAAGAATACGAAACAAACGCAATTCCAGACTCTAATTTCTTAAAGAAACTGTCAGAAAGAGGAGTGGACATCTTTAACTTTATTGAAAGAAGCTGGGCCTCAAAAATTTCCAATCCGCCGCGCAATTGGACGAAGACTGTGGACAATGTTGCACTTCTTAAAGTAGTCGAGTACAAAGAATGGTGGGAAAACGTTGGAAAGAAGACTCGCAATATGGTTCGAAAAGCCGAAAAAGCTGGAGTAGAAACAGAAGTTTTAGAACCCGACCAGAAATTTGTTGAGGGTGTTTGGAGAATCTATAATGAGACTCCAATAAGACAAGGGAGAGCTTTTCCTTACTTCGGTATAACGAAACCATCCACAGAAGGCATTCTCAAGTTAACTCCAGGAGCTACATTCATAGGCGCTTACTTCCAAGGCGAAGTGGTGGGATTCCTGCAACTCATTCATGGTGATAACGTCAAGATTGTGGGCCAAATCCTCTCCCTGCAGAAATACTGGGATAAAGCAACAAACAATTCACTTTTAGCTAAAGCTATAGAAGTTGTTGCGTCAACTCAAGGTAATTGGCTCATGTATGGAAGGATGGGGAACCACCCGTCACTAGATAATTTCAAACAAAGCAATGGCTTCGCTGAATTTCAGTTAACTAGATTCTATATTCCATTAACTACAAAAGGAATGTTGGCAATCAAACTGAGGCTGCATCGACAAATTAAGGATTCTCTGCCAAGGATAGTTAGATATAGGCTTATTCCAATCTTTAATTGGGCAAGCAGAACTAAAGTTAAAAGAAGAATAAAGTCCAGTTCGAAAACAAAATAATTTTTATCAAAATTTCGACTTAACCAAATTACTATTTATGTCAACATAATTCTGTTCTTATACTCTCCAAATCATCTATAGGTTTCGAATCAGTTCCAAAACGTCTTCTCTCACAAAATAACTTTTTGAACTCGCGTTATTCATTAAATCTTGGATTAATCGTGGATGGTCTTCTATATCCACAGTTTTCAAAGGATTTGGGTATTTGAATCCAAGCGGGCCTTCGCTGAACAATCCAGCGGCAGTTTCCCAGAAAGTTGGAGGATCTTCCAAAAGAGTTCTAAGAGTTTTGATGGTATCTTTGAATCCAAGAATACCAAACATTTCTGCATGCCGTTCACACTTTTCCAGAAAATCCTCTGGAAAAAGAGCCCAATATCTGTAGATGGGCTTTGGAAGATAGATCGCCCGCGAAATAGTATTGCCCCCCGAATTGGCATAAGTCCATTCTACTCCTCTCGCAAAATAGCGGACGAGTTGGCGTGGGTTTCTTAAATTTCTTGTTGCCTCTGAAAAAACGAATTCTCGGTTTACACCCAGCGACCATGCATCACCTAGCGCCATAATGTACGGAAGGTTCTTGGATAATCGCAACCGAAATTCTTGAGACCATTTGTAAATCCTCATCAAATGCAAAAATGGAAAACTAAACGTCTTAACTGAAGGACACATTTCAGGCAAAGCTTTAATGAACGCTGTATTGGCTTCATGAACAATTTCATTAGCTTGAACATGAAATATGTAATCAAGTCTACACTTTTTACGAATATTATTAGTGACCTCCCCTATTATCGATATTTTCTTTTCTTTAGGCCAGTCTTGCCTAAATACTCTAACTTTTTTGTTCAATTTTGAAATTTTCTGAACAATTTCAAAGGTTCCGTCCGTGGAGTAGCCATCAGAAATCAAAAATTCATCACAAATTGGCAATGCAGAAGCAATGGCTTCTACAAACGGATATCCTGGTTTTAAAACGTTCTTAACGATCATGAAGCCTGAAATCATGGCGTCTCAAGATGTAGTTCTAACTTCAATTATTAAGACTTGTCTCAATTAACCAGTTTTAGGAATGCTTGCTGTCGACTTAATTTTGCAAAGGAATTTAAGGATGCTTTGCATCAGACTTTAAAGCAGAAGTGCCCCCTCATAAAGATTAAACAAGACAGTTAAATCTATAACAACGTCCTCAAAGGTTGTCTTCTGTTGCGAAATGGCAGTTCGAATAATAAACAAAATAGCGATTAAACAATCAGCAAATAGAAATCCATTACAAGAAACAAGCAACTGACTATGCTAAACAAAAACGTTAAGCTTTCGAAATAATGGTATTAATTAAACCGAGATTAACATAAGCTAGCTCATCATTAATGGAGACTTTCATTGAGCCTTAAAGAAACAATAAAAAAGTGGATACGAAATCACAAAAGGATTCGAAAGACAGCCAGAAAAACTGTTATTTTTTTTGAGCCTTTGCGTAGGGAAGTTTCCTTTTCAATCACTGATCTGAGAGAGACTTTTCTCCGAAAGGATGAATTGGCTCCATCCATGCGAATGAGAAATTGGGTAGGTCCCGCCAAAGATTATAAGAAAGGTGCAGAAGAATTTCTGCAGTTATTCGTAACCCGTTGTGCACTGAAGCCTAATGAACGAGTACTAGATGTAGGGTGCGGAGTAGGAAGATTGGCGCGACCTTTAACTAGATACTTAAAGGAGAACGGGAGTTATGAGGGTTTTGACATTGTGCCAAAACAGATTTCATGGGCTGAGAAAGCCTTTGGAAAACATTTTCCCAACTTTTATTTTCAACACGCAGATATCTACAACAAAGAATACAATCCCAAAGGAAAAATTAAAGCTTCAGAATACAGATTCCCTTATGAAAGTGAATCATTCGATTTTATCTTTCTAACCTCTGTGTTTACACATATGCTTAGAGAAGATGTTGAGCACTATTTTTCTGAAATCTCGCGAGTGCTCAAACCAAAAGGCAGATGCCTAATCTCATGTTTTCTCATAAATCCAACCTCACTGAAGTTGATCGAAGAAAAAAAGTCGACTCTAAGTTTTCAATACCCAAATAATGGATACAGGACATCCGAGAAAGACACCTTTGAATCATCAGTTGCGTACGAAGAAGAAATAATGAAAAAGCTGTTTGACAAAAACGGTCTGAAAATAGTTGAACCAATACTTTATGGATGGTGGAGCACTGGGCAATCATCCATGCCTTCTTCGCGGTATCAAGACATTATTATAGCAACCAAACAGAACAATCCTTATTAAAATAATAATTCTTTCAAAAATTCAAATTAGGTTAAAAAAAGAGTAGAAGCAAGAGGTCCATGATTATGAGGCAAGAAGAAAATATATAGAAACATAGGAGCGGAGTAGATATTTCACTTAAAGTCCTTTTTTTATAGAAGATTTTATAGGTTCCTTTGCCTATAGAATTGTGCGATCGATAGATTCTACGAGGAAAGGAATTACCAAATCTATATGAAGCAAAAACTAGTAGAATGCTTGAAAGTTCGTTTTCTTTCGCGAATTAGATCTCTTCCATTAGAAGAACCTCTTATTACTAAAATAAAAATGATTTTTGCGAGAAGGAATAAATCACCTTTAAACAAGAAAATCAAGGGTCTCATTGTGTTTGTAGTCATAGCTGTTATGTTGATTTCCACTTTTGCGTTTTTGCCAAGAGAAAGTCAAGGAACACTTAACACTCCTAAAAGTAGTGATAACCCAACGGCTACCATTTCTTCTCAAGGGACGATTAATCACAATAGTACTAGTACACCTAGTCCATTATCCCAAGTCGCAAGGTTTGTTAACCAGATTGCAGATAGCGCAAAACAAATTGTAGCTCCTGATCCGACCCCTCATCCTCCAGGAGTAGTAACGTCAGCTCAAACAATTAATAGTACAGTTTGGCTGCAAGTGGCAGCAAACGCATGGGCATTCTATCAACCAACCGTAGGTGTTGATGTTAATACTGGGCTTCCTTACTCTGCGGGCACTGATTATAAAGTTTTTACTGATTGGGATTTAGGTGCTTACATTCAAGCTATCATTGATGCACAGAAAATAGGTTTGATTGATACTAATGGGACTTGGGGATCTTATGATAGATTGGATAAGGTACTAACTTTTTTGGAAACCAGACCACTTAACAATGCGACTGGTTATCCGTTCTGGTTTTATGATGCCGTAACTGGAGGCAATGATTCGTCCATAGACTCTGAGCAAACTCATGCTGATGGGGCAGATACTGGGAGGTTGTTTGTTGCTCTAAATAGCCTTAAGAATTACAATTCTGCTAACTTCGCTGCGCGCGTTGATAATTATGTTTACAACAAGCTCGGCAATCGGTCCGATTACAGCGTTTTGGTGCCTAACATAAAGATTGACGCAAGCTCAAATAATCTTTATGCTTATTACATTGACAGTGGCTTTGCAAGCTTTTGGCCTCAACAAATTGGGAGCATTCCAAGTACCATACTCAACAACGTCCTGAACTCTCCGAATATTATGGTCAACGGAGTCTCATTGCCTAATGCTGCAATTATCAATGAGCCACTGCTTAGCGCAGTTTTTGAACTTAATAATAGCGATAGCAGTAGATTGAAGAGTTTAATGTCTCGAGTATATCTTGCTCACGAAGCATATTACAATGAGACCGGAATATTTTTGGCACCTAGTGAAGGAGGCAATCCATCTGGCGCTTGGCTTTACGAATGGGTAGTTGCGCCTAATGGCCAACCATGGCAAGTATCACTTTTTAGTGACCAAACTGTTTTCTATAATTTTCAGGATTTTTCTCCTTTTGCTTATAGTAAAGTAGCTTTTAGTTTCTTGTCTCTTTATAATACAACTTTTGCTCGAAATGAGGTTGTTTGGCTCGAGGCGGCTCTCCCTGTCCCTGCAAATGGTTACTGTGATGGTGTTGATGCCAATGGAAATATTGCTCATCCTGTAAATATTGGCCAAACTTTAATTCTAGATGCAGCACGTTATGCATTAAATAAATAAGATTTCAGAGAACTGTTTTTTGATTTTCTGCATTTCTTTCTGAGTTTACCGGATGTATATTTTAGCTCAGACTCGAGAAATGGGGTTAAGTTGAAAAATAGAATGAGTTTGTGTTTGGCGAAATAGGTTAATGGTTCGGTTTGCTTTGTTTTTAAAGTAGAAGGTTTGCGAGGAGATTATTTAGTTCTTGCTTGTTTTTTATGCTTCTGAAAATGGCTTTTCCGCTTGTGTAGAGGCGGAAAGACGTTTCTTGAAAAGTTAATTCAAAAATTATTCCAGCTATCTTGTTTTTGACCGTTGCTTTTTTTAGAATGTTAGCGATGGCTTCATCTTTTTTATCGTACTTGAAGAATACTATTACGTCTTTTTCTGCACCGCATGTTCCTTCAATTCGCGCCACATAATCGTCAACGATTGCCATTTAGAGTTTCCCGATCTCCTTTAATACTTCAACAAAACGGTCAATTTCTTCTTTTGTGTTGTAAATGTAGAAGCTTGCGCGGTCAGATGATTGAAGTTTAAGAACCTGCTGATGAAGTGGCTGTGCACAATGGTAACCGCTTCGTATCATTATTCCATAGTTGTCACAGATGAGTGCAACGTCATGTGATGATAAGCCTTTAACGCTGAAGGGTATTATACCGCATTTTTTAGAAAAATCGCAGGACCCGTGAATTGTAACTTTATCGATTTTTTGCATTTGTTCAGTTGTGTATTTGACTAATGTTTTTTCGTGGCTAAGTACATTGTTCATGCCTATGGCTTCAAGGTATTTTATTGCTTCAGCTAAGCCGACGGCGCCGCAAATGTCAGGTGTACCTGCTTCGAACTTCCATGGAAGGTCATTCCATATAACGTCGCAACCTTTGCTTTGGGCAAAGCTGACTTCTTTTATCATTTCGCCTCCGCCTTGGAATGGGCGCATCTTTTCTAAGATTTCTTTTTTTCCGTACAGCACTCCGATTCCTGTGGGTCCAAGCATTTTGTGTCCTGAAAAAGCCAAAAAATCCATTCCTATCTCTTGGACATCAACTGCCAAATGAGGCACTGACTGAGCACCATCAACAAGCATTAATGCGCCTTTTTCGTGTGCAACTTTTGTTATGCGTTTGACATCGTTAATTATGCCGGTAACATTTGAAACGTGGCTTAGACAGGCAATTTTTGTTTTGTTGGTTAGTTTGCTTTCGAAATCCTCGTAATCTAAAGTTCCATCGTCGTTTATTTTGGCGTATTTGATTTTGAAGCCTTTGAGTTTAGACATGATTTCCCATGGAACTATGTTGCTGTGGTGTTCCATTAGGGAAACTAGAATCTCGTCGTTCTTGTCTAGGTTAGGTAGTCCCCAAGAATACGCTACTAGGTTGATTGCTTCGGTTGTGTTTCTTACGAAGATTATTTCTGACCAGCCTTTTGCGTTTATGAATTTCGCGATTCTTTCTCTAGATTTCTCATAGAGGTCGGTTGCTTCCAGCGATAATGTATGTACTGCTCTGTGTACGTTTGCGTTGTAGTTTTCGTAGAAATTGGTTATGGCGTTGATGACTTGGCATGGTTTCTGTGTGGTTGCTGCATTGTCAAAATAGATTAGGGGGTTGTTGTTTACTTGGCGTTTAAGTATTGGAAAGTCTTGACGAAGAGCTTGTATGTCCACGATTATTTCTCTGCCTTCTTCTCTTCCTCAACCTTTAGCCTCTTGGACAACATCTTTGCTAACTCTTCTTCTTCCAACGCTTGTCTTTCTTCAAAAGTGAACTCTTCAGGTAGCCAGCTGGGTGCTTTTACTGCTTTTTCTTTAAAGTACTGCCTGATTGCCCGTTTCAGTGCGCCTACAGCGAGTACGCCGCAGTGGAATTTGACGCTTGGCAATCCGCCGATTTCCTCGGTTACTCTCTTCCAGGTTATGTCTATCCAAGCTTTTTCAAGGCTTAAGCCTTTGATCATTTCTGTGACAATGCTTGATGTGGCGATGTTTGCGGCGCATCCGTAGCTTTCGAAGCTTGCTTTTTCAATTATGTCTTGGCTGCTTATTTTTAGGTAGAAGGTTATCATGTCTCCACAGGCTGGGTTTCCGGCTACTGCTACGACTGTGGCGTCGTCCATTTTTCCAAGGTTTTTTGGGTTTCGGAATAAATCCATAACTTTTGGGTTGTAAGGTAACGGTATACGTGACATTTAATCTACTCCTGTTGAGCCAACTATCCCTCTAATTCGGTTAACAGCTGTTGGTAACACTTCCAAAACGTAAGCTATATCCTCTTCTGTAAGGCTGCGGGTGGTTTTCATGAGGATGCTTCCGTGGGCTTCGCTGAAGTGACGTCCAATGGCGACTAGGACGTGGCTTGGTTGGAGTAGTCTTCGGCTGCACGCACTTCCGCTGGAAACATAGACGCCTTTGAGACTTAACTCGATGGTTAACGCTTCGCCTTCAGCCCGTAAAAAGCTGACGTTAGCGTTGTCGGGTGATCGTTTGTCGCCTTTTGGACCGTTAAATCGCAGGTCGTTGAGTTCGCTGAATATGCCGTCAACAAGTTTGTCGCGTAGTTTCCGCATTTTGGCGATGTTTGTTTCGAAGTTTTGGAATGCAAGCTCTGATGCTTTGGTGAAGCCGACGATTAATGGGGTGTTTTCGATTCCTGGCCAAAGCTTCTGTGTTCCAATCTGCCCTTCAAGGATGCGTTCCATGTTTAATCCGTCACGCATGTACATTGCGCCCATTCCTCTTGGACCCTGAATTTTGTAGCTGCTTGCTGTGGCTAAGTCTACGTTTAGGTTTTGTACGTTGAAGGGGATTCTTCCGTAAGCGTCTGAGGCGTCTGTGTGGAAGAGTGTTTGTGGATTTTTGGCTTTAACGATGTCCACTGCTTCTTTGATTGGTTGTATTGTACCGATTTCGTTGTTGACTGATGAAATGCTGACGAGAATGGTTTCGTTGTCGACGGCGTCTTTGAGTTTTTCAAGGTTGATGAAGCCTTCTTGGTTTACTGGGATTTTGGTGGTTGTGAACCCGAATTTTTGCATCATCTCGGCAACTTGTAGTACGTTGATGGGTTCGATTTCGGATATTATGATTTTTTTGCCTTTGTTTTTTTGGGCGAATGCTGCGCCCATGATGGCTTGGTTGTTAGCTTCTGTTTCGCTTGGGGTGAATGTGATTTCTTCGAGAATTTTTGCGCCCATTGTTTTGCTTATTTTTTGGAAGCAGTTTATGATTACTTCGAAGGCTTCCCAGCCTGGTTTATGTGTGAGTGTGGGGTTGCCGTAGGCTTTTTTGTTGAAGTAAGGTAGCATTTCGTTAATTACTTCTTGTGGAACAATGCTTGAGTTCTCATTATCTAAGTAAACTTCATGCGTTATTCCTTCGTGCAGTTTGAGGAGTTCCTTCACGTTTTCAACCATACAGTATCCTACCTGTTTTGAGAGATTTTATAACTCGTCACCATGCTAATATTTAGATCAACTAAAAAAACCTAACCCACTTTTTCTGTGTCTATTTCGCGCTAACACTTTCTTGTAAAGACCCCTTGCGGCTACAATTGAAAGTTTTGACTTCTTATGCAATCTATTCGTATCCTCAGTTTTTTATTCCAAATCCAAAATGGGGGTTGTGCTTGATGGTCTCTAATACGAAAAGGGTTCAATTCCCATCCCAGCTCTTAAAACTCTAAATTCACATTAATTGAGATCTTTCAAATGGCCTTAGACAAATTAAGAATAGTGTGAAAAAGAATTTGTAGATTTGGTGACATTATTGATTAAAGTTTTAGAGTTTAGACTCTTTAAGAAGCTGTGAGATGTAGTCGTTAACTGTTTTGTTTTGTTTTTTTGCTAGCCGTTTTATCGCGTCGTTTATGCCTGTTGAGTACTGCACCGCTTTCTTAGGTCTATCCACTAATGAGGCTGCCATGCCAACGTTTGACGCGACTTTTCTTAGCACAAGTTTTCGCAGAGTATCTTCTTTCTGCTCTATTTTGCATTCAATTGGCAGACCTAGGGCGAATTCTGATAGTTCAAATGTCGCAAAAGGCAAACGCAATTCAACATCAAGATGATTGGTTATTTTTAGGTCACGTTCAAGATTACTCTCAAAAATTTTCGCCACATCGCCGAACATTGTTTTTCTTACTGATTCGCTGCCGTTTTTGCAGTATTCTTTGACGTAGCGTTGGTAGCCTCCGAACAATTCATCGGCGCCCTGACCGGCTAACATGACTTTGAAACGTGCTTCAGCCGCTTTTTCCGCTACCCAATAAAACGGCAAGCCGATACTTGCTTTAATCGGGTCAGCCTCCTCGATCAAGGCTACTGCTTTTGGCAAAGTTTCTTCTACGTCAGAATCCTTGAATAAATCGACTTGAAGGGGCAAATTTAGTTCGTCTGATGCTTCAATTGCTTCTTCGGTTCCGGACAGGTTTTCCATGCTTACATGGAAGAGTTTAACTTTGAGCCCAAGCTTTTTTGCAAGATAAGCAACTAGGCTGCTGTCTAATCCTCCTGAAAACGCCACAGCAACTTCTTTAACATCGTTTGTGCGTCTTCGGATTGACTCCTCAAGGAAGGCTTGAAGCTTTATTGCCGCCTCATCTAACGTTATCGCAACTGGCGCGGTGTAAGTTAGCGTTTTAATAGGTTTGAATTGAAAACCTTTACGGTTTACAAATCCCATGTTTCCTGGCGGAAAAGAAATGGAATTTTCTATGCCTAAAAGCCAGAGGGCTTTTCGATTTGTAGCAAAGGCAAGTGTGCTTTTGTTTTCGCCATAATAAAGTGGTTGAATCCCAACTGGATCTCTTCCTGCTACAATCCAACCTTCTTTGAGTATCAGGAACGAATAGTCGCCATCAACGTTTTGGATTAAGGTTTGCAGGAGGGCTTCACAGTGCTGCGGTTCTTTAGCAACCTGTTCTAAAATAGCATTTTTTGGAATAGGTGAATATACTCTTCCTCCAAAAAAAACCCCAGCATCATTTAACTGTAAAAACTCGTAGCCGCTCGAAGACATCGGTTTAGAGGAAACGTAACCAGCTGCAGTTGAAGATTCTATGCCTTGTCTGCTTAGAATGCCTGGGCTTTTTCCAAAAACGCTTTTCCTAGGAGAAACTATCCCGAAATGTGAAGGCTGTCTGCCACTAAGCGTGTTGAGAACGTCAAGAACTTGGTCAACGACGTTATTGCCCTCTTTATCCAATACCGCAACCGTTATTTTCATACCCTAAAACCTCAATACGTATACCACTGTGCTATAGCATTGGTAAAACATTAATCTTTAATCTGTATATCTTAAACTTCGAGGAAACACTAACTTGCCTATCTTACCCATAGACAATGGCCGTTATGGAACGCCGGAAATGCTAAAAATTTTCGAAGAAGAAGCACGAATTCAGAAACTGCTTGATGTAGAAGCCGCTCTTGCTTTAGCGCATGCTGAAGTCGGCAACATTCCAAAGAAAGATGCAGAAAAAATCGCTTCAATGGCATCAACCAAATTCGTTAAAGTTGAGCGAGTAAAAGCGATTGAAAAAGAAATAAAACACGACCTTGCCTCACTGGTTCGGGCACTCTCAGAGGTTTGCGGGTTAAGCGGCGCATACGTGCATCTGGGGTCAACAAGCTACGACATTGTTGACACCGCTAATGCGCTACAACTCAAAGACGCGTTAAACATTATTGAGAAGAAACTTGTTGATTTTAAGGAAATTTTGAAGAAACAGGCTAGTCAGCATAAGGAAACGGTGATGATTGGGAGAACTCATGGGCAGCATGCTTTGCCGATTACTTTGGGTTTTAAGTTTGCGGTTTGGGGCTACGAAGTTAACAGGCACCTTGAACGATTGGGCGATTGCAAAAAACGGGTCTTGGCAGGAAAAATTAGCGGCGCCGTGGGCACGCAAGCGGGTTTAGGTGAACATGCCGAGACTATTCAAGAGCTTGTGATGAAACGACTCGGTCTTCAACCCGCTGAGATTTCGACACAGATTGTTCAAAGAGATCGCTACGCCGAACTCATATGCACCTATGCAATGATAGCTTCTTCACTTGAGAATTTCGCCACCGAAATACGAGAACTCCAAAGACCAGAAATCAGCGAACTCTTCGAAACATTTGAAGCATCAAAACAAGTCGGTAGCTCAACAATGCCCCATAAACAAAACCCTGAAACATGCGAACGCGTTTGCGGTTTAGCACGAATTGTCCGCAGCCTAAGCACACCAGCATTGGAAGACATGATTACTTGGCATGAAAGAGACTTAACGCAATCCTCAGCTGAACGGTTCATTCTGCCAGAATCAAACATCCTGCTTGACTACATTCTCAGCTTAATGTGCAATATTGTGACTAACCTAAGAGTGGACGAGGCGCGAATGCTTCAGAACCTGAACGTAACGCAGGGACGCGCTATGTCAGAAGCCGTTATGATGGCACTGACGAAGAAAGGAGTAAACAGACAAGAAGCACACGAATTGCTGAGGCAATTAACGATTCAAAGCGCAGCCGAAAAACAAGACTTCAAAAAAGTTCTCCAAAAAGACAAGCTTGTAAGCAGCAAACTAACTGAGAAAGAAATAGACCAAGCATTGAATCCGAAGAATTACTTGGGCACAGCGGTCAAGCAGGCAGAAAAATTCGCAAAAACCAAAAACTAAAACGGAAAAATTTGAACAATTTCTCATTTTTCATAAAGAGCTACACAACCAAAGTAATAATTCTCTATATTAACCTAATTACTCTTGTTAAAAGTCCAAAAGCGCCTTTTGCTTAAATTCTTGCTCGCTATCAAGTTTTTCCCATTCATCTTTTTTCACGAAGCCGCCGACTTGCTCCTTAATTTTCTTAGCCAACCGCGGACCAACAAGAGGCAAATTAGTCAACTCTTGAATTGAAGCGTGTTTTATGTCTTCTATGGTTTGATAGCCTGCATTGTAAATTATGCGTCCACGAACTCGGCCAACCCCTTCCAAATGAACAATGGGCAACAGCTCCTTCTTTATGCCTTTAGAAACCCGCTCCACCAACTCGCAGGTAAGAGGCAAGATGTCTTTTGCTCCAAAAAGAGGAGCCAACTCGTCTGTAGCGTGAAGCAGCCACTTTGCATTCTCAATGGTTCGATACAAATCGCCTGGCTGCACGTTAAATTGCTCTATGAGTTTTTCTTCGCTGACTTCTTCAATCCAACTTTTCATAACCATGGCAGTTTTTATTTCGCCCAGAAACTGCTCGTAAGTTAAATGGTCATCCCACTCGTTTGGAACATCAGTGAAGAGTTCGTCTTTGTGCTTATCCATTTGAACCGCCAAAACGTCGCATTCTCTAGCGTAGGGTCGCATGACGGGTCCCATGTCGGGAGTGTGAGAAATTAAATGAAACAAACCAAAATCTGTGGGATTAGCAGGTTTGTTTTGCAGGGCATTTCGGATTACAACTGCAGAGAGCGGATCAATGTAGAGTTCACTAACTCGCTTCCCAAACCTTGTTGCAAAAATCTCGTCACCGCTAACATCAATCATCTCCTCTTCATAGAGAGACTTCAAAATCTTAGAAATAATGCCCTTGATTGCTTTAACGTCGTATTGGTAAGCGTAGAAGGTTTGGCCGAAGAACTCGTAAATGCCGTTCTCGGAGTGAGCAAAATCTGAAGCTACTGTTGCCAAGACGTGCCCTCGAATTATTTTTTCAACACCCAGCCTTGACCAAATTCGCTCCGGCTTAGCTAAAATGTAGCCCTCCATCAAATAGTCCGCTTCATCCGAGGTCTTGGCGATTAATATCGATTCGCCCACCTTGTCGTATTTTGGTCGCCCCGCTCTGCCAGCCATCTGCTTATACTCCAACACGCTAATAGGATAATTCCCGTAGCCTGGCTCATAACGCCTATAATCCTGAATAACAACCGTCCGCGCGGGAAGGTTAACACCAAAAGCTAACGTTGGGGTAGCGGTTAAGACTTTGATTTTGCCCTCCTTAAACGCTTCCTCAATCAACTTGCGATGTGGACCTGCCAAACCGGCATGGTGAAAAGCTGTGCCGCACTTGACATACTCAGCGAGGGTTTCGCTGATCTGGGTTTTCTCGCCTGCTGCTAAGATTTTTGCTGCTTCATGCTCTAACGCTCGTTTTATCGGTTTAGATAAGACTTCATTTGTATGAGAGGCAATGGTTTTTGCAGCTGAAACCGCATTCTTTCTTGTGGAAGCAAAAACGAGAGCTTGCCCACCACCTTTAATCGTGTTTAAGACAAGGTTTACGGTGGGCAGATGCGTTTTTTTCTCTATTTTTCTTGCGCCGCCATCCTTGTATTGGATTTCGTCATTCAAAACGACACCTTCTTTGAGGATGACTGGGCGCCAGTCGGTAACGATGTAGGTTGCTTTGAGCCAGGAGGCGATTTCGTCAACGTTGCCTATGGTAGCGCTTAACGCTAAAACCTGAATGTTCGGATTAACCTGCAAAAGCCTAGCCAACACTACTTCAAGAGTTGGACCTCGACCCGCATCATTTAGAAGGTGAACCTCATCAGCTATTACCAGAGAGATTTCATCCATCCATTTGGCGCGATGCCGCAGGAGCGAATCAGCCTTCTCATTGGTTGTAACAATTATGTCATATCGTTGAAGCCAATTGTCAGCAGTATCAAAATCTCCAGTGCTAATGCCAACAGAAACTTTTCTGCCATCATCCTTCTTGATTGAGGAATATTTTTTGAAATCATCAAATTTCTCGCTCGCCAAAGCCCGAAGCGGAGCAAGATAAAGTACTTTGCCACCCTTCTCTAAAACATGCTTAAGACCGCAGAGTTCAGCAATCAAAGTTTTACCAGAAGCTGTCGGGCTAGCCAAAACAATATTCTTGCCCTCTAGCACACCCGCCTGTATGGTTTCTTCTTGAGGCGGAAACAACTCCGCAAAACCCAAATTAAACAAAACCTCTTTAACTGAGGTTGGAACGGGCAACTCCACAATCTTCAACATTTATCACAAACAAGTCTTGTTGTTTGGAATATGAGTTTGGATAGGCTATTAGAGTTTTACGTATACCGTGGATTTTTTGTCCAATTCATCGGTCTTCCAAATAGAAAAAGTCAAAGACTAAGATCTCCAGAATGTTGGTCTTTGTCTTCGCCAAATGAAGCCCAATCCAAGTCCCCTCAAAAAGTGTCTATTGTTGGGTGTGTGTAGTCACATAATTTTAATAATTTGTGCAACGAGTAGTTTCTAAATGTCTGGTCTTTGCTTTGGAGGTGATTGATTTGTCAAAAGGACGTTCAAAGAAAAAATCTAACATTATAGTGCCAAAACCTGAAATGACTGGCGACAAAAAGTACCGATGCCCCATAGACCAAGAAGTATACGATAACAAAAAGGATTATGAATCGCATTGCCATGAAGAGCACGATGTTCTTTAATCTAGCAATAATGCCTCGAGAATATTAATTCATATATTTTTTTTAATCACTCTATTTTCCTAATTTAGATAACAGATTGTCATACTTAATGTTGAAACAAAATTATGAAATTAATGCCGACTCACCGATAACATCGACGATTTTCCTCGGATTAAGGACGACAATTTCTGAATTCCGCATATAACGGCCAACTATAGAAACCAACCCAGCCGCATCAGTTCCAAGTTTACAGGTTAGTGCATACTCAAACATACCCAAAGCTTCAGTACCAATAATGTCTCTATTTAGCCTTGTGCGTTCAAGGACTATTTCTATCTCGCCAATTGATGATCCCAAAATAATTAACCTGTCCAGAAATGACTGTCGCCGCAAACGGATCTTCTCAATTTCTTCTGCAGACAATTCCGCTTGAAACGCAGATTTGGCTTCGTTTAGACGAAGCACTTTGACAATTAGCGGCAGTTTTTCCTTGAAACCATAGATTTCCGAGATTTTTTGCAAAGCAATTTTCTTGTCGTCACAAAGTTGAGCTTGCAAATATTCTAACGGTATGACTGCTTGGATTATCTTAGGTTCGAAAACACCTACATCCACGATTAATTCTTGGCTAACTGTGTCAACTTTGGAAATGTAGCCTTTTAAAATAGAAAAATCCTCAACTTTCTCTATGCTTACTGGGCAGGTGCCTATTTTCTTGTTGATATAGCTTGTAGCTATAACCACGTCTTCGCCGGAAAGAGAAACCTTTACCCACTTGTTAGCAGGGTTCCCTAAAACTTTTACTACTACATCTAAGTTTTCAAACTCAGCTTCCAACAATTCACCTATTTGTTTTATTTGGCGACCGCTGGAAGTTTTAATAAGTAATGTTAAGTCTGTCATGTTAATTGCCCAATAAAATTTTTATTTCTTCATGAAGTTTTCTAACTCTTTCGGCTGCTTTATTTTTGTTCTCCATACGAAGTCTCTCAATCTCCAAATCAATCGGAACCCGATTCGACTGATCAATTAGTTTATCCGAGTATGAAACAATTTTCTCTTCTAACGTAACTGGCACATAAACGCCTTTTGACCAACCAAATGCTTTGGCCTCTTCAGCTGTTATACCTCCGCCAATATGTCTCTCAATTATTCTCACTAATGTTACAGGCAAACCTTCCGATTCAGCGATCTTTGCTCCTTCAATCCCATGGTTAATGCTATTCGTTTTTGAGCGACCAAGGTCATGCAAAAGAGCACCAGCTTCAACAAGCTTGCGGTCTACTTTTATGCCTTTTTTAACAAGTTGATCTACAATTTCTAACGCTATCCAAGCAACCGATTCACAATGACTAATAACTACTGGTGGACAATTATTCTTGCGGAGAAGTTCGACTGCTTGCTCCCTTGAAGGAAGCTTATCACTCACCAAGCTCCTTCCTTAGAGTATCCACTTTTTCAGATAGCTTATCTATCATTTTTTCGTTTGCAAAATGCACAAGAGGATTACTACATGTGGAACAATGAAAAACTAGTTCAACAGCTTCTTCAAAAGGAACACGTTTGCAATCGGGGTTGCCACAATAATAGAAATCATGATTCATTTCATAATCCAAACGAACACTAAGTTTCTCTAAAACGCGTCTTTTTTGACTTAAAATAAATCCTTCCAACTGGTCGGGTTGAAGTTTCCAGTGAAAAATAAACCAGCCTGTTTTTGGATCACGCGTCCTTCTTAAACTAACAAGGGAATGATCATATAGTTTATAGAGAATTTTGCGGACTAAATTAAGGCGAATGCCAGTCTTATTGGCGATTTCATCATCAGTTATTTCATCCACACCTTTGAGGTGCTCAATAAGCACAACCGCTTCCTGTTCACCCATCGCCACGGCAACTTTCAACATAGTTGCATCATCAACAGTCGATAACATAGTCTATGGTCCTTTTAATATTATATTATTGGAACATTGTGTAATAAAACTCTTCTTACAAAAATTAACTAAATTTATCTTTACAGTTAATTTCTTTTCCCCTTTCTTTGGGAACAATCTTGAGTTTTGCTTTATCAAAATCCATGGCTAACTCGGTGCCTTCAAAAAATCTGTCTAAAAATATTGCAAGTGCAGAACACTCCGAATGCGGCTGATTGCCAACAGCGACATTAAAATCAGAAACATCACTTGAATAAAAGTCCCCCGGAACCTTCTGGCTTCCAACAATAACTAAAACATCCTTCTTTAATATCTTAATTCTGTTTATAACATTACTTGTTTGAATATTTTCCCCGTAAGCAGTTAAATGAACAATAATGCCACCTTTAACCTTCCATTCTCGAACAGACTTTTTCCAAGAAGTACCCATTTCAAATTGGAAATTTCCACCCCACTGCAAAGTTACCTTCTCAATTGTCTGCTTTATGTTGGAGTCTTCCACATCTGATAGTATAAAACCTGAAGCACAAAGTGCCCTTGCGGTCAAAGCTGCATGAGTAGTTAGCCGCACATCCCGTTGTGGCCTATGCCCCCAACGCAAGACAACAACCTTCGGCAAGTCAATTGGCTTTTGTGTCTCTTTCGAATTTGCCATTTAAGTCTTCCACTTTTCTTCTAACCTGTTCAGACAAATCTAAGGGTGCTTCAAAAACAACTTCAATGCAATCATTGGTATAATTTTCTTCCTTGATATCAGTTTTTTCATGAAGCCACGAAATAAAAGTCATTGTCTTAACAGTTAATGGAACGGAAATCTGAACTTGAACAAAATTTTCAAGAATTTTCAATATTTCTCTTTTCAATACATCCAGGTTCATTTGACATTTGGCTGATATCAAAATGGGATTTTTCACTTTTTCTTTTAGAATTTCCAATTTCTGATTTCGCTCAGCCTCAGTTATTAAGTCAATCTTGTTCAGAGCCGTTATAGTGGGGATGCCTGATGCGCCCAGGCGCTCAATTGTTTCTAAGCAAACATTGAATTTTTGCTCAATTTTCTCCATCGGTTCGCTAATGTCCAAAAGAAGAACTATCAGGTCTGAAAAGATAGTTTCTTCAAGAGTAGAATGAAAAGCTTCAATTAAAGACAAAGGCAAACGATCAATAAACCCAACTGTGTCAGTTAAAAGAAATTTGCGGTTCGAAAACTCCACCACACGCGTCGTGGTCGATAGAGTAGTGAACAATGCTTTGTCCACTTCTACGGTTTCTTCAGTTAAAGCGTTAAACAAAGAGCTTTTGCCAGCCTTCGTATATCCAGCAAATGAAATAGTCAAAAAACCAAGCTCCGTTCTCCTCTCCCGATGAAGAACTCGTTTTTCCCTGATCTTTCTTAGTTTTTTAAGAATCGTTTGAACTTGCCGCTTTATGGCGTCACGGTAAACATCCGCCTCATAGGCCCCAAGACCCATAAAACCAGGTTGCTCGCTCCCCTTAGCTAATTTCACTTTTTCCTTAGCATGTTTAAGTTCATTTCGCACTGTTGCCAATTGAATCTGAAGTTGGGCCTCAGTTGTCGTGGCTCTTTTATTGAAGATTTCAAGTATAAGTTGAAAGCGATCGATGACTTCGACACGTGTCGCTTTTGCTAAATTATACGTTTGACGAGTTTTTAGGTTGTTATCAAAAATTACTTTCCCAGCACCTGTTTCATCAACCAACTGGGTTAGTTCTTCTACTTTGCCAGCGCCAATCTGGTAACGTGCATCAGGCGGTCGAGTTTGTTCTATTGTGCCGACAACGGTGTAACCGGCAGCTTCGGCTAATCGTTTAAGCTCATCTAAACTTGACTCTTCACGGTTCAGTCTACGTTGAACTATGACGGCTTTCGTTCGGTAGCCGTCTCCTCACTCTTCTTGTCGAAATCGACAAAATCACCCAAAGTTAACTCTTGATCGGCGGTCTTGGGAATTTGAGTAACCTTTTCTTCAGAAATTGGAACCAGCAACTTGATCTTTAACATATGCTCAAGTTTTGAGGCAAGCTGATTATTTGGCGCCATTTTACCAACTTCAAGGTTTCTTAAAACTGAAGCTTTCTCGTTTATTTTCTTGCCCAGTTCTTCATGAGTAAGCATCAACTTTTCGCGCGCCACTCTTATCTTGTTCGCATAATCTTCGGCAACTTCTTGAGTAATCTGAACTGAAGTAGACATTGGTTTTCTTTGAACCATTGAAATGGGCGCCTGCGATTTCTTGAGAATTTCCTTAGGAGCAGCCGGTTCCTCATAAATTATTTTGCCATGCTTTGAGCATTCGACACAAACAGTTAGTTTAGCACCTTCAATTACTGCCCTGATTGGTTCATCATGAATTTTGTGTCCGCAGA
>Ga0326726_10001952_pt1 | contig 19199 bp, 20 predicted proteins | sample MHFenrmetagenome_2_FD_207603 | JGI IMG/M metagenome (GOLD analysis project Ga0326726, IMG submission 207603) | Lab enriched peat soil microbial communities from Michigan Hollow, Ithaca, NY, United States - MHF15MN | ecosystem: Environmental > Terrestrial > Soil > Wetlands > Peat | place: USA... | reverse complement strand
CCAAAGTAATACGGAAACAACCCATGTAATACGGGATAAAGCCAAAATAGAGTGAGAGTGCTCGCTCTCACTCCCACTCTGTTTTGCTGACCCACCTGGGCTCGAAGTATTGCATACCATTTCTTTGTATTTCACTTATTAGCTCTGTAATTCAATCACATACGAAATCTTGAATTGAAGTACGGGGCATTTTTATGCAACATAAAGCAGATAATGTTTCAGTATAGTTTCAGTAATTTTTAATATATTTGTTATTATGATAAGTTTTAATATAGAATTAAATAGCAAACCTATTACAGATAGTAATGAGCATAATTTGCTCTTAAGAATAACTGTAAATAGGAAACATGCTAGAATAGCATTGATGTATTCTGTGGCACCAAGTTATTTCAATCCTAAAGCTAAGATTGGTAATAACATCAGGTCTTCACATCCAAACCATACCAAAATAAATAAGCACATTGAGGATAAAGTAAGCATGGGTAAGGATATTATAAATGACCTTGAAAAAGAAGGACAACTAATTACTGCGGAGATTATTAAGTTAAAGATGACAGAACCAAAATCCCATAGTTTTTTTGCTTTTTCAGATGTTTTTACAAAGCAATTAAAGGCAACTGGCAATATCGGATCTTATAAAAAATATACTGCAGTTGTAAATTCTCTGAAAAACTTTTTCGGTACAGATACACTTCTTTTTGAAGAAATTGATGTTAAATTTATTGCCGAATACCAGGCCTTCCTCAAAAAAGAAGAGAAAGAACAGACAACTATTGCTGGTTATACAAGTAAAATCAGATCCTTATTTAATAAAGCAATCCGAAATGGTAATTTAAAATATGGAGCCACTCCTTTCATTAACTATAAAATCAAACAAGGAAGTCCCCAAAAGGACCGTTTAAATCTTGAAGAGATCGTCAAAATTGAAGAGCTGAATATCAAAGAAAATAGTCTACTTTGGCATGTAAGGAATACGTTTCTATTTGCATTTTACAATGCTGGCATCCGGATTAGTGATATACTTCTGATGACCTGGGATAATATTCAGGATGGGAGATTGGTTTACAATATGTTTAAAACAAAAAAACTCCATTCATTAATTCTGAAAGAAAAACCGTTAGCAATATTAGAGAAATATAGAAACAGTGGTGCATCATTCATATTCCCATTTTTGTCTGACAGGTTCGATTATTCTGACCCAGTGTTCCTGCATAACCAGATTGGTTCAAAGACAGCATTAATAAATAGCTACTTAAAAGATATTGCGACGATGGCTAAGATCGGTAAAAATGTAACAACCCATACTGCCAGGCATTCATTTGCAGATATAGCACGTCAGAAGACAGATAATATTTATAACTTGTCAAAGACCTTAGGGCATTCAAGTCTTAAGGTAACAGAAGCATACTTAGCTAGTTTTGATGATCAGGCAGTCGATGATACACTCGACAAGATGTTTTAACAATCATTGAAAATGAAGTGCTCGATGATGCAAATGAATTAATAATTGCATAAATTTAATAGTCCCTAAAAGTGATGCCTGGAAATCGAAAGATTAGTCCAGGCTTCATTTGACGTTAATGTTGTAGATGATATTTTGGATAGCATTTTTAATTAATCATGAAACCAAGAAAATCAAAATTTACTGAGATTAAAGGATTACTAAATCCGATGCGGATAACTTATTACCCTTTTTATAAAGATATCCCTCACCAAAACACCGATCAAATTGTTGATACTGATTCGGGAAAATACCTACTATGTATTGTAAAAAGATTTGAGGGAGTGTTTTATCCTATTCCAATTGATGATATGTTTTCAAGGGTAAGAGATGAGGTAATCTCAAATATTTCAATGCCAATTGAGAAAGATGAAAAAATTTTATATTTAAATGAAATCATTGATTTCTACTCTGAAGTAGATGATAATATTGTTGAGGATAATGAAGGTCAGCTTTCATCGAATATACATTTATTTATAAAACACCATTCTCAAATGGAACTATATCCGGATGAGTACACTGAGCTATTAGATAAACTAAAAAATGGCATTAGGAATGAAATAAGTTTCCTTGACAACCAAAACCAGCAACTTATTAAAAATTATAATTATAGTAGAGTTGTCAATGAAATTCCATATAATTTAAAATGGGATAAAAATAAGGTAGATCTGGTCGAACTGTTTGCAGCCCTAGTCGAATCAGAATCTATACTAAAAGACAATCTTCCTGTAACAAAAGAATTTATGGCCGAATTTCTTTCAAAGATCTTTACTAATATAGATTTGGCTGACTTTGCAAAAGATCTTGATCAGGCAAAAAAACGTAAGAAAAACAAGACACCATATCTTAATTTCTTAGCTAAAAGATTCGTAGAATTCGCGAATAAAAAACACAATCAATAAATGTTTGCCAAGATTCTTAAGAAGATCCAAATAATTCCTTACTGATTCACCGTATTTTACAAAAAAAATCAATAGACCTCTATATAGACTCTATTGTATTAAATTGTATATCAACGTGTTATAACTACGTTTGCATTTATCTTTGTGGCATAATTAACAAAAATTTAATATTATGTTACAAAATCAGATTCAAGTAAGCCTACCCTTTCTCGAAGACATAAACTCCAGATTGGTAGCCATCGAGCAGAAGCTAGATGCAATTACTAAGCCTAACCCCTTTGAGGGTATATGGCTGGACACTAAACAGGCTGCAAAAGCCTTAGGGATTTCGATCCGAACTCTCCAAGAAAAACGCAACCGGTTGGAGATTCCATTCAGTCAGTATGGAAGTATTATCAGGTACAGAGCTGAAGATATCCAACAATACCTGATGGACCACTTTATTAAGTCACATTATCAAGGAGGACGTGCAGCATGATGTCAGATGATAGAACTGGTATTGTATCAGAAGGAGGGATAGACCTCAATACAAAAAAAGTTTCAGTTAATTCCGATGAACAAGCAAAAGAATCTGAAATAATCCAGGAAAAATTTTGGACTTATGAATCAGGGTCCGCTACAATTGACTTGGAAGAACTTTATGATTACCTCTATAAAAAAGATTATAGGTATTATCTCATAATGAGTAAAAAGCTCAAATATGTTGTTACTGTCACGAATAACAAAGTGAATGTATTGCGTCAAAATAAATTGTGTAAAATATGCTGCCAAATTATTGATGAAGATTTCTTATCTGTTGCAGAGGAGGAACGAACCAAAGTAAAAGCTGCCTTAATCGAGTGTGAAAAATCGCTGAAAAAGAAACGACTAGTTCAGTTAAAGCCTAAAGACCTTGAGACTATTGAAGAGTCGTTCTCAAAAACAGTTCTAATAAACATGAACAATAAAGAGGAATGATGTATACCATGAAACCCTCCATGTCGGAACGAAGAATGGAATTATTACAAAAATACCCAGCAATTAAAGGGATGGATCGGAATAATGTTTTATGTAATAACCGCAGACCTTTTTATTTCGGCCAGGTCGATGGAAATCATAAATACTCATCTACAAATCTAACTTCTCCATTATTTCTGAGAAGCGGCATAATGGATGAAAATGACGACCCGAAAATAGTTACAAAGGAGCCGATTGAAACTGAAAAAAATGTTGATTGCCAATTGATGACAACACCAGAAGTAGAAAATCAACCTGCAACTGCAATAGAGAAACATGATCAACCAGTTCTTTACGATGACTCTGGTAAGGATTATTTCACCTATGGTGATTTACTAAAGATGAATGTTAAGAGCATCCCCTTCCTGGTTGAAAAACTTTTACCAGCCGGAGCAATTATAATATTAGGAGGAGAAAGTCAAGTTGGGAAAAGTCTTCTATATCAGCAACTGGCAATTGCTATCATCCATGGTGATGAATCCTTTTTAGGATATAAGTTAAATTCTATAAATAGAAGAGTACTTATTATTAATACTGAGGACGATGAAGTAGTGATATCATATAATATTTTGAAACTTACATCAACCAGAAATGCAGACCTCTCTTTGTCTGATGAACTAATATTATTTTCACACAATTTTAATCTCTTAAACAGACTAGAGGTGATAATGAATAAATACCAATTTGATCTGGTTGTAGTCGATCCTTTAAGCGATAATTTGCTTGGTGATATGAATCAATCTAACATCACCAGGCAATACTTAAATAAGTTCCAGTTTCTGGCTAAGAAACATAAATGTACGTTTCTAATTGTGCATCATACAGGAAAATCAAAGGATAAAAAAGAGCCAAACAAAGCACAGTTACTTGGTAGCGTAGGAATTGAAGGCAAAGCTAGACAGGTCATAATGCTTTCACATGATAAAAACTATCCCAATATGAAAATCATTTCAATAGTAAAGGGAAACTATCTAAGTGAAACTGAAAAAAGTAAACAGATTTTTCTTAAGTTCGATCCACTGACTTTATTATGCAAAGAGTACGAATATGAGCAACCAGTACAATCTTCTCAAAGTAACATAGCCTCCGGCTCATTCAGTAGCAGAAATAATAGACCCGGAAGACAAAAAGACATGAAACTTTTCAATCAGGCAATCAAGCTCGATAGTGAAGGTATGACTCAGGTTGAAATTGCGAAAATTGTGCAACGAGATAAATCAACTGTCTGCAAATGGCTTAAAGAATTTAAAAACAGGAAACCATATGACTTTTCAAAGGTTGATGATGTAGATTGAGAAAATTGACTGCAACTTGAAGGAGGGGGTGATATAAAATCACCCCTTTTTATTTTAATTCTTTACTACTTTTTATCTATTTTGCAAAACTGTTAATAACTTAATTAACAAAGGCATATATAACAACTAAGCATGAAATGCTTAGTTGCAATATATATATAATAGTATATCTTTATATATACGCAACTTGCAATTCGCAACTTTCACATATCTACTCATATAACCCCATTCTGTCATTATCCCCTAATGCTGGATCTTAGGTTGCATGTAATACTTTAATAGCTATACAGTATATGCCCGGGCCTTAATCCTTAACATTTATTTATTTTTCTTTGAACCCTTTAAAAGGTCTTCTGCTTTAAACCAATCATCCAATGGAGTTCCATATTCCCCATGGGCAATTCGCTGGTGGTAGATTTCCTTTGCTTTCTCACGAATCTCTGCTTCCCTAGGTTCGGATTTACTGGTTGAAACTTTCTTGCTTCTTACTGCTTTCTTAGGTACAGAATTTTTTTTTGGTTTGCTGATTGCCTTGGCTTTTGAAGTTTTCATGATTCAATATTTATATGATTAAAACCATTTCTTTCCACATGACAAATTTACACCTATTATCCCTCTTTCCATAAAAGACTCTTCCTGATTTTGTAAGCATTTGGTTAAACTTAAAAGGATCCCATAAAGTCCACCGATAATATACATACCCAATCAATTTTACCCTACCCTACTCTGATCAATTTAGATAGGTTGAAGGAAGCACTGACGGCTAGACCAAATAATATATGCCCGGGCGTGTATAGGACCCCATTTCGACCCCCCCGTATGCTCTCGCGGGGGAAACCACCCAGTACTAATATTCACAAAAAAAATTGAAAAATGGTCACAATTATTGCTACTGAAAAACGCGTTGCTAAAACTGGCAAAGAATTTAATGTCATGGTTCTCCAGGGAGACATAGAGATTGCAGTATCCAAAGAAACTGGGAAGCCCTATCTGACTGCCCGTAAAACATCCATTCCTTGCACTTTCGATGAGAGTATTGCTAAGACCCTCATTGGTCATCAGCTGCCTGGTGGCATTGAAAGGGTCGAGGTAAAACAGTATGAGTTTGTTGTTCCATCCACAGGGAAAAAGATCAAGCTCAGTCATTCGTATCAATACTCTAAAGAGCCTGCTACGGTTATGGAGGTTGTCGGTTAGTTGGTTAGGGTAAGGGTTCAGTAATCAAAACTGAGCCCTTTTATTTTAAAACAATCAAAATCATATCATATGGAAGCAATAGAAATACAAGAAGAACTTAAACAGTTCCATGGGACAGCTGAGTATTTTAAACACTTGTTCCCTGGCAAATCTCCTATCCTCATTACAGATGGTTGCAAGTTCATCAGGGATGAATGCAAAGCTTATTGGCTTTTTGATGCTATTCTGAGCTATCAGGCAAGTAAGGAACTCAAAGGTGTGAACTTTCAGGTATGGGAGCTTAAACTGCTTAGGAGGGACCTAACCTGGCAACTAACATGCAGGGAGGATACCGGTAAAAAACCATTGATTACACAGTCAATTGAGTTCTCAGATTTTCAATTGGATTATATCAAAATATGGGTTATTGATAAAGTTGCCCTATTACCATCAGAATATTAGCCTATGAGTGATGAAGACAAGAGAAAGTATATTGAGGAGATATTCAAATACTGTAAAATCGACAGCATCCTGGTCATCTCTAAAACGGGTTCACTCGACCGCTATAATTGCCCTTTCGAGGTCCTGGTAATACAAGACGTAGGCGAACTGTACAAAGGGCTCATTTGCCTTGTAAATGCGGTCAAAATGGATCTGACTTTAGTTGACGTTTATATCATTGGCAACAAAGCCTACTATTATTTTAATTTCAGAGTATTAGGGCGCAAATGAAGGAATACCGGATACTAGGACGAACAGACCCGAATTCCGGTTAATAGTTGAGTCACGCTGCATTTTCTTTACTGTTGTTCTGAGACGGGTCCTCTCAAAATTAAAAACTCAAGAACCCCTGAAAATCAACAGTGCTAATTCCATCCATCTGAGGTTATACTTGGGTGGGTGGAATTTTTTTCTTTACAAAATATCGATATTCTTTTCTTAGTTTGTCTGACAATTAATAGTAAATTAGTTCAACCAAATGCATAGGCGATATTATATACATACTACCATATTAATTAGCTATATAATCAATTTATTTGACATGAAAAAAATACGTAAGAAATCAATGTTTTTTATTTGTCCACTTTCTGGAAAAGGGACAAAAATCAGAAAGAGGTCTGATTATCTTATGGAATATATCCTTAAAGATGTTGCTAATAACCTTGGATATGTTGTCAAAAGAGCGGATTTATCTTTTGACACTAAAATATCAGAGTCAATTCACAAAGAAATATTTAATTCAGATGTTGTAATTGCCGATTTATCGGATAATAATCCTAATGTTTATTATGAATTAGGGAAGAGGCATGCTTGGAAAGGGGCTTGTGTTCATTTAATAAATGATTTAAAAAAGATTCCTTTCGATTTAAGAGACTTCAGGATATTTGAATATGATTTAACTGACTTGGAAAAGGCAGAAGAATTGAAAAGAGATATTTCCGACAACATCAAGCAAATTGAAAATACTACTCTCCAAGCGCCTTATCCATTAAGTAGTGAAGATGTGATTTCTTTATCTGGAGCAACAGTCTTGGTCAGTCGAGTTTCAGGGAAAAGAGATCATTATTATCAGGCAAAGGACCTTACAGTAAAGAAGATAAAAAAGATTTTCTTAATGCAAAGAAGTAGTACCTTAATTCTAGGCCCTGAGGAAGGATGGGGCGCAGAAAAGATATTTTACGAATATTTACTAGAAACTATAAAAAGGGGGGTTGAGTTCTACCATATTGTTAGTATAGAAGGAATTGAAAGGCATTTGAGTCGAAAATCAAGTGTTTTCCCAAATACTTGGGATGCACTTGAGCATCTAGAAAGGAAAGGGTCAAATAATAAAGTAGCAATCAGGAGTCCTTTCAAAAATGGGGATTTAATGTATTTCAAGAAGATTTCTAACGCTGATAAAGATATCGATCTTAAGCCAGATAGACAAGCCAGAGTCTTTATGACCGAAGATATTAATGGTTATGTTGAGGGAATAATTGTTGTTGATTTAGGCGGCTCACAATCAGCATTTCATTTGAAGGGACCTTTGATGAAAGACTATTTCAATGAATGTATTAAATTCTACCAAAATTGCGACCTTATTGACTGGAGAGAAATTGATGAATTATTTAAAAAATCTTAATTTCCTCAAAGGTCCTATTCTATAGATTTTATATTTATTGATAGGCATTCGTATTGTTCTCCCTATTTTGCATTGCTGTAATCCTTAGTGAATAGAAATGTAACTTATCTATTATTAGGACCTTATAATCTCAAGATTCACTTTTAACGAACCGTGCTAACCATTCACCAGGTTCCCTTTTAGGGGACTTGGGCGAATGGATTATACATCATTTTTTTCGAATATTTTTTCATAGAAGTCTTTCCAACTAAGCTCTACCACATTACACTTTACATTAATCTCCAACTCTTGTTCATAAGGATTCGACTGGCCATCAAAGAATAGTTTTGCCTTAGCCTTAAAATTTTCTGTCTTCTTTACTTTAAGATTTACAGTCCCATTAAAAGCTAATGTTCTTTTTGCATGCAATCGATCTAGATTATTATAAATCTTACACTTTTCACTAAGTTTATCTACTCGATATGCGCTTGGGGTTGAATGTATACTTTTTACGTTAAAAAATGTCTTTGTATCAGGCTCTAAAATTTCATCTCCATCTAGTAATATTTCAATATCATTAGAGTAAATTTCTACTTCAAATCGAAGATTTACTGCTTCTTTGTCTCCAATATTACTAACTGCAAAATGAAGAGGAATGTATGATAAACCAAAATTTAAATAGTTAATATAATCTTTATAATAGCCTCTATTTTCACCCACAGTTGGCATCATTATGGAAACACCTTCTGAATATTCTGGTATATCGTCGAGAATGGCCAAATATGTCGTTTCTTTCTCAAGTACTGCCCCAATCATTTGATTGGTTGATATATCGATGAATCCAATCTCTATGTTTGCATTACCACCTATGAAATTATATGATCCCATTTTACTGATTTCATCAGGCTTTGCAATAGCTGTTGAAGATCCACGTCTTACATAAACATTATTGGCTTTTAGTAATCCATAATCTTTTGTAAGATAAACTGGTCTTTCTTGTACAGGAACCCTAATAATTCCTATTGTTTTATTATCCTTGGTGTAAGTAGCATAATTAAATATACAAGTTCCCGATATCTTACTATTTACAAATTGTTGGATTACTGCATCATCAATATGATCAATAATACCATGGACAATATTAGGTTTTTCAGGTCTGTCTTCAATACCGATTACAATATATCCATCAACTCTTCTCCAGGAATTTGCCATCGCTAAAATATCCTTGAGTAACTCAGATTTTTCTTCATCGGAAGCATTTATAAATTTGTATTGATTTCTTTTAAAATCAAGTGAGTCTCCTTCCGATTCATAAAGCCAACGATCGAATAGAATATCATTCATTTTGCGATGAAATAATACATCTAAGATAATACTATAATTGGGTGATTAGGTGTTCGGGTTGCTCTCATTATGTTCCTTTGTTGAATAGGATAATTTTTTGTCTATAAACTTTTAAGAATCCTAAAATAGAGGTATGTTATATAGTTCCCAAAGTCCCTTTAAGTGGAATTGGAGAATGGTTTTTAAGTTTTAAACAATCATTTATAAACATTTCTAATATCATAAATTTACTATTATGGAAGGTGCATGTATTGGAGTATATATGAAGGAACGCCTAGATGATTCATCAAGGGAGATTCTGAAAATCTATGAGAAGTATGTTATTGAAGATACCCCTTTGTTCTTAATAGCACCAGAGTGGCATCAGATACCATCTTATACTGAATATGAGAGGCAACAACTTACCGAAGTTTTTGGTAAATTCCCTGAGCAAGTGATATGGATATTCGGTGAGTGCGACAGGATCTTCGTAGCAGCATATGAGATAATTAAACGCTTTGGGGGACTACTGAGTGTCAACCTTGGTGGTACAAGGAAAGAGATTAATTTATCTCCTGGCAGGAAGATTGAGATTCACAAGATCAAACATAAAAATCCTGTTAAACATAAACCCAATTATTGGTTTGTTGATCAATTTTTCATCATGGACACTTTTGCCAAGGGGAATGAACACAATTTTGAGAGATTTAAACTTGATCCGTTCTTGCCATCTGCTTAAAACCTCTTGTTCAGTAATTTTATTACCAGATAGATAAAAATAAATTTGACTTGTATTGTATTTGTCTCGTAACTTTGACTAAGTCAATGTAATCAGTTTTTTCTTTCTTAAACATTATCAAATATAATTTGCAATGCCAAAAAGTGAAAAGAAGTCTTATAAGCTAAGTATTTATTTACTTAAAAATGATATTAAAAATTATCGAGACGCACTTAAAGAAGAAATTACAATTCAGGCAGAATTAGAATTTAAGGAGGAAATTAATGCAGAAGGTAAAGTAATAATTGGAGCGACAAAACAAAGCACTTCAAGTTGGAGAGAACTGATACAAGAAGGAGTAAATCCTCCGCTTCCAGATCTTGAAAATACCTCTAACAGAGCAATCGTTTTCTTTAAGATTGATAATAGAATTTTTGCATTAGTTTTTGGATATGGTAAACATTTGATCAAGGAAGAAGCAATTGATAGGGAATTTGGCCTAAGAACAGTGCTTAATATCATTGATCCAGAGAAGTTATTAAGCGTTGACAAAGCTAATCTTGATGAATTAACAACACTTACAAGAACTCAAACTAGTAGAAAATCATCATTAGAAACGTTTGAAGTCGATAAGATTAGGAATTTGCTTAAAGGTGTCACTGGTGTTCCCAGCACAGATTTTACATTATCAATTGGTAAGTTAATTTCTGGAAGTGAAGGAATTCATATTTTACCAAAAATTAAATTCAAGGATATTCCTGAAGGCTTAAAAGCATTAAAACAAGCCTATGAAGATACATCCTATAAGGCCAGATTCGCTTGGATTGATAATGTACGTTCTGAAAGAAATCTAGTCACAATTGATCACCTTAGGGAAAATCTAGTAAACTCTTTAAAATCACGGGATAATTTGTTTGTTCATCTTTCTTTACCTGATATAATTGATTGGGAATCTTATGCGGGATTTAGTTATACTCGTAATGGTGAACAGTTTTCAGATTTTGATATTGAAGATTTTTATTCTGAAAGAGCCGATTCGTTGGAAGAATTAAATTGGAATAAACTTGTCAATCTTGTCTTGTATTTTAATAGCACTGAAAGTGGAGAAGTTGTAACTAAACCTTTTTGGCGTTTTATTAATTATCAGACTGAATATAAAGGCAGTATCTATGTTTTTGCCCTTTCGAAATGGTACAAAATCAATAAGAATTACGCAACTGAAATATTAGAGTATGCCCAAAAAATAAATGAATCTAGTTTGACATTTATAGATTGTAAGGATTCATACAAAGAAGATAATTATAATAAAGCATTATCAGATTCTAGTAATTCCTATTATTTATTTGACAAAGATTTTGTTGCCTCTTCTTATACTGGTTCAAAAATTGAAGCCTGCGACGTATATTCTGATACGGGGGAGTTTATTCATGTTAAAGTTAGACATAGCTCAGCAGCCTTAAGTCATTTATTTGCACAAGGAAAAATTTCCGCTTATTCATTAAAAAAAGATGAAAAATTTAGAGATAATTTTAATAAAAAATTAGAAAAGAAAAGATTAAAGAATCGATTAATTCCAACCAAGGCTGATGAATTCATGCCTGGGAAATATATAATAACCTATGCGATTATTGAAAAAAGGGAAAGAAGTTTTGTGGAATCATTGCCATTCTTCAGCCTACTTAATTTTAGATTAACTGCTGAGGAAATAATTGACTTAGGCTTTGAAGTAAGAGTTAAAAAGATTATTAAGAAATAATGAAACAGGTGAATAGGTGTTCGGGTTGCTCTCTTTATGTTGCATTGCGGAAATATATAGACTGTAGGTATGCAACATAAATCGCAACCCTCACGAATTGATAAGTGCTCGCCTGCGGCATCCAATTTTATACGGCAATCGTGGGTTTGCATAAAGCAATATTTCATGACACAGCAAGGCCAAGCCCTACCGGGTTATTGCATAAGCCTTGCTTTAGTCATTAAATACCCCCCACTTAATTTGCCGAAAATTGTCTGCAACTCGCAACGGCTCGCCGAAAATTAAATTTGCTTTTGGATATATCCGAAAAAGTCTTGGGGAAGTGGAACTAGCAATATACTTTGTTCTATTACTATTGATTGAAAAACAATTGTTTATGTTAAATTTCTTATTTAATTTTATATGACTTGTTTATTGTCTGTTAATTAGCATGTCTGTACCATACTCATTATATGCAAAATATGGGAAACTACGAAAATCTTGAAGCTGATTTTATTGAAAGAACACTTGCTCTTATTTCGCAATACGAAATTCATTTACATAAATACAGATTTGAGGAGCAATACAACTATACGTTATTGATTAATTGCCTTCTAGGGCTTATTGTATTACCCAAAGAAAGAATAATATCATATCTTCCAAACCAAACAATATTTGATAATAAATTGCTCTCAGAAATGGGAATAGAATATTCAAGATTTAATACTGATATTAAGGATTTTAAGAGTTTAATAATTTCTTTAAGACATTCTATTGCACATTTCCATATTACAATCGAGTCTGTAGATGATTCGTTTCTAATTGACAATATCGTCTTTATGGATGTTGACAAAGGTATTCCATATGAGATTGCAAGATTTAAGTCATCTGAACTTTTGCCTTTTGTTCGATACTATTCAACTTGGTTGTTATCAAACCTTTATAAGTATAAAAAATAATAGGAGTTAACATATGGAAAAAAGAACTCAAGGTGCATGGATAATTCATCATTCTAAAAAGTTAAATGAGGTTGTAAATCCCAGTGATTTTGAAGACATCGAGTTGGCAGGTAAATGCGGAATATTCTTATCAAATCTATCATCCTCAGAAAATCAAAGAGTGTTAGTTCCAGATAAAGTAAATGCTATTAGGACAGTTTCTAACATTAAGAAATCAGAGGTAGAAACAGTAAAAGCAATCTTGAAGGAAAACAAACTAATTGATTATTCAATTGACGGATCGATAGCCGTATTGGGTATTACTACTTCATCAATTATTAATCATACTTCAGATATCTTTAATAACCTTGATCCAAATTCATTCCAGAAAGCTTCTCTAGAACTTACAAATTTTGTTTCTGATGCTCCGACTGTAGAAAAAATTATAAAGGAACAAATTGCTGACACATTTAATCTTGATAAAAGAAATTCTGATAAACTCTTTCTTCAATCAGAAGAATTTGGATTAGTTGATTATGAAGACACAAAAGATCAAAAAATTTATTTCAATGGAAATCTATTCAGGAAGAATGATGTCATTAAAACATCAAAGGTTTTAGAGACTTTAAAACTAGATGAAAGTCAAAAAATACTTAATTTGAATAATTTATTATTACAGGAAGGTTGCATTTCATATGATAGAGTTGTTAAATTACTAGGTGCAAATTTATTAACAAAACTTCAATCAATTGGCATGTATGATTTTAATGAAGTTAGTAATGATGTTCATACAAAAGTTTTTATTACAAAGCCAGCTTCTTTCTCTAAATATGGTCATCCATTTGAGGAAGATGCTTTAGATTTAGCAAAAGTCTTTATTTCTTCTTTTTTTTATGGGATGACATATAGCAGTGATGCCAGGGGTAGAATTAAGGACAAGTTAATGTTGATAAACACTATTAATAAATTAATAAGAGGGGAAAAAGTTGGACCCTGTACTGCTATTGGGAAAGATTATAAAATATTAGAGCTGAAAGGAGTCATACAACTTGAAGCTAGTCCTTCATTTGGGAAAAGATATTATATGAGTTTGCTAAAGAAAGAAATAGGCATATTGGCTTTAGCTGTTGTCCAAAAGGGAGATACTGCTGAACAAATTTCTTTTGATACTAATCTTAATAGTTCTAGTGTGACTAATTATGTAGGCCCTGAGGAAAAGAGAATGCAAACAAGAAGAAAGAAAAAGATTCAATCTGGATCAGATGATTTTGTCGAATTATTAAGGACAATAAGAGATTAATATGGAAGAACAAATGGAACTTTACAAAGGTGAAGAGATGGAAGAAAAACTTCGAGAATACTTTCTAGAAGCGGGATATTACGTTCTTCGAAGTGTGAAATATAAGTATCTTGAAGAGGAAATAACCGATGTGGATTTATTTTTATATGGTCGTTTTGCCAGTTTAACACGACAAAAGATAAATGTTGATATTAAAAATAAAAAGACACCAAAGGCTTTCGAAAGAATTCTGTGGGCAAATGGCCTCAAACAACTCTTAAAATTTGATTATTGCATTGTTGCAACTAGTGACAAGAGACCCAAAATTAGGGAGTATGGCAAAAAACATAATACAATAATACTGGATGGTACGTTCTTATCCAAAGTAGAAGGTCGTTCTACAAATAGGATTTCCGAAGAAGATTTTTTAAAAGAATTAAGCAAATATATATCCAATAAGCAGTTTGGATATAATGACTGGAAAACCATCTATGAGTCATCAAAATCAAGGCTATTAGATTGTCTTGATTTTAGCGGATTTAATGCAACATTATCTTCTTTGCAATATTTTCTCGAAAGTTCTTTCAATTATCAAAAAAATGACATCGCATCCAGAACAATCTATATAATTATATCCCATTTGCTATTAATAATAGATTATATTATAAAGGATGTAGCTTTTTTAGGTCAAAAATCAAAAGAAGCATTTCTTGATGAAGGTTTTAAATATGGTAACTTAGGAAAAGAAGGCGTTGACAAGAAGATTGAATTAGCCTTGAAGATTTCAAATGCTAACGAAACTTCTAATTCAATAATGAAGCAATTTGAGTCGTTACCCACAAATATCTTTACTGAATTTTTTTCGAAAAACGAAAACTCAAAATACCTTTTTTCTTGGGCAAGAGAATTCGAAGGAGTTGCTTTTAAATTGGAATTCATTTATCCTGACAAACTTGACAATAATCTTAAATCAATAATTTCTATATTTTTAGACTACTTTAATATCAACCGTAAAGAATTCTTTGAATTTAATAATAGGTAGAACTTCTAAATTCTAGACGAGGCTATTCTAACCCGTTTAATACACTATCCCTTTCTCTAGAAAATCTACTCAACGAAATGCAACAATAAAGGAAAGTAACTTATCATAGTTTTTGCAGTTAAACTTCCCACCTCCCCAATTATCCTTAGTTACATTATAATACTGTATATCTATTACATACAGCATCAACATAATGCCATTTAAGGCTATTCCTAGCCCGTTTAAGAAACGATCTCCCTTTCCCAAGTCTTACCCCCCATTACTTTAGCACTGAATGCCCTAAACCTCACGCAATCAATTAAAAAGGATATATTGCAGTTTTGTCAAATTTGCAATGCATTGTATACCTGTATGTTAAAGATAGAATTTGAAAGGGATTTTGGGACCAGGTTAAGTTAGTTCTTTTTATGCAAAACAGTCTTTTTAAAATAATGCCTCAGAAAACAGTTAAAATAATTATGATATTTCCCATTCCCAATTCCCCAGACATTGTTTAACTTGAGTTGATTTTGCATAGATTGAAAGTCAGCCAAATGCAATGTGTTAATCTAGATCAACTAAGGGATTGACAATGCTTTGTAATTGACTAGGCTGTGCTTTATCAAGACCCAGGTATTATGTTGAAATAAGTATGTCAGGTAGAATGAAAAACATAACAATATCTGCAAAGGGATGATTTTTAAAAGTAAATTTTACACTGCTAAAAATCCGTTATCGGTTAGAACGTAAAAAAGATAATTTGGAGGATCTAATTATTAGATTTCGAACATAAATACATTATGAAAAATTTTTAACAAACTAAGCAATAGAATGTTTGACTTTTTTTAAAAATAAATAATCAATTTATATAATTACATATAAAACTGTTAAATATGGACAATTTAGTTAATCTGCAATTAAATAAGGTATTAGCATATCCAGTTATTGAACCACCTATTAAATTTTTGTTTTCTTCATTATTAATTTGGGAAACGATTGAATTAATATGGGGAGAAAACGAAATTCAAGTCCAAAAATTTAGGGATGAAGCTGAAAAATCTACAATATTCTTTGATAAGGGCCTAGTCTCCTTAAAACAACCATTTAACGATGAGATTGTACGTGCATCAGAGGAATTAATAAAATTAAGGTCCGGTTATCTAGAAGAAATAAAAGATGACGATGCATTTTCAGATAGGTTTATAATAAATCCTGTTAAAGTAACAAAATCATATTGGGAATCTGCTAGAAAGCGGCAGGATGAATTTTTGGACGTACCTCAAGAAGTTGGAAGATTATACTTAGGACTCCTTGCGATGGAAATGTCCAAAAGACCTAATGATTCTGTACCTATCCTAACAACTAGAATCCATGAACCTTTGTTTTTAGAAGGAGGAATCCGTAAAAAACCTTCCAACCTGGATCCTGATGAATGCATTGTGCAAGCAAGCTTTAATTGTCTTGTACCAAGTGAAGATTTAAGAGAAATGAATTTCGATGATATAATTAGCATTAGAAAGCTGGAAAGCTGGTATAATTGGCGTGAGGAGTTGCTTTCTTATAAGAAAAAACTTAATAGGTCAAATTCTATTAAAGAAGTAAATGCAATAACACATGAATTAAACTATAAGGCTTCCATTTTTAAAAAAGATATTGATAGAAATAAATGGATCATTGCTAGCAAGATCGGATTAACAATAGTAGGTGGAGTAGTCGGCTTTTTTGTTGGGTCTCTACCAGGTGCAATTACTGGTGCGTCTGTAGGTGCAGCAACAACAGGAATAGACATTTATCAAGCTCATTCAGGTAGAAATGGAAGAAGGCAACAATATCAACAATTCACCATTGATGCAAAAAAGATATTTGATAAATATAACATTTGGTGAATTCACAAACTAAATAGTTACCATTAATAAAATCCAACCGATAACACGGACAATATGGGTAAGTTGTTTGTCACACTTTTTGTTTTAGGCTCTGCACTCAAGACAAATTAGTAATGGTTGTTACACCCGGACACGCTCATCTGCACGCAATTGAAATCCTGCACCATTATAGATTACTGCCTTCAAGATAGTTTGTACCGCCACACTGCGCCAGTGTCCGTCATCAAATTTGTAACCGAGGACAAATTCGCGGCTCCGATCAAACTTGTACCGCGACACTCGTAATGCTCAATAAAATTTGTACCATGACGGCAAAAAGTGCCCCATACCCTCCTTGCACCGTGACAGCTTTCTGGCTAAAGTACCAGGACTCTGCCTGGTGCTGCGTTAGGTAACACAAACGCCCTCTATTGCGGGTTAGTGGCAAGTGTACTCCATCAAAAGACATTTCAAATACGAGTTAAACTATGATTATAAACCGGTAATAAATTATGAAAAGCCTAATAGTCATTTTTACTTTATTTCTAAGTTTCGTTGCAAATGCTCAAACTTATAAACTATATCAAACGGATAATATCCATAATCAACTGAGACTAAACACAGCAACTGGAGAAGTATATCAAATTCAAAATGATGGGCAGAAATTTTTAGTTCATGAGGCTACTACACCAAATAACGAAAAACCTAACAGGTACGCCCTCTACAAGACAGAAAATATGTGGACATATATACTGCTTGACAAATTTTCAGGCAAATTATGGCAATGTCAATATGGTGTTAAAGGAATTGAATATATATCATCTTGGGTAATCAATCCAAATGATTTAGCAAGTTCCCAAAGTAATAAATTTACTATACAACCAATGACAAGTATGTTTCAGTTCTACCTAATAAATGACGAAACAGGTGAAATGTGGCAATTTCAATGGAGTACACAAGGCGATGAATATCGTTGGATAAAAAAAATGTAAAATCAGCACAAGCTAATGTATAATATTGCACTTATCTGCACAGCACATTCAGAAATTGGCAAATGTAATTCAAGAGAATTGTACAAAATTATAGAGGAATTCGAACCAGAAATCATTTTTGAGGAACTTTCTCCTACTGCTTATAATGAATGCTACGGTATTCGGAACCGTTACACAGTAGAAACAAGTGCAATAAAAATGTATTTGCTAAATCATAAAATTGAGCATATTCCAGTAGTTGGCTCCGAATTGCCCAAAGATTTAGATCGCAAATTTGAAATACTGACCATGTATGACAATTATCAGAATTTAATAGACACTCTTACATCATTAGAGGAAGAATATGGTTTTCAATTTCTTAATAGCGAGCAAGGTGATGAATTGTTTGAAAAGATAACAACACTTGAAAAATTTATTTTAAAGGATAATGATGATATAATTTTGTCACGAATATTTCAATGGAGTAACGAAGCCATTGATGCCTATGAAAATGAAATAATTAAGAATGTTTACCATTCTAGCATAGAAAAAAACTACAAAAAAGCACTAATGTTTATAGGAGCCGCTCATAGGAAATCAATAATGCAAAAAATTCAGGAAAACGATCGGACAGACAATTTAAAATTAAATTGGACAATTTACAGAAATCAAGGCTTTAACTATACTTGAAAAAAATGATTCAAAAAATCTGGCAACAAACATAAACGCTAGCACATAACATGGACGGTGCAGCTTAACAGAGAAATGAAACTTAGGTAAAAGATGCATACGTCTTAAATACAAATGAGCAAATTCTTAGACTTAAGCACGGAATATCAAATTTTAGCCATTGCTATTATTGTCGTTGTCATAGCATTTTTAAAACGATGGGTTTTTGAGAGGAGTCGGAAGCGACGACGAGAATATTACCAAAATGGTTACCTGAAATCAGATGATTGGAGACGGAAGCGATATGTAGTCCTCAGACGAGACAATTGGCGGTGTGTTTACTGTGGTGCACGTGCAACCCAAGTTCACCATAAAAAATATGCAAAATATAACATTGGAAGGGAACCAATAGATTGGTTAGTCTCAGTCTGTAATTCTTGTCATGACTCAATGCACAATTAAAAGTCTCTCATTATAGCATAACTAGTAAACTGACTCAGTGAAAATCGAAATATATATAGAACAAATAATGCCTGCACATAATACGGATGGTATATTTAAAAGCTCGTCACAGTTTTTGTTTTTACTCCTACGCTCAGGACAGCTTTGTAACGGGTGATAAATCCAGACCGCGCCACTGCAACGCATAATATTTTGTATACAAGGATAAATATATGGTTCGCAATCAGCTTTGTACCGCTACACT
>Ga0326726_10001951_pt1 | contig 19204 bp, 16 predicted proteins | sample MHFenrmetagenome_2_FD_207603 | JGI IMG/M metagenome (GOLD analysis project Ga0326726, IMG submission 207603) | Lab enriched peat soil microbial communities from Michigan Hollow, Ithaca, NY, United States - MHF15MN | ecosystem: Environmental > Terrestrial > Soil > Wetlands > Peat | place: USA... | reverse complement strand
TCCTTAGAAGCCGCTGCCTGTCGTCTGGTTGCATAGAAACATGAGCACGTTTGGTGCCAGCGCAAGCGACGAGATCGGGTACCGAGAAACAGCCCCTTAGCGACAGGTCGAAACCACGCGGCAACTCCTTCTGTCACTTTTGGTTCTCAGGGCTGGCCAGTCTGGTGGCCACCCGGTGAATTCAAATCGAGTAACGTGCCGGATATGTCGGAAGAGCCGCCGCCCACCCCGCCGAAGTTGCAGGTCCAGATCGACGACGACGTTGCACAAGGTGTGTACGCGAACCTCGTGCTGCTCAATCACACCGAGAACGAGTTCGTGCTGGACTTCGCGTTCATCCAGCCCGCGAACGGCCGCGCCAAGGTACGCACGCGGATCATCTCGTCACCGCGCCACACCAAGCGCCTGCTCAACGCGCTCCAGAAGAACCTCGAGCGGTTCGAAGAACGCTACGGTCGGATCGAGCTCGGCACGGACGAAGATCCGGTCTTTCACTAACCCCGAGGATCACCTGTGTTGATCCGTGCACGTGACACGTGTACGTCGGATCAACAGAAGTGAGCTCTGGTTAGGCGACGGCGGCGTCGAGGATCTCGAGCGTACCCGCATCGAGATCGAGCACCGCCTCGCCACCGAACGGCACCGCTTCGTTGCGATTGCCGTGACCGATCGGCGCACCGGTCGCGACGGCCGTCCCGGCCGCGTGGAGCCGCTCGAGCACCGCCGTCAGCGCGGCATCGGCAGGATCGGGGACGCCGGTGGGTGGGTTGGGATCTTCGCAGCGCGTGAGATCGCCGACGATCACCGCGGCCACCTTCGCGAGCTCGCCGGCGAGCGACAGGTGCGTGAGGTAGCGATCGAGCTCGTACGGCTTCTCGCCGACCTCCTCGATCAGCGCGATCGCACCGCGCAGCGGCAGTGGCCATGGCGAGCCGACGAGCATCGACCACATCGTGAGGTTCGCCGTGACGAGCGGCCCGCGATACCTGCCACGCCCGTGACGCCCCAGCGTCCACGGCCGCACGCCCGGCGCGCGCGTCTCGGTGAGCAGCGCGATCAAGTGCGCGATGTCGGGATCGCCGAGCTGCGCGAGCTGCACGATCATCGGGCCGTGGATGGCGCGCACGCCGGCGGCATGGGCCCACGCGAGCAGCGCCGTCGCATCCGAGAACCCGACGATCGGCTTGGGATCGCGGCGCAACGCATCTGGATCGAGCCGCGGCAAGATCCGCATGAGCCCGTACCCCCCGCGCGCGAGGATGATCGCGCGCACGTCGGGATCGGCGATCATCGCGGATAGCTCGGCCGCGCGGACCTCGTCGGTCGCCGCGAGATAGCTCGGGACGCCGTCGGCGTGCGGCGCCGTCACCGACGCGCCGACCTTGACGCGGAAGTCCTGGCCCAGACGCTCGAGCCCACGCTGGAACCGGTCGAGCTTGATCGGCCCGGCGGGCGCCACGATGCCGATCGTCTGGCCACGCTCGAGCTTCGGCGGCCGTTGCGCCGACATCAGCGCCGCTTGCGCTTCTTGCGACCGCCGCCCTTGTCGTCGTCGTCCTTGTCGTCCTTGTCGTCGCCGGTCACGATCGGGATCGTGCCGCTCGACGACGTCAGGCCAAGGGCCTCGAGGTCGACCGCGGCCATCGCGACGGTGCGCTTGCCATCGTCGACGATCGGCGGGTCCGAGTCGCGAAACGGCACGACGTCGATGACCTGGGTGTCGCGCGGCAGGTCCCCCGAGCTCGCCGGATCGATGGCGTCCATCACGCCGGTGTTGCGCCCGTCGTCGACGAGCTCGGGCACGGCGCCTTCCGACTTGCGCCGCGCGCGCACGATGCCGATCGCAGGTGCCGGCTCGACCTTCACGACATCCGGCATCTCGACCCGCGCCTTCCACCAGCTCCGAGCCGCATCGGCCTCCAGCTTGGGCTTCACGACCATGCCAGGCGTCTTGTCGGAGCCGGTCACCTGCTCGCAGATCTCGGACACCGTCGCCTCGACGATCACCCCGTCGTCGGTGGTGATCCCGATCGCCGTCCCGACCGGCATCGGCACGGCCGTTTCGAGGTAGCCGGTGCTGGGCCGCACCTGGGTCAGCTTCACGCGTTTGCCGAGTGGCAACCCGCGATACGTGAGGTCCACGTGGCTCTCGATCATCGGAGGCATCTTACTCTACCCTCCGCCCGTGAGTTTCCTCGATCGGCTGAAGCACCTCACCGCCGCACCGGACGATGACATCGCCGCGCGCACGAAGGCGCTGGTCGTCCACGGCAACGAGTTCGGCTTCGATCCGTTCGGGATGTCGCGCGCCTCGCTCGCGTCCGCGATGACGGTCGCCCGCTTCCTGTACCGCCACTACTTTCGAGCGCAGGCGTTCGGGATCGAGAACCTGCCGGCCGAGGGCCGCGTCGTGATCGTGTCGAATCATTCGGGTCAGCTGCCGTTCGACGCGCTCGTGATCGGCACCGCGTGCTTCCTCGAGCCACCGCAGCCGCGCCTCGTGCGCGCGATGGTCGAGTTCTTCGTCCCGACGGTGCCGTTCGCGTCGTACCTGTTCGCGCGCTGGGGCCAGATCACCGGCACGCCGGAGAACTGCCGGCGCCTGCTCGCGGCCGATGAAGCCGTGCTCGTGTTTCCCGAGGGCGCGCGCGGGATCTCGAAGCCGTTCTCGAAGCGCTACCAGCTCGCCGACTTCGGCACCGGCTTCATGCGCCTCGCGCTCGAATCGGGCGCGCCGATCGTGCCGGTCGCGGTGATCGGCGCGGAGGAGCAGGCACCGGCGATCAACGTCAAGCCGCTCGCGCGCCTGTTCGGCACGCCCGCGTTCCCGCTCGTGCCGTATCCACCGTTCGTGGCCGCGGTGCCGCTGCCCGTGAAGTACCGCGTCTACTTCGGCGAGCCGATGACGTTCGCCGGCGATCCCGACGAAGACGACGAGACGCTCGCCGACAAGGTGAAGACCGTGCGCAACCGGATCCAGTCGATGATCCACATCGGGTTGCAGGGGCGAAAACATGTCTTCTGGTGACGGCACGCGCAAGGTCGTCATCACGGGGATCTCGGGCCGGCTCGGGCGCATCGTCGCGCGCCGGCTGCACCACGATCTCGGTTGGAAGATCGTCGGCCTCGATCGCAGGCCGATGCCGGGTCGGCCGAAGGACATCGAGCATCACCAGGTCGATCTGCGATCGAAGAAGGCGCGCGACGTGTTCCGCGACGCCGACGCGCTGATCCACCTCGGCGTCATGCACGACCCGCGCGCCCGGCCGGCCGAGCTGTACTCGTGGAACATCACCGGCACGGCGAAGCTGCTCGAGTATTGCCAGGCGCACCAGGTGCCGAAGGTGGTCTTGCTGTCGTCGGCGAACGTCTACGGCCCGCGTCCCGACAACCCGCAGTTCCTCACCGAGGACGCGCCGCTACTCGCCGCGCAGCGCTTCCCGGCGATGCGCGATCTCGTCGAGATCGATCACCTCGTGTCGACGTTCTTGTGGCGCGCGCGCGATATCGAGACGGTCGTGTTGCGACCGGTGCACATCGTGGGGCCGGTCCACAACGCGCCGTCGAACTACCTGCGGATCGCGCGGCCGCCGGTGCTGCTCGGCTTCGATCCGATGGTGCAGCTGATCCACGTGCAGGATGTCGCGGAGGCGATCGTCCTGGCGCTCGCGCCGGGTCGGCGCGGGATCTACAACCTGACCGGTCCCGGCGAGGTCCCGCTGTCCGCGGTGCTGCACGAGCTCGGTCGCGAGCCGCGCTGGATCCCGCACCCGGTGGCAAAGCCGATCCTCGAGCTCGCGTTCCGGCTCGGGCTGTCGAGCTTTCCGGTCGCCGAGCTCGATTTCATCCGCTACGTCTGCATGGTCGATGGCCGCCGGGCCACTGCCGAGCTGGGCTTTCGGCCCCGTTTCGGGCTCCGGGAGACCATCCACGCGGCCGAAGAAACCATGTGATCCAGGTGGCTAAAGACCAGATCGTGCCACTTCGGTCCGTATCTCGGAGCCACACCAGGTGTAGCTGGGCGTTCACACTTTCTTTCCACAGGGTTGCTCCCGATCCCGGTCTCACACCGCCTTACCTCCACGACCGATCCCGATCCTGCCGCGTCAGATGCGTTGGGCCCTCGAATTTCCGGGCATTTTTGTCAGAGTTTCGTCGGGACTTCCCAACAGACCGCTTCCGCGTGTTCACGCGTTAATGCAAACTCAACAAGTTCGATCCCTTCGCCGAAATGGCACGGGGTCTGCTTTGGTCTTGGGTCACCGCACGCTTACCAAGAGGAACGACACGCCATGAAGAAGCTCTTCCACTCTCTGTCCCTGCTGATCGCCATCGGAGCGCTCGGCACCCTCTCTGGCTGTGAGCTCTACTTCGGAGGTCACGGTGGTGGCAGCGGCGACACCTGGAACTACTGCGGTTCCGACGGGTACTACCAGTGCTCGGGTGACAACTGCACCTGGGTGAGCTCCACCTGCCCCGCCGGCCAGGGCTCGGGCTCGGGTTTCGAGTGCACGATGAGCACCGACTGCGCCGCAGGTTGTTACTGCGCCAGTGGCACGTGCGAAGAGGGTGGGTTCTGCACGACCGATGGCGACTGCGGCACCGGTTTCCACTGCAACACGGGGCGTTCGTCGTGCGAGCCGAACCCGCCGCAGCCCCCCGGCTGCAAGGTCGACTCGGACTGCAATCAGAACGGCGGCCAGTTCTGCGACGTCCCCACGGGTACGTGCACGCAGGGTAGCTGCGCCGGCGACATCACCTGCAACACCGTCGCGCCGACCTGCGCGGTTGGCTCGGTGCCGCTGATCTACAACGGCTGCTACACCGGTGGCTGCCTCGCGACCGACACCTGCTCGGACGCGCCGGTCTGCGGTCACATCAACGACGAGGGCAACTGCCTCGACCGCGCGGACTGCACGGCCGTCTACGTCGGCCTGAACTGCACCAACGCGCAGACGGGTCAGGCGTGCCACTCGGGCGACGCGGGCTGTACCTGCCAGAGCTTCTCGTTCGACCACTGCAGCGCGCCCAACGCGGGCAACGCGCGGATCGTGGTCGAGTACAACGGCCACCAGATCGACGCGAGCCAGCTGATCCTGCACTGAGCGACATCCACTTGGTTGCGTGACGGGTGACGAGCCGAAAGGCTCGTCATTTCGTTTTCGGCTTTTCGGCTATCGCGAGTATCGTTAGGCGTGGGCTTTCAGTTCTCCGAGACGATGTCAGGGACGGTCGAGTGGCACAAGGAACCGGGTAAGCGGCACCCATTCCGCTTTGACGTCACCGCGTATGCCGAGTCGACCCGGGACCACCTGGCGACCGGCCACGCGTCGCTCCAGGGCACGGTGTTCGCGGCGCCACTCACCCGCTCGGCGGATGTCCACGGCACGATCACGATCCGGCCGCTCGGCCAGAAGATCATCCGCTACGAGCTCGCGTTCACGGGCGATGACGGCAAGCTGTACGAGATCGTGGGCCAAAAAGACATCCGGTGGATGCGGCCGTTCTCGACGTTCACCACGCTGCCGGCCGAGATCCACGACGAAGCGCACCGCCCCGTCGGGACCTGCCTGACCTCGTTTGACCTCCGTCGAGACTGGTGGAAGTTCCTGCGTAGTTTTCGCCCAGCCTGATCGGCCAGCTTTGACCCTGGGAAATCGTGAACACGTGGTAAGAACCCACGGTTCCTATGGGATTGCTTCAAAAAGTCTTCGGCAGCAAGAACCAGCGCGAGCTGAAGAAGCTCCAGCCCAACGTGGACCGGATCGCCCAGCTCGAGCCCTCGATGAAGGCCAAGAGCGACTCCGAGCTCCGCGCGGTGACGGCCGAGCTCAAGACCAAGCTCGATAACGGCGCATCCCTGGACGACATCCTGTGCGAGGCGTTCGCCGCCGTCCGCGAAGCCTCGGTCCGCACGCTCAACATGCGGCACTACGACGTCCAGATGATCGGCGGCATGGTGCTGCACTCCGGCCGGATCGCCGAGATGCGCACCGGCGAAGGCAAGACGCTCGTCGCCACCCTGCCCTGCTACCTGAACGCGCTCACCGGCAAGGGCGTGCACGTCGTCACGGTCAACGACTACCTCGCCAAGCGCGATGCCGAGTGGATGGGCCAGATCCACAAGTTCCTCGGGCTCACCACGGGCACGATCGTCCACGGCCTCGACGACTACGAGCGCCAGCGCAACTACAACTGCGACATCACGTACGGCCAGAACAACGAGTTCGGCTTCGACTACCTGCGCGACAACATGAAGACGTCGCCGGATCGCATGGTCCAGCGCGGCCTCAACTACGGCATCGTCGACGAGGTCGACTCGATCCTCATCGACGAGGCCCGCACGCCGCTCATCATCTCGGGCTCCGCCGAGGAGTCCGCCGATCTGTACGTCAAGGTCGACCGTCTCATCCCGCGCCTCAAGCGCGAGGTCGACTACACCGTCGACGAGAAGGCGCACTCGGCGATGCTGACCGACGACGGCGTCGAGAAGATGGAGAAGCTGCTGAGCGTCGACAACCTCTTCGAGGCGTCGAACATCCAGCTCGTCCATCACGTGAACCAGGCGCTGCGCGCGCACACGCTGTACAAGCGCAACGTCAACTACCTCGTCGAGGACTCGAAGGTCGTCATCGTCGACGAGCACACCGGCCGCAAGATGCCGGGCCGGCGGTGGAGTGATGGCCTCCACCAGGCGATCGAGGCGAAGGAAGGCGTCACCGTCGAGGAGGAGAACCAGACCCTCGCCACGGTCACGTTCCAGAACTACTTCCGCATGTACGCGAAGCTGTCGGGCATGACCGGCACCGCCGATACCGAGGCCGCGGAGTTCCACCAGATCTACAAGCTCACCGTCGCGGTCATCCCGACGAACAAGCCGATCACGCGCAAGGACTTTGCCGACCTCGTCTACAAGAACGAAGCCGGCAAGTTCCGCGCGGTCGCGAGCGACATCGAGGATTGCTACAAGCGCGGCCAGCCGGTGCTCGTCGGCACGGTCTCGGTCGAGAAGTCCGAGGTCGTCGCGAACATCCTCAAGTCGAAGAACCTGCCGTTCAACGTCCTCAACGCGAAGCACCACCAGCGCGAGGCGTCGATCGTCGCGCAGGCCGGTCGCAAGGGCGCGATCACGATCGCCACCAACATGGCCGGTCGTGGCACCGACATCTTGCTCGGCGGCAACTACGAGGCGATGGCCAAGGACGCGCTCGCCGAGGAGAAGGCCAAGCTCGCCGACGAAGCCGCCGCCGCGAAGCCAGCCGACGGGGACGAGACGGGTGGCCCGTACCGCGGGTCGAGCCAGCCGGACTTCGACGAGGACAAGCGCTACAAGGAGCTGCTCGCCGAGTACAAGATCAAGTGCGAGGCCGAGCGCCAGGAGGTGCTCGGCGCCGGCGGCCTGAAGATCGTCGGCACCGAGCGCCACGAGTCGCGCCGCATCGACAACCAGCTCCGCGGTCGCGCCGGTCGCCAGGGCGATCCGGGATCGTCGCGGTTCTACCTGTCGCTGCAGGACGACCTGCTCCGCATCTTCGGCCTCGATCGAATGACCGGCCTCATGGAGCGCCTCGGTCTCGAAGAGGACGTGCCGATCGAATCGCCGATGGTGACGCGGTCGATCGAGAACGCGCAGAAGAAGGTCGAGGGTCGTAACTTCGATCAGCGCAAGAACGTCCTCGAGTACGACGACGTCATGAACCAGCAGCGCAAGACGATCTACGCGCTGCGCCGCCAGGTGCTCGACGGTCGCTACCACCCCGAGCAGACCGAGGATCAGGCGAAGGCCGGCATCGTGCCCGGGCCCGTCACCGAGAGTGGCGACTGGACGGTCGCGGCGCTGACGCCGGACATCGAGCCGAAGATCGCCGAGATGATCAAGGTGCTGAAGGAGAAGGTCGCCGAGCGCGACGCCGCCATCGCGCGCGGCGAGGACGTCGGCGACACGCGCCCGGGCTGGCGCGTGCTGCGCGCCGAGGTGTGGCGCCAGTTCGGCACGCTGCTCGATGTCGAGAAGACCTGGGACAAGGACGAGAAGGATCTCGTCAAGCAGTGCACCGAGGGCGTCGTCGCGTCGCTGATCCAGCAGCGCGAGCGGCTCTACGATCTCGCGCACGCGCGCATGGCCAGCATCATCGAGCAGGTCCTCGATCCCGAGAAGGTCGAGGACGAGTGGGACTGGGATCAGCTCGAGGACGCGGTCGCCGAATCGTTCGACCTGAAGCTCGAGATCGATCCGGGCACGCCCGACGAGGCGGCCGAACAGATCTGGCCGAAGATCGAGGAGCGGCTGCGCAAGCGCGAAGAAGATCTGTCGCGCCCGTGGCTCATGTACTTCCAGCGCCACTTCTATCTCGAAGAGATCGACCAGCAATGGATCGAGCACCTGAAGACGATGGACGCGCTCCGCGAGGGCATCGGCCTCCAGGGCTACGGCCAGAAGGATCCGAAGAAGGAATACAAGAAGGCCGGGTTCTCGCTGTTCACCGAGATGATGTCTCGGATCCAGGAGAACACGGTCCAGAAGCTGTTCCGGGTCCAGATCAAGAAGCAGGAAGAGGCCGCCGCGATCCCCGCCGTCGAGGCGAAGGAGCGCGACATGGTCGAGCGCGGCGTCGCCGACAAGAGCGAGGACGAGACCGACACGGCGCAGGCCGACAAGGGCGCACGCCGCAGCGGCAAGGCCCGCACCGTCGGTGACGGCGCGAAGACCGAGCCCGTGAAGCGCGATCGTCCGAAGGTCGGCCGCAACGATCCGTGTCCGTGTGGCAGTGGCAAGAAGTACAAGAAGTGCCACGGCAAGGACGAAGAAGCCGCCGCGTCCGAGTAGCGGCCCGGTGGCCGAACGTCGTCGGACAGCGGACGTGAGCGCGCTGTGATTTCGCGGGGTTCACATCGGTGGTTGCTGCTCTGGTTGTCGTGCAGACTGGAGGAGCCCGTGACCGACGAGCAGAACGAGCTGCTGCGCGACATCTGGAAGCAGATGGGCGACATGAATCGAACGTTCGACGCGAAGCTCGATCGTTTCGAGGACAAGCTCGACACGTTGATGAAGCAGACGCAGGACAACTTCGCGCGCGTGCAGCGCAACTTCGATCGCGTCGGGCTGCGGCTCGACGACATCGAGATGCGGCTGACACGGGTCGAGGAATTCTGTGGCCTGCACCCCATGCAGAGCTAGTCGATCGCGGGTGGCGGGCACGGGCTGCCGTCGGGCTGGGTCGGCGAATAGACCGGCACCTCGACCGTCTTTTCGTACGGCACGATGACGGTGCCGCCGAACTGCTCGTGCGGCGCCAGCTCGTAGGTCGCGGTCTCGAACCACGCCCGGCCGCCTGCAAACGTCAGGCAGCCGCGTTTGACGTCGTGGTAGGTGACGTGCGCGCGCTCGCGCACGAGCACGATGGCGTTGTCGGACGCGCGCCGCGCGAACACGGTGGGCGAGGCCGACCAGCCGGCGGTCTCGGTCAGCGAGATCTTGCGGCCATCGAGCTTGATGGTCGCGTCGCCCGGCGAGCCGTAGCCGCCGTTGGTGCGGGGCAGCTCGACTCGCACGAGCTGCAGCGCCGCGAGCCCTTCGTCGAGGGAGGCTGGCGTGTGGAGTGGCGGTGCCGGCGGTGGTGGGTGGAAGACGTTGGTCACCGGAGGTGGGTTCGAGGCACAGCCGGTGACGAGGATGGCGACCAAGATAACGAAGCGCGTCATAGGCTCGTAGCAACGCCCAGTCGTACCGGTCGCTCTATTGAATTTTGTTGAGCGCGGGACGATGCTGCGCGCATCCACATGCGTATCGGCGTTCCCAAAGAGATCAAGACTCAAGAATTTCGCGTTGGCATGACCCCAGCCGGCGTCGCGATCCTCACGGCGCGGGGCCACACGGTGCTCGTCGAGCAAGGTGCCGGCGGCGGATCGGCGATCCCCGACGACGCGTACGTCAAGGCGGGCGCCAAGATCGTCGCGACGCGCGACGAGGTGTGGGGCCAGTCCGACATGGTCGTGAAGGTGAAGGAGCCGATCGCGCCCGAGTTCGCGCTGATGAAGAAGGATCTGCTGCTGTTCACGTACCTCCACCTCGCGGCGGCACACGAGCTCGCGAAGGAGCTGCTGTCGCGCGGCGTGAACGGCGTCGCGTACGAGACGCTCGAGCCGACGCCGGGTGACCTGCCGCTGCTCACGCCGATGAGCGCGGTCGCGGGTCGCATGGCCGTGCAGGCCGGCGCCACGTACCTCGAGCGCGAGCGCGGTGGCAAGGGCGTGCTGCTCGGCGGCGTGCCGGGCGTCAAGCGCGGTCGCGTCACGATCATCGGCGGCGGTGTCGTCGGTGCGAACGCGTGCAAGATGGCCGTCGGCATCGGCGCGAACGTCACCGTCCTCGACGTCAACTTGAAGACGCTCGCGTACCTCGACGACATCTACGCCGGTCGCATCTCGACGCAGTACTCCGATCCGCTCAGCATCCAGCGCGCCGTGCTCGAGAGCGATCTCGTGATCGGCGCCGTGCTGCTCGCCGGCGCGCGCGCGCCGCGTCTCGTCACCGCGAAGATGGTGAAGGAGATGGAGGGCGGCTCGGTGATCGTCGACGTGTCGATCGATCAGGGCGGCTGCGTCGAGACGGCGCGGCCGACCACTCACGACAACCCGACGTACGTCGTCGACGACGTCATCCACTACGGCGTCGCCAACATGCCCGGCGCGGTGCCGCGCACGTCGACGTACGCGCTGACGAATGCGACGATCCGCTACGTCACCAAGCTGGCCGACCTCGGCCTCGAGAAGGCGGTCGCCGACACGCCGTACATGGTCTCGGGCATCAACACGTACAAGGGCACGGTCCCGCACGCCGCGGTCGCGGAAGCACTCGGCGTGGCGCACACGCCGTTCCGGGCGTAGCCGCCAGCTCGGGTGAGGTCGAGCGCTGAGCTCGACGTCGCCCACCTAGCAGATTCAGCTAGTTAGCCAGGCGATCTTCGCAGGAACAATCACGTGGGGGTTCCGGGTAGTACACCCAGCAGATGCAGGCAACCCGGCACAAGCGGACCGAGTTCGAGCGCACGGCGCTCGTCCACCTCGATTCGCTCTACGGCGCGGCCTACCGGCTGACGCGCAACGCGCGTGACGCCGAGGATCTCGTCCAGGACTCGCTCCTGCGCGCCTATCGGTTCTGGGACTCGTTCCAGCAGGACTCGAACTGCAAGGCATGGCTGCTCCGCATCGTCACCAACACGTTCATCAACGAGTATCAGCGCAAGAAGCGGTCGCGCGAGGTGCTCGACGCCGCGAGCGCCGAACAGGACGCCACCGATGGCGTGCTCGTCCACGCGGCGGCGAACGACAAGCAATCGCCGGAGCGCGCGCTGCTCCAGCAGAGCGTCTCGGACGACGTCCAGCGCGCACTCGACCAGCTGCCCGACGATTTCCGCACCGCGGTCATCCTGTGCGACATGCAGGGCTTGTCGTACAAGGAGATCGCGGAGATCATGGAGTGCCCGGTCGGCACGGTCATGAGCCGGCTGTTCCGGGGGCGAAAGCTGCTCGCCGCGGCGCTGCGCGAGTTTGCGGTCGCCGAGGGGTACGTGAAGCCTGCAACCGCGACGCAACCCACCAACGAAAAAACGATCGATCTCGAGAAGTACCGTGCCGCAAGGGCGGCACGGGGAGAACCGCGATGAGCCTCTGTGAAAGCATCGACACGCTGGCAATGGCCTATCTCGACGGCGAGCTCGCTGCGGAAGAGAAGCACGAGCTCGAGACCCACCTGACCGAGTGCACGAGCTGCCGTGCCGAGGTCGACACCGCGCGCACCGATCAGGAGCTGTTGCGGATCTCGCTCGCGGCACCTCGGGCGTCGGACTCGATGCGCATGCGCCTGGGCAAGGCGCTCGACACGGCCGAGCAGGCCGAGGCCTCCGACATCCGATCGGCGAAGAAGCGCAAGCTGTCGTCGCTCGTGTTGCCCGGCAGCGCGATCCTCGCGGCCGCGGCGGCGATCCTCGTGTTCGTCGGCGTCGGGTTCACGCCACCTGGCGATCGCGTCGGCTCGATCGCGAAGCAGGGTCTGCGGCAACAGACCCGCGGGCTGCCGCTCGAGGCTGAAGGACCGCGGACCCAGGAGTGGCTGCACCAGGTCGGCATGGAAGCCCCGAACGTCGCCGGCAGCCAGCTCCTCGGCTGGCAGCCGTTGCCCGATGGCGTCTGGGGCCACGATGCGACGATCTTCGCGTACGACGTGCCGCTGAACGGTCGCCGGATCGTGCTGAACATGCTCGTGATCCACAACATCACGCAGGATCAGATGAGCGATGGGGACGAGCTGACGCGGAACGGCCGCACCATGCACCTGCTGCGGCTGGAGGACGGTCGCTTCGCGGTGACGTACGTCGACAAGCGCCACCGCGGCTTCAGCTTCCTCTCCGAACAACTCTCGGAGGACGAGCTCGTGGACCTCATCAGCGTCACCGGGCTCGTCCAGTAGCCCGCAGGTTCGCGAAACCGCTGCCGTTCGGATATGATCGCGGCGAGTGAACCGCCGCGTCCTGCTCATCGATGCCGATCTCGCATTTCGCGACACCCTGACCCGCGAGCTCCAGCGCTACAAGGTCATCGTGATGACCGAGCCCGAGGCGGACCGTGCGCTTCAGCTCGCGAACGCGGATGCGCCGTCGCTGATCATGCTGTGCATCGAGGAGTCGGACAAGAAGGCCGGCTTCCGCGTGTTCGAGAAGTGCAAGAAGGGCGCGTTGTCGAAGGTGCCGATCGTCCTCGTCACCAGCTCGGTGCCGCCGGACAGCTTCGCGAAGCACCGCGGCCTCAAGGTCCACGCGGACGAGTACATCGACAAGCGCACGATGTCGACCCACGAGCTGGTCGGCAAGATCGACGGCCTCATCGCACTGGGCGATCCGGTGGACGAAGAGGATCTGTCGATCCCGGTCGAGGACGAGATCCCGATGGAGATCGCCGACGGCGACGTCGTGCTCGACGAGGTGGTCGACCACGCGCCGGCCGACGAGTTCGACGACCATCAAGCCCGCACGGTGGGCCCGAACGACGGGCTGTCGATCGACTCGGTGATGGACGCCGAGACCGACGCCGCGTTCGCCGCCCTCCTGGGTGACGAGGTCGTCGAGGCACGCGTGCCGAGCGTGGCGATCGCACCCGAGGTACCGCACGAGAGCCCGGTCGATGCCGCGGTCGAGGGCGTGGTCCCCGAGCCGATTCACGACGGGCGCGGGCGCGGCACCACGCCACCGCCGATCCTGGCCGACTCGGTCCCGGGCGTGATCCACGATGCGTCTTCGGCGCACGACGTGTCGGCCGCGATCGCATCCGCGCCGATCGCGCCCGTGGCGCCCGTCGAAGCTCACGACGACCACAACGAATCGCACGTCGAGATCCACGCGCCCGTGCCGCACGAGGACCTGGCGCCCGAGCCGATGCACGCCGAGGCCGCGCCGGTGCCCGAGCACGTGCCCGATCCGAACCAGGACTTCGACAACCCGATCGAGGAAGAGCACGACGCGTCGCGGTACGAGAGCCTTCCGGCGATCCCGATCGACGACGACGACATGGTCGCGCTCGACGACGATCTTCCGGTCGAGGTCGAGGCTCCCGAGCCGGCCGCGAGCCCCGAGCCGGTGGGACCGGCGACCCTGGTCGCCGCGGCCGTGGTCGTCGAGCCGGCGCGCCCCGAGCCGACCTCGCAGCCGGTGAAGGCCGGCAGCGGCTCGCACCCCGCGATCGATCTCGGCCTCGACAAGCTCGCGCAGGATGCCGAGTCCGAGCAGTCCGGAGTCTACGACCGCCGCGCGTTGCGCAAGATCGGCGAGCTCGAGCGCCAGATCGCGCAGCTCAAGAACGAGCTCGACCGGGCCCGCGCCGCGGGCGATGCGGCCGCGAAGGGCAGCACGCGCGAGGCGCAGTTCCTGAACCTCCGCGAGTCGATGCTCGCGAAGGACAAGGAGCTCAAGCAGGTCAAGGGCGACCTCGTGTCCCGCGATCAGGAGCTCGCCGAGGCCACCGAGAAGCTGCGTCAGGCGCAGCACGCGAAGACGACGCTCGAGGCGAAGAACACCGAGCTCGAGCATCGCCTGATGGACGACAGCGGCAAGTCGACGCAGCTCGCGGCCAGCGCGCGTGCGTCGGCGGCGCAGCTCGCGGCGATGCAGCAAGAGCTCGACTCGATGGCCAAGGCGCACGGCGCCGCAGAGCACGCGCGGGCCCAGCTCGAGCGCGATCTGGCGAACGAGCGCGCCACCGGTGCCGCGTCGGCGTCGGAGGCCGAGCGGCTGCTGCGCGTCGAGCGCGAGCAGCTGATCGCGCGCCACAAGAACGAGCTCACGTCGCTGAAGTCCGAGGCGCAGACCGCGCAGGATCTGGCGCTCGCACAGCTGCGCGAGGAGCTCGAGACCTCGCACGGCGCGGCGCTCCAGGACGCGCTCGAGCAGCTGCGGCGCGCCACCGCGACCGAGCACCAGGATGCCGTCGCCGCGCTCGAACGCGCGCACGCGTCGGAGATGGTCGCGCTCAAGGCCGATCACGCCGGCGAGCACTCGAAGCTGCGCAACGAGCTCGGAGGCGAGGTCGCGCGTCTCGAGGCCGCGCTCGCGACCTCCCAGGCCGCGCACCAGGACGCGATCGCGCATGGCGAGCGCGAGGTCGCAGCGGCCGAGGCCGCCCATCGCGAGGCGGCAGCCACGCACCGGGACGCGCTCGCCGCGGCGCACGCCGACCACCAGGAGACGCTCGCACAGCTGCAGGCCAAGCACGAGGCGACGCTCGCCCAGGCCGTCAACCAGGCCGCGGCCGCGCACCAGGACGAGCTCGCCGGTGTCGCCGCCGCCCATTCGGTCGCGCTTGCCGATCAATCCACGCAGCACGCGGTCGCGCTCGAGGAGCTGCGCCGCGGCCACGGCAGCGAGATCGAGCAGCTGCAGGCGAAGCACACCGCGGAGCTCGCGGCGCGCGACGACGAACACGAGGAAGCGCGCGATCGCGAGCTCGAATCGCATGGCCGCGCGCTGAGCGAGCTCAAGTCGGAGCTCGATCGCACCGTCGCGGCCCACGAGGTCAAGCTCGGCGCGTCGAAGCGCGAGCTCGCCGAGCTCGCCGCGAAGCACGACCAGGCCCTCGCCCAGCTCCACGAACAGCACGAGGCGACGCTCGCCGACACGGTCGCCGCGCATCAGGCCGAGGTCGCGAAGCTGCGCGCCGATCACGATCAACTCGCCGAGGCCGCGCGCCGCACCGCCGAGACGCAGCGCGCCGCGCTCGCCGAGGCCGCGGCCAAGCACGATGCCGAGCTGTCGCAGGTCACCGAGTCGGCCGGCCGCGAGGTCGCCGAGCACAAGGCCGCCGCCGCCGCCGCGAAGCGCGCGATCGAGGACACCGCCGCGCGCCTGCAAGCCGAGCGCGACGCTGCCGATCAGGCCCACACCCAGGCCATGGCCGAGCTCGCCGCGAAGCACGAGCGCGCGCTCGCGCTGTCGAACGGCGAGTTCCTCAAGCAGAAGTCGGTCGCGGATGCCGAGCACGCGAAGGCGCTCGCCGCGCACAAGGCCGAAGCCGAGAAGGCCCGGGCCGAGCTCGCGGCCGAACGCGACGAGCTCAAGCGCGGCCTGTCGTCGGCACGCGACACGCTCAAGCGCTCCGAGGGCGAGCTCGCTTCGGCGGTGCAATCGATCGCCGATCGCAATGCCGAGCTCCGCTCCCACGCCACCGCGATCGCCGAGCGCGACCAGCGCATCGCCGAGCTCCGCAAGGAGATCGAGTCGATCGAGGCCGAGAACGCCAGCTATCAGGAGCAGGTGCTGCGCGCCTACCAGAAGATCAAGGCCGACGAGGCGATGGTCGCGCGTGCCCGCAAGGCCATGGCGATCGCGCTCACGGTGCTCGACGACGAAGGCAAGCCGAAAGAGACGTAGCCGTGACGACAGTCGCCCGTTGACGTTGACCTTGACGTGAACTTGAACGTGAACGCCACCTTCGACCTTGACGATCTCCGATCCGGACTGCTGCAGAGAGTGGTCCCGTCGCAGTTCAGAGCGCAACACTGGTCGACGTCAACAAGGTGCACTGCCAGGACATCGCTGACACTTTTCCTGCCAACACATCGCTGACAGGTGGCTCGCTAGGGAATGCCCTGGAAGGAGCACCGGGTCATGAGTTCGAAAATCGCGTTTGTCGAAGAGGCGAGTCAGCCGGGAGCGAACATCTCGGCCGTTTGTCGCAAGCACGGCATCTCTCGCCAGAGCGGCTACAAATTCCTCAGGAGGTTCAAGAAGCGAGGATACGCAGGTCTCGAAGAGGACAGTCGTCGACCGAAGTCGACGCCGCTCGCTACGGCCGAGGACGTCGTCACAGCGGTAATCGCGGCGCGGGCAAAACACCCGACGTTCGGGCCCGTGAAGTTAGTGGTCGTCTTGCGGCGTACGCTGGGGACTCTCACTCCTAGCGAGCGCACGGTCCATCGCATCCTTGAGAGGATCGGCGAGATTCGTCGTCGGAAGCGGAAGCCGCGGCTCAGTATCGTCGACACGGCACCGTCCGTTTTGGCGAAGCGGCCGAACGACGTGTGGACGATCGATTTCAAAGGTTGGTGGCGTGCGAGCGACGGAGCTCGTTGTGAACCGCTCACGATTCGTGATGCGTTCAGCCGTTACGTCCTGGCCGTGGTGCTGCTTCCGAAGACGACCGGAGAGCGCGTTCGCGCTGTGATGACCGCGTTGTTTCGGAAGTACGGCGTTCCCGACGTGATTCAGTGTGATAACGGTTCGCCCTTCATCAGCTCGCAGTCGCTCGGCGGACTGACGAAGCTTTCGGCGTGGTGGGTCTCGCTCGGCATCCGCGTCGTGCGTTCTCGCCCGGGATGCCCTCAGGACAACGGTGGACACGAGCGAATGCACCGCGACATGGCGACCGACCTCCAGGCGGACCCCGCGTCGACAATGCTGTTGCAGCAGCGCGCGTGTGACCGGTGGCGGCAGATGTTCAACCACGTTCGTCCGCATGCAGCGCTGTCGAACAAGACCCCGGCAGAAGTCTTCCTGTCGAAAACGCCCAAGTCTCAGCGTCAGCGTCGCTCCGCTCGCCGGGGAATGCGCATCATCCCGACGAGCTATCCGATGGCGTGGCAGAAGCGCATCGTGGCTTGCAACGGAAACATCAGAATTGGAGGCATCGATCTCTTCGTCTCGACGGCGTTGGAGGGCTACCAGATCGGGCTCGAGCCGCTCGACGGCGTAACCCACCGTGTTTGGTTCTACGACAACGCAGTCGGAGAGATCGAGCTTGCAACCGTCAGCGCTACTCAGGTAGAGCAACTCGCGAGCTGACGCTCGCACTGTCAACGGCATCCCAAGCTGACTGTCAGCGCTGTATACGGCGGCCTGTCAGCGATGTCCTGTCTGGTACCCAACATCGTCGGAGGTTCAGGTTCACGTTCACGTTCAGGTCGACGTCAAGGTCAACGACCGGATGAGCATCTAGCTCTGCGGTTGCATGGCTCTCCTCGTCCTCGCCATTCTCGCGATCTCGACGGGGGCGCCGTTCGCGCGATGGGCGGCCCCGGCACCGGCGCTGGCGATCGGTGCGGTGCGCGTGGGCATCGCGTCGCTGCTCATGTTCGCACTCGGACGGCGCGACCTCGGCAAGCTGCGCGCGCTCGACGGAGGCGACCACGCGCGCATCGCGCTGGCGGGTGGCCTGCTCGCGATCCACTTCGGGACCTGGATCGCGTCGCTGCAGCTCACCTCGACGACGGCGTCGGTGGCGCTGGTGTGCACGAACCCGATCTTCGCGGCGCTGTTCGGGCTCGTGCTCGGCGATCACGTGCGACGGCGCGAGGTCGTCGGGATCGCGATCGCGGCCGCCGGCTGCGCGGTGCTCGCCGGTGGCGACTGGCGAGCCGGCGGCGACGCCTTGCTCGGCGACGGGCTCGCGCTACTCGGCGCCGCCAGCGCCGCGGGCTATCTCGTGGTCGGGCGCAGCCTGCGCATGCGGGTCCCGCTCCTGCCCTACCTCGGGATGGTGAACGGGATCGCCGCGGTGGCGCTCGTCGTCGCGGCGTTGCTCGGCCGCGTCGACTTCGTGGCGCTGCCCGGCCACACGTGGCTGGCGTGCGCCGGCGCGGCGCTGTTCGCCTCGGTCGTGGGTCACGGCCTGCTCAACCGCGCCGTGCGCATCACCCCGACTCACCTCGTCGCGCTCGCGATCCTCGGCGAGCCGATCGGCGCGTCGCTGATCACGTGGGCGGCGTTCGGCGAGCAACCACCGGTGCACGCCGCGCTCGGCGGCGCGATCGTGCTCGGTGGCATCGCGGTCGGCTTCGTCGGGCGCGCGCCCGACGAGTTGCGCGAGACGGCGTAGCCAGCGTGGATGTCCGATTGTATTTGCGAGTCGCGTGAGCGACATGTGATTTGCTCGCGCCATGAAGCAGGCGACGGCGCTCGTCGTGTTCGTGATCGCGTGCGGCCCGACGCCCCGGCACTCGCCCGATGGTGGCAACGGTGCCGATGCCACGCAGCCGGATGGCTCGTCGCAGATCGCGGCCGACAGTCCGGCGACCGGCCCCGTGCACGTCGTCATCACCGCCGACAACGCCTACAGCTTCGGCTACGGCGACGCCGTCTCGATCACGCACTTCACGCAAGGCAAGCGCGCCACGACGGCGGGCGAGATCTTCAACTGCCCCGTCGGCGTCGGCCCCGAGCAGTACACGATCCCCGAAGCCGACGCCCCGTCCGGCGCGTACCTCTACATCGTGTCGTGGGATGACCACGCGGTGACCCAGGGTGTGATCGGCGAATTCACCCGCGATTCGGGCACCGTGACGACCGGCGGCACGCCGTTCGAGGTCTGCGCGACCGGGCTCGACTACGCCACGGGCGTCGACGCGACAAATGGCCCGTCGCAAGCAGTGATCAACCAGCAGATCGCGATCTGCAACGCCGGGTCCGGCGACGCGACGACGAGCAAGGGCTGGGTCAGCGCGACCGGTGCCACCACCGCGGGCGCGCTCGGTGCACTCGCGATCGGCGAGGCGAACGACGACCAGGCCGGCACGTTCCCGATCGTGTGCGCGCCGACGGCGACCACTCCGGGCGTGTCGAGCGCCGCGAAGTGGATGTGGTACGACCCGATGGACGGCCAGGGCGGCGACGCGTTCCACTCGACCGGGACGAATCGCTTCAAGGCGTTCCTGATCTTCCGG
>Ga0326726_10001950_pt1 | contig 19207 bp, 16 predicted proteins | sample MHFenrmetagenome_2_FD_207603 | JGI IMG/M metagenome (GOLD analysis project Ga0326726, IMG submission 207603) | Lab enriched peat soil microbial communities from Michigan Hollow, Ithaca, NY, United States - MHF15MN | ecosystem: Environmental > Terrestrial > Soil > Wetlands > Peat | place: USA... | reverse complement strand
GGTGTCGTCGGCTCTTCTTGAAGTAGAATGTACCGCCTGCCCTGCGCACGGTCGGCTCTCTGCCCCTCAAGGCAACCCGTATGGTCAATGCTCGTAGGCCTTCACCCGCTGTACCGTTGATGCCAAGCCAGGCCCAGGATCCTCCGAATAGGGAGCGCATCGGCTTCCTTGGGTGCGGTGTGATGGGAAACAGCCCTGTAAGAAGCGAAGGAAGCGACCATGGGACCCCGTCTCAGCGGTAGGGCCTAGAAGCTCTTGTGGACCCACACAATCACCCTTTGCGCCACCAGGTCTGAACATACGGCCGGCTGGAATGTCCGGCATGGAACGTCTGGCTTCCGGAAAGTGCCGAAATATGGAGGGAGAAAGTAAATTGACGAAGGGCGCACTGAGTGTTAGAATCGCCAACGTTTACAACCTACTAGTCCGGTGGCAGCTCGCCGCCGTTACCGACATAGATTGAAAAGAAGGAGAGAGAGGAATGGCCGTTCCACTTTCCCAAATGGCTACAGTGACGAAGTACGTGCTCTCCCAGAAACTGAGAGGGGTGAAGCGGTATCCGCTTGTGCTGATGCTGGAACCTCTGTTTCGTTGCAATTTGGCCTGTGCCGGTTGCGGAAAGATTCAATACCCGGATCATGTGCTGGACAAGCGGCTCACGCCTGAGCAGTGCTTGGCTGCGGCGGAGGAATGTGGCGCCCCGATCGTCAGTATTCCCGGTGGCGAACCGATGATCCATCCCGAGATGCCCGCGATTGTCCGGGGGCTGGTTGCGCAGGAGCGGTATATCTATCTCTGCACCAATGCGATTTTGATGGAGCGAAAGCTCGACGAATATCAGCCCTCGAAGTTTCTCACGTTCAGCGTCCACATGGACGGTCTGAAAGACGAGCATGATTTGGCGGTCTGCCGCGACGGTGTCTATGACGTGGCGGTGAAGGCGATTAAGGCGGCGCTGAAGCGGGGGCATAGGGTCACGACCAATACGACCCTCTTCGACGATGCCAACCCGGAGCGCGTGCGGAAATTCTTCGATGCGATGATGGATCTCGGCGTCGAGGGCATGATGATTTCGCCTGGGTATAGCTATCAGAAGGCTCCGGACCAGCAGCATTTTCTGAAGCGAGAGCGCACGAGGGAATTGTTTTCCCGTATTTTGGGAAACCCGAAGAAGACGTGGCAATTCAATCAGTCGCCGCTGTTCTTAGATTTCTTGATGGGACGGCGGGAGTACGAATGTACTCCTTGGGGGAATCCGACCTATAACGTATTTGGCTGGCAGAAGCCCTGCTATTTGCTCCAAGAAGGCTATGCGAAGACGTTCCGCGAGCTGATGGAGAGCACGGAGTGGGATCACTACGGAACAGGGCGGAATGAGAAATGTGCCGATTGTATGGTGCATTGCGGCTACGAACCGTCTGCCGTTGAGGATACATTCGGCACGCTGTCCGGGTTTGGCCGGACCGTCAAGTTGACGATGATCCCGACATCGCGATGATAGATAACGTGCAGCATCACTCGCCCCCCGTCATTTGCCGGAGCCGCCCAGCCATCTTCTTGGTAGGCGTTTCACGTTTAACGGTTCCCTGATGACAGACACCAAGAACCATAGTGCTGCCGGAGTGACCGGTTCGCTCGAAGGTCGTGTCTTTCGGCCGGCTTCGTTTGCTGAGCTTGCCGAAGCGGTGGAGCTGGCATTCGATTATCGCGGCGATGTGACGGTTTCGTTAAAATCCGGCGAATCCCTCAGCGGGTATCTATTCAATCGACAGGTCAACGGTCCCGACTCTTATCTTGAGGTGTTTCCTTCCGACAGTTCTGCAGCTCGGCGCATTCGCTACGACCAAATTGCCGCAATTGCCTTTACCGGTGAGGACACGGCTACAGGGAAATCCTGGGAGACCTGGATCGCCAAGAAAGATTCGGAGCGGCGAGCTGAAGTGGACCGTATCACAGCTGAGGCAAAGACACGAGGAATCCTGTAAGCTCCTCACCGTCCGATCGCATCGTTTTTTCATTTCCCCCTACCTAGACGCGTCGAGAGTGGTCCGCTCCAAGTATTTGAAAAGGGGCTTGTCTCTCCGTCCATCTAGGCAGTCAGTTCGTTGACTAAGGGGTAGGGGCTATGTTAAAAATTGCGCCTAAAAACTGGCCGGGAATGAGAATGATCACACGGTTGATTGTGTGAGGGGGATACGAGCGCTCGGCAACGGAAAGAGGCGAAGTCCGGAGCACGTGAAGCGCAGAAAGTTCGCACAGAGTCAGTCACGATGGCGAGAATGGATCCTCGTCATTGGCATGGTGGGCGGTCTCCCTTCGGTTGTGTCTGCAACGCATGAAGCCGACCACCGGTTTACAGTGGAGGGGTTTGTCTGCGGAGCGGATGGGAAAAGCGGCGAGAATGTAGACGTGCTCGTCAAGGACACAAAAATCTCCTACGGGCAGATCGTCAAAACCGATGCAAACGGATACTATAAGGCGGCCTTTCATCTCCATAACGATAATCTTGGCGATCCGCTGCTGATCGAAGCCAATGGACAGCAGCAACAACAGAAGGTTTCGTTCGACCCGAAGGATCTGGAAGCTGAGCGAATCATTCAGGTCAATTTTGGAACCGGCTGCGTACAGGATCGGAACAGTGTTCCGATGTGGGTGTATCTAGGAGCCGGGGGTGTGGCGGCGGCAGTCGGGGGGTTCATTGGGTTCAAACTGATTCGTTCGTGGCGAAAGCAGGAACAAAAGCGAGGGAAGTCGCAGGGCAAGCGTAAGAAGTAATCGAAGCGGTCCGTGGGGCTGATGTGTACCTCTCTGGATCGGTGAATCGAAGTGACGGGGGAGTGCGCGTGGCTTCACAGTATTCGTTTAGCACCGACGCTTTTACGGGGGTGATGATCGCTTCTGTGAGAGCGTTTTTTTTCGCCTGAGTTCGCAGTATTTATAAAGATTTATGGCGAAACAGCCGAGATGATGAGAGAGATAGTGTCAGTGGTGCATCGGCAGTTGCGGTAGAAGCTTTCGTGAATGATGCGGGCTAGCGTGAGAATAAAAGTCGTTGATGTGACTGGGAGAAAAGGAGTGCGTGAAGGTTATGAAGCAGATGAAAGTTTCGCAGCTTGCGGTGGTGTTGGGAGTGGGGCTCTTCATGGCGGCATGTGGAGGCGAAGGAGGAGAGGGGCCGGTCGTTCCACCGCCTCCGGCTCCTGCCGAGTGGGCCGATAAACATATGCCGGCCGGTTGGTGGGCCGATGCAGCCAAACTGGAAGAAGGGCGGAAGCTCTACGCCGGCGAAACGAACCCCGATGTGAATTGTGCCAGTTGTCATGGAAAGGACGGCAAGCCGGCCAAGGCGGGCGCCCGTGATTTCCGTGTCAGCGAACGGATGAAGCTCTACTCCGACTCCGTGTGGGCCTGGCGGATTGCCGATGGGGTTCCCAATACGAAAATGAAGGGGTGGAAGAGCAAGCTGTCGGACGAAGATGTCTGGAAGCTGGTGTTGTATGAGCGGAGTTTCGCGATGGCAGGAAAGGGATGGGACGCCGAGAAGAAGACCTGGATTGATGCGGCGAGTGCCGCAGCTGCTCCGGCTGCTCCAGCTCCAGCCGCAGCTCCAGCTGCCCCGGAGCCGGCGGGCAAATAAGCGGATCTCATTATTCGTGCGAGACTGGCGAGATTTGCGAGAAAAGCGGGATGGGTGGAGCGGATGATGGTTCGAGGTCCGAAGTTCGAGGTTTTTGGAACTCAGAACTTCTTCACCTGTTCCACGCGCATCTTGCCTGTTTCGCTCAGCATATACGATATACGCGCAAGCACGGTGGATTGCGCAATTGCGGCAGAATTGCTCATGAGTCATGCGGGCAAATGAATAGGGGCGGCGAAATATTATGAAAGCGTGGCAGCGCAGTCTTGTGTCGGCCTGTGCGCTTCTGCTGTTGTTCGGAGGAACGGCTTACGCCCAAGTATCCGACATCACTCCTGTAGAGTTTTCCTATACGGGGAATCGGACCGCAGTCTGGATCGTCGCCCAGCTGCATACGCTGTTCGGGGCGTTCATTCTCGGCGCCCCGATCTTTGTCGTGATCTCAGAATGGCTGGGGTATCGAAAGCAAGATCTCCGGTACGAGCGGTTGGCCAAAGAAGTGACCAAGGTGACGGTCGTTCTCTTCAGCATGACCGCCCTCACCGGAGGCCTGTTTATTTTCGTGCTCCTCTCGGCGTACCCGCAGTTTACCGCCTGGTTCATCAATCAATTCCATCTCGTGTTCGCGGTGATCTATCCGTCGCTGTTCATCAGCGGGACAATCGTGCTGTACATGTATTACTACACCTGGGAGACCTGGAAAGGTGAAAAGAAGGGGCGGCATATTGCCCTCGGCGTGCTCTTGATTCTGGTCGGTATGGTCACGCTGTTCGTGATCAATGGCCCGACGTCGTTCATGAATACTCCACCGAAGGCTGAAGGGGTCTCGTCACAAGAGCTCCTTGCATCTGCGACTTTGTGGGACAAGATCGCTAACCAGACCTGGATGCCGCTCAATCTCCACCGGATCGACGGTAACGTGGCGTTCGGAGGATTTATGACGGGCCTGATCGCCGCCTATATGTTTATGGGGGCGAAAAGCCAGGAAGAACGGGCCTACTACGATTGGATGGGTTTTGCCGGTAATCTGATCGCCGTGGGCGCGACGCTGTTCCAGCCCTTCACGGGATTGCTGTTGGCGTACGAGATGTGCGATTACGATTTTTCGTTCTGTCCATACATGATGGCCGACCAGCTCTCGATGTTTTTCGAAATGCAGGGAGCGATGATCGGACTCATGTTCCTGGCCATTAACTATTACGTCTGGCTCAGTCTGAAACGTATTGAGGGGGTCGAAAAGGTTCGGATGACGATCCTGGTTCCCATCGTGATGGTGGCGTTCCCATTTGTCATGATGGTGGTGATGAATTACTACTGGATCCCCGACCCGATGTCGTTGGCATTCCTTCTCCCGTTGGTCTTAGCTCCGTTTCTTCTCGGTCGATTCATCCCGTGGACTGTGTCTGCACGGACCGTCATGAAAATCGGCTTCCTGATGGTGATCGTGGGCGATGCGATCTGGCTCACCCCCCACGGATTTGCGGCCACCGGCGCCAAGATGCTGCCGGAGTTGGAGTTGCCGGAGGCCTGGGGCTTCCTGGCGGGGATGCCGGGCAAACTTTCTGCGATATTCACGTTAGTGTTCGTCACGGTTTTCAACTATGTCATGTATAACCGGGCCATCAGACAGGGGATAATCGTCTGGGGAAAGATCGATTTTGCCTCCCAGTTCGTGTTGATCTTCCTGGCCTTCACCTCAATCTGGACGATGGGCTTGATGGGCGCTGTCCGCTCGCTGGTGCGGAAGTATTTCCACACCTACGGTTTGGTGCCGGACTTCACCGCGGAGTCCTTCACGCCGACGCTGTCGTATTCCGCTTGGTGGATTACGGGGATTACCGTCGTCTTTTTCACGATTCTGAGTTTTGCCGTTATCCTAACCCTTCGGCCTTCCGACGCGAAGAAGCAGGTACCGGAGGGCAGTCCTGTTCCTGCCAGGGCTAAGTAACCGAGAGTCTGCATGTGGAATGTAATTAAGAAGCTGTCGATCGGTCTGGTAGTGGGCATCGCGCTTGTCGGGATTTCGAGAGCGCTCGAGTTTCCATTCGTTTTCCAGATGATGTTCTTCGGCCAGGCGATGTTCGGGGCTGCCGTTTTCATGCTGCTGGACGCGCCGTCGGTCAGAACCATGAGCGGAGCGAAGTCCGTGATCGCCATCGTGGTGTTCTACGTCGTGCTCTGCACGGTATTCGTTTCCGGTGCCTCGATGTGGCCGCAGTTCGATCCGGAAGATGAAAAGGGAAAGATCGCCAAGATATTAAAGCCCAAATTGGCCGCGACTGAACAGGGAAAGGCTGAGGAGCTGATTGCACGGGTAAAAGCGCTCGATGAGCAGGTGAAAGCCTTAGAGTCGCGGCTCATGTCGCTGGGCGGAGGTCGGGCGGTGAAAGAGTCCCCGGTAGCCGAGTCCCCAGTCGCTGAGTCCCCGGTCGTGTCCAAGGCGGCAGCCGGAGATTTTATGAGGGTGGGTGAAGAGCAGTGGCAACTGCAAGAATGTTACAACTGCCATAAGTTAAAGGGTGAGGGTGGAAAGAAGCGCGGTCCGGAGCTGGACAACATCGGTTCCTACCTCACGGTCGATGAAATTAAGCAGAAAATTATGGACCCCAAGAGCATTATGGCAGAGGGATTTGAAAAGGAATGGGAAAAGGGCAAGATGCCGGACAAGTTTAAGGACGTCATGGAGCCCAACGACATCACCGCGCTTGCCACGTGGCTGAGTACATTCAAAAATACATCTGTGAACACACCAAAGCCGATCAAGAAGAAGTAGCATGCAGCCTCAACTGAAATCGAAAGTCCGCTGTCTGGACCGGGAAGTCGGAGAGGTGTCCAAGATCATCATGGACCCGCTCTCCCATGAGGTTAGCCACCTCGTCGTGTCGATGAACGGCACGGGCGAACGGCAAGTGCCTATGGGAGCGGTACAGGTTGTGACGGACGATCTGGTGCAACTGCGGTCGTCCTCGTCGGAAGTCATGGGCATGCAGCCCTTTAAGCGCGAGGACTATGTCACGCTGCATGAAGTCGAAATCCCGGGCCTTGAAAAGCATATTCACGTCACGCCGGGCGAAGTCCTGGTGCCGTTCCCTGAGTTGGAACGGAACGTCAAGCGACGGGCATTTTTTGCGAATTTGACCTACGTGACGGGGCTGTTTATTGGATTGCCGCTGGCCTATCCCGTGCTGAAGTTCTTGATGAAGCCGATGTATGCGTCGCTCGACAACGGATGGCTGAAGATCGGCAACATCGGGAAGATAAAGACGGAGGATACCGGGATTCAGTTCCAGTACAAGCGCAAGATCAAAGAGGCCTACATGCCTGAAGCGGAGATTGAGAAGAACGTGTGGCTTGTTAAGGCAACTCCAGCGGTACTGGAAAAAGTGTATCAGGGGAAGGATATGGACTTCCTGGACTCTTCAGGGAAAGCCATCTGGACTAATAAGAAGGACATGCCCTATCTCGCATTTTCCGGCAAATGTCCCCACCTCGGTTGCGCATATAAATGGCGGAAACACAAGGTACTCGGGCAGGTTTTTCTCTGCCCCTGCCATTTAAGCATCTATGATGCGTCTGGCAAGGTGCTGGACGGTCCCGCCCCACGTCATCTCGACTTGCTGCCAATTCAGGTGACAGCGGGTGGCGAGGTGCAAATAATCGATATGGAATTCAAAGCCGGGACGAAGTCCCAAACGCGGATTGTATAGATGAGCGACATTCCTTCTGCCGGCACGCAGCCAACGGTCGCCGAAAAAGTCTTCACCTTTGTCGATGAACGGGTCGGGCTGAAGCTACTTGCGGCCAAGATGCTCAACGAGTCGGTCCCAGGCGGCTCTCGCTGGGCCTATGTCTTTGGGTCAATTCTATTATTTATCTTCATTATGCAGGCGATCACGGGCGTGCTGCTGATGTTCTACTATGTCCCCACCGCCGACCATGCCTACGCCAGTACCCAATACATTCTTCACGACGTCGACTACGGCTGGTTCCTGCTGAGTTACCATTTCTGGGGCTCCACCGCCATGGTGGTCTGTGTCTTCGCGCATATGTCCCAAGTCTTTCTCTGGGGTGCGTATAAGAAACCACGTGAACTCATCTGGCTCGTTGGGTTGGTGCTCTTCGCCCTCGTGATGGGATTCGGCTTTACAGGTTATTTGCTTCCGTGGGACCAACGAGCCTATTGGGCTACGACAGTCGGCGTCGAGATTGTGGATAAGATGCCGGTCTTGGGCGATTTCTTGGCGCGCTTTCTCAAGGGAGGTCCGACTCCCGGGCAGATGACCTTGAGCCGGTTCTTCGTCATTCACGTCATGGTGCTCCCAGCTGCCCTGATTGCGTTGGCCGGGTTGCACCTCTTTCTCTTTCGATGTGCGGGACCAGCTGGCCCATTCAGGGGTGCGCCGGCAGAGCTGAAGGCGAAGACCGACTATTTTTTCCCACGACAGATTTGGAAGGATGTGGTCGGGATGGCGGTAGTGTTTGCCTGTATCAGCGCGATGGCCTTCTGGGAACCGGTGGTCTTGTTGGAAGAGGCGACCCCTGACCCGGGCGATTATCACCCGGAACCGGAATGGTACTTCTTATTCATCTTTCAGCATCTGCGTCTCAAGATGTTTTCCGGCGAGTTCGGACAGTTTCTCGGTTCGATGGGGTTGCCTGGCCTCCTTGGAGTGATGCTGATGCTATTGCCCTTCTTCGACCGCAATCCGGAGCGGAATATTTTCAAGCGCCCTTTTGCCCTGATCGGATGGGTAATGCTCACAGCGTCGATCCTGTTGTTTACGGTGTCGGCGATTATCAACCGAGATTTTCTGGACTAGTGTGAACGAACACATCTCTCCCACAAAGCTGGGGTTTGGAATTCTCTGGCCCGCCTTCTGGACCGGCTTGCCGTTCAAGCTTGCTTTTGCCGTGTTGTTCCTGGCGTTCGGGATCATACATTTTGAAAACAGAATCGCGCTCGCCTTCTTGATGCTCCTGGCGAGTCCGGTCACGGTGTTTGCGGTTCCAACAGTCACCTTGGCCTTGGGTTCGAACATCGGTGAAGGCTCCGGCATTGCGTTGCTGTTCTTGCTGGCAATTCCCATTGACATCTGGTCGCTCGGGATCGTGGGACGAACGTATTTCCTCGAACGGTTGCGGCGCGAACCGCCAGGTGGGCTAGGTCTGACGCTCTGGTGGAAGTGTGCGTTGGTCGGGGCTATCTATGTGCCGATCCTCTGGGCAGCTCAGGGCGCGATCACTGAAGCTGCGATAGCCGGCGCCTATTCGATACTTGAGGCGGATGTTTTGAGGGGAATCCCTGTGGCGGAGGGGATTAGTATTAAACTGACCCTCTGGAGCACTGTCGCCACAGTGGCGCTGCTGGTGTTGTTCGTCATCGGTTTCTCGCTTGTGGGACGCATGATCCATCGTACGGTGCAGTCGGCAGGTCATGCGCCGGAGAATTATCAAGGCCTGATTGTCCGTTGGGATCTGATGCGAGTTCCGCTGGATCAAGGATGGATGCTGACGGCATTGTCCGGCACGGCGGTGGTATTGTCGGTCCTGTTCTGGTTTTCTCTCCCGGTATTTACTCCCCACCCGCATGATTGTTGCAAGAAGCCTGAAGTGCTGGCCGAGCCTCCCTTCAAACCCCTTGAGACCTTGAATAAAGACGAAAAAATGATCGCACATCTTGCGGCGCAGGTGGAAATGTTGGTAGAACAGCGGGCGAAATCCGAACTGGAAAAAGAGCAGAGCAAGGGAAAAGGCAAGGAAGGCACAGAAACAGTGGAAGCGCCGGACGCAACAAAACCGGCTGCGCCTACCGCGCCGTGAACCAGTAACATGGGAGATGATGAGGTGAGGGCAATGCGATATCAGGGTGGATGGATTCAGAGGCTTCTCCGTAGCGGGAGCGAGCACGGGGGAACGCTCTTGGGGCTCGTGATAGCAGCAGGCCTTCTCAGCCTTCCCGCGTTGGTTTTTGGAGCAGATGTTGCACCGGCAGCCCCGACCGAATATCGTGACGTTCCCTACGTCGGCAGCCGCAACGTCATCTGGGTTGTGGCGCAGCTCCATTTGCTGCTCGCGGGGTTTGTGCTGGGTGTGCCGATGTTTGCCTGGGTATGTGAAGTCGTGGCCTGGAGGGGTGGCGAAAAACGCTACGACAAACTTGCCAAGGAATTCACCAAGCTCCTGACATCCGCTTATTCCACAACCGCGCTCTTCGGCGGCATCTTATTGTTCCTGCTGATCGCGTTTTATCCCAAGCTGATGAACTATCTGACCGATATTTTCTTCCCGTCGTTTATTGTCTATTGCATCCTTTTCCTGGTCGAGACCGCGACGCTGTACCTCTACTGGTATGGTTGGGACGCAATGCAGTACGGTGGCAAGAAGACCTTTCATATTTTCCTCGGCTTCATGCTGAACTTCTTTGCCTTCTTCATCATGATCATACCGAACTCCTGGGCCACGTTCCAGGCGAGTCCTGTCGTCATTGCCGAAGGGACGGATATGGCGAGGGCTTGGGCTGCGACCTGGAACCCGACCTGGTGGCCGGTGAACATTCACCGGATCATCGCCAACGTGGTGTTGGGTGGTTATATCTGCGGCGCCTACGCAGGGATTCGCTACCTGTCTGCCAAGAGCCAGGAAGAGCGTGACCATTACGACTGGATGGGCTATGTCGGGAATTTCATCGGCGTCTTCGGTCTGTTGGCGCTCCCGTTTGCCGGCTACTGGCTCATGCGGGAAATTTACCAGTACAACCAGCAGATGGGCATCACGCTGATGGGAGGCTTCCTGTCATGGTTGTTCATTTTACAAGCCATGCTCATCGGGGTGCTTTTTCTCGGGTCGAACTATTATTTCTGGCTGGGGATCACCCATCGTATCCCTGGGTCCGCGTTGCAGTACCGGAAGCCGATATTGGCGATGCTGGTGGTTCTTCTCTTGTGCCTGGGTGTCTGGATGACCCCCCATTCGCTTGTGGCGAGTTTGGAAGAGGCGGCAAAGATGGGAGGAACCCACCATCCGCTTCTGGGAGTCCTCGGTGTCATGTCGGCAAAAATGACCGTATCCAACTTGATGATTCTCGTCACGTTCATGAGCTTCATCATGTATTGGCGGGCCGGTAAGCAAGACACGGCCGGCTGGGCAAAGATTGCCAAAGCGATCATGGGTGCCATCCTTGTCCTTGCGAGCATCGCAGTCATCATCCTTGGCGTGTGGGGATATTTCGTTCCGGCAATTATTCGCATCAATTATTTCTCAACGTCGCAGGTATTGATCGTGATCGGAGTCATGTTGACGATCACGCCGCTGACAGCCTTGCTGCTGAAGAGCGCCAAGACTACGACAGAGATGGTCTGGGGCAAGATGCCACCGCGCGCCGGGTACTCCCTCGTCCTCAATGCAATCATGGTCATCCTCCTGATGACGCTGATGGGGTATGCACGGTCCTCCTCTCGCGTTCATTGGCATGTCTATGGCGTGGTCCGCGATACGTCGCAATACGCGTTTTCACCGGCACTCGGCTATGCGTCCGGGATCATGTCCTTGTGCACCTTCTTTTTCTGCATGATTGTCGCCTTCATTTTCTGGGTGGCCACGATGGGCGATAAGACGAAAGCGGCTACTGAGTCAAAGAAGGCAGAGTTGCCGCATGGTGTGCCAGCGATGGCAGGCGCATCGAGTGCGCTCGACGCTCCAAAGGCGCCAAAGTTCTGAGTTTTGAATTCTGAGTTCTGAGTTAGGGGTTTTGAGTTGAACTCAGAACTCAGAACTTCTAACTACCCAAAGGGGATATATGAGCGAAGTAGCCAGACTGCAATTGATTTGTCTCTCGGTGGTAGGGAGCGGGATCCTAATTCTCCTCTTTATTAAATCCGTGTTCCCGCGGGTCATTGGATTTGTCTCGATTGTGCTCGGCATCTTCATGCTCACGTCGTTGTCGATTCCGCAAATGGCGTCGTTACCGCCCGTTGAGGAGAAGTTCGACATTGCCACGGTAAAAACCCCGACGGACATGGCGGCTATTGGACAGAAGATTTTCTTTAGTAAGGGCCAATGCGCTCTGTGCCACACGATCGGCCCCAGCGAATCGGCACGCTGCCCGGACCTGAAGGGAATCGGGGCCAAGTTGACCCGTGAGTTTCTCTATGAAAGTCTGACGCAGCCGCAGGCCTACATCTATCAGGACTATCGGCATGAAGGCTTGCCGAAGATGTATCCAGCCGATATGCCCGCCATCAATAAGAACCCGATCGGGCTATCCAGGAACGAAATTCTCTCGGTCATCGCATTCCTGCAGCAGATGAGCGGCGAACCGATTTCTATCAATCCATCTGAGCTGGAGGTGCCGGGACAGGCGCCCGCAGCTCCGGTGAAGGCAGCTCAGTCCGGTCCGATGGCCGTGGCGCAAGCGCACTGAGGAGGAACGTATGGGGCCGTTGATCAAGCTGATCTTGTTGAATGTCATCACCTATTTGATTTTGAAATTTGTCGTGCCCAATATCCCCGGCTCGGCGCCGCTCCCGGCAAGCTTGGTGTTTCTGTATCTGCTGCTGACGACGTCGGGATATCTCATTATTGCCACGGTGAGCGCGGAATCCAAGGAGGAGTTTTGGGGTCCGATACAACGTTTCCTGGTTGGAGATGGCATTGGGGGGCTGCAAGCATTGCGTTGGGCCGTCTTGATTTTGTTTCCTTTGCTGGTCGGCTGGCAAACCTACAATAGTACAGCAGTGAGTGATGCGCCTCCCGGCGAAAATAGGACCATTCATCCGGCTCCGCCAGGCGAATATGCAGGCTTGTCGAATCCGGTTCCAAAGACACCGGATACGATTCAGCAGGGGAAGGGCTTCTATGCGGCGTTCTGTTCCCCCTGCCACGGAGGAAACTTCGACGGCAAGGGCTCGGCTGCCAGAGGATTCAATCCTCCCCCGGCCAACTTCTCCGACCCGACGACGATCGCGATGCTCCAGGAAAGCTATCTCTTCTGGCGGATCAAAAAGGGTGGCGTCGGCCTCCCGATCGAAGGAATGCCATGGAAATCCGCGATGCCTCGATGGGAACTCGAACTTCCAGACGAATGGATCTGGAAAATCATCATGGGTGAGTACGATGGAGCACATCAATCGCCGCGGACTTGGGAATAGACGAGGGTAGGCCTATATGCCTTCCGTGCTCGCGCACCGCGCACGCTCAGAAGTTGCTCGGTGAACGCGCGCAGTGGAAGGCACATAGCCCCACCCTCTGAGTAGTGAGGAGGGAGTTAGTGAGGAGAGAGAGGACGGAACTTATGATACGCGGACTCAGTCGAATCGTTCCGAATGTCGTCGTCGGTATATGTCTTGCCCTGGCATTCCTGCCTATGCAGCCAGCCGCAGCCGAGGAAAAGCCCAAGGCCGCCGCTCCAGCAGAAACTCAGGCAAGCTCGTCGATCAGCGCTCCTCTGGTGAAGGGTACTCTGCCGGGCGATGACCCAAACGCGGCAGTGTGGAGTAGCGCCCCCTCATCGACATTCCCGATGTCGCCTCAAGTCCATTGGCCGACCCGCAATCTGGAAGCGACGGTCAAAGATATGATCGTCCGAGGCTTGCATGACGGGACCAACGTGGCGATTCTCTTGGAGTACGCCGATCCAACGGAAGATCCGGACGATGCAGCCGCGATTCAGTTCATGGTGGGCGACAAGAAGGCTCACTTTGCGCATGGCCAGCCGATGGCACAGGTAGAAGGAGGCCCGGTCAATATTTGGTATTGGAAGAACAAAGATGCCAAAGGCGTCGATATGAACGCCAAGGGTTTCGGCACGCTAAAAATCCAGGACCACCAAGATGTGAAGGCCAAAGGGGCCTATGCCAACGGCAGATGGAAAGTGGTCTTTACGCGGCCGCTCGATACCGGGCATCCTGAAGAAGATACGCAGATCACGACAGCCGGGTTCATCAATATCGGCTTCGCCGCCTGGGACGGTAAGAAAGACCCGAGCAGCGGCGAGCTGAAGGAGAAGGGATCCCAAAAGGCCGTCTCATCCTGGTGGTATTTCCGCGCAGAGGCGCCACCGGATTATACCGGCTATTACTATGCGGCCATTGCCGTGGGCCTGGCTCTCGGATTTCAGTTCGTTCTGATCCGTAAGCTAAAGAAAGGGCAATCAGCATGAAGGCGGCTCGGCTATATGTAATGGGAATAGTGGGGGTAGTGGCCGGTGTCTGGGCCTTGATTGCCGTGGCAGGCTGTGCCAACGAGCAGGGGCAGAAGGGGCATGAACTCTATGCCCACTACTGCTCGCACTGTCACGGTGCGAGCGGAAAGCAGAACGAAGGATTCAATTGGTCCTCAATGCCAGATCCGAAGCCCAAAGATCTCACGAACAAGTCAGAAATGAGCACGTTTAAAGACGAAGATATCTTCAATACGATTTCTCGCGATATGAAGGATACGACGGATGTGGCTGAGGGTGGGGATGAGATCGGCGACGACGATTTTGCCGTGCCGACCATGCCGACCTTCAAATACACCCTATCGGAAGAGGAAATTTGGGCCATCGTAGGATATGTTCGCGGACTCCATGGCGGAAAAATGGAATTTAAGGTCGAGGAGCGGAAAAAGAAGCTTGAAACAGCGCTCCAAACGGCAAAAACGAATTTAGAGCAGGCGACGAAAGCCTATGAGGCAGCCGAGAAGCAGGCCAGCGAGGAAGCGGAAAAAAAGAGCGAAGCGCTCAAGAAGGATGTGGAGCCAGACGAATCCTCCTATGCCGACGAATTAGCGGCCATGAGCAAGGCAAAAAAAGAACTCGATACCGCGCAGGCTGCGATGACGAATCTGGTGACCAGACCAGGGAAAGGCACGAGCGTTCCCAGGCCGGATCTCACGATAAAGCCGGACCAGCTTGCGAAGACGGTGGCGCTCGGCCAACGGCTCTATGAGAACAAATATGGCTGCAACGGTTGCCATAGCATCGGCCCTGACGGCGGCAAGGTCGGGCCGGCGCTCGACCGGGCGGGGTTCAGATTGAATGGGACCTGGGTCTATCGGTGGTTGAAGAACCCACAGGCGATGAATGCAGAAACCAGGATGCCGGCGCTTGGTCTCAACGACGCCGACGCCAAAGCCGTGACGATATACCTTACGACATTGAAATCAATGATGACCGAGGAAGACACCCGGAAGGCTGCAGCTGCGGCTGCGGCGGAAAAAGCTGAAGCGGAAAAGGCTGCGGCCCAGGCCAAAAAGGATGCGGCAACGGCGGAGAAGACGAAGAAATAAACGTAGCAGACCTGAGATAAGCTTGGTTCGTTTGGTTTCTCTGGTTTATTTGGTTCAATAAACCAGCTAACCGTTTTAATCGGTCAGAGCAGAAATCCTGCAATCATCCCAATAAAGACAGCGGTTCCTACCCACACATGTTGCTGAAACATGTGGAAGGCGGTGGGAGTCGTCACAGTTTGTCTGAGCTGTAGGGCTTGCCTCAGGCACCATGCTCCAATTGCAGCGAGCGCTGCATAGTAGATCCAGCCGATATCGGCGAGCCAGCCCGCGAGCCCCAATAGCAGCAGCATCGCGCAAAAGACCGTGCCGACGGCGATCCAGGCTGACGAACCGAACAACAACGCCGAGGATTTCACGCCGATCCGGCGATCGTCTTCCCGATCTTGAAGCGCGTAGATCGTATCGTATCCAATCGCCCAGCAGACTGTCGCAGCGAATAGGCACCAGGCCGGCGCTTCAATAGCTCCCTGTGAGGCGGTCCAAGCCATGATGGTGCCCCATCCGAAGGCAATACCCAGCATGGCTTGCGGGATGTGGATCACGCGTTTTGCTAGGGGGTAGAGGGCGGCCAAGAGGACGGCGATCGGGCTCAGAAGGATCGTCAGCGGGTCAAGGAGTAGCACAAGCATTCCGGCAAGCAACAGGAGGAGACCGGCAACCAGCACTGCATGTGCAGTGCTAAGTTCACCCGACGCGAGTGGCCGTACCCTGGTACGCGCCACATGCCGGTCGAAAGATCGATCTGCAAAATCGTTCATCACGACCCCTGCGCTACGCATCACAAAGGATCCTGCGGCAAAGATCGCGAACAGGCGAAGCGGAGGCATGCCGCGCGCGGCCAAAACCAAAGACCAGAGAGTCGGGAGCATGAGCAGCCAGGTCCCAGTCTGGTTTTGGAGGCGAATAAGGCGGCTGACAGCAGACCAGGAGAGTCGAGGCGATGATGGCGCTCCCGGCGCCGGTGAAATTGACTCGCTCATGCGGGTGAACTTAGCCGAGGGGTGCGGGGCTGTCAATCGCGAGGCGCGGATGGTTTCTCTTGTTCATTTGGTTCATTTGGTTTGTTTGGTTGAAGGAAACTAATCAGATGAACCAAATCAATCAGATAAACGAAATAGCCGGATAGGACCAGGTTCGTTGCGCTCGTGTGATGCTTTTCTGTATAAGAATGATTGTGCAGGTCATTGATTCAGGGCATTCCTCCCTTCTGTTTCGTGCAGCCTCATGGGTTGTCGCGGGGATGGGTGTTGCGATATTTACGAGCTGCTCGCTCTTCTCAGGTCGAGATGGATCGACTATCAGATACGATCTTCCCCTGACTGTCCAACTTCGATCCGACCCTAGCATTGCCGGGGCGCAGCTCACCTATCAGGACGCCTGCGGTCAGAGACAGTCCTTGCCGATCAGCGCCCCACTACGGGACATGCTCGAGCGGAAAACAGGCCGCGTCTTTGAAAAGGTCCTGGCTGGCGAGGCGAGATCCTCATCGGCGCCGGACGGCTATCTTGATGTGGCGTTGGGACTGGCCCATGCCGATCTGACTATCCCTCGAAAGGGCAATAAAAGCTATCCCGCTACTGTGACACTGGGGTTGGATTTTGCCTACACCGCTGCGGATGGGACGATCCTCTACAACAAGAAGATTCAAAGCAGTGGACGTGGATCGGTCGAGGTCACAGAGGCGTCGTGTGAGGTGAAGGGTCTCGACCCTATTGCTCGAGAAGCCATGGGCTATGTGACGGATGGTATGGCCAAGCAGCTCGGGACGTCCACTAGGGTTGTCGATGCCGCTCAAGCACGCAAGGCCGGTGGCTTCAAGGCAGCCGCGACGACGGTCACGCCGCCGCCGTCGGCGGTCACCGTTCCTGTGCCGACATCAGTAGATGGTCCTGCCACAGTGATATTCCGGGCGATCGTCCGTAACGAGAATCAGAATCAGGTGCTCTATACCGGTGAAGCCATCACGATTGAAATTGAAATTAAAAATGAAGGCCCTGGAACCGCACGAGCTGTTGAATTGTCAGTGACAGCCAGGCCGTCCTCGATTGAGCGGATTCCCAGCGTAGTTCCCATCGGCGATCTGCAGCCTGGCGAAGTGAAACACATAACAGTAGATGGCAAAGTGGGCAAGGTCAAAGAAGCTATGCAGGAGGAGTTAACGCTGATGTTGCGCGCCGGGTCCCCATCGGTCCAGCTGCCGTCCGCCAAGAAGTTTCTGCTGGCGATGAAGCCTGAGCCTGGGACGGAGGCTCAGGCGCAGCCGGTCGATGTCGATCGGTTGCCGAAACGGGCCAGTCTGCTCAAACAGCCTAAGGCCGTCGGGATTGTCGTCGGTGTGGGGCGGTTTCGGGAGAGCAATATTGCCCCAGTCAAGTACGCGGCACGGGATGCGGAGGTCATGGCTGCGTACCTCAAATCGATCGGAGGGATTCCTTCCGAGCGCGTGCGCACCCTCGTCGATACCCATGCCCTTAAGAGTGATTTGGTCGAGGTGTTGGAAGAGTGGCTGCCCAAACAAGCGAACCCCACTACCGTGGTCTATGTCTTGGTCACGGGCCGAGGAGTGGTTGAGCCGGCAACTGGTGCCGTGTCGATGATGTTGTTCGACAGTGTCGCAACATCCGGCACACGCCTCTACTCGCTTCGCCGGTTACAGGAATCCTTGGAGAAATTGCCGATTCAGCAGGCCGTCATCATGCTCGATCTTTCGTTAGAAGCATCGCCTGGCAAGGCGGCGGCAGACAGGCTCGTCCCACTGTGGGAGCAGGAGGGTAGCGGGAACGAGAAGATCATGTGGATGGTCGGCAACCAGGCAGTCCAGGAGGCCCATAGTTATGACCAGGGCCGGCATGGGCTGTTTACCTATCAGTTACTCAAAGGGCTTGGCGGCGCCGCAGACATCGATAAGAACGGTACTATCCTGGCGGGAGAACTCTGCGCCTATACCAAGGGGCAGGTGCTTAAGGTCGCCCGCGAGCAGTATGGCAACGAACAGGAACCCCTCTGCATCCCTAGGCCAGGCCAGGGGGCCTCGGTCAGGTTACAGCCGGTTGCCCAGTTCAAGTAACGGCCATCGGCGCCGGCTCGACTATTCATGAGTGATCCGCGAGCCACGATGGCTGATCAGTCAGCCGGAGCGTCGGGGGTGGAGAGCATTTCTGTCGTCTGTTGTTAAACGAGAAATCCCTTGAGGCTGAGAAAAAACCCGTGTAAGTTGTTGTTCTTTGTGCGAGTGCCGGCGTAGCTCAGTTGGTAGAGCAGCGGTTTCGTAAACCGCAGGTCGCCCGTTCAATCCGGGCCGCCGGCTCCAGTTTTTCAGGAACTTAGAGAAACCTCGCCAGCTCGAACCTGCGCGTGTGCTAACTTCGTGCTAACCGACCGTCCTGCCTCCAACGCGTCCACTCCATCCCGTAATCTTTCTGGATAGTGATGAGCGTAGCGCTGCGTCATGATCGGCGATTTATGCCCCAGGAGCCGCTGCACCTTATACAGATCCATACCGGCCTGAACCGTCCTCGTTGCGAACGTATGGCGAAGATCGTGGAAATGAAATGGAGATCTTGAATCTTCGCACTGTCGAGCGCGGTGGTCAGAGCTCGCCGGATGTTGCTCCCATCGAGGGGGGTATGGTTTTCGCTGTGGAACACGATATCAGTCGTTTGTGGAGTTGAGCACAGCTCCCTTGTTTTGCTACCCATGTCAGGACCGCTGGGCCTCAAGAGACCAAAAGAAACTCCATTACCAGAGATTGACGGGATGTCCTTGCCCGCGTAGGATTCCGGCGGACGCGTTGCACGATTCTGAGTTTTCGTTGTGCGTGATGATCCTCTTCATGGGAATGATCCTCAAGTCTTTGCCCTCGTCCTAGGGTCACTCGCTAGTAACGCTTATGGGTCTATCTGTCGGAGGGTTCAGACGGAGCCGCATTCCTCGTGAGCTAAAGCTAACAGCTGTGCATATTCGCCTCAGACACATCTCTCTTGCGGGAATGCTCTTGTTCTCCGCCATCTTGGTGCAGGGCTGCTCAGTCCTGGCCTGGATGGGCATCATGTGCGCTGACGTGACTCTTTGCAGTGACGTTGAGTTCGAGTCCTTTGAACACGCGTGGGTGGCACCGCCAGAGGCGCGACAGCAGGTTCCTCTCAAGCACATTGCCGTGGCTCCCTTTGTCGGAGATCTACGCATGGCTGACTGGTGGGCAACCGTGCTCGGACAAGCAACCGACCGTCACGTGATCAGTCCGGCTGAGGTAGCCAGCCATCTCCCCGCGAATGTGCTCGCGCAAATGACGCAGAGCACCAC
>Ga0326726_10001949_pt1 | contig 19211 bp, 15 predicted proteins | sample MHFenrmetagenome_2_FD_207603 | JGI IMG/M metagenome (GOLD analysis project Ga0326726, IMG submission 207603) | Lab enriched peat soil microbial communities from Michigan Hollow, Ithaca, NY, United States - MHF15MN | ecosystem: Environmental > Terrestrial > Soil > Wetlands > Peat | place: USA... | reverse complement strand
TATTTTTGCACAGGTCAGCAGGGGAGATTTAAGTACTACAATTACCAGCACCGGAACTCTTCAGGCAGTTACCACTGTTGATGTTGGCACACAGGTTTCAGGCAAAATAGATAAAATACTTGTTGAATTTAATTATAATGTTAAAAAAGGGCAGCTCCTTGCCATACTTGATACTACAAATCTGGCATTGCAGGTAACAAATGCGATCACGGGATTGCAAAAAGCACAAGCTTCATACGACGTAACTAAAGCGACATATGAACGGGATCAAACTTTGTTTGATAAAAAGTTTATGTCGGAACTTGATTTTATCACCTCGAAGTCTAATTATGAAACTGCAATAGCAAATCTAAATTCTGCTAAATCTTCCTTAGCGCAGGCAAGAACTAATTTAAGTTATGCTTATATTTATTCACCTATCAGGGGCATAGTCATTAATCGAAATGTTGAAGAAGGACAAACAGTTGCTTCAAGCCTTTCTGCACCAACTTTATTTACAATTGCAGAGGATTTGTCTAAGATGCAAATTCTTACGAACGTTGATGAAAGTGATATAGGTCAAATTAAAGAAGGGCAAGATGCTCAGTTTACAGTACAAGCTTATCCTGATAAAAAATTTACCGGAAAAGTATTTCAAATAAGATTAGGCTCGAGTGTTATCTCTAATGTCGTTAATTACATTGTTGTAGTTAATGCTGAAAACGATGAAAATTTGCTTCTGCCAGGAATGACTGCAACTGTGGATTTTTATGTTGAGGAAAGATTGAATGTTCTTATGATTCCTAATGCAGCATTAAGATTTCAACCGACAGAAAAAATGCAAGCCGATTACTTAGCAAGAGTTCAGAAAGAACAAGAAAAATTGCCTGATAGCCTAAAGCAAAAATTTCAGTCTTTCGAAAACAAGGGCGGAATGCAGAATCCAACTAGTACGCCGGGTACTTCTGGCAAGAAAACAAGAGGCACTTTCTGGTATATTGATGATAATGGAAATCCGACAATGGGCTATGCAGCTTTAGGTCTTACCGATGGTAAAAACACTGAAATAGTTAAAAGCAGAGTATTAAAAGACAGTATGGAAGTTATCACTGGTTTAGAAACGGTTGGTGATACCAAACCGACTCAAAACCAGAATATATTAAATCCAAACCAAAATATGCCTCGTGGTATGAGAAGGGGATTTTAGTGGAATCAGCTGCTAAGAAAAATATAATTAAGATTGTAGGTCTCTCTAAAACCTACAAAGTTGGTGAAGTTGAAGTTCACGCATTAAGATCTATTGATTTAGCAATCGATGAAGGTGAGTTTGTCGCAATCATGGGTTCTTCTGGTTCAGGTAAATCAACAATTATGAATTTAATCGGCTGCCTTGATAAACCATCATTGGGAGAGTATTTTCTTGACGGAGTTAATACAAGCAGTCTCTCAAAAAATGATTATGCAAAAATCAGAAATCAAAAAATAGGATTTGTTTTCCAGGGATTTAATCTTCTTGCAAGAACTACCGCTCTTGAAAATGTAGAGCTTCCTTTAATGTATGACAGATATGAGCGAATTAAGGATCCGGCAAAAAAAGCAATTGAGGTTTTGGACAGAGTAGGTTTGGGTGACAGAATTCATCATGAGCCAAACCAGCTTTCCGGTGGCCAGCAGCAAAGAGTTGCAATTGCCAGAGCATTGGTAAACGAGCCTTCATTAATTCTTGCCGATGAGCCAACAGGCAATTTGGATAGCAAAATGTCTGTTGAAGTTTTTGCTTTATTCCAAAAATTAAATGATGAAGGCATTACAATTGTTTTAGTTACTCACGAAAGAGACTTTGCAAAATTTGCTAAACGGATTGTTGAATTAAAGGATGGAAAAATTATAAAAGATTACATTATAAAGGATCGTTTAATCGGATCCGAAGAATTAAAAAAAATTCAGGAAACTGTTGAAGAAGAGAATTAGGTAATAAAAATGCATTTAAAAAATCTTTTAAAGGTTGCTCTTAAGAGTATATTAAAATCGAGGATGAGAAGTCTTCTTACCGCTCTTGGAATTATTATTGGTGTTGCTGCCGTGGTTGTGATGGTTGCGATTGGCGATGGTGCACAAATCCAGGTGGAACAGCAGATCTCTGCTCTTGGTTCTAATTTGATAGTAGTCTTTCCGGGATCAAGTACTACTGGAGGAGTGAGTATGGGTGCAGGAAGCATAAACAGATTCACGATGGAAGATGTTGACAAAATTCAGGAAGAGACAACATTTATAAAGGCCGTCACTCCAATCGTCAGAACCGGTGGACAGGTTATAGGGGGTGTTGGAAACTGGAGTACACAAGTTCAGGGCGTAGCTACTAATTATCTGGAGGTAAGGGACTGGCCATTAACTTCAGGTGATTTTTTTACAGATAAAGATATGATTTCAAGAGCTAAAGTTGCTGTGCTGGGTCAGACTGTAGCAAATCAACTTTTTCCAAACGAAGATCCAATTGGTCAACAAATCAGAATCCGGAATGTGCCTTTCAAAGTAATCGGTGTTCTCACTGCAAAAGGTCAAAGTGCAATGGGTACAGATCAGGACGATATAATTGTTGCACCCGCAACTACTGTGCTCGACAGATTAGTTGGAGGAATATATATTTCTTATATAATGGCAAGTGCCAATTCAACTGACAAAATTGATGAAGCACAAAACGAACTTACTACAATTATGAGGGAAGCCCATCATCTTTATCCCGGCCAGGATAATGATTTTACCGTAAGAAATCAGGCAGAGCTGACGCAGGCAGCAACTCAGACATCGAAAATTTTAACTATACTGCTGGCATCGGTTGCTGGTGTATCCTTAATAGTTGGAGGCATTGGAATTATGAATATTATGCTCGTATCAGTTACTGAAAGAACACGGGAAATAGGTATCCGATTGTCAGTCGGTGCACGAACTTCGGATGTGCTGATTCAATTTTTAACTGAGGCAATTGTTCTCAGTCTTGCTGGTGGAATGATCGGAGTGCTTCTTTCTCTTGCAGTGGTTTTTATTTTAAATAATTATACGGGTATGATGGCCATAATTAGTCCGGAAATAATTTTCATCGCAGTTACTTTCTCAGGGGTTATAGGAATATTCTTTGGATTTTATCCTGCAAGAAAAGCTGCTAACCTGAATCCCATTGATGCTCTTAGATATGAGTAAACTTTTTAAAGAAAGAAACTTAAAATGAAAAAATCATTTTATTTTGTTTTAATAATTTTAACTTTATTAGCTATTGATAATTCCTATTCTCAAAAACTATTAACACTTGACGATGCAATTACAATTGCCCTTAATCAAAACAGCAATATAGTTAAGAGCACCAATTCACTTGCTACTTTTCAAGCTGGAGTAAAAAATGCTTATGGAAATCTTATTCCAACTTTAAATCTAGGTGGTACCTTTGGCTGGCAAAGAGTGACTAATAGCGAGCGCACAACTCAACTCGACTCTATGGGAAACTCAGTAACAACTGGTCCCACACAATACGATTCCAGATTCTGGTCGGTTTCTGCCGGCGGAAATTTAACACTCTTTAATGGTCTTTCTAATCTTGCACAAATAAATAAAAGCAAATCTGACCTTGAATCAGCAAAACTCACTCTTGAAAAATTAAAACAAGATATTACGTTACAGACAATAACTTACTATACCCAAATAATCAGCTATCAAAAACTATTAAACTTTCAGGAAGAAGATTTAAAGTATAATGAAGGATTGCTGGATCAAATTAAAGAAAAGTTTGATTTGAAAATTGTTCCGATAAATGACGTTTATTCACAGGAAGCGCAGGCAGCAAACTCAAAGGTTGCCTACCTGCAGGCGAAAAATAATCTTGAAATATCAAAAATAAATTTGCTTAATTATCTTGCGATTGATGTTTCTCAAGACTATCGGTTTGATTCGACTGCAACCGACATTAAAGATACTGTCCTGGTTAAAAGCAACATCGACAGTCTTTATGAATTTGCATTGAACAATAGAAAAGACTATCAAAGCATGATATTTGAACTCGAAAGTTCACAGCATCAATCAACAATTGCACGTGGCGGACTTTTCCCAAGTCTTTCTGCCAATTATGGGATTGGTTCAAGTTTTAATGATCCTTCAAATATTTTTAATCAAAAAGTTTATAGTCTCGGTCTTTCGTTAAACTTTCCCATTTTTTCTAATTGGAGTTCAGAATATTCAATACAAGCCGCGGATGTTCAAATTCTAAACAGCGGTGAAGATCTGAAAACATTGGAACTGAGTATAAAAAGTCAAGTTAAAACTGCAGATTTAAATTTGCAGACTGCAAAACAACAGCTTGATGCTTCCGATGTTGCTCTAACTTCATCAAGGGAGAGCTGGAAAATTGAAACGGAAACATATAATCTGGGCGCAGCAACTTACCTTGACTTACAGCTATCTTACAATAACTATCTTCAGGCACAGTACAATAAAATCAGCAATGAATATAATTACTTGATAGCTTACTATACTTTACTAAATAATCTTGGAAAATATTAAAACATTTAATTTTGAAATTTTTAGATATCAGTAAGAAATCATTTTGTAAAAATGATCCTATTGATATAAAGAATCTATATGAAATAATTTTGATCGAAGAAAGGATAAATAAAATTAAAAATGTTTCATTTAGATAAACTTTTCAGTAGGATTTCAAGGTTGAGGACAGCCTCCTTGATTGTTATATCGATCCTATTACTTGTAATAGTTGGATTCGTTGACTGGGTTACAGGTTCTGAGCTGTCCATTTCAATTTTCTACTTAATTCCGATTGCTCTTTCTGCATGGTTTATTCACAGGTGGGCAAGTATAATGCTAGCACTGATGAGTGTAATAATTTGGTTCTTCGCTGATTTTTTTAACTCACCTTATTATGGCCATCCTGTTATTCCTTACTGGAATAGTCTGATTATGTTTGGTTTTTTTATTGTATTTGCTTTATTGCTTTCGGCTCTTAAAAGTGCTGTCGAGAGAGAAAACATTATGGCCTTAAACATTCAGAAAAGTTTATTACCACAAAAAAATCCTGATGTTTCAGGTTTTAGAATATTTACAATATGGGAACCAACAAGAGTTGTAAGCGGGGATTATTATGATTTTATTCATCTGAAAGAAAATAATTTGGGTATAGCTCTTGCAGATGTTTGCGGACATGGTTTTCCTGCTGCTTTATTAATGTCTAATGTGCAAGCTTCTTTTCGTATTATTTCGAGTCATGACCACTCTCCCAAAGAAGTTTGTGATCACCTTAATAGTATAATGAATAGCTATTTGATGCCAGAGAAATACACCAGCTTTTTCTATGGTATTCTGGATGCTGAAAGAAGGGAATTCGTTTATGCAAATGCTGGTCATCCGTTTCCGATTATTATTCGCAGCAATGGAGAAATTAATTATCTCACTAATGGAGGATTATTGCTTGGAGTCAATCCAAATACATCATACGAGCAATCAATCATAAATCTAGAGAAGGGAGATATTCTATTGCTCTATTCTGATGGAATTGTAGAGACTAGAAACGCAGCGGGGGAAGAATTTGGTGAGAATCGATTGATAGAATTTTGTAAAAAAAATATGAATTTGAAAGAAAAAATTTTTCGTGAGAATATCCTTACCGCACTTGATAAATTCAGCAACAGCAATATTGATGATGACATCACATTGGTGGTTATTTTTACTGACTAAGCAAAGATAATGCTGTTATTAATTCAGGATAATATAAAACATACAGAGGGTTAAAATGGAAGAAATTAAATCTCCGGAAGATATTCGGGAAATAACAAATGCATTTAGGGCAAGTCGTGTTTTATTATCAGCATTTGAACTAAAATTATTTACTATGCTCGATAAACATATGATGACTTCCGAAGAAGTATCTCAAAGACTAAACACTAATGTCAGAGCAACAGACAGACTTATGAATGCTCTTTGCGGAATGGGGATGCTTAAAAAAGTCAAAGGGAAATTTTATAACACCGATTTGTCTTCAAAATATCTGGTTGAAGGCAAACCTGAGTTTATGGGCAATCTTTATCATACTAATCATCTCTGGAATACCTGGAGCTACCTAACTGATTCTATAAAGAAAGGCAGTTCGTTTAAAGGTGATCAGAATAAAAAAGAAAAAGACAATTGGGTAGAAGCTTTTATTGGTGCAATGCATTATCGTGGAGTTAAACAAGGAAAAATTCTTTCGATGATGATTGATCTTACAAACGTAAAGAAAATGCTTGATGTTGGCGGAGGATCAGCTGCATTTTCAATGGAATTGGTTAAGAAGAATCCCTCAATAAATGCTGTAGTTCTTGATTTGCCCCACGTAATTCCTCTTACAAAAAAGTATGTCAGCGAAGCGGGGTTACTTGATAATTTTGATTTTATTGAAGGCGACTATTTAACCAAGGATTTTGAAAACAGTTATGATTTGATTTTATTATCTGCGATCGTGCATATTAATAGTTATGAACAAAATAAAATGTTGATTAAAAAATGTGTAGACGCGCTAAACAAAAATGGTATGGTAATAATTAGTGATTTTGTAATGAACGATGATAGAACACAGCCATTTCACGGCACTCTGTTTTCAATTAATATGCTTGTCGGAACTGCAAGCGGCGACACTTATACTGAAGGTGAAATAAGGAAATGGTTTGAATCAGCTGGTCTTTCAAGAATTGAAAGAAAAAATACTTCATTCGGCTCCGATCTGATGTTAGGTTTTAAATAATTTAATAAAATTCATTACAGGTGCAAGCAATGTCAGTCGAATTAGAAATCAACAGCGAAAAAACAGCAGTAATTGTAATAGATTTACAAAAAGGAATTACATCAATTCCAACCGAACCGCATTCATCCGGGGTTGTAATAGAAAACACCGTAAAGATTTTAATGGAAGCACGCAGAAAAAGCATGCCGGTGTTTTTAGTTCACGTTACTCCTTCGCCAGATTTAAAGGATGCACTTCATCCTGTTTCGGAAACTACTTTTCAATCTTCTGGTTACAATCCATCGTGGAGTGAATTTGTTCCTGAATTAAATATTCAGCCTTCAGACTTTCTAATCTTAAAACATCAATGGGGCGCTTTTTATGGAACCGAACTTGACCTGCAATTGAGAAGACGAAGGATTGATACAATAATTCTTTGTGGCATATCAACAAATTTTGGGGTTGAGAGTACAGCAAGGTTTGCTTATGAATTCGGTTTTAACCAAATATTTGTAAGTGATGCCATGGCAGCACGGTCGAGAGAGGAACACGAATTTCCGTTAAAATATATTTTCCCAAGACTTGGATTAATACATACTACAGATGAAGTGTTTAAAGCATTAAGCAATAGTTAACGATTTGACTATCAGATTTTTACCTGGCTCTTAAATACTGCTTTGGAAAATCTTGCAAATCAACATTCAATTTTTTAGCGGCGTGTAAAGTCCAGTACGGATCGCGCAACATTTCTCTGGCAAGTATAACCAAATCAGCTTGTCCTGTTCTGATGATTTGTTCTGCTTGCTCTGCAGATGTAATCAATCCAACACCTCCTGTAAGAATATTTACATCATTTTTTATTCTTTGTGCAAACGGTATTTGATAGCCCGGTCCTGCCGGAATTTTATCATTTGAAACGTTGCCACCGCTTGAGCAGTCAATTAAATCAACTCCGAGTTCATTAAACCACTTTGCTAATTGAACTGACTGATCGATGTCCCATCCGCCTTCAACCCAATCTGTTGATGAAATTCTTGCGAACAATGGAGTTCCATCCGGAATTGCTTCTCTAACAGATTTTGCAATTTCTATGGCTATGCGGCATCTGTTTTCAAGACTTCCACCATACTTATCTTTTCTTTGGTTTGAAATCGGGGAGTAGAATTCGTGAACCAAATAACCGTGTGCAAAATGTAATTCAATTATTTCAAACCCGGCATCAATACTTCTTTTGGCAGCAATGCTGAATTGGTCGAGGACAAGTTTAATATCGCTTTCATCCATTTCTTTTGGATTGGGAAAATTATCAGCAAAAGGAATATTACTTGGCGCTAAAGTCCGCCATCCTCCGTTTTCAACTGTAACTTCTCCGCTGCCTTTCCAAGGTGAATATGTTGAAGCTTTTCTTCCGGCATGAGCCAGTTGAATTCCAGGAATAGAGTTTTGTGATTTTATGAATGACGTAATTCTTTTATACGCATTAACCTGTTCTTCATTCCAGATACCAGCATCATCTGGAGAAATTCTTCCTTCGGGAGATACCGCGGTTGCTTCAGTTAAGATTAACCCTGCACCGCCAACAGCACGACTTCCAAGATGAACAAGATGCCAATCAGTCGGAACTCCATTTATGCTGGAGTATTGGCACATTGGTGAAACGGCAATCCGGTTTTTTAATTCTAAATTTCTGATTTTAAGTGGAGAAAATAATTTGTTCATATTTTTATTTCAATTATTAATTGGAGAAAACAATCCCATTGATCTTTTTAATCTTACTAAAGAAGTAAGATAATCATAATGAGCCTGAATGTTTGAATATCTTGCATTAGAAAGTGCAAGTTGTGCATCGGTTATTTCGGTAGCTGATCCGACTCCTGATTTATACCTTTGAGTTGCCAGTTTAAAATTTTCTTTTGCTTGCACAACCAATTGATTTGCAGCATCAATCCTGTTCTCTGCTTCGATTACAGACAGATAGTTCTGCTGAACTTCGGAGAGAATGGATAAAGTGAGCTGTTCAATGGAAGCTTCTAAATTCTTTTGTTGTGATTCAGCTTGTTGAACCTGTGCATTTACTGCAAAACCCTGAAAGATTGGGATACTAAAATTTATTCCTGCATTCCATCTGCTGTAAAGGGGGAAATCAAAACCATTCCAATTATAATTTCCAAAAGCAGATACTGAAGGTAAATGCTGACTCCAGATTGATGAAACCAAAGATTTTTGTGCCGATAATTTTAATTTTAACGATTTTAAATCCGTCCGGTTATCAAGCGCGATTGATTTAACTGAATCAATAGAGATTTTAAGGCTATCAAATTTTAAAGAATCAGTTATAATAAAATCATTTGGAATTTTTATTCCCAATGAATTTTCAAGTAAAAGTTTTGAAACCTTTATTTGATTTTGAGAATGAATAAGATTCAACCTTGCATTAGCAACATCAACCTGAGCTTTTGTTACATCATATTCAGCTTGAGTCCCTGCTCTATAAAACGCTTGAGCAACATTTAAATGCTCTTCCGTCTGCGCCAGAGCTTCCTGATCTACTCTTTCTAAATATTGTGCCTGTATATATGTATAGCAGTTTATTTGGACGATCATCATCAAATCTTCTATTGCAGATTGTAAATCATAAAGAGAAGAATTAACAATATCTTCACCGGCGGATACCTTGCCCGAGGTTCTTCCAAAATCATAAATTAATTGCTGTAACTGAAATCCTGCTGTATAATTATTGTATTGCTGTTCTCTTGGCGGGAAAGATGGATTAAAAACGAATGCTCCTTCGGTTCTTTGTGCAGAACCAAGTATGCTGAGATTAGGGAAATAGCTTGAACGGTTCAGTCTTAAACCAGCATTCGAATAATCTACATTTGAGTAAGCAATTTTTATTGAAGGATTATTTTCTAAAGCAATTTTTGTTGCTAGTTCGATAGAAAGAGAATCAATGCGCATTTCTTTTACCTGAGCTTTTATAAAGCCTGATGCTAAAATTAAAAAAAGTAGAATCTGATGGATTATTTTTGAATTTAAATTATGCATAGCTATTCGGGTAATTTTTTCACTTCCCGCTTAATCCTTTTTTCAAAAACTTCATAGAGTGCTGGAACCAGGAAAAGAGTTAATATTGTTGAGACTGTTAAACCACCAATTACTGCAATAGCTAAAGGAGCTTGTGTTTTCTCTCCGCCAATTCCCATAGCCATTGGAATTAAGCCGAACACCGTTGCAAGTGAGGTCATAATAATTGGTTTCAAACGGGTTTTCCCTCCCCGCACAATTGCGCTCTGAAGATCCAGGCCACGCAATCTTAAATGATTTGTGTAATCGACTAAAAGAATTCCATTGCTGACAACTATTCCAACCATTACTATAATTCCCTGAAAAGATGTGACTGAAAGTGTTGTATCTGTAAAGAACAATGCCCACAACACTCCAACAATTCCAAGCGGAACAGTAAACATTATTATAAATGGATCTAAGAATGATTGAAATTGTGATGCCATTACAACATATACTAAAAGAATAGCCAGGGCAAATGCAAACAACAGATCACCGAATGTTTTCTTTTGTTGTTCAACATTACCGCTTTGCTTTATTTCAAAACCAGCAGGAACATTAAGAGTTTCAAGTTTTTGCTGAATGTCGTTAGCAACACTTCCAAGATCTCTGCCAGTTACATTAGCAGTAACATCGACAATTCTTTGCTGGTATTTTCTATCGATCTGAACAGGTGAATTAGCTAACTCAATCGTCGCGATATTTCCCAGCAAGATTTGAGAACCGTTTGATGAAGTAATTGTCAGTTTTTTCAAATCATCAATTCGTGATCTGAAATCTTCATTTAATCTTACAAGAATATTATATTGATTTCCCGAAACAGGATCAGTGAAATAAGAAGGAACGGCGCCATTAATCAACGTGCTGATTGTGTTAGATATCTCAGCTACGCTTATTCCTAAAGTGCCAGCTTTGTTTCTATCAATATTTACTCTTAATTCCGGCAGATTATCATCCCGGCTTATTTGAACATCTGTTGCGCCGGGAACGCTTTTTACAATTGAGGATATTTGTTTTGCCAGCCGTGAACCGGTCTCTAAATCAAAACCGTGAATTTCAATATCTATCGGGGCTGAAGAACCAAAGTTTAAAAGAAACTTTAAGAATCCGCCCGGGCTAACAAAAACTGTTGCCCCGGGAATTTTTGTGACCTTCGGTCTGATATCATTAACAATATCAAAAACCGATCTGTTACGCTCCTCGGATGGAACTAAAGCCACCTGAATATTTGCAGCGTGTGTGCCTGAATTTCTGCCGAAAAAATTTCCGCTTTTAGCGTTGGGCACTCCAATATCAGAAATTATTGCCTGAATCTCAGGAACATTTTTGTTTAAAATATTTTCGATAGTTCCAACAACTTTTGCAGTTTCTTCCGTGCGGCTGCCAACCGGTAATTTAACTGTAATACTAAATTGTCCCTCATCCTGATCGGGGAAAAATTCTGTTCCGATAAATTTAAAAAGTATTAGAGAAAGTAATCCAAAACCGAAAATTGTAAATATAACCGTTCGTTTATGTTTCAAAACCCAGGTAAGTGAATTCTCATAATTTTTTTCAATTTTTTCTAAGAGATCAGTTGCAAAGACCCGGGCTCTGTCACTAAATTTTTTCGAACTGCGGTCAAGCAATTTTTCGGGAGGAAGAAATTTAAGACACATTAAAGGGGTAATTGTTCTTGAAACGAAAAATGAACCGAACAATGCTATCGCTATGGTTACAGTTAACGGGATAAATAAAAGTTTTGCAATTCCTGTTAAAAATATGATTGGAAGAAATACGATTACTGTTGAAAGAGTAGAAACAAAAATAGGTGCAGCAACTTCTTTTGCCGCATCAAGTGTAGCCTGAATTTTTGTGAGACCTTCTTTTCTTTCATTATAATGTCTGGATATTGCCTCAAGCTCAACGATGGAATCATCCACAAGTCTGCCGACTGCCAAAGCTAGTCCGCCAAAAGTCATTATGTTCAAAGTGGAATTACCAAACCTGAACCAAATAAAAGTAATCAGAATTGAAAGAGGGATTGCAACTAATATTATTATAGTGCCCCGAACGTTTCGAAGAAAAAGCAAAATCACAATCATTGCAAGAATGGCGCCCAGAAGAGCTTCTCTCTGAAGACCGGAGATTGTTTGTTTAATATATAAAGACTGATCAAATGATAAGGAAAGATTAACCGACTTTGGAACATTTGTTAAATGAGGCAATGCTTTCAGAACTTTGTCAACAACTTCTACAGTATTTGCACTTGCAAGCTTTTGTACTCTTAAAGTCAAACCGGGTTTTCCATTAACTCTTATTAGTTCTGTCTGCTCCTGGTAACTATCCTCAACTGTGGCAATATCTTTTATTCTTATCGGGATACCTTTCACGACTTGAATAACAATATCTTCCATTGGCTTTACAACATTAAACCGACTTTCAGTTTTTAAAGCATAGTCAAGCTTGCCTGTTTTAAGATCGCCGGAAGGAATAATAAGATTAGAATTTGCAACAGCATTGAGAATAGTTTGAATAGGTAATTGCAGAGCCTCTAGCCTGTTTCTATCAATTGAAATATGAACTTCACGAATTCTTCCACCAAGCACCTGAGCAAAAGCAACACCGGGCAAGTGTTCAAGTTGCGGTTCAATTACATTCGATGCAAGGTCGTAAAGATCACGCTGATCAATATTTCCGGAAACTGCAACATTACACACGGGAAGGTTTGTAATATCAAATCTGAGAACAACGGGCTGGGAAACTCCGGTAGGGAGCTGATTTAAAACTCGGTTTATTCTTTGAACTACGTCAACTAATCCAACATCCGTATCCGCATCCCAGTTAAAATTAATTCTTACCTGTGATACTCCCTCTCTGGTTGAGGATTGGACATAGTCAACATCGTTTACAGAACTAACTGTTCTCTCAATTTGTGTAGTAACAGATTGTTCCATATCAAGTGGGCTTGCACCTGAATAAAAAGTAATTGTGGAAACAATAGGGATAGATATATCAGGCAAAAGGTCAATGGGAAGCTGTTTAAATGATACAACTCCAAATGTTAAAATGGTGATTGCAATAAGAAAAGTAGAAATCGGATAGCGTAAAGCTAATCTGGTTAACCACATCGCTAAAAATCTTCCTTGTTTTGGGTATGAACTGGAACATTGTCTTTAGCAAACTCCTGCCCGGTAGTAATGATATCTTCAGAACCATTTAGCCCTCTAGTTATCTCAACAAGGTTATCCTGAATTAATCCGGTTGTAACATTAATTCGTTTAGCTTTTTCGTTTTCAACGACGAAAACAAAATTATCGGAAGCATCTTTCAACAAAGCATCTTTAGGTATAGTAATGGCATTTTTATGCTCACTTAACAAAAAATAAACTGTTGCAAACATTCCCGGCTTAAGGATATAATTTTGATTCGGGATATCAATTTCATAAGTCATTGTGCGTGTATTTAAATCCAGAGCATTACTCTTGCGTGTAATTTTACCGAAGAATTGTTTACCAGGGGAAGCGTCAACAGTAACCGTACATTTATTGTTTTCGGAGATTAATGTAAGATCCTTTTCCAGAGCATAAACATACAATTTAACCACATCCATTTTCATCAAAGTAAATATTATTGAATTATTATTCTGAATAAGTGCACCCCTATCAAGATATTTTTGTGTGATAAATCCCGAAAATGGAGCTGTAATTTTTGAGTATGATAACTGAGTTGCCGAGTTTTTATAAGACGCCTCAGCAATTTTCATTGCCGCTTCGCTGTTATCAAGATCCTGTTTAGCTATTAAATTCTGAGTGAAAAGCTCAGCGTTTCTCTCATAGATGATTTTATTATTGTAATAAGTAGCATAGGCCTGCTGGTAAGTTTGGTATAATTGTGTTGAATCAACTACTGCCAGCAACTGACCCTGGTTTACAAAATTACCAATGTCAACAAAAATATTTTCCAGGTTGCCACTAACTTTTGAAAAAATATCCGCTTGTTGAATAGCAGCAATATCTCCATTGTATTCAAGCTGCTCGGTTAAATTCTGCACAAACGGCTTTTGTGTTTTTACAATAATAGTATTTGATCTTTGCTGATTAGCGGATGGATTATTGTTGATTATTTTAAGAACCACTAAAGAAACAATAATAACAGCAATAACTCCCAGAATTATTTTTAATCGTTTAGACATAGTCATTAGTCATAATTTTTATATTCACAAAAGATAAATTTTTAATAATGGTTTAGAAAGCTACAAAATTCACTATTCTCTAAGAATCACTAATTTTTGGTGGAGAATAATTTTTCGTCTCGGAAAAGGTTTATCTCATTAAGCTAATAGATTTAAAACCTTTAGACGAACAAGTAAGGTTATGTTAAAAGGATTTTGATTAAAAGCGGTTGATTTTTTCGGAAATTCTTTTAAGTTTATGATAAATTAAAATTTAAATAAAGGGGCAAGTATGAATTGGATAAAATTTTTATTTATTCTATTTCTCCTTCTTCAATATACAGTTGATCTGAAAGCTCAGGCAATTCGAAACCAATCTGAAGATCTACTATTTAATCATAGAAAGACAATTCAGCAATCCACCGAATTTCCGGATAAAGCAACTCTCTTTTATTTAGATAATGAATTAAATAAACCCACTTTACAATCAGATGGTGATTATCTGCTTGAATCTTTAAAGAGAGAAATCTGGAATGAAAGCTCATCGAGCTGGACAAATGATTCACTTTATGAGTACTCTTATAATGATAAAAATCTAATTGATACAAGTATTTCGCACAAATGGAGAAATGGAAACATATGGGGTAATGAAATGAAATTGACATATAGTTATAATTCAAATGATAGATTAAATTTTAGTAATGAATTCTACTGGGAGGGTTATTGGCGGGAATATTATAGATATTATTATGATTATTATGGAAATGGTAATATATATCATATTAATGTGCATACATCTACAGGAACTGAGTGGCTTTATGTTGCTATGTATACTTACAGTTATAATACTAATAGTGATACATCTATGATTGTTCTAAGTGTTTTAGACTTGTATCATGGATGGTGGATTTATGCTTGGAAGGATGAATTTAACTATGATTCTACTAATGCACTAATAAAGAAGACTCGTTTTGACCATTATTACCTTCCAGATTGGTTACCTGAAATTAATGATCTATTTTTTTATGATAAAAATGGAAATAGGAATGAAAACATCAGACAGGTTTGGAACAACACAGATAGCACTTGGGTTAACGATTACCATTATTTATATGAATATGATCCAAACAATATTTTGATATCAATTTTATATCAAGACTGGCAAGCGGATTCTTCTAATTGGGTAAATGTTTGGAGAGAAACCTACGCTTATACACCTCAGAATAAACTCGCAACAATGTTTAAGGAAACTTGGTCGCAAGGGGGTGGTTGGCAAAATTATGTATTGAGAACTTACTTTTATGACATTAACAATAATTGGATAGAAAAATTAACGCAATTATGGGATGGATCAGATTGGAAGAATTATTACAGGCACTTGGCAACCTGGCTGGAACCAGTTTCTGTTAAAGAAGAACAAGTCACATTTAATTCATATTATTTATACAATAACTTTCCAAACCCATTTAATCCTTCAACTAAAATTAAGTTTAGGATTCCGGTTCAAGACCGGAATGACAATACGAAAGTTTCGTTAAAAGTTTATGATGTTCTTGGCAATGAGATTGTTACCCTTGTTAATGAACAAAAACGTCCCGGAGATTATGAAGTAGAATTTGATGGGAAAGTACTACCAAGCGGAATCTATTTTTATATTCTGAAGGCTGGAAATTTTTCTGAAACAAAGAAAATGATTCTACTTAAATAAGTAAGAAGCGGTTGAAATCGGCCTAACTTTATTTCATCAAATATTTTTTACCGGCACTCACATCAGTTACTTCCCTGATTGCTTTTTTATCACCGCTAGATAATTCATCATAATTTTTTCCCTCAGAATGCTGGGGGATTAAATAAGGAAACATAATGTCATCCTCATTCTGGCTGTGTGCAAGCCCGAGTGCGTGACCTAATTCGTGAATTATAGTTGCCTTAACTTCACCGTTCGGAATTGCTGAATTGTCCATTGTAAGCAAAGTTATCTGGATTTTAGATGATCCGATCTCATTATTACTGTTTGTTCTGTACTCGGTTAATCCCATATATTTTTTACCATATTTTTGCCCAAGGTTTTCAACAAAGAAAAAATCAATATCTGCTTCGCTTTCATCGTTAATTAAAGTGTACTTTATTCTTCCATCTGCTCTTTGCCACACTCTGAATGCATACCCCACGTAATCTTTAAAAAGAGTTTTAAAATATTTTGATGAAGAACTATTTACGTAAGCCTTCAGCGGGAATTTATTCTTGTTCCAATGAGTCCCATTCCATAAATTGCTACCGGATGGGTCCATCTGATAGTAATTATCAGATATTTTATTGACTAAAGAATCTTTACTGTTATCAATTTTAAATCTGTTGGCTGCCGGGTCATTATATCCGGCTCGTTGCGGATATATTGAATTAATTGAAAATAACAAAATAAATACGAGGAGAATGGTTCCGAACTTCAGTTGAAAAAAAATTTGCATACTTCTTAATAACATACACGATTTTGTTGCTTTATTGAGATAGCAACAAAATTTGTTCCTTTAGTAACAGTAATGTTGTATCTCGAATTTAATCAAATCTGAACTCTTTTAATCATTATTCGAGTGAGGAATGTCAGAAATTACACTTTCGGTAATTAATTTGAAACAATAATTTATTAATGAACGATACTACTTTCACCGATAAATTCTCGTAAAACGGAATCGTGTGGTACTGGCGAGTCATCCGAAACTGGTATCACACACTTTAATAGATTATAAAGACGCGATGCTCTTTCGTAAGCATCTGTTTTAAGAGGATTATTTCTGTATTTCTTCTCCCACTCAGCAAACCTATCGGTTAACTTATTTGCGTAAAGTGAAAGTTCGTATGGCATTGCACTGCTGATAATATAATCTGCTGTGTTACTGTATGGAATAATGTTTCTCATTTCGCTGGAACGGACATAATGCCAGTGTTCAAGTGTCTGCGTTGGATTGTAGGCACGGTGTGCATAATCTCGTAACATTCTTCTTATCAATCTTATGTCAGTCCACCTTATGTATTTTTCATCAGGACCCTTCATCTGTAAAAGTGGCTCGAGGTATAATTTAAATTTAACATCAACTGAAATGTCTTTGCTAAAATCAGGATATAGCCCGTGCAAACTATCTATTAATAGAATTTCATCTTTCTCAAGTTTCATTGGAGTGACATTTAATGTACGTGTTCCGGTTTTAAATTCATATGATGGGATTAAAACTTCTTCTCCTTTACTTAATTTACTAAGGTGCTCATTTATTAATTGCAGGTCTAATGCCTGAGGAGTTTCAAAATCGTAATCACCAAATTCATCTTTAGGGTGTATTTCAAGGTCGAAAAAATAGTGATCTACATTTAATGCTTTGAACTTGTAGCCTTTTTTAACCAGCTTTTGTTCCAGCTTTACGGTTGTGCTAGTTTTCCCCGATGATGATGGACCGCTGATCATCACCATTCGTAAATCCTTTAGTTTTTCAATAATTAATCTTGCAGCAAGCTCGACATCGTCCTCATATAACGTTTCTGACTCATGAACAATTTGCGCAAATTCACCGTTAGCCACTCTTTCGTTTAATAGATCAACGGTATTGAGTTTATGCTCAACAGCCCAGTCTAAGTTTCGCCAGACTTTTGCCCAGGGTATGTTTTCATTCAATTTCGAATTTATCCTGCCTTCTTCATCTCTTCTTTTTGCTGACTCTTCCCTGTAAAGAATATATTCCTTCGCTACTTTTGCATGTCCGTTTTCAATTAAAACCTTTTCAACAACGTCCTGAACATCCTCGACGTTCGGATAATTTATTTCATTAAATTTTTCATTTAAAATCTGAATGACCTGCTCTGCAAGCTCACTCGCTTTTTCTTTATCCCTCCCGCCCACAGCCACTACAGCCCTGTAAATAGCGTTTGCAATTCTTTCCTGTTTAAATGGAACAATTGCACCGCTTCTTTTTTTTACGTGGGTTATTTTGTTTTTCATTTTTTATCCTCTTGCTTAAGGAAGAACAAATAACTGCAAATAATTGTTAAGAAATTTATACAATTAAATCAATTTTATCGAACGGGAACAGTAAAATTGTTGGTTTATAATGAATAAATATTTAAAGCTTTATAGATTTTTTGGTATTTTAATTTATCCCTTAAAGATTTTTTAATTATTATTCAATACTGTCATGATTACTAAAAATTCATTCTCTCTAATAGTATTATTTGCCCTTCTTATTCTATTACCGGGTAGCTTGTTCGCACAAGAAGAAAATGTAATAATAAAAAATTATAAGCTGGAATTATCAAAAGAAAGCCCGCCCCATCGGATGCTAAGCAAGTTGAGCGGGAAATGGAATTTAGATTATAAGCTTTGGATTAACCCTGAAGATGAACCTGAGGAAGGAAGTGGAACTGCTGATGCAGAATTGGTACTTGGTGGAAGGTTTGTTCAAATAAACATGGACTATTTTATATATGAAAAAGAATTTACAAGTGAGCATATAGTTGGGTATGACATGGGTGTTAAAAGATTTTCACTTTTTTCTATTGATGAATTCGGAACTGACGCAATATTTGAATATGGAGATTTTAATGTTGATGAAGAAGCTGTGGTTTTTACCGGAACAGACAGCATATCGGCAAATCCTTCTACCGGAGAAAAAAGTTATCAGTACCGGATAGAACTTTATATTCCAACCCAGGAAGAGGTTGATCAATTTGGTTTTAATACATATTTTCTTAATCCTAAGGGTAAATGGAAACCTTTAATGGAAACAAGTTTTACAAGAACTGAACAATAATTTAAAAAAAAGGAGATATACAAATGCCAGTAAGAAAAGCAAATGCACAATGGAAGGGTGATCTTAAAAGCGGAAAAGGTACTCTTAATACAGAAACAAAATTATTAAATGAAACTGTTTACGATGCTGGTTCACGTTTCGAGTCGGGAAAAACTACAAATCCCGAAGAGCTGATTGGTGCGGCACACGCCGGTTGTTATTCAATGGCTCTTGCAAACGCGTTATCGAAAGATGGTTTCAAAGTCAATGCTATCAATACGGAAGCCCGGGTTCATCTTGAAAAACTGGAAACCGGATTTACCATTACTAAAATTGAACTGGATACGGTGGGAGATGTTCCAGGGATAGATAAAGATAAATTCCAGAAGTACGCTGAACAAACAAAGACAGGTTGTCCCGTTTCAAAAGCACTAACCGGTCCAATGATTGTACTTAATGCAAAGCTGAAGTCTTGAACTATTCTGCT